>Ga0335085_10005219_pt1 | contig 21039 bp, 16 predicted proteins | sample Lox_Sample_45_FD_206712 | JGI IMG/M metagenome (GOLD analysis project Ga0335085, IMG submission 206712) | Soil microbial communities from Loxahatchee National Wildlife Refuge, Florida, United States - Lox_Sample_4.5 | ecosystem: Environmental > Terrestrial > Soil > Wetlands | place: USA...
AATGGATATGGGCTTCTTCGCTCAGGACAACTGGAAGTTCTCTCCGCGCCTCACCCTTGAGCTCGGCATCCGCTGGGATCACGAAACAATTCCCCCGGCCGATCCCAATCTCACTTCTGCAGTTGGCACCTTCACGCCTTACACCGGCCTGACCAACAACCCCAGCGACGACCTCGATTTGGGGCCCCGCATCGGTTTCTCCTACGACGTCTATGGCGGAGGCAAAACTGTTTTGCGCGGCGGCTATGGACTCTACTTCGGTCGAATCACCAATGGCAACATCGAGAACATCCGCCTCAACACGGGCAGTCCCAACGGCCAGTTCTCGCCAACGTGGAATGCCAGCACTGTCGGCGCCCCAATCTATCCCAACATCTTTGCCGCCGGGTCATCGTCCGCTAAGCCCACCTCCTACTTCATGGCGTCAAACCTCAAACTGCCTGAAGTGCAGGAATTCGACCTTCAGGTCCAGCAGGCACTGGGAAAAGGCACATTCCTCTCCGTCAGTTATCTCGGCTCTTTGGGCCGCAGGCTGCCTAACTTCCTCGACCTCAACCTCAATCCAACCAAGACCACCAAGACGATCACTATCGCCGGCGATCCCAATGGAAAGGGCCCCCTCGGCCCTACCGGGACAACGATTTCAGTGCCCGTCTACACCAGCTATGGCAATACCGGCCTGTTTGGAGCGAACGCGGCAAACTTCCAAGCCATCTCGGAGTTCACGAGCAACGTCAATTCCAACTACAATGCCCTGGTCGGCGAGATCCTCAACCACACTCTCAGGAACATTACATTTGACGCCAACTACACATGGTCTCACTCGCTCGACTTCGCCCAGAACTCCTACACGCAGGGGGCTGCCGAGGCGTGGTACGACCCATACTCCAATCCGCGGCTCAACTACGGCGATTCCACCTGGAACATTCCTAATCGTTTCGTTGCTTACGCGGTGTACAACTTCCCCAACCTCCACGGGGCCAACCCGCTCAAGTGGATCGTGAATGACTGGAGTCTCAGCGACAGCTTCCAGATGCAGAACGGCTTGCCCCTTACCGCTGGCACCAGCAGTAGCCCAAGCGGCGCTATTAGTGGCGGCTGGAATGGATCGGGTGGTCCGTCCCTGATTCCGCAAATCGGATACGACACATATAGGGCCCCCCGCAAAATCGTGGATGATGCGCGCTTGCAGAAATCGGTCGTGTTCGAAGGGAACCGCTACGTCCACAGCCTCGATCTGATGCTCAACGCCTTCAACGTCGCCAATCACCAGAACGTTACCGGCTTTGCAGCCTCTTACCTCTACAGCATGTCCGGTACCACTGCCACCTACACCGGAGTAAACGGAACCGGCAACAAGTCGTTCATGGTTCCGAACGCCTCCAATAGCAGCAACTTCGCATTCTCGCCGCGTCAAATCGAAATCGCTGCCCGGCTGAATTTCTAAGCTTGGGCCGATAGTTTATAAACGCGGCGGCTTCGGTCGCCGCGTTTTTCTTTGGCTTTCCTGCCTCGCGCAGGCTCCTCGCTACGTTCCTGAAGCGCCCTTCACGCCAGTTTAGGCGCCGGTTTCCGCGCGGATTTGATTCCCATTCCTTTAACCTCGTCAATTCCCCCTGCGCCTACCGAACATTGCACGTTCAAGGCAGGAAATCTTGAATATCGCTCCCAGGCTGGGTCTCATATGCCCCGATCCAATCGATTTTCCTGAACCTTCGACCCTCCAAATCCATTTCACAGGGTCAACTTGGATTTTTACGTAACGAACTTCAATGTTACTTTCGTGCATCTTTTAGATTGAACCTGTTGAAATCGCGGCCGTTATTCCGTTATGTTGAATCACTCCCTCAATTCTTTTTCGGGGAGTTCCGGCCTTTTTCGGACCTCCTGAGGTGTAAAAATGATCTGCCCCAAGTGCCAGTCTGCCGCTCTCTCCGTCGTCCCGGCAGAAGTCCGGCTATATCGCAACAGTCCGCGCACGTTGAGTCATCCCCCGATGACGCCTTCCCCTGACATTCGGGTTTGCCTGGATTGCGGCTGGTCGGAGTTCGTGATTCCCCGCGCATGGCTTTCCGCTGGTTGGTTGCGTTCGCTGCGCCCGCAGCCCACCGTCACCGATGCGGGAATTGCCACCGCGAGTGCATCTGCTGTGGTGATGTAGTACGGAACAATTCGATCCACCCGGCCCACCTTTTGAGGCCGTTTGGCGGCATTTCCACAAGCGAGCCCTGCCAATTGATCTTGCGTGCGTAAAAAAGGCCCCCAGCCGAAGCTGGAGGCCTTTCGCTTTTATGGCCATCGCCGTTGGTGGTTCAGAGCGGTACTCTGTCTAGCGGCGCGATGAATCCAATCCCGGGAACATCGAGATTCTGCAGGTGCTCATCATTCGTAATGAAAAGGTCCACCCCAAAATGAGCCGCGCAGGCCAGTTGAATCGCATCTGCGCTGCGGAGAGTGTGCGTCGCCCGTAGAGATGCGTAGCGCCATGAAACTGAGGCATCGAAATTGACGACACGCGTGGATGAGCGAATTGCGCGGTCGTACTCATCAATCAATGATGTTTGGCCCAGTTTGGTTGGCTTAACCAAAACTTCACCAAGCGTCATCGCCGACGTAACGATTTGGTCTCCCCGCTCGATTGTCCGTTTCCGAATTTCAAGCACACGGCTGCGGAACGGCTCCAGGCCTTCGAACATGTAGATGAACACATTGGTGTCGAAAAATACTTTGCTCATCTATCCTCCCTGCGGAGGTTTTCAACGTATTCATCGGCATGCTCATCTGCCCAGATATGACTACCCGACCCGATCAGACGGATCAAAGGATCGTCTTCCCACTGGATTGGTGCGTCTGGAGCATGTCTCTCTTTGCTCCAACCCTCGTACCAGTTCAGCAACTGCCTGAATTGCTCCGGAATTTCCTCGCGCTTCGGCGCAGCTTTTGACGGTTTGCGCTTTTGATATCTGGTCGCGTACGTGAAATCGCCTGGGCGGAACAGGCGGAGATTCCCCCCCGGAGTTGTCTCATAGAGCATTCGATATTTCCCCGTTGATGGCGGGACATTTGCTACGAGGTGCTCTTTCAGGTGGGCCGCGACCGATGCTGGATTCAAGCCTGCCATCAAGCCCATCTCATGCATTCTTTGCCGAATTTCGTCTTTTGTGAAGTCCTTTCGCCCCGGTAATTCTCGATGTAACGATGCAACGGCAACCCAAATTCGATCTGCGAGCAGGAATACCGAATCAATTGCTTCCATTTAGGTAACCTCAATGATACTTAACATACCAATCCTTCCTATGAATGTCAAGGCCGGCTAAAATGCCCCCCGGCCGAAGCTGAAGGCCTTCTGCTCTTGGGCCCACCGCTTGCTCATTTATCAATCACAAGATCAAAGCCCTCGCTTGCCGTGCGTTCTTCTGATCACTGACCACAGTTCGCCCATGCCTGTAAAAAAGGCCCCCAGCCGAAGCTGGAGGCCTTTCAAGTTTTGCACCGTCAGTGCACCATGGAATCAGCGACCAGATCAAAGCCCCTGCTTGACCTGCGTTTTTCTGATCACTGACCACTGACAACTGTATCTAGTACATTCCGTCCATGCCGCCGCCGCCATGACCGGCCGGCGCCGGAGCCTTGGGCTCTGGCAGCTCAACCACCAAAGCTTCGGTGGTAAGCAGCAGTGCCGCGATCGAGGCCGCGTTCTGCAGCGCCGTGCGCGTCACTTTTGTCGGATCGATGACGCCGGCTTTCACCAGGTCCTCGAACTTGCTGGTCAGCGCGTTGTAACCGAAGTGCGCTTCCTTTGACTCCAGAACCTTGGCCACAACCACCGCGCCCTCTTCGCCGGCATTTGCGACGATCTGGCGCAGCGGCTCTTCGAGCGAGCGCAGCACGATCTGGGCGCCGGTCTTCTCGTCGCCTTCGAGCGTTCCGATCAGCTTTTCCACTGCGGGTACGCAGCGCACCAGCGCCACGCCGCCGCCGGGGACGATTCCCTCTTCAACAGCCGCGCGTGTTGCATGCAGTGCATCCTCAACGCGAGCCTTCTTCTCCTTCAGCTCGGTCTCGGTTGCCGCGCCCACCTTGATGATGGCCACGCCGCCCACCAACTTCGCGAGCCGCTCCTGCAGTTTTTCCTTGTCGTAGTCAGAGGTGGTCTTCTCAATCTGCGACCGGATCTCCTTCACGCGGCCATCGATGTCGCTGGCCTTGCCTGCGCCGTCGACGATCGTCGTGTTGTCCTTGTCGATGGTGATGCGCTTCGCCTTGCCCAGGTCCTCAAGCTTCACGCCTTCCAGCTTGATGCCCAGATCCTCGGTGATCGCCTTGCCACCGGTCAGGATCGCGATGTCGCCCAGGATGGCCTTGCGCCGATCGCCAAATCCCGGAGCCTTCACCGCCGCCACGTTCAGCGTGCCGCGCAGCTTGTTCACCACCAGTGTCGCCAGCGCCTCGCCCTCAACGTCCTCGGCAATAATCAGCAATGGCTTGCCGCCGCGTGCAACCTGCTCCAGCAGAGGAAGCAGATCCTTCATCGCGCTGATCTTCTTCTCGTAGATCAGAATGTACGGATCGTCCAGAACCGCTTCCAGCCGCTCCGCATCGGTCACGAAGTAGGGGCTCAGATAGCCGCGATCGAACTGCATGCCGTCCACGGTCTCGAGGCCGGTGTGCATGGTCTTCGACTCTTCAATCGTGATCACGCCGTCCTTACCAACAACCTTCACCGCTTCTGCGATGATGGCGCCGATCTCTTCGTCGCCGTTGGCAGAGATGGTGCCCACTTGCGCAACCGATCCCTCGTTCACCGGCTTCGACAGCTTGCTCAGCGCGCCGTCCTGGTTCCACTTGCCGTCCTTGTCGCGCGTGCCGTTGATTACGGAAACGGCCTTCTCAATGCCGCGCTTCAGCGCCGTCGGATTCGCGCCCGCCGCCACGGTCTTCACGCCTTCGCGGAAGATCGATTGCGCCAGCACCGTCGCCGTCGTCGTGCCGTCGCCGGCCACGTCGCTGGTCTTCGATGCCACTTCGCGCACCAGCTGCGCGCCCACGTTCTCCAGCGGGTCCTTCAAGTCGATCTCTTTGGCCACCGTCACGCCGTCCTTGGTGATGGTGGGCGAGCCAAACTTCTTCTCGATCACAACGTTCCGGCCCTTCGGCCCGAGCGTCGCCTTCACAGCGTCCGCCAGCGTGTTTACGCCGCGCAGAATCGCCTGACGGGAATCTTCACCGTGCAAAATTTGCTTTGCCATTTTTCTCTCCAGTGATCAGTGAACAGTGTTCAGTGATCAGATTTTGGGTTTCGTCAAACTCGTTCAATTTTTCGCGGCCAGGAGATGATTTGCGGCGGCGGCTTTTTCTGACCACTGACCACTGATCCCTGACCACTGCGCGCTTTGCGCGCCTACTTCTTCAGGATTCCCAGAACTTCTTCCTCGCGCATGATCAGAAGCTCTTCGCCGTCGATCTTGATCTCCGTGCCGGAATACTTGCCAAACAGCACGCGATCGCCAGCCTTTACATCCAGCGGAAATACTTTGCCTTCGTCGTTTGACTTGCCTTTGCCCACGGAGATGACCTCTCCCTCCTGGGGTTTTTCCTTTGCGCTGTCGGGGATGATGATGCCCCCGCGAATCGTCTCGCCCTCTTCCACTCTGCGGACCAGAATCCGATCGTGGAGCGGAGTAAATGTCGTCGTTGCTGCCTTTACTGCCATCGCTTTGCTTCTCCTTTTTTGTTTCTCGGTCTAGCCGCGCACCGGCTTGCTCTCGGGAACGCGCCTCGTGGTGATTGATAAAATGAAAAGATTCAGAAGGTTGCAGAGGTCTCTTTTGCCGATACCCGCCACAGTGAGCGCTCTCACCAGGCGGCTGCTAGCACTCTTGCCTTCCAATTGCTAACGATAGGCCACCACCAGGAGCTTGTCAAGAGGCTAACTGTTGACATCTGAGTGTTCTACGCTCATATTTGTAGCACTTTTGTGAAATTTGAGTCCCTGAGCCCTTCCTGACCTGAAAATTCGCTGCCCGGACGGACTCGTCTCTCGCCTCGCAAACACGCTCACTCTTTCACTCGGTCGGTCCCGCTCGCACCGCCAGCATCGCTACCCCGCTGTCTATCGCCCATTTACAATAAGGAGCATGTTTCGCCGTCCGGTTCTTTCGTCCTGCATCGCTCTCGCCTCTTTTTCCCTTATCGCCAGCGGTTTCGTTCTCCGCGCACAGGACGACGACTCGCATCATGGCCGTAAATACAAAGCCCCGCCTCTTTCCTCCACGATTAGTGTCACCGTCGTCCGCGCCTACAACGGCAAGCCCATTTCCGACGCTCATGTCATCTTTCACCCCATCGAGGGCGACAAAGATAAGGGCGCCCTCGAGCTCAAAACCAACGAGGACGGAAAAGCCACCATCGACGTGATCCCGCTCGGCGATACGGTCACCCTTCAAGTGATCGCTGACGGCTTCCAGACCTATGGCCAGGTTTACAAAATCGACAAGCTCAAAATGGCCATGGAAGTCCGCTTGAATAGACCAGTCCCCCAATACTCCGTCTATAAAAACTCCGCCGGGAACTCGGAATCAGGCAATGGATCGGGATCAGGAAACGACACAGGCTCAGGCAATCATTCCGACTCCGGGAAATCATCCGGTTCCGCGCCGAACTCCCCGCCGCCGGATTCCAGCAACAAATCCTCTGATCCGCCGCCTAATCCGAGCCAGTCGCAGCCACCGCCCAAGTAAGCCTCGTCCTGACTCTGCCAACTTGATGGGGTGCCCCCGGTGCCTCGCACTTGGGCACGGGGGATACGATGCTCTCGGCCCGCTACACTGATCTTGGAATGTCCACTGACTCCCTCGCCGGCAAAACGGTCCTCGTCACCGGTGGAGCGCGCCGCCTCGGCCGCGTCATCGCGCTCACTCTCGCCCAGGCCGGAGCCGACGTGGCCATCACCTTCCGCAATTCTCAACAAGACGCTGCTCAAACCGCCGCTGACGTCGCCGCCCTCGGTCGCAACTCCCTCGCAGTCCCCTGCGACGTGCGCTCCGAGTCCTCAGTCCGCGCTGCCGTCCTTCAAGTCATGGCAGGACTCGGCCAAATCGATATCCTCGTCAACAATGCCGCCGTCTTTGGCTCGGCAGCCCTCGAGAGCCTCACCCTCGACCAGTGGGACGCAGCCTTTGAAACCAACACACGCGGCCCGTTTCTCGTTGCGCGCGAAGCCCTGCCTCATCTCCGCGCTGCCCGAGGCCGCATCGTCAACATGGGTTCGCTTGGCGGTTTCCACGCATGGGCAGGTCACGCGCATTACTGCGCCTCAAAGGCCGCTCTGCACATGCTCACGCAAGCCATGGCCAAGGCCTTCGCACCCGATGTCAGCGTGAATTGCGTTGCTCCCGGCTGGATTGAAATGAAATCGCCCGACAGCTCGGGCAATTCTGGGGTGCCCCATCCTGACTCGGAACTTTCCAATCCTGAACCTGGGGTGCCCCGTCCAAGCTTCGCTTGGGCGGGCTCAGACCTTGAACTCGCCGCTACTCCACTCACCGAAGCCGAACGCCGTACCGAAATTCAGTCCGCCCGCTTCGCCGCAAAAACTCCCATGGGCCGCAACGGTAATGCGCAGGACGTCGCAGAGGCCGTCCTCTTCTTCGCCACCGGGCCCCACTTCATTACCGGCCAAACGCTTGTCGTCGACGGCGGCCTCGGCCTCAACTAGCTCCGCTAACACCGCAAGCAGAGCTAGCTCCGCTCCTTCCCAAACATCCTGCCCCAGAATCCGTGTTCCTCTTTCTCCCCACTTGCGTTTCGTTCCGCGAACTTCAGCGGCACATTCTCGCGTAATCCCTTCGCCTCCGGCTGCTCCGGCCACTTGGTGCCTTCAACAGCCGCGCGCGGATTGGTCTCGCAAAGCCGCACGGCCGTCTCCTCACCCATTTTCTGCGCCACATATTCAAATCCGCTCTTCAAATGCGGCGGGCGCCACACCGGATGATGCGCATCCGTCGCCAGAAAATGAATCCAGTTGCGCTCCAGCAGCTCGTTGGCAAACGCCTCGGACTCCTTTCCGAATCGCCCGTAGAGCGAGCTGCTCGTCACCTGCACCAGGCAGCCCATCCGCATCCACTCGCCTAGCATCTCCGGCTCTCGCAGCACGGCGGGATAGCGCTCCGGATGCGTGACGATCAGCGTGTACCCTGCCCGCTGCAACTCGCGCAGCGCATCGTTCTGCTCCCGCGAAATCTCGCCCCACGAAAACTCAACCAGCAAATAACCCTTTTCCGCGATCGAGTAGCGCAGCGGATTCGCAACCGCGTCGCTTACATTTTCAGCCGTCATGTGGAAGTCGCTCCCCAGGCTCAGCTCCACAACACCGCGCAGCCGTTCTTTCAGCTCGGCGAGCCGCTCTTCAATCAGGGGGTTCTCAAAAGAGTGCTCCCGGCTCGCGTGCGGCGTGCACACAATGTGCGTCACGCCTTCGTCCGCAGCCATCCGCGCCATATCCAGCGACGCCTGCAAGTCCGGCGCTCCGTCATCCACTCCATAAATCAAATGGTGATGAATATCGATCATGGCTCGCTTCACTCGGTGAAGCTGTCATCCTGAGGAGCCGCGCGACGAAGGATCTGCGGTTGCCTTTGAAGAGTCAACTCATTCTTCCCAAACTTGGCTAAGCCGATGTTTCCTCTTCTCTGTTCTCTGTTCTCTGCTCTCTGTTCTCTGCTCTCTGTTCCCTATTCCCTACTCCCTACTCCCTGCATTTCCAGCATCGACGCAAAAACCCCCCACCCATCCGCCGACCCCAGCAGCGCCTCGCTCGAACGGTCCGGATGCGGCATCATGCCCAGCACATTCCGTCCTTCATTCAGAATCCCCGCAATATTTGCGAGCGATCCATTGGGATTCGCCTCTTCTGAAATCTCGCCCGCCGGCGTCGCGTACCGAAACGCGATCCGATCCTCGCTCTCCAGCCGCCGCAGTTCCTCCGGATCGCAGAAATAATTCCCTTCCATGTGCCCGATGGGGATCTTCAGCACCTGCCCCTTTTTCAGCTGATTCGTGAACGGGCTGTTCGTCGTTTCCACTCTCAGGTGCACTTGCTTGCAGATGTACTTCAGCCCCGCGTTGCGCATCAGCGCGCCTGGCAGCAAGCCGCTTTCGGTCAAAATCTGGAACCCGTTGCAGATTCCCAGCACCGGCCCGCCGCCCACCGCAAACTTCTTCACCGCCTGCATTACCGGCGAAAACCGCGCAATCGCGCCCGTTCTCAGGTAGTCGCCGTAGGCAAACCCGCCCGGAACCAGCACTGCATCCACGCCTTGCAGGTTCTCGCTGTCATGCCAGAGGAAGACGACCGGCTGCCGCGCTACTTCGGCAATCACGTTATACGCATCGTGATCGCAATTCGACCCCGGAAAAACCACCACGCCGAATTTCATGAATTCAGGGTATCAGCCCCACGCGCTTTTCCAGCGCCACGTAGCGGGGATCGTTGCGGATTCCATCGAAGAAAGGATCGTACTTGATATAGAGAATCTGTCCCTCGTGCGTCTCGGCGCACCTGTTGAGCTCGGCGATGGCGTCGTCGGTATCGTGCAGGAACGCGTACACGATGGCCAGCTGATAGTGTGGCGTCTGCTGTGCCTGCATCTGCTTGATCTCGCCAAGAGAGCGCGCCTTGTCCTTATGGCAGATTGCGTCGAAAGCCAGCATCGTCTGGCTCATCGGCAGCTTGGGATATGCCTTCACAAACGCGCCGGCATTCTTTTCGACCGATGCACAATCGCCCCGCGCCATCTCTTCCACCAGCGTCCAACCTGGCCCGCCAAAGAATTGTGGATTGATTTGCTCCATGCGCTGGATGACCCTTTGCTGGCCGGCCAGATCGCGCTCAAAGTAATACGCAACAAATTCATCGAAGGGCGGCACAACTGACAGTGGATCCTGCGCGGCTGCAAGGCGGAACTGCTCATGCGCTTCTGCGAACCGTCCCCGCGTAGCCAGCGACCAGCCATAACGGGCCCGAACCTCCGCGCCTCCACCCAGATCGATGCCGTGACGGAAATCCTTTTCCGCCTCTGGCCAGTTCCAGTCATAGTTGTAGGTCACGTCCGCCAGCAGTTCGTAGGCTTCGGCCAGATCGGGATCGAGTGCGATGGCTTTCTCGGCCGCCTCGCGAACGCGCGGAAAGCCGTCCTTCGCGGTGATCGTCGTCATCGAAATGCTGCCGATCTCCGCGCTGCCAATGCCTACATACGCTTGCGCAAAATTCGGGTCCTTCTCAATTGCCTTTTGAAAAAGGCCGATCGCTTTGGCAAGGGCATCCGTCGTGCGGAGATGATTCTGATATTCACCCTGCAGGTAGAGATCGAGTGCTTCGTTGTTCGTGGTCGGCGGTCGAATCACCGGCGGCGATCCGCCGCCAATATGGCGAATGGCATCGGTGATGGAGGTTGCAACCTCGTCCTGCATCGCCAGCATGTCGTTCGATTGCGTCTCATAGGAGTGCGACCAGAGATGATAGCCGTCAGCCGCCCGGTTAAGTTGCGCGGTCACGCGCATCTGATCGCCGTCCCGGGTGAAGCTTCCCTCCAGCACTGCGTCCACGTTCAGTTGCCGGCCGATCTCCCGCACATCTTCGCCTTTACCCTTGAACGCGAACGCCGAGGTGCGTGCAACCACGCGCAGATCCCGCCATTGCGCCAGGTCGTTGGTCAGTTCTTCCGTGATTCCATCGGCAATGTATTCGTCCTGATGGTTCGCTGAGTAATCTTCAAACGGCAGCACCACGATCGCGTGGATCGGTTGCCGGGCCGCCATCATTGAAACGTGCTGCCTCCACAGCATGATTCCGGCAACAGCGGCGGCAGCAATGCATGACACGGCAATGACCCCTATGATCCAAGCCCGCCGCGAACGGTGCGCATTTTGCCGAGTCGCTTGCGGGCCGCGAGCAGGTTCTGGGAATGCAGTGGTCTCGTGAAGCTTCGTCGTGTCGCGAAATGTGAAGCTCGCCACATAACTGCGCGGAGGAAACTCGATGACGATGGAGTCGCGGCGTCCGTCTTCCAGGTAGTAGTCCCTGAGCCGCTGGCGCAGCCTGCTGAACTCCGTTCGCACAACAGATTCAATGCGCGGATCGAACGATGCCGGACGCTGAAAAACCTCCAGCCCAATCGCATATTCGTTGATTTTGTCGGCGTCGCCTTTGAGCGTATGGTCGACCAAGTAGCGCAGCAACTGCCCTCGCCTGCTGGCCGCGGAAAAATGCTGCGTCCCGAGGAGTCGCTCCAGGGTTGCGCGAATCTCATTTGAGCGCGAGTCGGGATTACGGGAGGGGGTATGGCTTTCGATGGTGCCAGGCATCTGGAGCCTTTTCCGCGAATATGGGATGATCTTACCACGCGCGGAAGTACCCCACTTGGTCATGCAGACCCTGATGCGGAGAGGCGAAACGTCCCCTCAATGCGGCATCGAAGCGATATTTGCAAAGTTCAGATGTGAACCAGAGAACCCCTCCCCGAAACCCACCATACCCGATTTGCCGCGGCGTCCCTCAGAACTCAATGTTTGGGCTGGAATGCCCGATAGAAACCAAACACGCTCATTGCTGAGCCCGGCGCAAAGAATGCCTTAGAAGCCTATCTTCAGGGGATGATCGAAGTGTCACGGCGGAAAGCCTGAACGGAGAAGTGAACCAGCTAGGTCCCCCCCATCGGCCACCGAGCCGGTCAGAACTACCCGCCGTTGCAAGTGACCTTCGCCGATCTTCGGCTCCGGCGGTAGTCTCAACATGCCACTGTAACGTTACAACGGGCCCTTCGGCCTTTATTTTGAGCAGGTTCAACCGGAAGAGTCGCCAGCCTAGCCAGCGCCAGCCAGGCCGGTCGTAAGCCGGATTCTAGTGCGAAGCCTCGACAGAAGGTATGTATCCTGCGGAGTGTGCTCCATCCCGGAGCTCCCTCACCGCCCAGCCGGCAATCAGGACGCTGGGAGCCGCAGCAGGCTCAACTTCGCCCAACGCGCCAAGCGTGGTATGCAGGACCTGCTGATCCGGCTGTGCCGCGCGCGAAACCACGGCGCAGGGCAGATCCGCCGGCAATCCCTCGGCCAGCCATTCGGCGGCCAGCAGGGCCAGGTCCCGGCCCGGCATATAAACCACGCGTGTGCCCGCTTCAACGGCTGGCAGCGCCTCGCGATTGTGCGACTGTGCATGGTGCCCCGTCGAGAGAATCACGCGCGATGCCCAATCGCGATCGGTTAGCGACCGGCCAATCGCGGCCGCCGCCGCAAACGCGGCAGACACTCCCGGCACAATTTCCACGGGCACGCCGGCCTCGGCCAACGCAGCCAGTTCTTCGCTGGCTCGGCCAAACAGCAGCGGATCGCCGCTCTTCAACCGCACCACGCTGCGCCCCGCCTGCGCGTGCTCAACCATTAATGAATTGATCTCTTCCTGCGTAATGGTCTTCGCGCCGCAACGCTTGCCCACATTCACCACATCGGAGCCAGCTTTCACCAGATCGAGAATCGCCTGCGGCACAAGGTCATCGTGCAGAATCACGTCGGCGCTCTCGATAAGCCGCACCGCCTTCACAGTCAGCAACTCCGGATCGCCCGGCCCTGCTCCCACCAGATAAACGTTCCCAGCCACCGCTCGCGCTTCCCTGCCCGTCCGTGCCATCTGCCTCGTGACGCACAGCGCCGAATCGCAAATCTGCCTCTGCGCCAGTTCGTGCAGCAGCAGCCTGCGTTCTTCACTACGCGGATGTAGGGCCAGCACCTCGCGCCGCATCTCGCCCAGCCGCGCAAGCCACGGACCCAGATCCTCCGGTAGTTGTTCGTCGATCTCGCGCCGTAGCCGCTGCGCCACAGCCGGACTCTCGCCGGCAGTCGAGATCGCAATCTGCAAATCGCCGCGGCTCACAACCGACCCAAAAAAGAAGTCGCAATTCGGTATGTCGTCCACGCTGTTCGTCGGAATCCCTCGCGCCACCGCCTCGCGATACACTTCGGCGTTCACCTCGGGCTGATCGGTCGCGGCGATCGCGATAAAGTTGCCGTCCAGGTCCGCGGGCTCAAACTTCTTCTGCACCCACTCGATTTTTCTCGCAGCCGCCAGCGCGCGAACTTCTTCCCTCGCCTCAGGCGCAACGACGCGCAGGCACAAGCCGGTCTTGAGCAGCGTCCCGATCTTTTCAAGGGCTACCGTCCCCGCTCCTACCAGCAGGCACCGCCGCCCATCGAGCTTCAGGAATATTGGCAACAAACTCATTCGTGACTCTCACTCCCCGGTAGACATTTTCCCGGCGAAGTTTCCTACCTCTGTTCTCTGTTCTCTGTTCTCTGTTCTCTGTTCTCTGTTCTCTGTTCTCTGTTCTCTGTTCTCTGTTCTCTGTTCTCTGTTCTCTGTTCTCTGTTCTATTCCACGCTGTGCGGCACGCACGCGGTCGGCAGATCGCGTTCTACGGCGTCCAAGGTTTCTCCGGCCAGATGCGCGCGCAATTCGTCGTTCGTATGTCGCCCAAACCAGGCTCGCAGATCCTCTTGTCCGCTGCGCTCAGCCATATACTGCCGCAGCAGCCGCTCGATCGCCTCCGGCACAAGTGGCGCAGGACACCGGTAGCCCACCGGCCGCGAGATTCCCGCGTGCTGCCCCACGGCTCCGCCCAGGCAAAAGTAAAACGCGTCCGTCAACTTGCCCTCGTGCTTGATCTTCTTCCCCTCGAGTCCGATGTCCGCGATCCAGTGCTGTCCGCAACCGTTGGGGCAGCCGGTCACGTGCAGCTTCAACTGCTGATCGAATTGCGGCAGCCGCTCTTCCATCTCGTCGACGAGCCATCGCGTAAAGCCCTTCGTCTCCGTGATCGCCAGCTTGCAGAACTCCGTTCCCGTACACGCCACCGCGCCGCGCCAGAACATCGACCCTTCCACCTGCAATCCAATCTGGCCCAGTTCCCGCGCCAGCTCGCCGGCCTTCGCAGATGGCACATCGATAATGACCAGATTTTGCGAGACCGTGAGGCGCAGTGCCCCGCTTCCGAAGCGCTCCGCCAAATCCGCCGCCGCTTCCAATTGCTCGCCCGTCACGCGACCGCGCAGCACCGATGCGCCCACATACGCCAATCCCGGTTGCCGCTGCGGGTGGATGCCAACGTGATCGCGAAGAATATCGTCCGGAACCTGCTCCTGCCCGGCCGGATCAAGTTTGAATCCGATCTTCGTCTGCAGTTCGTCGAGGAAGCGCTCCGCCGTCCAGCCCTCGCGCATGAACAGGTACTTCATTCGCGCTCTGTCGCGGCTTTCGCGCAATCCCTGCTGCTCGCGGAAGATCTCCGTCACGCCGCGTGCCACTCGAATCGCCTGATCGGGCCGCACAAACGCATCCAGCTTCACCGCCAGGTGCGGCTCATTTGAAAGCCCTCCGCCCACGCGCAGCGAATAGCCTACTTCGCCGTCGCGCTCAGCAGCCGTCAGTGCGATGTCGTTGATCTCCGGATAGCTGCACCACGACGGGCACCCAGTTGCGCAAATCTTGAACTTGCGCGGCAGATTGTAGAACTCGGAGTTCGCCGTCAATTCATGGGCGATGGCGCGCGCAATCGGCGAGGCGTCGATCAGTTCGTCGGCATCAACGCCTGCCAGGGGGCACCCCGTCACGTTGCGCACCACGTCGCCGCACGCGCCCTTCGGCGAAAATCCAATCGCGTCCAGCGCATCCACCACTTCCGGGAGCGTCTCGATCGTCAGCCAATGGATCTGAATGTTCTGCCGCACCGTGATGTCTGCCAGGTTTCGCGCATACTTGCGAGTGATCTCGCCAATCTTGCGCAGCTGGCTTGCGGAGACGATTCCGTTGGGAATTCCGATCCGCATCATGAACCATTCGGTCGTGAGCCCTTCGCCGCCCTTGCCGCCGGTCGCGCCCACGCCGTCGCCCTGTGTATATACGCCCCACCATTTGAAATAGGTCGAGGCCCACTCCGGCACCACGCTCGAGCGTCCTGCCCGCGCAAACGCGCGAACCTCGTCAAATGCCTCCCACGGATTCTTCTCGCGCTTCAGCCGCTCCATCCGCTGGGCTTTGGTTTCTTTTAGCGCCGGTGCTTCGCTCATCGTCTCTCTTCTCTCTTGTTCCGTAACAATAAAATGCCCGCGAGAGCTTTTAACTCAATCGCGGGCATCGGGAAGCCGTGGACTTGTATTGCGAACTTCAGACCCAAGTCACCCTCGCCGCGTGAGCAGCTTACAGGAGCGACAACAGGCCATGAGTTCCATGGTCAGAATATTAGACTATTTTGGTCCGAATTGCAATCCACGGTGCGATAGGAGGAAGCTGCAGCAGGACTTACGCGCCGGCAGCGACGCTATTCAATTCTTCAAGGATTTCGTATGTAGCCGTCTCGGCAGCCCTGGCACACTCCGCCGACAATTCCATCGAAATCGGCTGTTGGGGATCGATGGCGATTGCATACAAGACCACGTCCCGCGTTCCTCCCTGCATATAGAACGCGTCGAGCAGGTCCTTCACTCCAATGTCATGCGCGGTCAGTGTCGGCGGATAGTCTTTTGAGAATCGCGGCGTCGTGCGCGTCACCGTCCCCGGAGGATTTCCGTCTGCGGCGGCGTCAATCAAGATGATCCGATCGGCATTTTGCAGCGGCTCCAGCAGAATGAATCCGCCTGTCCCGCCATCCAGGCACTCCACCCCCGGCGGCAGCGTCTGCTTCTCGAGAGCGCGCACCACGTGGACGCCAACGCCCTCATCGCCCATGATGACGTTGCCCAGTCCCAGTACCAGTGTCTTTTTCTCTGCCTCCACCCACACACCTCATGATCGCGACGATCTCTGAGACTCCGAAACGGCAGGCTCTCCGTTCCCTGTTCTCACTTCTCTGTTCTCTGTTCTCTCACGCGATCGAACTTCCATCCGCCAATAATCGAGCTTACCGTACCGCGGCCCTCAATGTAGTCGTGATAGAACGATAGATAAATGTGGACGATCACGAAAGTGACAAAGAACCACAGGAACAAATGGTGCCAGAAGCGCACGCCCATGTCGCCGCCCAGCAGCGGCACTACCCAGTTGAACATCCTCGGCACCCACGACGAGCTCATTGAAGAATAGAGCGCAAATCCCGTAATCGTCTGGATGCAAAACGCGATGAAGGTCAGAAAGTAGATGAACGCCGCCAGTGAATTGTGCCCAGTGGAGATCTCTCCGTGCATCTTCGTTTGCAGCACGTCGGTCTTCACGACGTCTACGATTTCCTGCTGCTGCTTCTTTGTCACCGGGAAGAAGTTGGTCCACTTGGCGTACTTGTTGCCCACAAATCCCCAGTAAAGCCGCGCCAAAAAATTGAAGACATAGACGTATGCGGCGGCAAAGTGAATAAACCGCACCCAGCCGAACCAGTATTGCTGGTACGCTTCCGACGCGTACGCAATGCGCACCGGGTGGCCGATCATATACCCCGTCACGCACAGCAACGTCAGCGCGATCGCGTTGATCCAGTGGTATGCCCGCACCGGCAGTTCCCACACATACACGCGCCTGTACTCAACCGGCGCTCCGCCGTTCAGCTTGAAAACATCTCTTACCACAGTGCTCATGCGGCTACTCGAATGAAACCTGGTGAAGGTGCCTTCCCTGCGGATCGTACAGATGCACGGCGCAGGCCAGGCACGGGTCAAAGGAATGGATGGTGCGAATGATTTCCACCGGCTCGTCCAACTTCGCCACCGGCGTTCCGATCAGCGACGCTTCGAAGGACGACCGCTGCTGCTTTCCGTCCCTCGGAGAGCCGTTCCACGTCGTCGGCACAACGAGTTGGTAGTTCTCAATCGCCCCGTTGTGAATCTTGATCCAATGCGCCAACGAACCCCGCGGTGCTTCCACCAGCCCGACGCCTTCGCAATCAGCGGGCCACGTCTTCGGCTCCCACTTTTCGCCGTTGTGCGTCGACACCTCGTTGATCTTTACGCGTTCCATCAGCTGCCCAAAGAAATCCTTCAGCCAGATCATGGCCAGCGCTGCATCGATGCCTCGCGCCGCCGTCCTTCCCAGTGTCGAGAACAGCGCACCCACTGGTACGTTCAGCTTGCCCAGCACCATGCCGACCGTTTCCTTCACGTCCGCGTGACCGGCCGCATATGAAACCAGCAGCCTGGCCAGCGGTCCCACCTCCATCGCGTTATCTTTCCAGCGCGGTGTCTTCAGGAACGAGTATTTGTCGTAGCCTTCCAGGCTCTCAAAGGGCGGCTTGGGGCCGCTGTACGCAATATTTGTCTCGCCGGCCCATGGGTGCAGGCCTACACCGTCGCCTCCGTCGTACTTGTACCAGGAGTGCGCAATGTACTCTTTGATCTCCTCGGAGTCACGCGGGTTTACCGGGTGCACCGTGCTCAGGTCGCGATTCAGCACCGCACCGCGCGCGTACTTGAACGCCTCGGGATGCCCGTAGCCGTTGGTCGGAAATTCTCCGTAACTCAGGTAGTTGTGCAGCCCGCCACCGTAGTTCGCCCAATCCTTGTAGAACGATGCCACGGCGAGCAGGTCCGGAATATAAACCTCGTTGATAAATTCATCCGCCTGACTGATGAGGCGAGAAACCAGGTTCAACCGCTCCATGTTGATGGCCGCAACTTCATTCACGTTGATCGAGCACGGCACGCCGCCGACGAGGTAATTCGGATGCGGATTCTTGCCGCCGAATACCGCGTGAATCTTGACGATTTCCTTCTGCCACTCCAGCGCATCGAGATAATGCGCCACCCCGATCAGGTTCACCTCCGGCGGCAGCTTGTATGCCGGATGGCCCCAATATCCGTTCGCGAAAATCCCCAGCCCGCTCGCCGCGAACGCCTTGATCTTGTCCTGCACCGCGGTGAAATAGGCTGTGTTGTTCTTGTCCCACTTGGAAAACGACTGCGCCAGCTCGGCCGCCTTCTTGGGATCGGCCTTGAGCGCGTTCACGATGTCAACCCAGTCCAGCGCGTGCAGGTGATAGAAGTGGATCACGTGATCCTGCACGTATTGCGTGGTCAGCATGATGTTGCGGATAATCTCCGCCGTCGGCGGCACGGAGATGCCCAGCGCATCTTCCACCGACCGCACGCTGGCCAGCGCATGCACCGTGGTGCACACGCCGCATACCCGCTCCGTGATGGCCCAGGCATCGCGGGGATCGCGGCCCATCAGAATCTTTTCGAGACCCCGAACCATCGTTCCGGCGCTGAACGCGTCGGTGATGACGCCATTCTCCACCACCGCCTCAATCCGCAGGTGGCCTTCAATGCGAGTAACAGGATCGACGACAACACGCGTTGCTGCCATAGCGTTTACGACTCCTTCTGATCTTCAGCGTGAACTTCTGCAATCACCTTGTGCTTGCGAATGTTGGTAACCACCGCGTGTGCCGCAACTCCGGCCAGCGTAGCCACTCCAACTGCCGTGCCGATGGTGTCGGCCGTGCTCTCAATGCCAAATCCGGGGAACGATGCCAGGTGCTGATAGAACGGTCCGTTATCCCAGAATCCCGTTTCGCTGCAGCCGATGCACCCGTGCCCTGACTGGATCGGATAGCTCGTGCCTTCGTTCCAGCGCACAACCGAGCAGGCGTTGTAGGTCACCGGGCCCTTGCAGCCCATCTTGTACAGGCAATATCCCTTGCGGGCGTTCTCATCGTCCCACGCTTCTACAAACAGCCCGGCATCGTAGTTGGGCCGGCGATAGCATGTGTCATGTACGCGCCGCCCGTAAAACTCTTTGGGCCGGCCCTGGCTGTCGAGCGCCGGAATCTGTCCCAGCACCAGCAGGTGCGTCACCACGCCCATCATTACGTCCGCGATCGGCGGGCATCCGGGCACATTGATCACCGGCTTGTTCACCAGCTTCGAGATCGGCGTCGCGCCTGTTGGATTAGGCTTGGCTGCCTGCACACACCCATTCGACGCGCAGCTTCCCCACGCCACAATCGCCGCCGCATCCGCCGCCACGGTCTGCAGAATCTGTTCCGCTGTCTTGCCGCCGACCATGCAATAGACGCCCTCGTCCTTCGTCGGCACGGCGCCCTCTACCAGCACGATGTATTTACCTTTGTTGTTCGCAATCGTATCGGCCAGGCTCTTCTCCGCCTGGAAGCCGCTCGCCGCCATCAGAGTCTCTGTGTAATTCAGTGAGAGCACGTCCAGCAGCGCGTCCGCCACAATCGGGTGCGACGAGCGGATGAACGACTCGCTGCAGCAGGTGCACTCCTGAAAGTGCATCCATACTACGGCCGGCTTGTCCTTTTTCTCGAACGCTGAAACAACTTGCGCTACGCCGGATTGCGCGAGCCCCGCCGCTGCCGCCGCCGCCGTACAGAATTGAATGAACTCCCTGCGGCTGTAGCCCTTCTGCTGCATCGAATTCCAGATCGATCCGCCCATGCTTCCCTCGCTTACATCGCGGGCCGGCGGACCCCCGAATCTTTAGGAGGCTTTTCTGTAATTCAGGAATTCGCCGGTCAATGTGACCGACGTTACTCAGTCGAAAACACGAGTGGCTGTGCGCGCCATCACAGGTGTGTGTTAGATCACTTTTCGATGAGGGGTTGGTAGTCACCGAGTGAGTTAAATCACGCAGGCGACCTCGCCAGATAGTAGAATCCCGGGCGCTCAAGGCCTCGTCAACGCGAATCAAGGCAGTTCTGGTTTAAGGACGGTACAGACTGAGAGGAATGATCAAAGATGAGTGTTGGGGAATATTACGGCTGCCTACGCCGTCTTCTCTACCGGCCGCGCCGCCTTTTCGCGGGGTTTATCCTTCACCCGCACGGGCCGCGTCGAAACCCACCACGTCAGCGCGATCCCCGCCAGAACCGCCCCCGCGCTGGCCAGTTGCGCATTCGATAAACCCCAAATCACCTTGGGGTTGCGCCGGATAAATTCAACCAGAAAACGAGCAATTCCGCTCAGCGCCAGGTACTGGCCCACAATCGCGCCCGTCGCATGCGGTTTGCCCAGCCGCCACCACAGGAACCAGCCAATGAGCAGACCGGCTCCCAGCTCGTAAAGCGGCGTGGGATAAACCGGGACCATCACCGGCTCAATCCCGTTCGGAAAGGCCATTCCCCACGGATGAAACGTCATTCCAAAGATGTGAACCGGCGTGATCGCAATCCCGTAGCAACCGTCGCCGGAAAGGAAACACCCGATCCGCCCCACGCCGTATCCGATCGCCGCCGCCGGAGCACACAGATCCAGCGTCCGCAGCGGCCCCAGCTTGGCTCGCCAGCCCATAAAGATCAGCGCCGCAATGCCAAACGTCAGTCCGCCGTACCAGGCAAATCCGGCGTTATCCCACAGAACGCGCCACCCAATCTGGCGAAACTCGTCCGGGGTGTCCAGCACATGCCAGACCTTGGATCCAATAATGCCCACGACCAGCGCAACGGCCACCATCCCCACTGCATCCGCGTCGATGTGCGCCCGCTTGAACGCGCGGTCCACGACGATCGCACCGGCGACCGCCGCCAGCCACAGCATGAGCCCAAATGTGGGCAGGTGAAACGACCCGATGTGCAGATAGGGAAGCATATCTCTCTAAGTATAGACGCGTGGCGGTCTGAATCCGCTGCAGTGATCGCGCTGTCACCGTCATCGAGACCTCCGGAGCGCGACCCGGATGGGCTTGGGGGCTGTCGCCGGCCAATCTACAGGAAATGCATGAGCCACCAAATCAGAAACAGAGCTACAACGCCGAGCAGGATATGGCCAATCCATTGGCCCGGCGTCGCCGGTCTGCCCAAATTGAACATGCGCCGATGCTACCACCGCCAGCCTTGACTTCGTTCTGGTGGGCGCGCTGGACCCCACTTAGCGTCTATTCAGATTTCCAGCCCCGATTTTCACAACCAACTCCAGCGGAAATCGCGCGATACTGTGTGCATGTCCACCATGACTTACCAGGGTCTCGACGTTCTCTATTCCCGCCAGCAAATCGCCGACCGCGTCGCAGAAATGGGCGCGCAGATCACCCGCGACCTCAACGGTGAAAAG
>Ga0335085_10005220_pt1 | contig 21037 bp, 15 predicted proteins | sample Lox_Sample_45_FD_206712 | JGI IMG/M metagenome (GOLD analysis project Ga0335085, IMG submission 206712) | Soil microbial communities from Loxahatchee National Wildlife Refuge, Florida, United States - Lox_Sample_4.5 | ecosystem: Environmental > Terrestrial > Soil > Wetlands | place: USA...
CACGCTTTTTCGCAGCAGGCACCACTTCCGCCAGGATGTCGAGATTGCCGTGGTCCGGCGCGCGCAGATTCTTCAGAACCGTATTCTTGTAGTACTCAGGATGTGGCGTCGCGAAATTCCCGCCGTGGAAGTTGAGGTCATACTCCTGCTTGCCATGATCGGGTAATTGCTGTCCCGGAATCTGCCTTCCAGCAATGCCGCGGCCGTAAGTAAATACGGCGAGAAACAGAGTGTTGACGCCGCCGCGATTTTGCAGCACATCGAGAACCTGCTCGGTCCCTTCATCGACAAAAGAAACTGCGCCGACCTGGATGCCCACCATCTTGGAGGAATCAGCACCAAGCGCTGAAGTTGGAATTGCCAAGGCCGCGCCCGCAACGGCCGTCACTTTCATGAATTCGCGACGAGTAACGTCCGGTGTCTGCATGAATCGCTCCTATGTGCGACAGGCGATGTAGTCTCGATGGACTTGTACATTACACCGATAGGAGCGTTTCGGGTCCGCGAGTTTCGGAGGATGAAAACGCGTCTGACTTCACTACTCAACATGCAACGACTGCGCAGGATTGATGGATGTTGCTTTTCGCGCCGGTAGATAACACGCTGCAACCGCAACGAATATCAGCAGGATGATCGCACAAAAATACGTCTCCGGATCGGTAGCCTTTATGCCAAATAGGAAACTGTTCAGCAATCGCATCGACAGAAACGCCGCCATAGTGCCGATCGCGACTCCAATCAGCGCCAGCTTTGTCCCTTGGATAACGACTAACTGCAAGACATCCACGCGACGGGCCCCCAGTGCCATGCGGATTCCGAATTCACGGATGCGCGAACGTACTGCGAGCGAGAGGATGCTGTAGAGTCCCATTGCACTCAAGCACAGTGCCAGCAGTCCAGCGAACATCATCACATTTTGCCCCAGCACAACCGGCATGTATTGCAGCCTGACCTGTTCAGACATGGCCATATCTTCGCCGATCGGCACATCCGGATCGACCGACTGAACAGTGCGCCGAATCGCACGGAGAGCCGAAGCAAGGTCCCCATCAACTCGAATGGCAAATCGAAGGTCACCCTCGAGCGTGGCATTGGACTGCCAATACGAAAGATACAAGTGAGGTCCGGGCCTGTGGACAGAACTCGTGGGCTGGAGATCAGCCGAAACACCGACAACCTGGAAGGGCTTGGTATTTACGACCAATGTCTGACCGACTGCCGAACCGTCCGGCCAGAGGTGGCGAGCTAAAGTTTGATTCACCACTGCGACCGGCTGGGATCCCGGCCTGTCTTGTTCACCGAATTCACGACCCTGCAGCAGGGGGATTTTCAACGTCCGAAAGAAGTCTGTGCCGACATCTTGCTTGGGGACCTCGAGGCCTTCGCTAGGATTCCTCAGCTGAAGTAAACCGACGCGCACCGTCCTGCCACTTTCCCAGTCCCAAACAAGCCCCTCACCACCTTCCATGAATGCGACAGACTCAATGCCCGGTGTTCCGCGTAGAAGCTGGTTTACATGCTTCACAAAAGCTTCAGTCTGCGGTGGCGTGTACTTCTTGAGCTCGGGCCGAAGACGAATCACAAGCGTCTGCTTCGGATCGAAATTCGTACCCTCTCTTATCTTCAACGCGCTGCGCACCAACAGACCGGAAGAAACAACCAGCACCATCGAGAGGGCTAATTGCCCAATCACAAATGCAGGATGCAGCCACCCTCTTGTGTGATGACCACTCAGCCCGGCTTCCTTGATCCCAGTCACCAGGTCCTGGCGAGAAATCCTTATCGCGGGGAGTAATCCGAACGCCACTCCGGTGGCCACTGCGAGAGCTATCGAAAACATCAGGACACGCCAGTCGAAGCTCAAGTTGTAGAGGTGGTGAAAGCCTTCGCTGTCGGTTGCGTAAAACCCGGAGAGCAGCCGTCTTCCCGCGACGGAAAAGGCTAATCCGAGCACCCCACCGAGCAATGCAAGCAGCAAGCTCTCGGTGACAAGTTGGCGAATGATGCGAGAACGATTCGCACCGATCGAAAGGCGGATTGCAATTTCTCTTCGGCGCGCCATACCACGAGCGAGAAGCAGGCTGGCAAGGTTCGCACAGCCGATTAGCAGTAATAGTGCCGTAACTGCGACCAGCATTTGCATCTGCCCGATGTGATCGGCTTGTTCATCGGGAGATTCGGTGCTGGCCGATCGAACAACAGCCTGCCTCCGACTAGGCCGGTCTGGCCAGTCCGTAGCCGACCAAACCATGGCGCTGCCTACTTCTGCCTGCGCATTGGCCATCGTCTGACCCTCAGCAAGCCGCCCGATCATCGTGTCAAACAGCGAGCAATTGTAGGAACCGTCCTCGCATCCGTAACCGATCGATCCGTACATCATCGACGGAATCCATACTTGCGTTGGCGTTCCCGTCAAATCACCATAGAATTCCGCCGGAGCAACACCCACCACCTTCACCGGAATTCCATTGATTCGAATTTCGCTCCCTAAAGCCGCGGCATTATGGCCGAAGTGGGCTTTCCAAAGTTCGTCGCTGATCACAACGACGGCATCGCGATTCCGGACTCTCTCCTCATCGGGCAAAAACCCTCGTCCTATTGAGGGTTGAATTCCTAGGAGGTTGAAATAGTTGGACGAGACGAACTCGCCTCGGATCTCCTCAGACTCGCCTCCAATGACGGTGTGCAGTTGTGCAATCTGCGTTTCCGCGGCAAGGGCAGAGAACGAAGAATTGTGATCTCGCAGTTGCTCAAACTCTGGATAGGAGAAACCCGCGCCATAATGCCCGGAAGGCCCCTTCGCATAAATCCGCACCAGGCGATTGGCGTGGGGGACAGGCAAGGGCCTCAGGTACAAGGCGTCTATAAAGCTGAAGATAGCGGTATTCGATCCGATCCCGACCGCCAGGGTCAGAATGGCAATTGTGGTAAATCCGAAAGACTTTCCCGCGCGTCGCCAGGCATACACCAGATCCTGATACAAACTTTTCATCGACGCCTCCATCTATCGGCACCGCTCCAGCTTTATCACTCATTTCTCAACGCTGCCGCCGGCTCGATCGAAGCTGCCCGCCGGGCCGGGATCCATCCGGCAAATGAGGCCGACAGAATGAGAATCAAAACGGCCGTCAGAAGCAACGCGGCGTCGACGCCCGTGACCTCATACAGCTGGGCTTTCACGAAGCGCACACACACAAAGGCGATTGGGACTCCGATGATCAGGCCCAGGCCAGCCTGGATTACTGCCGATCGCATGATCATCAATGTGACTTTGCCGCGCTCGGCGCCGAGAGCCATCCGGATGCCGATTTCCGAGGTCCTCCGCGCGACCGAGTACGCGCTCACGCCGTAAAGCCCGATCATCGCCAGCAACAGGGCCAAGACGCCAAACAACATCGTAAGACGCGCCAGCGTGCGGTCCTGGGTAAATTGATCGGCGATCTGCTGGTCAAACGTCTGAAACTTCACAACCGCCAGGTTGGGATTGATCTGCGACAAAGTCTGGCGCGTCAGCGATTCCATCTCAGGTATGGGATGAGAAGTCTTGAGAACGAAGGCGCCGATATACATTCCCTCGTCCTGCTCAATTGGACCCTTGTCTCGCGCTCTCCGTTGCAACAGAGGAACGAAAAACATCAGGTGATCTTTCCAGCGGACGTCCTGATACACCGTGTCTGCGACAACGCCCACGATTTGAAAATCGAGCGGATCACCGCTGCCGAAGTGACGTCCTATCGGATTCTCGCCGGGCGCAAAGAACTTCTTCACGAACGTTTCATTCACGACGGCGACCACGGGCGAAGTCGCCGTGTCCTGCATGCCGATTCCGCGTCCCATGAGCACGCGTGTTCCCACCGAATCGAAGTACTCTGGACCGACCCTGATGTTCGAACATGAAAAACTCAAGTCCGGCTTACCTTCGACCTGCACATCCCAGCCATTATTGTTGTCCTCCATCGGTGTGTACGAAGCGATTCCAACTTTTTCTACGCCTGGGATCGCGTGGAACTGATCCTCGATCGCGCGATAAAGCTGTCCGAGATCCCGCTGCGAAATGCCTGCTGCTTGCGGATTGATGTGGACGATGTAGCGGTTCGTCGAGTCCAATTCGAGGTTGCTATGCTGCAGCTTGCTCAGACTTTGTGAGAACAGACCGGCGCCGATGAGCAACACAAGCGACAGGGCCGCTTGCAGCACAACTAATCCACGTTGCAGCAGGGTGGCTCCCCCTGTCGCTCGCGTTCCGCTCCGTAGAGCGTCAACAGGTTCCGCTTGAGCGGCAATCCAGGCTGGCGCGACGCCGAACAAAACTCCGGTTAATATTGATAATCCGCACGCGAAAGCAAGAACAGCCGGCGACGGGCTCGCATGGATCGGCAAGTTCGTGCTGTCGCTGAACGCAAGAGCTAATAGCATTTGCGTTCCCGCATAAGCGACCGCAATCCCCGCCAGCCCCCCCAGTCCCGCCAGAAGCACGCTCTCGGTCAGCAATTGACGCACAATTCGAATGCGTCCGGCACCGAGCGCAGTCCGCACTGAAATTTCGGGCTTACGAGCCATCCCGCGTGCGAGCAACAGGTTTGCGATATTCGCGCAAGCAATCAGCAGAACCAGGCCAGATGTCCACATCAGAAGCTGCAACTGCGATGAATATCCCTCCTGCATCGTCTGGATGCCGGCGCCGCCGGGCGTCAGCACCAGATGTGCCCGCGCCAGCGCCTCCTGGTCCTCTTTCTTCGAATATGTCCGAGTGGTCGCGAGCACCTGCCGCAACAGTCCGCTCAGCTTCGCCTGAAGCTGTGGGCGCGAGACGCCGGGCTTCACCCGTCCGATCATGTAAAGCCAGTTGCCATCGGGATCGTTCACGTACTGCACATTGGCCAGCGGCGGCATCGACTGGATCGGCAAGTAGAAATCCGGTGGTGTGCCTGTGAGCCGATCGCCGTAGAAATGCTCCGGCGCGACACCCACGATCGTGACCGGCTTTGTATTGACATAAAACGTGCTTCCCATAACCGAGCGGTCGCCAGAGTAATTGTTTTTCCACGTTTCATAGCTCATGACCGCAGTGAATGGGGCACCCTGAACGTCGTCCGCATCTGCGAACAAACGACCGATCTCGGGGTTCAGACCGAAAGTGCGAAAGTAATTTCCCGAGACGAACTCGCCCATCACCGATCGCGCATCTTCCTGCGCCGCTGCCCGCCGGACCACGACTGGCCGATATGTAAATCCAGCCTGCATCGCGGCCAGTTCCTCAAACTCCGGCGCATTCTTCTTCATGTACTCGTAGACCGCGGTTGAGAACAAAGCGTAATTGCCATCGTCACGGCGACCGAAGCCAACGCAGCACATGTTGATATCGCCGAGTCTCAGCAGATTCTCGGGCTTGGCAACGGGAAGGTTTTTGAGCAGGACGGCATGGACAAGCGTGAAGACCGCGGCGTTCGCCCCGATTCCCAGCGCAAGTGTGAGAACTGCCGTGGTCGTGAAGCCCGGCGTTTTGCGCAGCTGGCGTAGAGCAAAGCGGATGTCCTGCAGAAATGTTGAAAGCACAGTTCCCCCTCCCCGTTCCGGACTGAAGTAGCAGTTCACCTTCCACTTCCAGCGCCGGCCATTTCGTTGCTGTTCCAGTAGTTGGGCAAAGGTATCGAAAATCGACTTGTCCCTTTGCGATCCGAGCCGTCCGAAAGCGGACACGCATTACGCTTTTTTGCAGCCTCGTGAGCCTTGAGGCATCATAGGTCCATGGAATTCCGACAGCTCGGCAAGTCTGGATTGAAGGTCCCCGTCCTGAGTTATGGCACGGGAACGTTTGGTGGTGGAAACGAATTCTTCAAAGCATGGGGCGCCAGTGACGTCGCCGAGGCTACGCGGCTCGTTGATATCTGCCTCGACGCTGGCGTAAACCTTTTCGATACGGCCGACATTTATTCCGACGGACTGTCGGAAACAATCTTAGGAAAGGCGATGGCGAACCGCCGCGACAAGGTCCTGATTTCGACGAAAGCGACCTTCCGATTGGGCAACGGACCCAACGATGTCGGATCGTCGCGCTATCACTTGATCCAGGCTTGCGAAGCCAGCCTGCGCCGGCTCGGCACCGACTACATCGACATCTATCACCTGCACGGATTTGACGCGCTCACCCCGATCGAAGAAGTTCTGAGCACGCTGGATAACCTCGTGCAAAGTGGCAAAGTGCGCTACATCGCCTGCTCGAATTTTTCCGGATGGCATTTAATGAAGTCGCTTGCCGTCGCCGACCGCTACGGCTGGTCGCGCTACGTGGGACATCAGGTGTACTACTCGCTGATCGGACGCGAGTACGAATGGGAATTGATGCCGCTCGGATTGGATCAGGGAGTTGGCGCGCTGATCTGGAGTCCTCTGGGATGGGGCAGACTCACAGGAAAGATCCGGCGCGGACAACCGCTTCCTGCACAGAGCCGACTGCATAAGACAGGCGACATGGGGCCGCAGATGCCCGACGAATATCTCTACCGCGTGGTCGATGCGCTCGATGAAGTTGCGAAAGAAACCGGCAAGACGGTCCCGCAGATCGCATTGAACTGGCTATTGCAGCGGCCAACGGTGTCAACGGTGATTATGGGCGCGCGCAATGAAGAACAGCTCCGGCAAAATCTGGCTGCGGCAGGGTGGAATCTGACATCCGACCAGGTCGCCAAACTCGATCGGGCCAGCGCCGGGCAGCCGATCTATCCGTACTGGCATCAATGGGGATTCACGGAGCGAAATCCGAAGCCGGTGGCTTCGGCGGATTGAAAATAACGCGTGACTAGTCTCGCGGCTTGGCAATGGATGAAAGTTCACTCCCGGTCAGACCGCAGTTCTGGCACTCGTCACCATAATACTTTTCCGTTCGCCATCCGCGGAAAGTTTGACCGCAGCGGGGGCAATCCAGAAGAGCGATCCAGAGTGCAATTGCTATGCCGGCGAAGAAAGCCGGCTTGAGGAGAGTAGCAGCAACGGCACTTAGCGGAGTCTTCCCAAGCACCAAAATCCAGCACAAGACAAAAGCTGCGCCCGCTACCCAGGTGAGGCGTTTCAGAAGCAGGTATTTTCGCCACCACTCGTAATAGCGGACGCGCTGTTCGTGGTCAAGATTTACCAGAAACCCTGATCCGCGGTGCTCCACGTCTTTAACCCTCTTGTGCTACACAATCTTTTCTCCGACTGCCTTCGCCTGGGTGAAGAGGTAGAGATAGTCCGGCCCGCCGGATTTCGAGTCGGTCCCTGACATGTTGAAGCCGCCGAACGGATGCGCGCCGACCATTGCTCCGGTGCACTTGCGGTTGATATACAGGTTGCCGACGTGGAAGTCGCGAATTGCGCGGTCGATCTTCTCGCGCGAACTCGTGTATACCGCGCCAGTCAGACCGAACTCGGTGTCGTTCGCGATCTCCAACGCGTGATCGAATCCACGGGCCTTGATCACAACCAGCACCGGGCCGAAGATTTCTTCCTGCTCGAGTTTCGATTTCGGCTGAATATCGGCAATTACCGTCGGCCGGATGAAGTATCCTTCACCCGCTTCGGTCGCGCGCTCGCCGCCCGTGATGACGCGCCCATCTTTTTTGCCTTGCTCGATGTATCCGAGGATCGTTTTCATCGAACCTTCGTTAATAACCGCGGCCATGTTGGCGTTCTCGGCAGGATCGCCGACGCGAATCTTTTCGACACGCGCCTTCAGCATCTGCAAGAACTTGTCGTAGACGCGCTCGTCGACGATGGCACGAGAGCAGGCAGAGCACTTCTGTCCCTGGAATCCGAACGCAGCCTGCGCGACGCCTTCCACCGCCGAATCGATATCGGCATCCGCGTCGACGACGATTGCGTCCTTGCCGCCCATCTCGAGGATCGTACGCTTGATCCAGATCTGACCGGGAGCTTGCGTTGCAGCAGCCTTGTTGATGTGCAGTCCGACTTCGCGCGATCCCGTAAACGCGATGTAACGAGTCTTGGGATGCGCGACGACGGCATCACCGAAGCTGGCGCCTGCGCCGGGACAGAAGTTCACTACGCCTTCCGGTATGCCGCACTCTTCGAGCAGTTCGACGAACTTTGCCGCGATGGTGGGCGAGTCGCTCGATGGCTTCAGAATGACGGTGTTGCCGCAGACGATCGAGGCCAGGGTCATTCCGGCCATGATGGCACAAGGGAAATTCCACGGTGGGATGACTGCTCCCACTCCGAGCGGAATGTAGTGCAGCGTGTCGTGCTCGCCAGGAAGCTGAATTGGTGTCTGCGCCTTGGCGAAGCGCAGTGCCTCGCGTGCGTAGAACTCGCAGAAATCGATGGTCTCGGAAATATCGGCGTCGGCTTCGGCCCAGTTCTTCGAGACTTCGAAGACCAGCCACGCCATGTATTCCATCTTGCGCTGGCGGATCGTGTCGCCCACGCGGAATAGGAGGCTTGCACGCTCTTCTACGGTCGTGCGGCTCCAGGATTCAAACGCCTTCAGAGCGGCGTTCATCGCAGGCTCGACGTGTTCTTTGCCGGCCTTTTGGTGGGTGCCGACGATCTCGGAGGGCTTGGAGGGATTCAGCGACTTGATCTTGTCGGTGGTCTTGACGCGCTTGCCACCGATGATGAGGTCGTACTCGCGGCCGAGCTGTCCACGAACTTTCTCAACTGCAGCTCGCATAGCGCGCGCGTTTTCTGCTTTCGTGAAATCAAAAAATGGTTCTGTCACAAACGGTCCGGAATGCAGGCTGGTGCGCGCTGGCCGGACGGGGGGCTCAAGGATTGCCATGGGAGAATTCCTTTCAGAATCGATAAAAGCGGTATAAGGCTTGGATTAGTCTACACCTCGAAAAGACGCGGGAATTGCGAACCTCCTGGCTGACACACAACCGTTCGAGTACTGCGTGCGCTCCGTCGAGATGAGTAACCCGACGCCCTTAGCCTCGGAGATTTCCACAGCCTTCCAGCGATTTCGTGTGACATCTGACCTTGCGCCCGCCATTCGCGATTTGCAACCATGATCGAGGTCGCAACGCTGCGCTCAGGGCGCAACTCCGGCCACTCCCCGGCGTCAAGCTACAGAGTAGTCATCTAAGTTCTTTGACATCAAGATTTTGCCTGTAAGCTATTGAAAACACGAGCAAGAATTCCGAAATTTGCAATCTAAACCTTTTAGAATCTAGATTTTGCAGGTAACCTCTTTACTTTTCAAGATTTTGTAGACACTGTCCAGCATCGAAACCGGATAAGTCATTTGAAAGCAAGATTTTGCAAGATTTGCCGCAAAAAAAGTTTTCCGATGATCTGGCTGTTTGGCTCGATGGCTCGGAGATCAACGAAAAAACCCGCCCTGCCGCAAACTGCGCGACAAGGCGGGGCTCTGTCTGAGATTGAAGAAGCGAAGTGGATCAGTTTGCAGACGGCAATTCGACGTGGTCGATCACAAGAACCTGGACGGGTTCAGTCTGCGGTTCCAGTTTGAGGCCGAGCTGCTGTTGTAGTGCCACGAACAGCGAGGGAGCATTCGGATCGAACTGATGCGTTCTCGCGGCCTGCTCGGCTTGCAGCTTCGCGGCTTGGTCCTGGCTCGGATTCGTTGCCCGCACAGTCGTCACGGATCGATTCCCCTCCCCTGATTCCGCGAGCCGCTGTTCTTCGCTTGCATCCGGCGTCCAGTGGAGATCGAAGGCATAGGATCCCTTGAGGCCTGTCTTGTCAATGACAGTTTGCCCGAGCCGTTGTGACAACTGCACTGCAAGGAGGTCCATCGAGGTTCCTGAAGTAGTCAGCTGACCTCGCTCCATGTGCATTATGTGGACACCGTCGATCTTCTGAAGCTTCGAACCGTTCTCATCCACAAGCAGGTCGTAGACAGGAAGATTGCGGGTTTCGAAATGCGCCGCGAGTTTGAACTGGCTGGCAAGCAGCGATCTGAGCATGGCTTGACCTTCCAGAGGTTTGTTCTCGGAGCCCTGTTGCCTCATGGCGGCTACGAAGGAAGGATCGAGTTTTCCCTCGATGTCGAACCTCGGTTTGTTCAGCAGGTCTGCGGGGCCGGAGATCTGGGCATCCTGGACGCGGTATGCCATCTGAATCAGTTGTTGCAACGTTGCACCTTCCGCGACAAAGCTTCCGTCTGTAACGTTGAACATCAATTTGTGCAATCCATTAATGGGCGCTTCCGAGGGCTTAACCGAAAGCGAGGAGAACACTGTTGCCGGAGCGGCCGCGCTTGCGGCAGGCGATTGCGCCCGGCTGGGCGTGGCGTGGAACACGCCAAAGGTGATGGGAACGGCAATCGCAAGAAATGCCGCTGCGGTGAGCAGGAACTTTCGAGCGAAGTCGAGTTTGTGCAAGATACGGTCGTTCATGATGTGGACCATCCTTTTCTTCAAATCAGCGCCGGTCACTCCTGCAACGCAGGGCAGCGGCGAGCCCAGACAGAATTCGCAAACTTTCAGAATGCTTTCGGCATAGACCTGGCGATCACTGCCCGACGCGACGACTTGCTCATCGCAGGCGCGCTCGCGCTCATCGACCAGGCGGGAACCGATCCACCAGACCGGCGGGTAGAACCAGAAGATGGCTTCGACAAGCATGTGCAGGACCGCGAAGAGATTGTCGCGGCGCCGGACATGCCAGACTTCGTGCGCGAGGATGGCTTCGAGCTGTTCGTCGTGGAGGTGCTTGGAAATTGCTTCCGGCCAGAGCAGCACTGGGCGCGCGATGCCGAAGATGCCGGGTTCAAGCGAAGTGCGAGAAAGCAGCAACGCAATCGGATTGCTCAGGCCACCGATACGTTCGACGCGGCGAAGAATGTCGAGTTCGCGCCCGCGAGAGGACAACTGCGCGGACTTCATTTGCGCGGAAATACGGAACCAGTGATACGTCCAGAGGAGGACCACGGCAATGACGCCCGTCAGCCAGGCAGCGACGATCCATAAAAACCAATGTGATGGACTTGCGGCAGCACTGGGAATGTTGGGCCGGGCAGTGATTTGAGGTGCCACGCGCGTGAATGGCTGACCGATCTGCTCCATTGCATAGAACATGGTGTCGCTCTGCGACGGGCTGGGCACCGATTTCCATGCCAGCAACTTGCCGAGACCGATCAAAAGTGAGAACGGGACCAGGAATTTCGCGGATGCTGCAAGCCAGATGAGATATCGAATGCGGGCATTGTGCCGGCGCAGAGAAAGGGTGAGTGCCGCGGCGGCGAGCCCAACGAGCGTGGATTGCCAGAGGTGGTTGCCAATGGCGGGAGCAACTGAGTTCCCAGTCATGGAGAGATATTTCTCAATCATTGGCTTTGTCCTTTCTCTCCAGCTTGCGGAGCGTCTTCTCGGCTTCTTTGACGTCGGCGAGAGTGAGTTTGCCGGTTTCGATCAGGTGGGCCATGACAGGCTGTGTGCGTCCACCGAAGAGTGCGAGCAACTCGTCGATCAGCTTGCGCTGTGCGGCGTCACGAGAGACGGCGGGTTCAAAAACGTGGAAATTACCAACTTTTTTGACGCGGCGAACTGCCTTCTTGGTTTCGAGCCGATACACCGTTGTCTGGATGGTGGTGTACGCAGGGCGGTCGGCCTCGGGAAAATTCTCCTGGATTTCGCGGATGGAAGCGCTGCCGCTGGACCAAAGCGTTTCCATAATCTGAAGTTCCAGCTTGGTGAGTTTGGGGCTCGGCATCTTGTCTCCTATCGACGTTTGCGATACTACTACATATGTAGTAAATGTCAAGAACTATTTCGGATTAAACATTGACGTGAGCAGTGCGTTTCTCACACGAGCAAGACTGTCGAGCTTCGCTCGGCCGGACAGCCGAGGGCGGCTGTCCCCACATTCTCCGTGATAGGATGCTCTGCCAGATTCAGCGTTTAAAGGTGGGAACATGGGCAAGCATGTAATTCAGACGACGAAGGGCGCGCCACCGCAGGGCGCGTATTCACAGGGATGGCGGGCGGGTGACTTTGTTTTCGTAACCGGGACCGGACCTGTCGATCCTGTCACAGGAAAGCTGGTCGGTGAGGATATTGAGCGGCAGACGGAGCAGACGATCGATAACATCGTTTCGATTCTGGAAGCTGACGGCGCGTCTCTTAGCGATGTGGTGAAAGTTACTGTTCACCTGAGCGACACAAAGCTCTTCGCGCGGTACAACGCTGTGTATGCGAAACGATTTGCGAAGCCGTATCCGGTGCGCACTACGGTGGGGAGCGATCTGGGGCATTCGCCGGGGATGCTGGTTGAGATCGATTGCATCGCTTACCTGTCGGCGAAGAAAGTACGGCCTCGTTCGAAAGCAAAGAAGCGCGCACGCAAATAAAGTCAAAGGCTCTCACCACAGAGGTCACAGAGGACCACAGGGCAAACCTACCGCATCTTGGCTACTGCTTCAGTGGCGGGGGTCTCATTCTTTCTCGCTAGCAGCGGGCCTTCATGTCCGCGGGCTGATACTTTTTCCACGGATTCGATCTTTCCTTCGCGGACGATTAACGCTGCGTCGAAGTTGTTCACCGTGGGGCAGACGTGTCTCGGAATCAGATAGAGGACATCGCCAACTGCGGGAACTTCGTGGCCTTCTTTCACTGCAAGGGGCAGATGCTCTTCACTCGGCGGGAGAGGCGTCAGTTCTGGGCGTCCGACGACCACGCAGGTAGGAACTCCTGCATCTGCCGAGACGGCCTTGTGTCCGGCATCGCAGGTAACGATCCCGCGATGAGGATGGCTGACCACCCGCGCGATGACCAGAGCCGCGGGCATATAACCGTACTCCGCGGGAAGTTGCGCGAGGCTGGTTGCGTCGTGATAGACGACCGTTCCCGGCGAGACCCGGTGCACGAACTCAAGACTTTGGAATCCGTGATATGTAAGCGAGGACGGAAACGTAGGGGTTCCGGCGGTAATGATTTCGGAGACAGGAACACCGGAATTCTTGAGATCGCGGACGAGTTCTATCAGTTGATCGTAGCCAGCGTGCGTGGCCTTCGTTAGATCTGGTTCGGCTACGGAACCGAATTGGCCGTCGTAGTAATGAAGTCCACGAAATTCCACGCCTGCTTTCTTTCCCGCTTGCGCTAATTGAATGACGAGGTTTCTCGAATTCTGCTCAATTCCAGTTCGATTCATGCCGGGGTTGATGTCGAGGAAAATTCCGATGTTGGAATCATGCCATTGGCGGATTTGCTCCTCGTTCTCCGCGAGGACTGAAATGCGGGTGTTTGGGTAACGGCTCGCGATCTCCCGCACGCGGCGCGCGTTTGCGGCCATAACCGGGTAAGCGACAAGGATATCCCTCGCACCCGACTCGCACGCTTGGAGAAGTTCGAGGGTGGTGGCGCATTTGAAGTTGCGAACGCCACGATTGAGCATCATGCGCAGCGTGTAGTTCAATTTGGCGGTCTTGATGTGTGCGCGCCATCGGTCTGCGTTGCCTCCGAGCAGGTTCAGGGTGGACTGAATGTTCGAGGCTATTGCGTCGGGATAGAGCGCGAGCACCGGCGTGAGTACGTTGTCGAGATCGGAGACACGATAGCGGTCGTGCCACGGGAATTCCTGCAAGAAGAACTTTGCCGCCATAGCGCATTGATGATAGCAGCGGCTGAGATCTGGCGCCGGCTTAGAAGCTTTTACCGCGAAGGACACAAAGAATCGCGAAGGGCACGAAGAAAACACAGTCGATACGAGGCTTTCATTGACCTTGCTGGTTGCGGATAGTAGGCTCTCTGAATCCGCAATGGACGCCAACCTTCCCGTTCATCCTGAAAAGCCTGATGCGAGTCGTTCTCATTTGGTCCGTGGGCTTGGGCTGTGGTCTGCGACGGCGATTGTTATCGGCGACACGATTGGGACCGGAGTTTTTCTGGTTTCGAGCGATATGGCTCGCGCTGTGGGATCTGCGACGCTTGTGATTGTGGCGTGGATTCTGGGAGGCTTCATCGTCTTGCTTGGGGCGCTTTGCTATGCCGAACTTGGGGCGGCATTTCCGAAGGCGGGCGGACCGTATGTGTATCTCGGTCGAGGGCTTGGCCCGCTGTGGGGGTTTCTGTTCGGATGGATGAGTTCGTTTCTTGATCGACCGGTGGCAATGGCGGCGCTTGCGGCTGGGATTATTCGGTTCATCAGTTTCTTCATCCCGAGTGTGGCGACCCCGCTGTGGGCAAGCCGGTTGGGCCATTTCGAAATCACGGTTACGGCTGCGCAACCGCTCGCTGCGCTGATCGTGATCTTTGTGACCGCGATTAATTATTTCAGCGTGAAACTGAGCGGCGAGATTCAAGTTTTCGTCACGTCTTTGAAAGTGGGGACGATTGTCATCATCGCGTTCGGAGGTCTGCTACTGGGGCACAGGACTGCCGGACTCGCGGTTTGGCAAGCAAAGCCTGCTGGAGTGGGCACGATTGGGGCCCTGCTGACGGCTCTTGTTCCTGCAATGTGGGCTTACAACGGTTTCAACGATCTGGGCGATTTAGGCGAGGAGATCACCAAGCCTGAGAAAAACATTCCGCGAGCGATCCTGTTGGGGCTGTTTACGATCGGCGGACTTTATCTGCTGGCGAATGTCGTTTACTTCTACGTGCTGCCGTTTGCAGCAGTAGCCGCTTCGCAGCATGTTGCGTCGGATGTGGTGCAGGCGTTCGCAGGGAGCCGTGGAGCAGAGTGGCTCACATTGGCGATGGCAGTTTCAGCGTTAGGTGCGCTTCATGTCGTGATCCTTACTGGGGCGCGGATTCCGTATGCGATGGCGCGCGATCGCGTGTTCTTTCAGTTTGTGCGAAGGGTGCATCCGTCATTCAACACGCCGACGGGTGCGCTGCTTTTCCTTGGAACCGTCGCGACTCTGCTTGCGCTGACCGGAACATTTGAGGAACTCTATTCACTATTCATCTTCGCGGTCTGGATTTTCTTTGCTCTCACGGGCATCGCCTTGATGCGGTTGCGCTGGGTGGAACCGGAGTTGGTGCGGCCGTATCGGGCGTGGGGATATCCGTGGACGCCGTTGATTTTTACTGGCGCTGCAATTGCCTTGACAGTCAATCTTTGGATGGTGCGGCCCGTGCGATCGACGATTGGGTTGGGAGTGATTCTGCTGGGAATACCGTTCTTCTATCGCTGGCGGAAGACCACACATCGCTCGAGCTAATCCAAAAGATTAGCTGAAGTGCGGCCGATCACAGACAGATGTGTCTGCCGCGCATACGCTGGACTCGGCTCAGAGACTGCACGAGGACGGTTTTGCTTGTAGAGTTGCAGCGGACGGAAGCAGTTCTCTGGTAAGCCATCATTTCCGCCGTCCTGTTCTGATCCCTGCCTGCCCCATTGCAAGTGCTCGAATCTTCCCCCAAGGAGACGCACTATGCGCAGGAGTTCGTTTCACTATTTTCATCCCTTCATCGGTAACGGGCTTAATCACACGACTGTGCTGTTGTGCGCCGTGTCGGCCAGTGTCTATTTGACCGCTTGTGGGGGTGGAACGACCGTAAAGACACAAACGCCAGCTTCCGATTATTCAGCACAGGTTATCTACAACTTTGGAGCATCGCCGGATGGGAACGGTCCAGTCGTCGGAGTAGTCCTGGACGCCAAAGGGAATTTGTACGGGACGACGGTACACGGCGGGACTTTCAGCGAGGGCACAGTCTACGAACTCATGTCTAACAGCGGCCAGTGGACGGAAAAAGTGCTTTACAGTTTCTGCCATCCCGGCATGCACTGCTCCGACGGGTCACAGCCTATGTCGAGGCTCACATTCGACTCCGCCCGAAATCTGTACGGCACAGCGTCGCAAGGTGGCCTGTACTCAGACTCGAGTACAGGGATTGGATATGGCGTCGTGTTCGAACTGACGCCACAGCAGGATGGAACGTGGGTCGAACAAGTAATTCACGACTTCCAGAATGGTCAGGATGGGGCCTATCCGCAGGGCGGAGAGCTACTCTTTGACAAAGACGGAAACATGTATGGAACTACCCTGGGAGGAGGCGCCGATGATAGCGGAGGGTACGACAACGGGACTGTCTTTGAGCTTTCGCCAGGATCGAATGGGCAGTGGACAGAGCAAGTTCTGGCTCTTTTCTGTTATGAAGCGGGGTTGTGTTATCCAAGTGAAGGGGAAGGGGCTAACCCGGAGGATGGACTCACATTCGACTCCAGTGGAAATCTATTTGGGACCACTCGAATTGGACCGCCGCATCTTAACGGCGCAGCGAATGGGTACGGCACCGTTTTCGAATTGGGGCCCACTTCAGGCGAATGGTGGTCGCAATCTTGGCCATACAACTTTCAAGGCGGGCCGGCGGATGGGGGTACCCCCATGGGAGGTCTTGTTATAGATAGCACTGGTGCTTTCTACGGTACAACGTCAGCGGGGGGCAACTCGACCGGATCGCCTGATAGTGGGACAGTCTTTAAGCTGGCGCTCGGAGCAAACGGCAAATGGAGCGACACTATTCTCTATAACTTCTGTTCACAGCAGGGATGCTTCGATGGAAGCCATCCGACGACAGGCGTGACCTTTGATCAGGCTGGCAATCTGTATGGAACGACCCTCAACGGCGGACCTGACAACGCGGGCGTTGTTTTCAAACTCACCCCTCAAGGTGATGGAACATGGAAGGAATCAGTGCTTTACGCATTTCAAGGCTATGACAATGGATATGGCCCGGTTGGCCTGACAGTCGATTCTTTGGGAAATCTGTTTGTGGTAGCAGCTGGAGGATCTACGGGGAGAGGAGTCATCTTGGAACTTTCTCCACAAACTGCAGATTGGAATTTCGCAAAGCGATCGCGCCCGTGACTTCCCGTTTCCCAGACACGCGAGAGCTATTCCATGTATGGGTGACACAAATCACAGACATCAATCACGCCTTGGCATAAGCTAACCCGGTTCAGAGCCTGCGCGAGGGCACTCTTTTTCTGGTCGTTGCAGCGGATGCAAGTAGTTCTCTGGTAAGCCATTATTCCCGCCGTCCTGTTCTGATCCCTGCCTGCCTCACTGCAAGCGCTCGAAGAGTCTTCCCCCCAAGGAGACACAGTATGCTCAGGAATTCGTTTCACTTTTCTCGCCGCCCCATCTGCAACGCGTTTATACGCCTGGCTGTGTTGTTGTGTGCCGCATCAGCGACGGCCTATCTGACAGCTTGCGGTGGTGGGACAACGGGAACGACGCAGACTGTAGGGTCTGACTACACGGTAAACGTCGTCTACAACTTCGCACCGTTTCCAGATGGCAATGGTCCGGCAGCCGGAGTAGTCCTGGACGTCAAAGGGAATCTGTACGGGACAACGGTTCATGGTGGGACTTTCAGCGAAGGCACTGCTTTCGAGATCACGCCCAACGGCGGCCAGTGGACGGAAAAAGTGCTCTACAATTTCTGCCATCCCGGCATGCATTGCTCTGACGGATCAGAGCCCATTTCGAAGCTCACCTTCGACTCAGCCGGGAATCTCTATGGCACCGCATCCCAAGGAGGCCTGTACTCGGAACCGAGTTCGGGAATTGGTAATGGCGTGGTGTTCGAACTGACGCCGCAGCAGGATGGAACGTGGACGGAAACAGTGCTCTATAACTTTCAAGGCGGTTGGGACGGAGACTATCCGCAGGGAGGCAGTCTGCTCTTTGACAAGGACGGGAGCCTGTATGGAACTACCCTGGGAGGAGGAGGCACTGGTGAGTTTGGATTTGGCAACGGCACAATTTTTGAGCTTTCGCCGGCATCGAGTGGGCAGTGGACAGAGCAGGTTCTCGCTGTTTTTTGTTTTCTGGCGGGGTTCTGTGGTGAAGGGGAAGGGGCTAACCCGCAAGATGGACTTGTATTCGACTCCAGCGGAAATCTTTTTGGGGTCACTCGGATCGGTCCGCCGAAATTTGGAGAGGGGCTGCCAGCGTACGGTTACGGAACAGTTTTCGAATTGGGGCCGACTTCAAGCGACTACTGGTCGCAGTCTTGGCCGTACAACTTTCAGAGCGGGCCGGCGGATGGAGCGACCCCGATGGGAGGTCTCGCTATCGACAGCAGTGGTGCCTTCTACGGCACAACTTCGGCGGGAGGCAACTCGACGCTGTCGCCCGATAGTGGAACTGTCTTTAAATTGGCGCTTGGAACAGATGGGAAATGGCACGAAAGCGTTCTCTATAACTTCTGCGCTCTACCTGTATGCGCTGATGGAAGCCATCCGACGACAGGAGTGGTTTTCGACCAATCAGGAAATTTGTATGGAACAACGATGAACGGGGGAACATTGGATGCGGGCGTCGTGTTCAAACTCGAGCCGCAACCCGATGGGACATGGAAAGAATCAACGCTCTATACGTTCCAGGGCGCCGACACGGGACAAGGCCCGGTTGGCCTAACGATCGGTTCATCCGGGAATCTGTTTGTGGTAGCAGCTGGAGGATCTACGGGGAGAGGAATCATCCTGGAACTTACTCCACAAACTGCAGATTGAAATTTCGCGCCAATCACTGTCGCCCCTGAAGGATGGTAGCGGGCACGAAAGATATTCATCTCCTCGCGAAAGAAGCAACCTTTATTGGCTCCAGATGTGCGGTGAAGTGGCGGAGGAATGGGGCTTCGTAGGTGAGGTGCATGCCGGAGATGCGGTCGCGGTTTTTCCAGACTTCGAGAATGACTTCGACTACGTAATCGATGTGGCTTTGGGTGTAGACGCGGCGGGGGATCGCGAGGCGGACCAAGTCCATTTTTGCTGCTGCGGCGAACATCAATGTTCCGATTTCTACGGAGCGGATTCCACCTGCCAGATAAAGCTCACAAGCCAGCGCCACGCCGGGAAATTGATCTGGTGGAATGTGCGGCAGGAAGGCACGGGCGTCGAGGTAGATGGCGTGTCCGCCAGGAGGCTGGACGATCGGAACGCCGTGACTTGCAATGTGATTACCGAGATAGGCGGTCGAGGCAATGCGGTAGCGCAGGTAGTCTTCCTCTAGCGCTTCTTGCACGCCGACGGCGATTGCTTCCAGATCGCGTCCGGCGAGGCCGCCATACGTGGGATATCCCTCGGTGAGGATTAACAGATCTTTTTCCTGTTGCGCCAGAAGGTCGTTGTTGGTGCAAAGGAAGCCACCGATGTTGGCCATGCCGTCTTTCTTGGCGGACATGGTGCAGCCGTCGCCGTAGCTGAACATTTCTTGCGCGATCTCTTTGGGCGTTTTATTCTCGTATCCCTTCTCGCGCAGCTTGATGAACCAGGCATTTTCGGCGAAGCGGCAGGCGTCGAAGTAGAACGGAATGTTGTGGCGCTTGCAAACGGCGCTGACTTCGCGAACATTCTGCATCGAGACGGGCTGGCCTCCGCCGGAGTTGTTGGTCACCGTCAGCATGACGAGCGGGATGCGCTCGCGGCCTACGCGCGCGATCAGCGCTTCGAGAGCGGCGACATTCATATTGCCTTTGAAGGGATGCGTTGAGGAGGGATGCTTCCCTTCTTCGATGACGAGATCGACGGCTTCTGCTCCGACGAATTCGACGTTGGCGCGTGTGGTGTCGAAATGCGTGTTGTTGGGGACGACGTCGCCTTTCTTGCAGGCCACGCCAAAGAGGATGCGTTCGGCGGCGCGTCCTTGATGCGTGGGGATGACGTGCTTGTAGCCGAAGATGTCCTGGATCGAGCGCTTGAAGTGGTCGAAGCTCTTACTTCCGGCGTAGCTTTCATCCCCTTCCATGACGGCCGCCCACTGATGAGTCGACATGGCTCCGGTGCCGGAGTCGGTGAGGAGATCGATCAGGACGTCATCGGCGGGAAGAAGGAACAGGTTGTGATAAGCGGCTTCGAGGAGCTGCTCGCGCTCTATGCGCGAGGTCCAGCGGATGGGTTCGACGCTCTTGATGCGGAAGGGTTCGATGATGGTTTTGACGGGCATGGGAGGGCCTCAGGCCCATGCTATTCACGTGGCAAGGCATCGCCTGTGATCGGCATCACTAAGTCCCCTATCTCAAACAATTAATGACAGATAGAGGACCTCGCATTCCCTACTGCCGTCGACACAAATCTACGGACAAGTCAATTGCGCGGTAGCGCTCACCTGGGGAGTACTTTGATTCATTCCCGAGATAGGAGTACCAGGATTGATCGGGGCCACGGCCCAAACCTTATATGTGCCGACCGGAGCGCTGACGCAGGATGCAACTCCGTTACGATCGATCTGAATGGACCACGGCTCCGTGACCCAAGGTGGCCCACCAGTCCATAACACTTCCAACTGATCCATCTCTTTGCCATTGGTGTAGATGCCTGACGCAGTGAACTGCACATATCCGTTTGTGTAGTCTTTTGCGTCGGCCATCAGCGGACTAACCGAAATTGACTCGAGCTTATTACTGCTAGTACCGCAGGAGATAAGTGCGACCGCGAGAATTACCGGAACGAGGAAAAGCCAGAGTAAGCGCACCGCAGCCTCCAATTGGAGTCATCGCTCTCTTGTAATGTTAACCCCGCCATCCTTCGAAAGTTTCTCCGGTACCAAAGAAAATCCCCACTTCTCGCGAAAAGAAACACGCAAGAAATGGGGTACTAATGTTTATTCCATTGGAAACATCGCAGGGAGAAAGCCGGTTGCGGGTATTATCTCCAGTCATCGCGGTCGCGATAACCGTTGTCGCTCTAGCCGCGGTGTTCATAATCTCCGTAGGCGCGACGATATCCACGTTCGTAGCCCTCACGGTAGGCCTGCTTGTAGTGACCTTTGTTACCCATCCAATGCTCGTACCCGCGCGAGTCCTCCCAGTCGTCATTCTTGAATTTGAAGCGGCGACCACGCTCGGCGTCGAACTGTCCGGCGCGCTGGCCATCGTCGAGCCCACGACGATAGCCCTGCTCGCGGGCTTCGTCGCCGCGGTTGTAGTAGTTATCGTCATCGTAGCGGTTGTAGTTTTGTCCCCACGCGATACTGCCGCAAGCGGCGGACACGGTCACCGCCAGGGCTGCCAATCTGATCCAACGCCACGCTCTGTTGCTCACCATAGTCACCTCTGTTGAGAAGCGGCGCTTGCCGTTTGTATAGGAGATCGGATGCGGCGGATCGGGCTGCTGATGC
>Ga0335085_10005221_pt1 | contig 21032 bp, 21 predicted proteins | sample Lox_Sample_45_FD_206712 | JGI IMG/M metagenome (GOLD analysis project Ga0335085, IMG submission 206712) | Soil microbial communities from Loxahatchee National Wildlife Refuge, Florida, United States - Lox_Sample_4.5 | ecosystem: Environmental > Terrestrial > Soil > Wetlands | place: USA...
GGTATGCACAGGGCTATAACACCATTTCACAATGGGAGGGCTCGCGCACACCGATCTCATCCTACCTCTCACATTGGGGCTTGTTCCTGTTCGTCATCGTCTCGTGGATGGTGTGGGAGACCCGGGTCTGGCTGGCAGCCACTCCCTTCGCGTCGCTGAAAAAGCTGAAGCCCTATGCGCTGCTGATTGAGGTTACGGTTGTGCTCCTTCTGGCGGTGATGGTCTATCTCCAGATTTTCATGGACGTGACCATCGGCTGGATCGCGCTTCCGCTGGCATTCTGGGCAGGGGTGTTGATCCTGCGGCCGGGCATCGGCGATGCCAAGCGGGTAGTATTGTTCATCATCGGGACGGGCTTGTTCCTCACCGTGCTCGTGGAAGGCGTTGTGCTGGTCGGGGATCTGGGGCGCATGAACACGGTCTTCAAGTTCTATATCCAGGTCTGGGCGCTGTTTGCCATAAGCGCGGGCGCGTCGCTCGGGTGGCTGCTGCCTGAAATGGTCAAGTGGAACCCTCGCGCGCGCTTTGCCTGGGAAGTCGTCGGCACCCTCCTGCTGGCAGGCGCCGCCTTGTTCCTGATCATGGGCGGCGGCGATAAGATCCGTGACCGCGTGTCGGCCCAGACTCCGCACACCCTGGACAGCATGGCTTACATGGCCTATGCACAGTATGCCGACAATGGCCAGCAATTCAACCTCGATCAGGACTATCGCGCCATCCGCTGGATGCAGACCCATGTTCAGGGCTCGCCGGTCATCGTCGAAGCCAACACGCCCGAATACCGCTGGGGCTCACGCTTTACCATTTACACCGGCCTGCCCGGCGTGGTCGGCTGGAACTGGCATCAGCGCCAGCAGCGCGACCTCACGCCGAGCAACTGGGTCACCGACCGCGTCGATCAAATCGGCCAGTTCTACCAGACCACCGACCTGGCTGAGGCGGAAAAATTCCTGAAGCAATACAACGTCCGATACATCATCGTCGGGCTGCTGGAGCGCATCTATTTCAACGGGCCGGGGCTGGATAAATTCCCGGCTCAGGACGGCACCCTGTGGAAAAAAGTGTACGACGACCAGCAGACTCAGATTTACGAGGTGCTGCCCTGATCCTGCACCTCGCGCCTCGCGTCGATTGGACCGCCGCAGAAGACATCGGCGAGTACCGGGCACCCAGCCTGGAGAAGGAGGGATTCATCCATTGTTCGACGGCGCTACAAATCGTCGGGGTGGCGGATTCGTTTTACAGCGGGCAGCACGGATTGGTGCTTCTGGTGATCGACCCGGCGCGACTCCGGCCCAAACTGCGCTGGGAGCCGCCCGCGCACCCCAACCCGCAGCCGAACCTCCCCCCCTCGAATGAACTGTTTCCACACATCTACGGGCCACTCAACCTCGATGCGGTGGTGCGCGTGCTGGAGTTCGAACCAAATCCCGATGGGAAATTCCCCCAACCAGCCCTGGATTGAACTCAACTGAGTTTGCCATGGTCTCTTTTTTGCTCTGGTACCTCACCCTCACCCTGCTCGGCCTGCTGACCTTCCCGCTTGCCCACCGCCTCTTCCCGGCGCTGGCGGACCGAGGCTATACACTCTCGCGTGCGCTGGGCCTGCTCCTGTGGGCTTTCTTCTTCTGGCTGATGGCCTCCCTGGGCATCGCCCAGAACGACACCGGCGGGATTCTGCTGGCCCTGATCCTCGTGCTGGGATTGGTCGTCTGGGCACTGGCAGCCGGCGGAGGCAAATTCAAGGACAGCCTTCAAGCCCTGGCGGCCTGGGTAAAGACAAACTGGAAGCTCATCACAACCATCGAGGTCCTGTTTCTCCTGGCGTTCTCGTTCATGGCGTTCGTGCGTTCAGCCAACCCCGAATCGCTCGGCACGGAAAAACCCATGGAGATGGCTTTCATCAACGCCATTCTGCGTTCGCCGACCTTCCCTCCGCATGACCCGTGGCTGTCCGGTTACGCCATTTCCTATTATTACTTCGGGTATGTCATGGCGGCTATGCTGGGGAAGCTCACCGCCACCTCCGGCGGGATGGCTTTCAACCTGATGCTCTCGTCGCTGTTCGCGCTCAACGCTGTCGGCGCGTTTGGAGTGGGATACAACCTGCTCAGCGCTTACGCCAGGCACCGTTACCCGGATTCGCCCCGTCCGAACATCCTGCCGTCCCTCCTCTTTCCGCTTTATCTGCTGATCGTCTCCAACTTTGAAGGATTCCTCGAGGTGCTCCATCGACTAAAAGTGCTCTGGTGGAACCCTCCTAATTTTTGGACATGGCTGGGCATCCTCGACTTGCAGGATGCGCCGGCCCAACCATTGGGCGAGCTTCTCACCCATTGGTATTGGTGGTGGCGCGCCTCGCGCGTCATCACGGATTACACCCTGGCCGGCAGCCATGTGGAAGTCATTGATGAATTCCCCGCCTTTTCCTACGTACTGGGGGACCTGCACCCGCACGTGCTGGCGATGCCCTTCGCGCTGCTGGTCATCGGCATGACGCTCAACCTCTTCCTCGGCGGCTGGGAGGGAGAGACAAACATCCTAGGGCTGGTCAGGCTGCGCATCAAGCTGGTGGGGTTTGCTGTTGCGGCAGCCGTCCTCGGCGGCATGGCGTTCCTCAACACCTGGGACTTCCCCATCCTGCTGGTGCTGTTCTGCTCCGCCTACGTCCTGACCCTGGTCCTGCGCAAGGGCTGGGCCTGGTCGCGCCTGCTCGACTTCCTCGAGCTTGCCATCCCGCTCGGCATCCTGAGCGTCCTGCTGTATCTGCCTTTCTATGTGGGATTCCAGTCGCAGGCAGGCGGCATCCTACCGAACCTAGTCAATCCCTCCCGCGGCGCGCAACTGTGGGTGATGTTCGGCCCGTTCTTCATTCTGCTGTTTGCCTACCTGCTGTATCACTGGCGGGGTGAAAGGACACCTGCCCACTGGAGGGCCGCATGGCTGACCGCGACCGTGATCGTGCTGGGGCTCTTGTTGTTTTCATGGGTTCTGGCTGCCGCCATAAAACTTCTCCACCCGGATGTTGCTGACGCCTTTCTTTATATGCAAGGGGTGACAGACTTCGCCTCGGCAGCAGTTGGCGCAGCCGCCCGGCGGCTTCAATATTCAGGGGGCTTCCTGACCCTCCTTGTTTTACTGGTTTCGCCGTTGGCATTTCTCTCCGCCCTGAAACCGGCCAACCCGGAATCCCGGCCTGAAGGTTCGCTCCATTTGTCCGCTGCTCCAGCCTCCCTTTTCACCTTTATGCTCATCCTGTTCGGCACCCTGCTCGCCCTCGCGCCGGAATTCGTCTTCCTCAAGGACGGATTCAACGACCGCATGAACACGGTATTCAAGTTCTATTATCAGGCCTGGCTGATGTGGAGCCTGGCGGCGGCCTTCGGTTCGGTTGTCCTGCTGCGCGAGCTGCGCGGCCTGTGGCTGGGGGTTTTCGCAGCCACCTTTGTGCTGGTGCTGACCCTGGCGCTGGTCTACGCCCCGCTGGGATTCTGGACAAAGACGAATCAGTTCAACCCGCCCAATGGATTCACCCTGGATGGTTCAGCCCACCTGGCCCAAAACTCGCCGGATGACGCCGCCGCCATCAACTGGCTGAAGGCCGCCCCTCTCGGCATCGTCGCTGAAGCGGTGGGTCCCAATGGGGGCTCCTACACCGAGTATGCCCGCGCCGCCACCTACTCCGGCCAGCCCAATGTGCTCGGCTGGGCCGGCCACGAAAGCCAATGGCGAGGCGGCGACACGGAGATGGGCTCGCGCGAAGATGACCTCCGCAAGCTGTATGAAACCCGCAACTGGGACGAAGCCAAGGCCATCCTTGACCAGTACGGGATCAAATATGTCTATGTCGGCAACCTGGAACGCGGCCTGTACAAACTCTTCGAGGATAAATTCCAGCAACACCTGCCCGTGGCATTCAACCAGGGCAGCGTGACCATTTATGCGGTGCCATAATCGGTTCAAATTTGCACGTGTTTTCAAGTTAAAATACATGCCATGACAAACACCTCCCAACGCGATCATGCCCTGTTCGCCCTCGCTTTCCTCCTGGCGCTTGCCCTGCGATTGATCAGGCTCGACTATCTCCCCCTGAGCGATCTCGAGGCCGGCTGGGCAGTACAGGCCTTTCATCTCTCGCAGAACGCCCACCCCGCGCTGGGTCCACAGCCCGGCTACATTCTCCCCACGGCATTCTTGTTTTTCATCTTTGGAAGCACCGATTTCATGGCGCGCGTGGTCCCCGCATTGGCCGGAGCGCTGCTCGTCCTGGTCCCCTACCTCTTGAGGGAAAGGCTGCCCGGCAAGTCCGCCATCATCCTGGCTTTCTTCCTCGCGCTCGAACCCGGGCTGCTGGCCCTTTCGCGCATCGCGGGCAGCCCCATCCTCGCGGTGAGCTTCACCCTGCTGGCGCTATCGCTATGGCTTGCGAAGCATCCGCGCTGGGCGGGCTTCTTCGGCGCGCTGGCCCTGCTGTCCGGGCCCGCCCTGTGGCCGGGTCTGCTCAGCCTCGGTAGCGCCTGGCTGGCCACGGGCGGATTCAACCAGCTGCGCGGCAGGGGATCGAATCCTGAATCGACCGAAGCGGCGCCGGCCTCCCACTGGGAAGCCTGGAAGCCCGCGCTCATATCCGGTGGAATCACCCTGATTGGATTCGGCACCCTGTTCTTCCTTTCCCCGACCGGTCTGGGCGCCGCATTCAGTTCACTGCCGGCCTATCTGCGCGGATGGACGCAACCGGTGGATGTTCCGCCGTGGCGCCCGCTGCTGGCGGTGGCTGTCTATGAACCCCTCTTTCTATTTTTCGCGATCATCGCCATCGTGCGCGGCATCCTCGCGCGCGACCGCCAGATCATTTTCCTGTCGATCTGGATGGCGGTTGCACTGGTGCTGGCCGTCATCTACCCATCCAGGCAGGTGGCGGACCTGGCCTGGATGCTTGTCCCGCTTGTGTCGCTCGCCGCATTGGAAGTCAGCCGGGCGCTGGGCTTTGACTCGGAGAACCGCTGGGAGATCGCCGGGATGGTCGTGCTGACCTTTGCCGTGCTGATATTCGTCGCCCTGGATTTCGCCGCCATCGCCCTGACAAATCCGACCCCCGAGGACGCCCGCATTCGCTGGATCCTTTTGGGCGGTGCGTTGCTGCTGCTGGCGGTCAGCATCACGCTGGTGGCGCTCGGCTGGTCGCTGAACACGGCGCGCAAGGGCGCGTTGTGGGGCTTTATCATCGTGATGAGCCTCTATACCATCAGCGTTGCCACCGGCGCCTCCGGCCTGCGCGCCAACCTGACCCAGGAGCTGTGGAGGCCGGACCCTCAACCTGCCCAGGCCGGTATCCTGCTCCAGACGATCAACGAACTCTCGACCTGGAAGACCGGCTCCGAGGCCGCCCTGCCGGTGACGGTCTATGGGATCGATTCCGCGTCGCTGGCCTGGCTCCTGCGCAACCAGCCCGTAACCTTCGCATCCGCTGCGCCGGCGGATACCTCCTCCCCCATCGTGATTGGCCCGTTCGACCCGAAGGCAGCCCTGGGCGCGGAATACCGCGGGCAGGATTTCATCTGGCGGCGCTACCCCGGCTGGAATACCGCCTCCCTTCGCGACTGGCTGCGCTGGCTCGCCCTCCATGAGATGCCGCAGGGGGAGGAGCCGATCATGCTCTGGGCGCGGACCGACCTGTTCCTCGATTCACAGAACCCCTCCAAACCATGACCTGCCCCCCGGATGAGCTTCATGCCAAAACCATCCATCATCGCCATTGACGGTCCGGCCGCATCCGGCAAATCCACCCTCGGCTTTCGCCTGGCGCAGGCCCTGGGTTATCTTTTTTTTGACACGGGGGTCATGTATCGCGCCGTGACGTGGGCGGCCCTGCAGCGCAAGGTGGATCCAAAGGACGAAGCGGCTGTTGCAGCGCTCGCCGAGCGGTCCGTGATCGACGTCCGCCCCCCTTCCGCGGCAGATGGCCGGGCCTGCGACGTGCTGGTCGACGGGCAGGACGCCACCTGGGAAGTCCGCGCCCCCGAAGTGGAAGCCAGCGTCTCGGTCGTGGCTGCCTACGCGGGTGTGCGCAGGGCGCTCAGCGCACAGCAGCGCCGGATCGGCATGCGCGGGCGGGTGGTGATGGTCGGGCGCGACATCGGCACGGTGGTCCTGCCCGAGGCTGACCTCAAGATCTACCTGGATGCGTCGCCGCAGGTGCGCGCCAAACGCCGCTATGACGAGGTCATCAACCGCGGCGAACCAGCCGATTATGATGCGATTCTCGCCAACGTGCTTGAGCGCGACCGGATCGATTCCACCCGGGCGGTGGCGCCGCTCACTGCGGCGGAGGACGCCGTTCACGTGGATTCAGACTCGCTGGATGCCGGCCAGGTGTTCCTCAAGGTAAAGGCGCTGTGCCAATGACGGAGAAATATTCGGTCCCGCTGAAGAACAGGGTTTTCCGCTCCTTTGCCATACCCTTCTTCCGCCTGCTGTACCGTGCCCTGGCCCGCATCAGGATTACCGGAATGGAAAACGTTCCGGTCGGCCAGCCGTATGTGGTGGCGATGAACCATGTCTCGTACTATGATCCCCCATTCGTCATGTCCTACTGGCCAGAGACGCTGGAGGCGATCGGCGCCAGCGAACTCTGGAAGACACGCTGGCAGAATTTGCTAGTCGGAAATTACGGAGGCATAAAGGCTCACCGGGGTGAATACGACCGCGAGCTTATCAGGGTGGTGGTGAATGTCCTAAACTCGGGCTACCCGCTGATCATCGCCCCCGAGGGTGCGCGCACCCGCCGGCCCGGACTGCACGAGGCAAGGCCGGGGATTGCCTTCATGCTCGAGCGCGTCCAGGTCCCGGTGGTCCCGGTGGGCGTGGTCGGGTCAACGGACGATTTTGCGGCCAGGGCCTTCAGCTTTAAAAAACCAATGATCGAGATGCACATCGGCAGGCCTTTCTTCCTGCCGCCGGTCGAGGGCAGGGGGAACGAGCGGCGGCTGGCGCGCCAGAAAAATACCGATCGGGTCATGGGTCATATCGCCGCACTTCTACCGGAGGAATATCGCGGAGTCTATGCAGACCGGGTAATCCCGGAGGATTCAAACGAAGGCTGAAGTCATGGCGGGGACGGATTCGGACAACAGGCCTTACTATGATTACAAGGCCTATGCCCTGCGCCGGCGGCTATGCCGTCTGGCGATGTACGTGGTTGCCTTTCCTGCGCTGGCCAGGATTCATTCCGTGGAAGGGCTGGAGAACGTCCCGCCCGGCGGACCGGCCATCCTGTGCTACAACCACATTAACTTCATTGACCCCTTCATCTCGATGCACGTGCTGAAACGGGATGTGATCCCGCTTGCGAAGATCGAGGCGTTTTCCTACCCCATCGTGGGAATCCTGCCCAGCGTATATGGGGCCATCCCCGTCCGCCGCGGCGAGGTCGACCGGCGTGCGTTGCAGGCTTCGCTGGACGTCCTCGCACAAAATGAGACCATCCTGATTTCCCCGGAGGGAACCCGCAGCGATGCGATGATCAAGGGCCGGCCGGGGACGGTCTTCATCGCCTATCACGCCGGCTCCCCACCCATCGTCCCGATCGGGATCGACAATACCATCGGCTATCCCACCTACCCCTTCAGCCGCCGCTGGCGGCAGACGGGCGCTGACATCAAGTTCGGCCGGCCGTTCCGCTTCCGCCTGGGAGCGCGCCGCCCCGGCAAGGAGGAAATGGACCGGATGACCGATGAGATGATGTACAGGATCGCGGCACTCCTGCCTCCGCAGCGCAGGGGTGTGTACGGCGACCTCTCGAAAGCCACGCAGGAAACCATCGAGTGGCTCTGAGAGCAATCGTGAAATGTCCTCCCTGGCCCCGCCTGAACCGACGTTCGAGCGGGTTTCCCCGCCCAAGGTTAAATCAGGGTGAATCTGTTTGACCGATTCACCCGTATCCATTATAATAGCGTGCCGCCTGTAAAATGTCGAAGAGTTATCCGTTTTAATTTGTTATCATCCTTTTCTTAGAGTGAGGAATTAGCAATGCCAAAACGTACCTATCAACCCAAGATTCGCCGTCGCGTCCGCGTGCACGGTTTCCGCGCCCGGATGGCGACTTCCGAAGGGCGCGAGGTGCTCAAACGCCGCCGCGCCAAAGGCCGGTACCGGCTGGCCGTCACGTCCAACAATCACGTCAAGAAGACCCGGTGGTAGCCTGCCAGGGCGCAGATGCGAGGCATGGATGGAGCGCAGGTTCCGCCTGACCCGGTCCATGGAATTCAAACGGGTGCGGGATGAAGGCAAGTCCTACGCGCACCCGTTTGTTGTACTGGTCGTTTCCCCCACGCAATTGGACCATTCACGCATCGGGGTGACCGCCGGCCATGGCCTCGGCGGAGCCGTCGGGCGCAACCGGGCAAAACGTCTCCTCCGGGAAGCGGCCCGCTCATTCCTCCCCTCCCTCCAGCCGGCGCAAATTGTCCTCATCGCCCGGGCGCCTCTCGCCAAGGCAAGCCTCAGTGAGACCCGGCAGGCCCTGGAGCAACTCTTCAACCGGGCCAATTTGATTTCCAGCCAACATGAGCCAACAGCCTGAACCGCCCCACGTTCACATCGAAGATCCCCGCCTGCGCGACATGCCCGTCACGTTGCTCAACCTGCCGCGCCTGGCCCTGCTGGCATTGATCCGACTCTATCAGATGACCCTGTCGCATACCATGCCTCCGAATTCGTGCCGGTTCTATCCGACCTGTTCACATTATGGCTATCAGGCCATCTACAAGTATGGAGCGATCAAGGGCTCGGCCATGGCGGCCTGGCGGGTCATCCGATGCAATCCGTTCAATCCGGGGGGTTACGACCCCGTTCGATAGGAGTATTTTCCCTGCAATGCGAATCAAAACTGCTTTCCTTTTTTCTGCAATGTTCGTCCTCGGCGGCCTGCTGACCGCCTGCGGCAGCCGCTCGCTGGCCTCCACCGATTTCCCCGGGCTGACGGTCCAGGGAGGCAAGGCCTACCTGGCCGCGGGGACGTATGTCTACCGGGTGGACCTGTCCACCGGCCAGGAGGAGTCCACCGTCAACAAGGATGGTAAAACCGTGCCGGTGCGCTTCCCCATGGATAATACTGCAACCGGACCTTTCTATGCTGATCCCGCGTTTACTTCCGATGGTCAAATGATCATCGGCAGCGCCAACATCAATGATCGCAAACATCCATTCTACAGTGCCAACGCAACCGACTTCACCACCACTCAGACAAACAATTGGCCCTATCAAAATCAAGCCAAGGATATCTGGCTGGGAGGGGTCCTCATCCTGAATAATGTCATTTATGCCCCCAACAGCGATGGCGGTCTTTATTCCTTTGACTTGAACGGCAACATGAAGGGCAAATTCACCGTCAACAACGAAGCCCTGTGGTCCGCACCTGTCACGGATGGCAAGGCGATTTTCGCATCATCTATGGATCATTACGTGTACGCCATCAACCCCGCCAACTTGAACAAAATCTGGGGGACGGAGCTGGATGCTTCGATCGTTGCGTCCCCCGTCGTCAGCGATGGCAAGCTCTATATCGCGACCCTCGGCGGGACGGTCTATGCCCTGAACGCCGACACGGGTGAAATCCTGTGGCAGAAAAAATTCGAGGGCGGGGTCTCCGACCATGTGGTCTTAGATGGCGACCGGTTGTACTTCGGGACGGTCTACCAGGCCACCGGCAGTCTTTATGCTCTTAATGCCGCGGATGGCTCCACGGTTTGGACTTTTGACGCCGGCAGCGCTGTCACCGCCAGCCCGCTCGTCAAGGACAACCTGATCGTATTTGTCACCGAGGCCGGCAACGTCCGCGCGCTGGACCTGGACGGCAAGCCGCAATGGCAGCAGACGCTGGGAGCCAAGCTGTACACCGCTCCCGTCGATGCCGGCGATGTGATCCTGGTCGCCCCGATGGGTAAAAGCGATCTGATGCTGGTGGCCTACGATACAAGCGGCGCCCAGAAATGGGTCTTTGCGGCCAAATAGAATTAGGACACAGGTGAAATCATGGACTTTTGGAACATTTTAGTTGTGCAACCGATGACCAACATCCTGCTGACCATCTACGGCCTGGTGGGAAATTTCGGCATCGCGATCATCCTGTTCACCATCCTGATCCGCCTGGCCACGCATCCGCTGATGGTCCAGCAGATCAGGTCCAGCCAGAAGATGCAGGAGCTTAACAACTCCAAGAAGTTCAAGGAGATTCAGGAAAAGTACAAGGGCGATCGCGAAAAACTGTCCCAGGAGCAGATGAAGCTCTACCAGGAAATGGGCTACAACCCGTTGAGCGGCTGTCTTCCCACTCTGATCCAATTCCCCATCATCATCGGTCTTTACCAGAGCATTGTCCGCGCCCTGGCCGCCACGCCGCTCGCCATGCTGACCCTCACCCGCACGGTTTATCCCTGGCTGGCGAATATTTTTCCGCACCTGAGCCTCACCGCGCTCATCCCCATCGACAAATACTTCCTCGGCATGAATCTCGCCCAGCCCGAGTGGACCCTGCTGCCCATCCTCGGGGTGAGCATTCCGATCCTCGCCGTCATCGTCGCGCTGACCACCTATGTCCAATCCAAAGTGACCATGCCGGCCACCGGCACCGATCCGCAGTCGAAGCAGATGAGCACCATGATGTCCCTTTACATGCCGCTCCTGCTCGGCTACTTTGCCATCAACTTTGCCTCCGGTCTGGCGGTTTACTTCGTCGTCAGCAACCTGTTCGGCATTGCGCAATACGCCATGATGGGAAAGGTTGACTGGAGCAACGTGTTCAAGTTCTCCCTTGGTAGCAGCACTCCCCCCAGCAAAGCCGTTACCAAGAAAAACAAATGACCTCTGGGTTTGGAGGCAGAGACCGTATGGATCGCACCACCCTTGAAGTGATTGCCCCTTCCGTGGAAGACGCCGTGGAACAGGGATTGACGCAGCTCGGGCTGCCGCGGGATGCAGTGGATGTGGAAGTGTTGGACTCCGGCAAACACGGTTTTCTGGGCATCGGCAGCCGGCAGGTCCGCGTGCGCCTGACGGTGAAAGCCCCGCAAGAGGATTCCGACTCGCCTCGCCCTGAGTCGCACACATCCGCAAGGGCTGCTGCCTCCCAAGCCTTTGATGAAGACCAGCTCATCCGCTGCACCCGTGAGACGGTCGAAAACCTGGTCAGCAAGATGAGAGTGGACGCGCGCGTCACTGCTAATTATGGCGAAAAGGACGAAGATGGCGACGCACCGGTTCTCGTGGACATCCGCGGGGATGATCTGAGCGTGCTCATCGGCCGGCGTTCCGAGACGCTCAACGCCCTGCAATACATCTCCGGCCTTATTGTCAGCAAAGAGGTGGGGCACTACGTCCAGTTGGTGGTGGATGTCGAAGGTTACCGGAACAGGCGCGAACGCCAGTTGCGCCAGCTTGCCCGGCGCATGGCCGAACAGGCCATCCGCTCCAGGCGGCGGCAGGTGCTCGAACCGATGTCCGCTTCCGACCGGCGGATCATCCACCTGGAATTGCGCACCAACCCTGAAGTGGAGACGGTTTCCATAGGCGAAGAGCCCAACCGAAAGGTCACCATCGTCCCCAAATAACGAGAATACAGGGCGCAGCTGAAAACGCTGCGCCTTTTTTAATGCCCCGACGCAGCCAAAAGACTATTCAACCAAACGCAGGTATAATTTACGCATGTTCGGCCTCGCCACACTCGAACCGGTGGACTATCTCATCATCGGCCACCTCACCTGCGATACGACACCCGACGGGGTGAGGCTGGGCGGCGCAGCCGCGTATGCTTCGCTGACCGCCAGGGCGATGGGATTGCGGGTCGGGATTGTGACCTCCTGGGGCGATGAATTCCCGCTCACCGTGCTGGAAGGCATCCAGGTAGTGGCGGCCCCGGCCGAACACTCCACCACTTACGAAAACATTTACACGCCGCAGGGCCGCATCCAGTACATCCACCATCAGGCGCCCAAAATCAACCTGGCGACAGTGCCCGAGGTCTGGCGGCGGGCACCGATTTTCCACCTTGCGCCCATCGCCCAGGAGGTCGATTCAACCCTGCCGGATGACTTCCGGCCATCCCTGCTGGGGCTGACCCCCCAGGGTTGGATGCGCGCCTGGGGCGACGACCGCCGCGTCAGGCATTGCGACTGGGAAGGGGCGGAAGCGGCCCTGTCCAAGGCGGGCGCGGTATGCCTGAGCATTGAAGACATCGGCTACAACGAGGAACTCGTCGAACACTACATGCTTTCCACGCCTATCCTGGCGGTCACCGAGGGACGGGAGGGACTGCGGCTCTACTGGAATCATGACATGCGCCGGTTCCGCGCGCCCAGGGTGAACGTCGTGGAAGCCACCGGTGCAGGCGATGTGTTTGCAGCCTCCTTCTTCACCCGCCTGTTCCAGACGCGCGACCCGTGGGAGGCTGCCCGTTTCGCCGTGCGGATGAGCGCCATCTCGGTCACCCGTGTCGGGCTGGAGGGAGTGCCAACACCTGACGAAGTGCAGGGTTGTCTGATGGAAGTCTTCTGATCGAAATCTTTTCTGTTTTCGGAGTCATCGTGACGCATATTTATACACTTGTCAACCAGAAGGGCGGCGTGGGGAAAACAACCACCGCCATCAACACCGGCGCCTATCTGGCACATCTCGGGCAGAGGGTGCTGATCGTGGATATTGACCCGCAGGCCAACGCCACCTCCTCGCTGGGTGCGGACAAGCACAGCGACAAGGGCGGTGTTTATGAAGCCCTGATCGGCGGGGCATCCGCCAGCTCGTTCATTCTGCACAATAACGTGCTCAATATTTCGCTGCTGCCTTCCTCGCCGGCCCTGGCCGGAGCGGAGGTGGAACTGGTCGAGGAGAAGAAGCGCGAATACCGCCTTCGTTCCGCGCTGGAACCGCTCCATGAACGCTACGACTACATCCTGGTCGATTGCCCGCCCTCGCTGGGTCTGCTGACTGTCAACGGCCTGGTGGCTGGAAAGGACGGCATCATCATCCCGGTGCAGTGCGAGTACCTGGCGCTCGAGGGACTCGGGCAGCTCATGCAGACCGTCCAGCGCGTGCGCACGGGAATTTTCCCAGGGCTGAAGGTGCGCGGCCTGCTGTTGACCATGTTCGACGGGCGCACCCACCTTTCGGCCGATGTGGTCAATGAGGTCCGCAAGCATTTCCCGGATCAGGTCTTCCACACCATCATCCCGCGCAGCATCCGCCTGGCGGAAGCGCCTTCTTACGGCCTGCCCATTTCGAGCTATGCTCCCGACTCGGTGGGGGCCAAGGCCTACGGCGTCCTCGCGCAGGAAATACTTGCCGGAGACGGCCTCGCCGTCCCGGCCCAGGAGTGACCTATGCCCTCTCAGCGTGGTGGTCTAGGAAAAGGGTTGGATGCGCTTATCCCCGCGGGGCAGGGACTCCCGGCCGGGCCCGCTTCCATTTCATCGGGCGTGACTCAAATTCCGGTGAGCCAGATCTCGCCGAACCCGCGCCAGCCGCGCACCCGTTTCGATTCCGCCGAACTGGAGGAGCTGGCCGCCTCCATCCGCGAACACGGCGTGATCCAGCCGCTGATCGTCAGCAAAAAGGAAAAGGGCGCAGGCTACGTGCTGATCGCGGGCGAGCGGCGCCTGCAGGCCTCGATTCATGCCGGGCTTGAATCCGTGCCGGTCATCATCCGCCAGACGAGCGACCAGGAGCGGCTGGTGCTGGCCCTGATCGAGAACGTCCAGCGCGAGGACCTGAACCCGCTCGAGGAGGCGAACGCCTACCAGCAGCTGGCGGAGGATTTCGGGCTGTCGCACGATGAGATCTCCGCCCACGTGGGAAAGAGTCGCGTGGCGGTGACCAACACCTTGCGCCTGTTGAAGCTGCCGAAGGTAGTGCAGACCGCGCTGGTGGAGGAACAGATCACCGAAGGCCATGCCCGCGCGCTGCTGATGCTCGAGACGCCGCCGGCGCAGACCGCCGCGCTGCATCAGGTGATCGCCCACGATATGAGCGTCCGGCAGACGGAGGAATATGTTCGTCGGCTGAAGGGCGAAAAACCAGCCGCCAGGGTGAAGCCGGCGCCGCCGCCGGATATCGCCGCGCTCGAGGAGCGCCTGCGTTCCGCGCTGGGGACCAAGGTGAACCTGCGCCATGGGAAAGAGGGCCGGGGCACGCTGACGCTGCATTTTTACTCCGATGAAGAATTGAACTCCCTGCTGGACAGGCTTCTGGAATAATTCCTGCCTGGAAGGACAATGAAGCTCCTGCATAACGCCCACATCCACACGCTCGATGCCTCCACGCCGACCGCGTCGGCGCTGGTCATCGACGGGGAGCGGATCCTTGCCGCAGGCGGGTCGGAGCTGCTGGAGCAATTTCCCCTCGCAGAAAAAACCGATCTGGGTGGGCGGGTCGTCCTCCCCGGCCTGACGGATGCGCACATCCACATGCAGTATTATTCGCTCGGCCTGCAGAAGATAGACTGCGAGACGAGCACGCGCGAGGAATGTCTCCTCCGGGTGGCAGATAGAGCGCGGACGGCTCCGCCCGGCAAATGGATATTGGGGCACGGCTGGCAGCAAAACGACTGGGGGGGCGAGTTCCCCACCGCCGCGCAACTGGATGCCAGTGTGCCGGATCATCCTGTTTATCTCACCGCAAAATCCCTGCATGCCGGTTGGGCGAACAGCGCCGCGCTCCGGCGAGCGGGAATCTCCTCCGCCACAGCCGACCCGGTTAACGGGAGGATCGTCCGCGACGGGCACGGGAATCCCAACGGGATTCTGCTCGAATCGGCGATGGAACTTGTCCAAGCCGCCCTGCCCGGAGTGACCCTAGATCAGGTGACGGATGCCATCCAGGCCGCCCAGCCCATCTTATGGAAGATGGGCTTGACCGGCGTCCATGATTTCGACCAGCGCTTGTGCTTCATGGCGATGCAGGTCCTCCATCAGCGCGGTGAACTCGAACTGCGCGTCACCAAATCCATCCCGGTGGAACTGCTTCAGCAGGCGCATGACCTGGGATTGCGCAGCGGCTTCGGCGACGACATGCTCCAGGTTGGCTCGGTGAAAGCCTTCATGGATGGGGCCCTCGGCCCGCGGACCGCCGCCATGTTCCAGCCCTACGCGAATGAACCTGACAACCGCGGCATCCTCAACATGGACAGCGAGCAACTGTACGAGATCGGGCGGCAGGCAGTTGAGACCGGCCTGAGCCTGGCAGTTCACGCCATCGGTGACCGTGCCAACCACGAGGTGCTGGACGCCTTCGAGCAGCTGCGCGCCTACGAGCGCGAGAAGAACCTGCCTCGTTTCAGGCATCGCATCGAACACGTCCAGATCCTGCATCCTGATGATGCCCGGCGCCTCGGGAAGCTGGGCATCATCGCCTCGATGCAGCCCATCCATGCGACCTCCGACATGCCCGCCGCCGATAAATTCTGGGGCGAACGATCCGCGCTGGCCTATGCCTGGCGGACACAGCTGTCGAACGGGGCGGTGCTGGCATTCGGGTCGGATGCGCCCGTCGAAAGCCCCAACCCTTTCCTCGGGTTGCATGCCGCCGTGACCCGCCGCCGCGCGGACGGGAGGCCCTCGCCTCAGGGCTGGTACCCCGAACAGCGCCTGTCGCTGCTGGAAGCCTGGCAGGGGTTCACCGCCGGGGCTGCCCATGCCGGCGGGATGGAAAATCGTCTGGGAAAATTATCGACAGGCTTTTACGCCGATCTCATCGTGCTCGAAAAAGATCCCTTTACCTGCGAGCCGGACGAACTGCTGAAAATGCAGTCCTCTGCTACAATGGTTAATGGAGCATGGGTGTGGCAATCCTGAAACGATAAATTTACCGGTTTCGTGGTTAAATTAACGGGAGGAATGGGCTCAGCAAAACAAGTGGCTATGAACCAGCAGATATCACCGGCACCCAGAATACCCGTCACGCCCGAGATTCTCGTCCCGAGATTGGGGGAATCGCTGGTCAATCGCGGCCTGCTTTCAGAAGCCCACCTGCAGGAGGCGCTTGACCATCAAAAGACGCGCGCCGGTGCAGGGCAGCCGATCCTCCTGGGCCAGGCGATTGTCGAGCTGGGCTATCTTGACCGTGACACGCTCGACCGGGCCGTCACGGAACAGATCATCCTCCTGCGGCAGGCGCTTGAAGATGCCAACCGAAATCTTGAACAACGTGTGCAGGACCGCACCGCCGAGTTGCAGGAGGCCCTGCGCAAACTGGCCGCGCTGAACCAGATCAAGTCGAATTTCATCGCCAATGTTTCCCATGAACTGCGCACGCCGCTGACTCACGTCAAGGGTTATATTGAATTGCTGTTCACCGAAGCGCTCGGGCCGATCAATGAAGACCAGCACAACGCCCTGGATGTCTCCCAGCGGGCGACCAACCGCCTCCAGGCATTGATCGACGATCTGATCCTGTTCTCGCTGGCGGCACGAGGAGAACTCACCCTCCATCTTGAAGCAGTGGACCTCCGAAAAATCGCCGAAGACATTGTCGCTCGAGCCCACCCAAAGGCAGAGGATCACCAAGTCACGCTTTCCACTGACATAGAATCCAGCGTCCTGCCGGTGCTGGCGGATGAGCAGAAGATCTCATGGGTGCTCACACAGTTGACGGATAACGCCATCAAGTTCTCCCCGGCCGGCAGCCATGTGGTGCTCGATGTGAGAAACGAATCTGCGCCGGATATCATCCGGGTGTCGGTCACCGACAGCGGCATTGGCATTCCCGAGGATCGCTTCAAGGAGATATTCGAACCGTTCCATCAACTGGACGGATCGTCCACGCGCCATTATGGGGGCACCGGCCTTGGCCTGTCCCTCGTCCAGCAGATCATCGAAGCGCACGGATCGATTGTCAGCGTGAAGTCTGAAGTGGGAAAGGGATCGACCTTCTCATTCCCGCTGCTCAGTGCCGCCGGTTCCAACAAGGGGAACGCATGAAAACGGAGCCCTTTGATTACCTGGGTGTCGCCGAGATAATCACCAGATCCGATGACCTGAAGTCCACACTGGATGACCTGATCAAGGCCATGCGTTCCGGCTTTGTCTTTGACAATCTCGCCCTCTACCGCGCCGAACCTGACAGCAGCCTGAGCGAGGTGATCTACGCCCGCGCGGTCGGACGCGGCAAAAAAGCTGAAGCGGACGCCGCCTGGGGTGAAAAGGTCGCCAGCCAGGTCATGGCGGGAGGGAAGATGGTCCTCCAGCAGCCAGACTTGATCGACCCAAAAGCCGACCGGCTGAGACAGGTCGGGCTCCTGGGGCTGCCCCTCAGGACTCCCGAGAGACTGACCGGCGTTCTGGTGTTGATCCGTTTTGGCGGACCCGTCTTTACCCCGGAGCACGTGGAACAGGCAAAGTTCATCGCCAGTCAGGTGAGCCTGCTCTTCGAACGGTATGTGCTTCTTGGGGAGCTGTCACAGCTTGACGATGCCCGACGCACCATGCAGCTGCAAAACGACTTCATTTCAACCGTCTCCCACGAACTGCGGACGCCTCTCGGGTTTATCAAAGGCTACAGCACCACCCTCCTGCGCAACGATACGACCTGGGACGCCGCCACCCAGCACGAATTCCTGACCATCATCGACGAGGAAGCGGACCATCTGACGGCGTTGATCGAAAACGTCCTTGAGTCTGCCCGGCTGCAAAGCAATACACTGCCGATGAATTTCCAACCCTCGCGGATCGATTCAATCATCCGCGACGTGGTGATGCGCACCCAGCTCCGCTACAAGGACCTGGAGATCAAGGTCAGCCTTCCGGCCGTGCTGGTCCAGGCGGATTCAGTCCGCTTAACGCAGGTGTTCGAAAACCTGGTCACCAATGCCATTAAATACGCACCGGGCTCACCGATCCTCATTGGCGCAAAACAGGAAAAGGAGGATCTCCACATCACGGTGGCTGATCATGGCCCCGGAATTGCGCCCGAGCATCTGCCGCACATCTTCGATCGTTTCTACCGCGTTCCGGGGCAGACGGCCTCGGGGACGGGACTCGGGTTGTTTATCTGCCAGCAAATCATCCTGGCTCACAAAGGCAAGATCTGGGTTGAGTCCACGAAAGGTGAGGGAACAACTTTCCATATCGTTCTGCCCATCCGGCAGAATGTATCGTAAGGAGGCACGCAATGACAAAAATCCTGGTGGTTGACGACGAGCCCCGTTACCTGCGTCTTCTGGAGGCCAACCTGCTGACGGAGGGCTATGACGTGCTCACCGCCTCAGATGGCCTGCAGGCGATCGATGTTTTTTCATCCAACCCGGTCGAATTGATCCTGCTCGATGTGATGATGCCCCGGCTGGATGGTTTCGCCACCTGCCAGCGCATCCGCCAGTACTCCAACGTGCCTATCATCATTTTGACCGCCAAGGGTGAGGAACAGGACCGGGTGCGCGGGCTGGATCTCGGCGCCGACGACTACCTGGTCAAGCCGTTCTCCGCCACCGAACTGCTGGCGCGCGTCCGGGCGGTGCTGCGCCGCTCGCAGGTCTCCAAGGAATCGGGGCAGGAACGCTTCTTTGAGCACGGCGACCTGCGCATTGATTTCGCCCGGGCTGAAGTGTGGAAGGGAAACCAGCCGGTATTTCTCTCCGCCACGGAATACCGTTTGCTGCTGCAGTTCGCCCACCATGTCGGCAAGATCATGACCGCCGAGGAACTGCTCACCAGCGTCTGGGGACCCGAATACAAGACGGACAAGGAAATCCTGTGGGTCAGTATTGCCCGCCTGCGCCAGAAGCTGGAAGAGGAGGCGCACGAGCCCAAGCACATCGTCACCCGCTCCGGGCTGGGCTATCTGATGCCGCCTCTCGGGGAATGAGGCAGCGCATCACGTGTTAAAATCAGTGGAAGGTCGACCCGACCTTCCTGGGGACAACCTTCTTTTAATTTTCAACCATCCTGCCGGGGGCATCTCCTGGTAATTCCAATGGAGGTCGAATGGGAATTGAGTTTGACGACAAGGGAAAATTTTATACAGAAATCATCTCGAAGGTGACCATACCCGCCATGATCCAGACGACCCATCACCGGATTCAGGGGCTGGTGCATATCCGTCCCAACGGGCGTTTCAAGGATGAACTGGATAATGACGAACCATTTCTGGCAGTAACGGCAGCCAAAGTGTTCAACGAAATGGGGGAAGTCCTGTTCGAAGCGGATTTCATTTCGGTCCGGCGTACACAGATTGTATGGGTCATTCCGCACGAGGAGAAATCCCAGGGCAATGAGGGGGATCAGTAATGACTGGGCCATTGATATCGCCAACACCGGGAGCAGGCCTCTCCGCGACGGACGTCAACCGCCTCAGACACTACATCATCACCAACCTGACGCGCGAACTCGAGACTGAAAATCCGCCCTATGACCAGCGCCAGATCGTCGTCAAGAAAAAACTGGATGAATTGATCCCGCGCCTGCGGCTGAACCTCCCGGAGACAATCCGCCAGCAGATCGAACATGATGTGCTCAACGAATTGCTTGGGTACGGGCCCATCCAGCCCCTGTTGGAAGACCCCGAAGTGACCGAAGTGATGGTGAATGGCCCCAAGAAAGTTTACATCGAAAAGAAGGGGCAGCTGGTCCGCACGGCGGTCACCTTCGAGGACAGCGGCCACGTCCAGCGCGTGATCGACCGCATCATCCTGCCGCTCGGGAGGCGCATCGATCCCGACTCCCCCACCGTGGATGCGCGCCTGCCGGACGGCTCACGCGTCAACGCGGTGATCCCGCCCGTGGCGATCGACGGGGCGAACATCACGATCCGCAAATTCAGCCGGGACAAGTTGACCACCAAACAGCTCATCGAGTTCGGCTCGCTCACGGCCGGCATGGCGGAGTTTCTGAGGGTGTGCGTCGTAAGCCGCCTGAACATCGTCATCTCCGGCGGGACGGGCTCCGGCAAGACCACGCTGCTCAACGTCCTCTCGGGCTTCATTCCCGAGGATGAACGCATCGTCACCATCGAAGATGCCGCCGAACTGCAGCTCCAACAGGAGCACGTCGTCCGCATGGAAACCAAGGTGGCCAACGTTGAAGGTAAAGGCGCGGTCAGCATCCGCGACCTGGTGCGGAACTCCCTGCGCATGCGCCCGGACCGGATCGTGGTGGGCGAGTGCCGCGGCGGCGAGGCGCTGGATATGCTCCAGGCGATGAACACCGGCCACGATGGCTCCCTGACCACCATCCATGCCAACTCACCGCGCGATGCGCTCTCCCGCCTCGAGACACTGGTGCTGATGGCAGGCATGGAACTGCCCGTAAAAGTGATCCGCCAGCAGGTGTCGAGCGCCATCGACCTGATCGTGCAGCAATCGCGCCTCAAGGACGGCACGCGCAAGGTGACGGCCATCACCGAGGTGGCAGGGATGGAAGGCGACACGGTCGTCCTGACCGACATCTTCCGCTTCGAGCAGACCGGCGTCACGACGGATGGCAAGGTGGTCGGCACGCTCAAGCCGACCGGAATCCGGCCCCTGTTCACGCCGCGCCTTGAAGCGGCCGGCTTCAAACTGTCGCCGGAGGTATTCGGGGCCAACATCGGGGATATGCTCCGCCGGCGATGATCCTTCCGCGTCCGGCCCCGGAGAGGGGCCCGAAAGTGGTATCGAAACTGCTATAATCAGTGATAACAGGGTCAAACGATTGGATGGGCTGGCAGGACTGAGGAATGCCTATGAAAGACATGTCTGCAATCAACATCCGTGCCCGTAAGCTGGGTCTTCTTATCCGTGACGCCCGGCTGGCATCCCGCAAGAAAATTGCGGAGTGCGCCACAGCGATCAACGTCACGCCCGGCATCTTCCGCGCCTATGAAGACGGGCGCAGGGCCCCCTCCCTGCCGGAGGTGGAGGCGCTGGCTTACTTCTTCAAGATGCCCATTGATCGCTTCTGGAGCCGGGAGGTGATCTCCGATGACGAGGCGCCGACCAAGGCCCTCAACCTGAACGTGCTGCTGCCGTTGCGGCATCGCGTGGTCGGCGCGCTGCTCCGTCAAAAGCGCATGGA
>Ga0335085_10005223_pt1 | contig 21030 bp, 18 predicted proteins | sample Lox_Sample_45_FD_206712 | JGI IMG/M metagenome (GOLD analysis project Ga0335085, IMG submission 206712) | Soil microbial communities from Loxahatchee National Wildlife Refuge, Florida, United States - Lox_Sample_4.5 | ecosystem: Environmental > Terrestrial > Soil > Wetlands | place: USA...
GGACCTACGTGCTGCGCCGTCCCCCGCCCCATCCCCGGCCGCGAAGCAACGACGTGCTGCGGCGCGAGATCGCCGTGCTGTCCGCCCTGTCCTCCACGCACCTGCCGCACCCCCGGCTCATCGCCGCGTGCTCCAGCGAGTCGGTGCTGGGGGTCGTCTTCTACCTGACGGCGATGGTCGACGGGTTCAACCCGACGAACGTCCTGCCGCTGCCGCACGCCGCCGATGCCGCCATGCGCCACGAGATGGGCCTGACCGCGATCGACGCGCTGGCCGTGCTCGGCGAGATCGACTACCGGGAGGTCGGGCTCGAGGGTCTCGGACGCCCCGACGGGTTCATCGACCGCCAGGTCGGACGCTGGCTGCGAGAACTGGCGTCGTACGACGCCCTGGACGGCTACCCCGGCCCCGACCTGCCCGGCCTGGACGCGATAGCCGGCTGGCTGGCGGAACGGTACGCGCGGCGGAGCGCACGCCCGCTTGACGCGCTGAACTGGTACGTCGTCCTCGCCTGCTTCAAGCTGGGGATCGTCCTCGAAGGCACCTTCGCCCGGGCGTTCGCTGGCCAGGCCGACGAGCGGGTCGGTGACCGGCTGCACGCGACCACCCTGGCGTTGTTCGAGCGAGCCAACACCTTGATCCACGAGCCGGGCGCCGCCGCGGCACTGTTGTGATCAGCGCTGCTGTGATCCTGCCGGACCTCAGTAGTTGAGCCGCAGGCCAGGCCATTGCCACTCGGTGGCGTACAGCTTCCCCCTCCCCGAGGAGGTGATGTAGGCGGTCCGCAGGTCCTCGCCGCCGAAGCAGATGTTGGTGACGAAGGCGTCGTACTCCGGCACCCGTACGACGTCAGCAACCTTGCCGTCCGGGGTCAGCGCCGTGATGGCGCCGGTGATAAGGGTCGCCACGCAGACGTGGCCGGCGGAGTCGACGGCGAGGGAGTCGAGCAGCTGGTAGCCGTCGAAGCCGTACAGCAGCGTGCCGCCGCCCGGACCCATGGGCGCCGGGCCCGGCTGCAGCTGGCCGGGGCCGGCGACCTCCCAGTACCACACCCGCCCCGGCGTGGTCTCGGCCACGTAGACCCGGCTGCCGTCGGGTGCGAGCCCCACGCCGTTGGGCTGCGTGAGCCCGTAGGCGATCTCCTCGATGTGTGACCCGTCGGGAGTCGCGTAGTAGAGGCCGCCGAGGTCGCAGTCACGCTCCCTCGTCTTGCCGAGGTCGGTGAAGTAGAACCCGCCCGCGGCGTCGAAGACGATGTCGTTCGGGCCGCGCAGCGGATGGCCATCGCACTCGGTGTAGAGGTCGGTGACCTTGCCGTCCAGCGTGACGCGCTGGATCCGTCCCCCGATGTAGTCGGCGGGCTGGTGGCCGGGAGCCGTCATGCCGGCCACGACGTGCCATTCGAAGCCGCCGTTGTTGCAGACGTACACGGCCCCGTCGGGACCGATCGCGGCGCCGTTGGGGCCGCCGCCGCACTCGCCGACGACCTCGACCCGGCCCTGCGGATCGACCCGGGAGAGGGTTCCCCGCTGGATTTCGACGAGGATCACCGAACCGTCGCTCATCGCGATCGGGCCCTCGGGAAACTGCAAGCCGCTCGCGATCTCCCGCATCGCCGCCATTGGCGCTCCTTTCAAAAAGTGATCGGCAAGGACCTTTCAGACGGTCGCCTGGAAGGGCGTAGAGCACCTCCTCCACCTCCCGGGAATACACGTTCTCCCCGCCGGTGACGATCATGTCCTTCTTCCGGTCGACGATGTAGAGGAAGCCGTTCTCGTCCCACGTCGCCATGTCGCCGCTGTGGAACCACCCGCCCCGGAACGCCTCGCGGGTGGCCTCGTCGTTCCGCCAGTAGCCCAGGGTCACCTGCTCGCCCTTGACCACCAGTTCCCCGGGCTCGCCGACGGGGACATCGTTCATGTTGTCGTCGACGACCCGGACCCGCGCGAGGGGTAGCTGCTGCCCGACCGAGCGCAGCAGTCCCGTGTTCTCCTTCAGGGCGGCCTCGTGCGCGGCCCGGCTGAAGTACATGACGTTCCCGGACAGTTCGGTCATCCCGAACACCGTGTTGAAGCCGACGCCCGGCCACCGGTCCGTCGCCCGGCGCAGCACCTCCGCGGGCATCGGCGCGGCCCCGTACCCGATCCCCCGCAGGCTGCTCAGGTCGTAATCGCCGATTCGCGGGTCCTGCAGCAGCATGTTGAGCATGGCGGGCGCGCCGGAAGCGCTCGTGACCCGGTAGCGCTCGATGCTAGCCAGGTACTCACCGGGGTCGTACGACCGCATCAGCACCAGCGTGAACCCGTACATGTGATAGAGCGGCACGATGAAGCCGGCGACGTGGTAGAGCGGCCACGGGAACAGGCAGACCTCGGCGACCCCGGCCTCGAGCCGGGTCGCGCTGTTGAGCACCGCGGCGACGACGTTGCGGTGCGACAGCATCGCTCCCTTCGGAAGGCCCGTAGTCCCGCTGGTGTAGAGCAGCCAGGCCACCTCGTCCTCGCCCGGCCTGTTCGCCGGCTCCTCGGGTGACCCGCGCATGAGCAGGTCCTCGTAGCCCAGGTCGCCACCGCTTCCGCCGATCACCACCACATGCTTGATCGAGGGGACGGCCGGCCGGATCTCATCGACGGTGGCGAGATAACCTGGCTCGGTCACCAGGACCGACGGCTCGGCATTGGCCAGGATGTAGGTCAGCTCGCGGGCGGACAGCCGGTAGTTCAGGAACGTCAGCGCCAGGCCGGCGCTCGGCACCGCGTAATAGCACTCGATGTACTCCGGGCAGTTCTCCGCCAGGATCGCGATGCGGTCACCGGGTGCGGCGATCCCGGTGAGCGCCTGCGCCAGCCTATGGACTCGGTCACGCAGTTCCCGGAATGTCATGGCGCGGTCCTGGAACTGAATCGCGACCCGCTCGGGATGGTGATGCGCGCTCATGACGGGAATGTCGCTGATCAGCATCTCTGCCTCGCTCCCGGTCTGGCCGGCTCCCTCGGGAGCATCGACCGGTCCTGGCTGGAGTCGATGACAAGTCTGCCATGGGCAAATGAACGTCCGATAGGCTAATTCGGCCAGGAATCGTCGCGGCGCCGAGCGGGCTCGCTCGCCAGGAAAGGAGCGGCCGTGACTAAGCGCACTCCGGAGCGGGCGGCAAGCGCCGTCACGTCCGACGGCAGCCGCCGGACTGGTCGCGGGCGCGGGACCCCCGCGCATCGCAGCGAGTCCGAGGCCGCCGCCGTGGCCGATACCGCCGCGGTCTCCGCCGTTGACGGTCCCGGGGCGCGTATCGTGCTCGCGGCGGCCGTCGACGCGATGGCGGAGCATGGTTATCACGGGACATCTGTCCGTGATATCGGGGAACGGGCCGGCATGAGCCCGGCTGCGCTGTACCACCATTTCCCTTCCAAGCAGATCCTGCTGTTCACGATCATGGACCGTGGCATCGACGAGCTGATCCGCCGCAGCGAGGAGGCGTACGCGGCCGCGCTGAATGACCCGGCGGACAAGTTGCGGGCGCTGGTCCGGGTGCATGTCCTGCGTCACACCGAGCGCCAGAAGGAAAGCTTCCTGGGGAACAGCGAGCTGCGCAGCCTCGAGGAGCCGGGCCGCAGCGTGATCCTGGCCAAGCGCGATCACCAGATGCACCTCTTCTATCTGGCGATACGCGATGGCATCGAGCGGGGCCGGTTCCATACGCCGTTTCCGACCGAGGCCGCCCGCGGCATCATCACCATGTGCACCGCGGTGGCGACCTGGTACCGCAAGGCGGGGCCGCTGTCCCCGGAGGAGATCGCCAACCGGTACGCGGAACTCGCCCTCGCGATGGTCGGCCACGCACCGCAAGCAGGGTAGGCAAGAGCCCGATCCCGCGCCGAGCGGGAGCGGCATGAACGGGACGGTCGCACCGGAGTCCGCATTCTGGCGCGGGGCGATAACGGCGAAGCCCGCCGCCTGCGCCAGTCCGCGGAGCATGGCCGATCCGGCATGGGCGGCCGAAGTACTCCGCGCACCGTTCCGCCAGGCTGGCCAGCAGCATCAGCGCGCCGGGCCGGGCCTGGACGGTATCGACCAGGTAGCTGGCGCCGAGCTCGCCTAGATGCGGCGCCGCCACGGGCATCCCCGGTTACTGTGGCTGGCCGTGATCGCGGGTGTAGACCTCCAGGTCGGTGGCCTTGACGCTGAGCCATACCCGGCTGCCGGCGGCCAGCGACAGCTCCGACACAGCCGCCGGGGTGACATCGGCGAGGGCAGCCGGGGCACCGTGCAGGTCGAGCCGGACCCGGTCGGCGAGCATGGTCAGGCCGGTGACCTCGGCGGCCCAGACGTTGCGGGCGCTGGTGGCGTGCGGCGGCTCGCCGCTGACCACGACGGACGACGGGCGCACGGCCACCAGCACCTCGCCATGGCAGCCGTGGTCGGGGACGGTGAACGCGCCGCCGGCGTCGAAGGTGACCGTGGCGCCGTCGGCGTGCCCGGCGTACAGGTTCAGCCCGACCAGCTTGGCGACGTACTCGGTGGCGGGCTGGCGGGCGACGTGGGCGGGCGTGCTGTCCTGGACGATCCGGCCGTCTTCCAGGACCAGCAGCCGGTCGGCGAGCACCAGCGCTTCCAGCGGGTCGTGGGTGACCAGCAGGCACGGCCCAGGGAAGCTGGCCAGATGCTGCCTGAGTTCGGCCTGCACGTCCAGCCGGGTCCGCGCGTCCAGGGCGGCCAGCGGCTCGTCGAGCAGCAGCAGCGCCGGGTCGCCGGCTAGCGCCCGGGCCAGGGCCACCCGCTGCGCCTGGCCGCCGGACAGCTCGGCGGGCTTGCGCTCGGCCAGATCGGCCAGGCCGAGGCGGTCGAGCCAGTGGCGGGCGGCCTGCTTGGCTGCCGTCTTGCCCAGGCCGCGGGCGCGCGGCGAGAACGCGAGGTTGTCCGCGACGGTCAGGTGCGGGAACAGCCGGTAGTCCTGGAACACGTACCCGGCCGGCCGCCTCGCCGCGTCGAGGAACGTCCCGTCGGCCGCGTCGTCGACGACCTGCCCGCCGAGCACCACCCGGCCCTCGGCTACCGGGGTCAGGCCGGCCAGCGTCCGGAGCAGCGTGGTCTTACCCGCCCCGTTCGGCCCGAGCACGCCGAGCACCTGGCCCCGCGGTACCTCGAAAGCGACGGAGAGGGAAAAGCCGCCGCGCCGGACCGTCGCGTCCACCGCGAGGCCGCCTCCGCCGCCGGGTGCCTCCGTCATTGCGGCCCGCCCGTCATTGCACCGCGCCGCCGCGCAGCCACCGGTCCCGCAGCGACACCAGCACCACGACCGAGACCAGCAGCAGCACCAGGCTCAGCGCGATCGCGGCGTCGGGGTCGTTCTCCAGCGCGTAGTACACCGCGATCGGCATGGTCTCGGTGCGGCCGGGGAAGCTGCCCGCGAACGTGATCGTGGCCCCGAACTCGCCCAGCGCCCGGGCCCAGCACAGCACCGCGCCCGCGCCGAGCGACGGGGCGATCAGCGGCACGGTGACCCGGCGGAACACCGTCATCCGGGTGGCGCCCAGCGTGGCCGCGGCTTCCTCGAACCCCTGGTCGGCCGACCGCAGCGCCCCCTCCACGGTGATGACCAGGAACGGCATGGCCACGAAGGTCTCGGCCATCACCACCGCCAGCGGCGTGAACGGGATGGTCAGCCCGAACCAGTCGTCAAGGAGACGGCCGACGAAGCCGGTGCGCCCGAAGGCGAGCAGCAGCGCGACCCCACCCACGACTGGGGGCAGTACCAGCGGCAGCGTCACCAGCGCCCGCAGCAGCCGCTGCCCGGGAAAGCTGGTCCGGGCCAGCACCCACGCCAGCGGCACGCCGATGACGAGGCTGACGCCGGTGCTCACGGTCGCCGTCCACAGCGACAGCCACAGGGCCGCCGTCGCGTCCGACCCGGCCAGCACCGGCCCGAGCCGGCCCCACGGGGCGCGGACGACCAGCCCGGCCAGCGGCAGCACCAGGAACGCCACCGCGATGACCGCCGGGACGAGCAGCGGGACGGGCACCGACCGGGGGTTCCCGCCGCCCCGGCTGGCGCGGCGGGCCCGGTCCCTGGCGCTCAGCCGCGACGGCGGGCCGAGGAGATCAGCGGCCATCGGCGCGCCCTCGGGTCACGGCTTCTCGAACTTGTCCGCGCTCAGCACGCTCTGGCCGTCCGGGGACAGCACGTAGGCGACGAACGCCTGCGCGGCCGCCATGTTGGCACTCTTGGTGACCGTGGCAATCGGGTACTCGGTCGACGCGTTCACGTCGTCCGGGATCGGCACGCCCTTGACCTTGCTGCCCGCGGCGTCCACGTCGGTCACGTACACCATGCCGGCGTCGACGTTACCCAGCTCGACCTGGGTGAGGACCGACTTGACGTCCGGCTGCAGCGTCACCGGCTTGACGGTGATCTTGGCGTTGGCGAACACCTCCGCCGCGACGGTCCCGCACGGCACCTTGGGCTGGCACAGCGCCACCTTCACCGAGGACTTGGCCAGGTCGTTCACCGAGGTGACGTGCCCGGGGTTGGCCGGCGGCACCGCCACCTCCATCACGTTCTTCGCGAAGTTGACCGGGTTGGACGCATCGCCCGCGGTCACTACCTCCTGCATGTTCTTAGTGGACGCCGACGCGAACACGTCGGCCGGGGCACCGCTGGTGATCTGGGTAGCCAGCGTCGAGCTCGCGCCGAAGCTGAACGTGACCTTCACCCCGGGGTGCGCCGCCTCGAACTGCTGGCCGATAGTGGTGAACGCCTCCTTCAGCGAGGACGCGGCGAACACGGTGATCGACCCGGACAGCGCCGCGGAGGAGGAGGCACTCGCGCTGGCCGAGGCCGACGCCGAGGTCGAGGTCCCGCCTGCGGCGCTGCTGGTGCTGCCTGATGAGCAGCCGGCCAGGGCGGCGGTGCCCGCCATGGCTCCGGCGATGACGCTGAGGGTTATCCGGCGCATTCTGGCTCCTAGGTTCGGTTCTGGCTGCGGAGAGTAAGCGGCTCCTGGGGATCTCCACGGATACGTTCGTCGATTTGACGGCGGCCACGGCCAGCATCCCCGGCTCCAGGCCGAGCTCATCGGCCGCCTCCCGGCTGAGCAGCGACACGAACCGGTGCGGTCCGGCCTGGATCTCCACCTGGGCCATCACCGTGTCGCGGATCACCCGGGTGACCAGGCCGGCGAACCGGTTCCGCAGCGACTGGGTAGCCACCGTCCCGTCATCGGGGTACCCGCCCGCCTCGGCGCGCTCCTCGGCGAACCTGGCCAGCGCGGCCCCGTCCACCGCCAGCCGCCCGGACTCGTCCGTGATCTGCTCGATCCGGCCAGCCTCAGTCCAGCGGCGCATCGTGTCATAGCTGACCCCGAGCAGTTCCGCGGCTTCCCTGATCCGGAATGTCGGCACGCGGAGAATGTAACGCAGCTGCGATCAGAATGGTACTGCTCCAGGCGCAGCTGCCGGAGTTTCCGCCTGATCCGGACGCATCCGCATCACCAGCGCCAGGCCGTCACTGGCTCCAGCAGCCACGGCTCACCGGACCTCGGCCCAGGCTGGCCGAACCTCCCCGCAACTATCAGAAGTGCTACGGCTGAACGCGATTCATTCCCGGCGCGCTGACACAGCACGACCCGCGAGTTCTGGAAGCCTGGGAACTAGAGATCGGCTCTGGCCGACTTGTGCGGCCCTCACTAGTATCTGGACCGCTGGATCAGGCGGAGATGACGTGCTCGGCGGGCTCGCGGCTGGTGTGGAGGTCCCAGTAGAGGCGCGCGATGTCATCGGGCTCCTTGAGCGAGACCCCTGCTGGGGCGCCTGGCGTGCCGGCGATCCAGGTGCCGATCGCGACGTGACCGGCGTAGATACCCCGGCCGGCCAGCGCGGCGTTGAGGGTGAGGGCCCACTTGCGCAGGGCCGCGCCCGCCATGCCGGGGCTGACGAACACCGGCGCGGGCGTGACCGAGGAGGCGCCGGTGGTGTACAGCAGTGTTCCGCTCCCGGCGGCCAGCATGGCAGGCAGCACCGCGCGGGTCGCGGTGATCGCGCCGTGGCAGATGCATTCGATCTGCGGCTGGAGGTTGTCCACGGTGACATCGAGCGCCCCGGTGCTGCGCAGGGTCTCCGTGGTTCCCGCGCCCGGGCTTGAGTAGTGCAGCACGTCGATTCCGCCGAACCGTCCCGCGGCGCTGCCCAGGGCCGCGGCCAGCGCGGAGCGGTCGGTGACGTCGGCGGGAAAGCCGGCCGCCGTGACCCCTTCGGCCGCGAGTTTCCCGGTGAGCTCGCCGAGTCGTTCCTCCGAGCGGGCGATGAGCGCGACATCGAATCCGTGACCGCCGAAGACCTTTCCGAGGGACAAGCCGAGGCGTGCCCCGGCGGCCACGAGCGCGATTGCGGGCATGGTGAATCTCCTTGGCTGGGGTCATGCGGAGCTAATTAAGCCCAGCTCACCATCGGCGCACGCGGTGCGTCCAAGACCGGCTGGGCCGCGATCGGTAACCTGGAGGAATGGACCGGCTCGAGACCCGGGAACTGGCGTACTTCCTGGCGGTGGCCGACGAACTTCATTTCGGCCGCGCCGCGGCCCGGCTGGGCATCGCGCAGCCCGCGCTGTCCAAGATGGTCCGGCAGCTTGAACGCAGGCTGGGCGTCACCCTGTTCGAGCGGACCAGCCGCGCGGTCGCGCTGACCGAAGCCGGCCGGGTCCTGCGCCGCGAGGCGCGCGTCGCGCTGGAGGCGGTGTCCGCCGCGGCGCTGCGAACGCAGCGGGCCGGCACCCGCGACCCGCGCCTGCTCCTGGCCATGAAGCCGGGCGGCGACGCGGGCCTGCTCCCCGCCATCCTCGCCGCCTACGAACGCGAGCCGCAGGTCCTGCCGGTCGAGGTGGTCTTCGGGGCCGGCCCCTCGCGCATGCTGCGCGACGGACAGGCGGATGCCGCCCTGCTGTACGCGCCGCCCGACGAACTGGGCGGGCTGGACACAGAAACGCTGCTGACCGAAGCGCCGGTCGCCGTGTTGCCGGCATCCCACCCGCTCGCGCACCGGGCGAGCCTGCGGATGGCCGACCTGGCGGGCGAAAACCTGCACAGAAAGCCCGACGATCCCGCCGCGATGAAGAGCCTCAGCGAGCTGATGCACCTGATCGCCCTGGGACGCAAGGTCGCCGTGCTACCCCGGGTCCTGACCAGGCCGTTGCGCGACGACCTGATCACCGTTCCGGTGGCGGATCTCCCTCCGGTCGTCCTCCTGCTCGCCTGGCCCGCCCACAGCACGTCCCTGTCGGTCGCGGCCCTCGCCCGCGCCGCCGCCGCTGCCATCCGCTCCGGCCCGGCCGCATCGTAGTTCTGCCGATCCTGAGGCTGGGAATGAATCAGGCGCCAGATAGGCTCTACTTTGCGGTCCTGGTTGTCTTGTGTTCGTGTCGGCCGTGGGCTCACGCCGTGGGCTCCCAGAGAACGATGCTGCATGCTTCCCTTCAGGATCTGGAGAAGCAGCGCCAGGAACCACCCACCCGCTGATGGCTCGTCGCGACGATAGTCCTCCACAGCGTGGCCAACGACGTAACCAGTGCGGGAGAGTACAGGTGCTTGACGAGCTAGGCGGCTATTCACCGGCCGGGGCCGACGACGCGGAGGCAGACGGCTTTGCCGAGCTGGGGCTGGTCTCCGGACTGGGCCGGGCGCTGTCTCGCCTCGGTTACGAGGAGCCGACGCCCATCCAGCGGGCTGCCGTCCCGCCGCTGATCGCGGGGCGTGACCTGGTCGGGCAGGCCGCGACGGGGACGGGCAAGACGGCCGCCTTCGCCCTTCCCGTGCTCCAGCGAATCTCCGGCCGGAGCGGGCAGGCGGGGGTGCTCGCCCTGATCCTGGTGCCCACGCGCGAGCTCGCGATACAGGTCTCCGAGGCGTTCCATAGCTACGGGCGCGACATGAGGGTGCGGGTCCTGCCGGTCTACGGCGGGCAGCCGATCGGTCGGCAGCTGCGTGCGCTCGAACGCGGCGTCGACGTCGTTGTCGCAACGCCGGGGCGCGCACTCGACCACATCACCAGGGGAACGCTGGACCTGAGCGGCCTTGAGATCGTGGTGCTCGACGAGGCCGATGAGATGCTCGACATGGGCTTCGCCGAGGACATCGAGCTGATACTGGGCGAAACCCCCCAGAGCCGGCAGGTCGCGCTGTTCTCGGCGACCATGCCACCCCGGATCGACGGCATGGTGCGCCGCTACCTGAGCGACCCGGTGCGGGTCGAGCTCGGCCGCAAGGCGTCGGCGTCGTCCGACGGGCTGCTGGTGCGGCAGACCGCTTACCTGACGCCACGCGGGTACAAGCCGGCCGCCCTCGTGCGCGTGCTCGACGTGGAGAAACCGGCCGCCACGGTCGTCTTCTGCCGGACCAGGGACGAGGTGGACGAGCTCACCGAGACCCTGAACGGCCGGGGTTACCGGGCCGAGGCGCTGCACGGCGGAATGGACCAGCAGCAGCGCGACCGGGTCATGGGCCGGCTGCGCGGCGGCAGCCTCGATCTCCTCGTGGCCACCGACGTCGCCGCCCGCGGTCTCGACGTCGACCGGCTCACGCACGTGGTGAACTACGACGTGCCGAGTGCGCCGGATTCCTACGTGCACCGCATCGGACGGGTCGGCCGGGCGGGCCGCGAGGGCACCGCCATCACGCTGGCCCAGCCGCGCGAGCACAACATGCTCAAGGCCATCGAGCGGGCGACGGGGCGGCCGATCGCGATCGAGAAGCTGCCGACCGTCGCCGACCTGCGCGCCCGGCGCCAGGAGCAGATGCGCGCCGCCCTCCGGCAGCTCGTGCTCGGGGAAGACCTTGACGCCTTCCGGGACGTGGTGGAGCCGCTCAGCGAAGAGTTCGGCATCTACGAGGTGGCACTGGCCGCGGTCAAGCTGGCATCCGAGGCGAGCGGAACGTCTCGCGACGAAGAGGAGCTGCCACCGGTCGAGCTGCCTACGCCAGCCGACCGCGGCGCGCGCCGCAATGCCACGGGCCGCGACCAGCGGCGCGGACGCCCGGTCGGCAAGGGCCCGGCCGGCCAGGGCACGACGCGGCTGTTCGTGGGGACTGGCCGTTCTTCCGGGGTCAGGCCGCAGGATCTCGTCGGCGTCATCGCCCGTAAGTCGAACCTGTCCGGCAAGGAGATCGGCGCGATCGAGATCGCCGATCGCTTCTCGCTCGTCGAGGTCCCCGAGACCGCCGCGGACGACGTGGTCGCGGCGCTCCGGCAGGTCACCATCAAGGGCCGGAAGGCGACCGTCCGCCGCGAGCGCTACAGCGCAGCACGGTAACCGGCCGGGACCTGGCCCGGGGTGCGCGGGGGCCAGCTGGCGCCGGCCCCCGCGCATCCGGGTCAGGCGCGGAGCCGCGACAGGAACGTACCCCAGTTCGCGAGGAGCGTCCGGGGGGCGTTCGGGATGAACTCGTTCCCCATCCAGACGGCGCCGTCTCCGTAGACGGCGGCCGAGTAGTCACCCCAGCGCGCCACGCCAGGAGTCGGGGATCCCTCGGCCTTGTAGCCGGTGAACCCGTCTTCCGGCAGGACGCCAGGACCGGTGATGTGGACCGGGCCGACCGCCCGGCCCAGGACGAACCGCACGTAGGCGGCGCTCGGGAAGAAATCGGGCCCGCTGAGGGTGAAGGCCATCGCGCCGACACCGGCCCTGTTCACCGCGATGGAGGGGAACAGGACGTTCTCGCCGTTCACGGCCACGTAACCCTGCTGGAGGATGCGGGCGAAGGTCCCGAACGGGGTGCCGACCGCAGCGACCGCGAAGAAGGCGATGCCGACCCTGGGCGGCCCGGTCGCCGAGGTGACGGTCGTGTTGACCCCGCCGAACAGCACGCCGTTGAGATCAACCACCTGGTTCATCCGCGAGTCGTTGGCGTTGATGGTCTCCAGCGGCTCGCCGAGCGACGTGCCGAGCGGCGTCGGCCCCGGCTTCTGGGTCGCGCCGGTGTTGATCGGCAGGCCGTAGGTCTCACTGGTGAGCACCCGGTGGCTCAGCTGCAGGCGGGGGTGGCTGCTGCCCAGCGAGCGGGTGCCGGCCAGCGACCAGGCGGCGATCCGGTTGTCAAGCGGCGCGTTGTTCTGGAAGATATCTTCCGGGCCGCCGGTCATCAGCAGCTCGGTGCCGCTCGGCGGGTTGATCGCCTCGGACGGCTGGATGGATCCCCAGCGGGGGAGGTTCGCGTCCCCGGTCGGCACCGTGCCGACGTCGAGGTGATCGAACACCACGCTGCTGGCGCCGCTCTCCAGCGCCGCCCGCCCCAGCGCGTACATCTGGGCTCCGTTGAAGAAGAAGCTGGTGTTGTTCTGGAACTCGTTGGTGTCGATGAACACCCCGTCGCGGTTCGCGCCGAGCAGCGGCTGGTCCGGCAGGCACGGGCAGCCGGTGTGGGCGGGAGTCCCGTTCGCGCCGTTGTCGGTGGTGTCCAGCGAGTACAGGTTCCACTTCCCGGTCGGATTACTGGTCTGGCTCACCGCGATGAGCACGTGGGTGCCGTTGACGGTGGCCACGCCGTTGAAGACGCCGGGCGCGTCGACTTCGAGGATCGTCTGGATGAAGCGCTGGCCGACCGGGTCCCAGTAGCACTTGGGGTCGGACAGGAAGTCGCCGGTCACCCCGGTGACCCGGTTGATCGCCGGGGACCGGTTGTAGAACTGGTTGAGCGCGGTGACCGCGGTCAGCCTGGTCCCGCTCTCGTTGTAGACGGCGAACGCGAGGTTGATCGGTTCGATCACGAAGCCGTGACCGACGCACAGGCCCTGATCCGGTGGCTCCAGGCTGAACTGCGTGTTCACGTACTGGCCGGTGCCGGCGTTGCGCTGGTCCGCGTGGGTAAGCCCGTTGAAGCCGGTCGCGCCGCCCGGGTTATTGACCACGGGGGTGCCCGGCGGGGACGGCGGCCGCAGCGCCTGTGCCCGGTTCATGCGCGGATCACGGGACAGCATGTGCGCCACCCCGGAATCCCTCGCGGCGGAGGCATGGGGCGACGCGGCCGCGCCGGGCGGCAGTGGCGCGGAGGTGCCGTAGAGAGTCGCTGAACCGGTCGTCTGCGTCGGGTGATCCACTCCGCCGCCCGCCTTCGCGGCGGCGGAAGCCCCGGCCGCCGGCCAGAACGCGACAACGACCCCCGTGCAGACGGCGGGCACCAGCAGCAGCCGCCATCTCCGCCGGGCCGTCGGCGGCGACCCGCGTCCGGGCTTTGCCGAGGATTTCCGCGATGACCAGGATGTGCGCATGGGCGAGCCTTCCCGCTCACGCGTGCCGCCAGTCACAGGCCGTCCCCTTGGCCGACGGTCACGCCGATGTGACCGTCCCGCGTGCGAGACGCTTTCCGACAGAATCTAACAATCGCGGCAAATAACCGTCAACGATTTCAGGCTCGTTATTTCCCGTGCTTAATGGATCTTGATTGAGCAGGCCAGAACCGGTTTCCGTGTGACAGCCACCAATTTCTAAAGTCATGCTGTCGTGCTGCAAAAGAACATACAACATCAGCCCTCACCGTAACTCATCAATCTGCCCGCCACTCCAGTAGCTCTAATTCATCAAGTTCGCAACAGATACGTACGGAACCCTCGCTGGCCGGGATGCGTCTCATCCTCATGACGGAGCCACGATGGATCGCGACGACGCTCGCCGCGATGACCGCCCTGGTGGCGCTGGCGGCCGGCTGCGCCAGCGCCACCAGCGCAACTGAGCTGCGGGTTTCTAACGGCAATTGAAACACGTTCTAGTGGGCCCGTATGCTGATCCCGCCCCGGCTGGAAAGGCAGGCCTCATGATCCTGGATCGGTTCCGTGTCACCGGCCAGGCGGCCGTGGTAACCGGCGCCGGGCGCGGGATCGGCGCGGCCACCGCGATCGCGCTGGCGCAGGCGGGGGCGGACGTGCTGATCTCAGCCCGCACCGAGGACCAGCTAGCCAAGGTTGCGCGGGAGATCGAGGCCGCCGGGCGGCGGGCGGTCATCGTTCCCGCCGACCTGAGCGACCTCGACGCCGCGGCCGGCCTGGCCGCGGCCGCCGCCGAGGCCTTCGGGCGGCTGGACATCGTGGTGAACAACGTCGGCGGCGCGCTGCCGCGGCCGTTCCTGGCGACGAAGCCGCGTCACCTGGCGGACGCGTTCCAGTTCAATGTCGGGATCGCGCACCGGCTGACCCAGGCCGCGGTTCCCTGCCTGCTGGCGGGCCAGGATCAGGGCCAGGGCCAGGGCCGGGGCGTGGTGATCAATATCTCCTCGGTGATGGGCCGGGTCGCGGGCCGCGGGTACCTCGCCTACGGCACCGCCAAGGCGGCCCTGGCCCACTACACCAGGCTCGCCGCGGCCGACCTGGCCCCCCGGATCAGGGTCAACGCCATCGCCGTCGGCTCGGTGGCCACCTCGGCGCTGGACATCGTGCTCACCAACGACGAACTGCGCGAGCAGATGGAGCGGACCACCCCGCTCGGCCGGATCGGCGACCCGGAGGACATCGCCGCCGCGGTGCTCTTCCTGGCCTCGCCGGCCGGCGGCTACCTCACCGGCAAGATCATCGAGGTCGACGGCGGCCTCAGCCAGCCCAACCTCGATCTCGGGCTGCCAGATCTGTGAGCGGGGAGCTTATGCATCCTCCTGACGTGCTCGCGCCTGCCCGGCTGGGACCGGTCGAGCTGCGCAACCGGATCATCAAGGCGGCGACCTTCGAGGGAATGACTCCGCGGGCGCTAGTCACCGACGGACTCGTCGACTTCCACCTGCGGCCCGCGCGCGGCGGGGTCGGCATGACCACGGTGGCCTACTGCGCGGTATCCCCGGAAGGCCGCACCGACCGCCACCAGATCTGGATGCGCCCGGAGGCGGTACCTGGACTGCGCCGGCTCACCGACGCCGTGCACGCCGAGGGCGCCGCCGTCAGCGCCCAGCTCGGCCACGCGGGCCCGGTCGCCAACGCGGTATCTAACCGGCTGCCCGCGCTCGGGCCCTCCCGGCGGCTGAGCCCGCTGGGGGCCCGGATGATCAGGGCCGCGTCGGTCAGCGACCTGCGCCGGATCACCCAGGCGCACGCCGCGGCCGCGCTGGTTGCCCGGGACGCCGGCTTCGACGCGGTGGAGATCCACTTCGGGCACAACTACCTGGTCAGCTCGTTCCTGAGTCCCAGGCTCAACCGGCGCGCGGACGACTACGGCGGGAGCCTCGCCCGCCGGGCGCGCCTGGCCCGCGACGTCGGCCGGGCCGTGCGGGACGCGGTCGGCAGCCAGCTCGCGGTCACCGCCAAGCTGAACATGGACGACGGCGTGCCGGGCGGCTTCTGGCTGGACGAAAGCATCCAGGTCGCGCAGTGGCTGGAAGCCGACGGGAGCGTGGATGCCCTTGAGCTCACCGCGGGCAGTTCGCTGCTGAACCCGATGTACCTGTTCACCGGGGACGCCCCGGTCGGCGAGTTCGCCGCGCAGTTCCCGCCGCCGATCCGGCTGGCCCTGCGCGCCAGCGGGAACCGGTTCCTGCGCAGCTACCCCTACCAGGAGGCATACCTTCTCGACCGGGCCCGCCAGTTCCGGGCCGCGCTGCGGCTCCCGCTCATCCTCCTCGGCGGCATCACCCGCAAGGAGACCATGGACCTGGCCATGGCCGAGGGCTTCGCGTTCGTCGCGATGGCCCGTGCCCTGCTCCGCGAGCCCGATCTCGTCCAGCGCATCAAGACCGATCCCCGCACCCGGTCGCTGTGCATCCACTGCAACAAGTGCATGCCCACCATCTACCGCGGCACGCACTGCGTGCTCGCGCCGGACGCGCCCGCCCGGTTCAGCCCCCCGTGATGACGGCTGGCGCGTCGAGGTCGGCGGCCATCTGCGCGGAGCGGTTGGCCATCGCCATGAACATGGCGTCGCCGCGCTCGGTGCGCCCGACCAGCATGGACGCGAAGACGGCCATGAGCAGGCAGCTGTAGCTCGACCGCACGTAGTCGCGCCAGCACTGGTCGAACGGATAGTCGTCGACGCCGTAGTCCTCGACGAGCGCCCGGTGGTAGCGGACGAGGAGGTCGTGTTCACACGAACGGCGGCGGGCCGGCTCGAACGCGCTGCCGAGGAAGTAGGCGACGTCGCTGGGACCGATGTCCAGCCGCACGGTCTGCCAGTCGACGACGGTCAGCGGCCGACCCTCCCCGCCGGTGCCGAACAGCATGTTGTCGAGCCGGTAGTCGCTGTGCACCGCCGTGCGCGGTGATGACCTGCTCGCGAGCAGTTCGGGCACGAGCGCGGCGAACTGCGGGCCGGCCGCGAGCGTGACCGGGTCGAGCGCGGCGCGGTAGCGCTCGGTGAACGGCTCCCAGATGGCCCCGTACGCCATGGCCATGGCCTCGACCGTGCCGTCGCGAACGAGCCAGGGCAACTCCGCCAGCGTCGGGTCGCCCCACCGGGGCCCGTGCAGCCTGGCCGCCTCCTCGACGGCAAGACCGGCCTGCTCCACCGTGCAGCCGGCGATCTGATCGCCCTGCTCGGCCGGCGCGATGTCCTCCATGACCAGCACGACATCGGCGGTGCCGGTCCTGAGCTCGGCGAAGTGGCAACGCGGGCGGCTGATGTCGACGGTGTCCGCCAGTTCCCGGTAGAACGCGACCTCGGTCTCGTAGGTGAGGGTCGCCACGCCCGCGGCCGCGCTCGTCTCGTCGCGCGACGCGAACTTGCCCACGACCGTCGCCGGACCCGGCGGCCCAGTGTGGCCATAGGGGCGGTCGTAGCTAAGGGAGTACCGCACGTTGGCGCCGACCTGGCCGGTGCCGATCGGCGTCGCCGCGAACGAGGCGACCTTGGTGGCCGCGTCGATGGCGCCCGCATGCCGCAGCACCTGGGTGAGCCACTCAGGCGTCACGAGGTCCGGGTCGGCGACCAGGGGCGGGCGGACGGCGGTCATGCTGGCAGCGTCCCCTCGACCACCGTGTCGGGGAAGAAATGGTGGTGGCGGGCGCCGGTGATCTCGTAGATGGCGGTGCCCCGCCGTCCGTCGCCCGTGCTCACCCGCATCAGGTTGAGCCCGCCGCGATGGAACGGCTCGTAGGTGCGGGCCATGGTGCCCTGCGCGTCGACCTCGATGACCCGCCGGTCGGCCAGCGTGAACGTGGCCGACGCGACGAGGCCGGCGATGTCGTCGCCGTGCTCGCCGTAGGAAGCCGGCTGGCGATCGGTCCCGACCCAGGAGGCGTCGTAGCGGAAGTCGACGACGGGAACCGGCTCGGACATGTCAGCGCCGGCCCAGCAGCCGTCGCGGTACACGATCGCGCCGTTCGGGAGCTCCCAGTGCCAGACGCCGAGAAACCCGTCCCCGAGCTGGATCTGCCACCACATCCACAGCGGACAGCGTCCGTGGTCCCTGATGCCCCATGAGTGGTCGCGCTGGCCGATCCAGCCGTTGACCTCATGGCTCGTGCCGTCGACCGTGTAGCTGCCGATGTAGCTGCCGGACTGGAAGATGTGGGACTGATCCCACACCAGCTCGTGGCCGGCCCGCATGGTGCCCCGGCGCAGCCCGTAGGGCTGGGTCCTGGCCCGCCAGGTCAGATCCAGGCCGATGTTCCCATCCGATGGTTCGGCCCAGAGCCGTACCTCCTGCATCGGTTTCACGACGTCGACCCGAGCGCCGGGCACCGTGGTCGTGTGGGGGTCGCCGTCGTAAGGCCGGCCCTTCACGCCGAGCATCGGCCGGCCTGCGACCCGCCCCATCTGCAGCGAGTCCATCCGCTCCTGGGCGGGGTAGTGAGCCATCGTGAAGAAGACGGCGTCGCCGTCACCCGACGGGTCGTGGAGCTCGTAGAAGTAGCTTTCGCGCCAGTGGTGGTGGTACACGGCGACGCCCGGCAGGAGCTCGGGGATCTGATGAACGAAATACTCGTCCATCGCCGTCGGTCTCGCCACGAAGAACCTCCTCAGTGGTGCCCTCCGCCGCCGGGCATGCCGTCAACGTACAGTCGTATACCTGGCTTGTACAGGGCTCTCCCCGGGCGCCAGGGCAGGCGCCGGCACCGGGCCGTAGCACCCCGCCCCGTTCGGGATAATGCCTGTCCCAGGTACCGAACGGAGTCGGCTTTCACGCCCCTGTGCCGGCGATCAGGCGCAGTACGCGGCGGGCGCTCCACTTAGCAGGCGAGCAGACCCGAACCGGATGGCGGCGCGGCACGTGCGGGTAGCCTCGACCCGGGATTCGGCAGCGGCGGGATCGTCACCACCAGCTACAACGGCCCGTTCCCCGCGGATGCCGCGCTGCAGCCGGACGGCAAGATCGTGGTCATCGCGGGGTTCGACAACACCCCCGCCGCCACGGAGGCCTTCGGCGTACTCCGCTATCAGGGCAACGGAGCTCCCGATACCAGCTTCGGGACCGGCGGACGGGCCAGTGCGAACTTCACTAACTTCCTGAACTCACCCAACGACGTCGCCCTCCAGTCGGACGGCAAGATCGTGGTCGCGGGCAACGCGCAGAGCGCCGACGGCACCGTCAGTGAGTTCGCCGTCGCCCGCTTCACCGCGAACGGGACCCTGGACAGCGGCTTCGGCGCCGGCGGCAAGGTCACCACGAACTTCGTCGGGGTCATGGCCGGCGGCGTGTCCAACCCGGCCGACTCGGTCCTCATCCAGGCCAACGGGAAGATCCTCGTCGGCGGGCTGGCCAGCCAGTGCCCCAGGAGGTGTCCCGCGCAGAGCGCACTGGCCCGCTATAACCCCGACGGGAGCCTGGACACCACCTTCGGCAGCGGCGGCAAGGTGGCGGTCACCGCGATCGGCGGGATCACCGCGCTGGCCGAAGACGCCGCCGGCGATATCTTCGCGCTGAACGGCGCGTCGGTGGCCGAGTTCAGCGCGGCCGGCGTGCTGCAGGCCCAGGTGACTCCGTCCCCGATCACGATCGCGTCCAGCCGGGGCGGTGCCTCCTCGGTGTTCCAGGCGGACGGCAAGTACCTCGCCATCTCCTCGGGCGCCGGGTTCAGCCGCCATGACACCGACGCCAAGGTGGTCAGGTACCTGCCCGCCGGGGCCGTGGACCCGGGCTTCACCAACCCCGCCTTCGACTTCACCGCGGACAACACGGTCGCCTCCGATGCCGTCCAGGCGCTCGCGGTCCAGCCGAACGGGCAGATCATCGCCGCCGGGCTGCGTTCGGCCAACGGCAGCACCTCGTTCGGGGTCGCCCGGCTGAATTCCAGCGGAAGCCTGGACACCACCTTCGGTACCGGCGGAACACTTATCACGAACCTGCCGGGAGGCGGCCAGGCCACGGTCGTGCTCATCCAGCCAGACGGGAAGATCCTGGTCATCGGGCAAGGATTCGTCCCCGGCGGCGGAGTCACCCTCATCCTCGCCCGCTACCTGCCCCAGTGAAGGCTGGATCGGAGTCACGGGCTCCGGTCAAGCCGGTGAGGAGCACGTCGAGGGTGTCGGCGGTGGTGCGGCCGAGATCGGCGTGCTCGTGGCCGACGAGCCAGGAGGCGGTGGCGGCCGCGAGCGCGGTGACGATGAGCCAGGCGATGAAATCGGGGGCCAGGCGGGTGCCGAACTCCCCGGCGGACTGGCCCCGGCGGACGATCTCGGTGACGAGGCGGAGCAGGTCGGGGTGGACGGCGTCGTCGCCGTCGGCGAGCATGCCGATGCTGCCCTCGGTGATGAAGGCCAGCGCCATCTTGCGGGGGCCAGGGCCGGCCGCCGCCCAGTACGCGGCCAGGGTGCCCTGGACCAGGCGGAGGTGGTCGGCGGCGCTGGGCGGAGCGCAGGACCCGGCGGCGTCGCGGTCGGCGATGGCAGTGCGGGCCAGGTCGGCCAGCCGCCGGTTGAACTCGGCGAGCAGGCCGGCCTTGGTGCCGTAGCAGCGGAAGAACGTGGCCCGCCCGACCTGGGCGCGGGCGCAGATGTCGTCCACGCTGACCTTGTCGTAGGGCTGCTCGGCCAGCAGCCTGAGGGCGGCGGTGTAGATCTCCTCGCGGATGCGCTGCTTCTTGCGCTCGCGCAGCGTCCCCGGGGCGGGGGCCGGGCTGGTCATGGCGTGAGCACCCCCTTGTCTCTCAACTGATACGCGAGTATCAGTTGAGATGTGAGTCTCAGTCAAGGAGGTGGCGCGTGACCCTCAACGGCGGATCGCTCCTGGCCCGGACGCTGGCCGAGGTCGCGCCGGTCGTTTTCACCTTGCACGGCGGCCATCTGGACTCGTTCTTCAAGGGCTGCCGGGAGGCAGGGATCGAGCTGGTGGACTTCCGGCACGAGGCGGCGGCGGTCAACGCGGCCGACGGGTACGCCCGGGCCACCGGGCGGCTCGGCGTGGCCGCGGTGACCAGCGGCCCGGGGTTCACCAACGCCTTCGCCGGGCTGGCCAACGCCTACGCCGACGGCGTGCCGCTGCTGCTGATCACCAGCGCGCCGCCGCTGGGCGAGGCGGAGACCAACGAGCTGCAGGGCGGCATCGACCAGATCGCCGCGGCGACGCCGGTCACCAGGTGGGCCCACCGCATCACGACCGCGGAACGCATCCCTGACCTAGTGGGCCTGGCCGTCCGCCGGGCCCTGGCCGGGCGCCCCGGGCCAGTAGTCCTCGAGCTGCCCATCGACGTGGCGTTCACCCCGGTCGAGCAGGCCCGGCTCCGGCCGGCCGGAGCGCCCGCGATCGGCGCCCGGCCGGCTCCGGCCCCCGAGGCGGTGGCGCAGGCCCGGCGGGTGCTGCGGGACGCGGCCCGGCCGGTCGTGGTGGCCGGCGAGGGCACCTTGTGGTCGCCGACGCGGGACCTGCTGGTCCGCTTCGCCGAGACCACCGGCATCCCGGTGTTCACCAGCGGTCCGGCCTGGCGGACACTGCCGCCCCGGCATCCGCTCAACGGCCAGGGACTGGCCTCGCTGGCGGCCCTGGCCCTGGCCGGGGCGCCCGGACCCGACGCGGTGCTGCTGCTCGGTGCCCGGCTCGGGCTGTTCACCGGCGGCCGTTCCGGAGCGATCATCGGGGCCGGAACGAAGCTCGTTCACGTCGATGCCGACGCGGCCGAGATCGGCCGGCTCGGCCCGGTCGA
>Ga0335085_10005224_pt1 | contig 21027 bp, 17 predicted proteins | sample Lox_Sample_45_FD_206712 | JGI IMG/M metagenome (GOLD analysis project Ga0335085, IMG submission 206712) | Soil microbial communities from Loxahatchee National Wildlife Refuge, Florida, United States - Lox_Sample_4.5 | ecosystem: Environmental > Terrestrial > Soil > Wetlands | place: USA...
GCCCTTCGTCGACCGCGCCGTCATCCGCTCCCTTGCGGAGCCGCTGCAGGCGAAGGGCGGGCTCGTGGCGCTATTCGGCTCGCTCGCGCCCAAGGGCGCCATCCTGAAGCGCGCCGCCGCCGATCCCCGCCTCTTCGAGCGCGAGGCCCGCGCCGTCGTATTCGCCTCGCTCGAGAATCTGGCCGAGCGCATCGATTCCCCCGATCTCGATGTGACCCCCGACGATTTCCTGGTGCTCCAGAACGCCGGTCCCACCAGCGAGTCCGGCATGCCCGAGGCGGGCTATCTGCCGATACCGGGAAAGCTCGCGCGGAAGGGCGTCAAGGACATGGTGCGAATTTCCGATGCTCGCATGAGCGGCACTGCCTACGGCACCGTGGTCCTGCACGTGGCGCCGGATGCGGCGAGCGGCGGCCCGCTCGCGAAGGCGCGGACCGGCGACCGCATCCGCCTCTCGGTCAATGAGCGTCGAATCGACCTCCTGGTCGATCCTGCGGAGCTCGCGCGCCGCTCCGCTCCGCCGCCACCCGCGCCCGCGCGGGGATACCGCCGGCTCTACCGCGAGCAGATCCTGCAGGCCGACCTGGGCTGCGACTTCGATTTCCTGCGCGCGCGGCCGACGCGCGCCTCGTCCGCACCTTGAGGAAGGAGCCTCCTTTGATCCCACGCCCCCGCCGCTCGCTGTTTCTGTCGATGCTGGTCGCAGCGCTCGCCGCCCTTCCCGCGCGGGCGGAGCAGGTGCGCATTCCCGTCCTCGTCCCCCTCACGGGCTTCCTCGCGCTCGAGGGGACGAGCCAGCGGAACGGCGCGGTGCTGGCGCTCACCCATCCGCCGGCGGGGCTCGAGGTCCGCTACGAGATCGCCGATACCGGCACGGCGCCGGAACTCGCGGTGAATGCGCTGGAGAAGGCGCTCGACCAGGGGCCGGCGGTGGCGGTGGTGGCATCGATGCTGGGACAGCAGATCCTCGCGATGCTGCCGGTGGGCTTGGAGCACAAGGTGCCGCTCGTGACGATCTCGGGCTCGGTGCAGGTGACCGAGCAGAGCAACCCCTGGATCTTCCGCTTCTTTCCGAGCGACGCCGTCGTGAAGGTCGCGCAGGCGCGCTACGTCGTCGAGGAGCTGCACAAGAAGCGGCCGGCGATCGTCTACCAGACAACCGCCTACGGCCAAGGCGGCAAGGCCGTGCTCGAGTCGACCTTCAGGAAGCTCGGGGTGGAGCCGGTTTTCTCGGAAGGCGTCGACACCTCGGTCAAGGATCTGCTTCCGGTGCTGACGCGGGTCCAGGCGGCGCATCCGGACGTGCTGGTGATCCAGCTCCACGCGCCCTCGACTGCGCTCATCATCGGCCAAGCCTCCTCGATGGGATTGGACCTGCGCATCGTTTCGGGCTCCGCCATCGGCCAGCCCGCGACCGCGGCGCTCCTCAGCCCCGAGCAGCTCAAGGGCGTCTGCGCCGAGAATGCCTCCTCGCCGATTTCCGGCGGTTCCGCAGGGATCGAGAGTTTCGTCGCGGACTACCGCAAGGCCTTCGGCACCGAGCCCGACTCCTACGCGCTCGCGCAATACGACGGCACCCAGATGGTGCTGGCGGCGGCGAAAGCCGGCGCCACGACGCCCGAGAAGATGCGGCAGGCGCTGGCCACCATGACCTATCGCGGCCTCGCCATGACCTATAAATCCGACGGCAAGGGCAACATGGCGCACTCCGCGATCATCCTCTGCTACGACGGCACGAGCCGCGTGCCCAAGATCGCCGTGCGCTACGACAATCTGGATTCATCGATGTAGGGTCGGAGGGCGCTGCGCCGCAGGGACGCAGTGGCCGGCCGGATTGTGCGCCTCCGCCGGATCGGCGCCGCCGCAATGGGACGTCAATCCCTGGGGCGACATTGCACGGCACATCCTCGCAAGCGACAGAGGTCGGCGCGCTGCTCTTGCGGGTGCATCGTCGATCGAGCGCAACCCGAAGGCGGAGCGCCGCCCGACCGGGAAAATATGTTACCCATGTGCCCGGAACGGACCGTCATCACAATGACAGGTCGCAAGGCTCGATGACCGCTTTCCTGCAGCTCGCCTTCAACGGCCTCGCGCTCGGCGCCGCTTATGCGCTGGTGGCGCTCGGCTTCGTGCTCGTGCTCAACGCGACGAGCGCGGTGAATTTCGCGCAGGGCGATCTCGTGATGGCCGGCGGCTACGGAGCAGCGGCGCTTGCGGCGCTGCTGCCTCTGCCGGGCCTCGCGCTGCTGCCGCTGGTGATGGCGGCGATGGCGGCGCTCGGCCTCGCAGTCGCGGCGCTCGCCTATTTTCCGCTGATGCGCCGCCCCGCGAGCTCGGTCTTCATCAGCACGATCGCCGTGGGCTTGCTGCTGCAGAACGGCGCGCTCCATCTCTTCGGGCCCGAGCCGCGAGCGGCGCCGGCGGTCCTCGGCGGGGGCCAGATGCATCTCGGTCACGTCGTGCTCCCCTACCAGTCGCTCGCGATCGTCGCGATAGCCGCGGCGCTGGTACTGGGGCAGCGGTGGCTCTTCGCGCGCACGCAGCTCGGGCGGCGGATGCGCGCGACCGCGCAGGACCGCGAGATGGCGGCGGCGCTCGGCATCCCCGTCCGCACCATGATCGCGCTCACCTTCGCGCTGGCCGCCGCGCTCGCGGGCGCCTCGGGCGCACTCCTCTCCAACCAGTTCTTCGTGACGCCGACCGAGGGCGGCGCGCTCATCCTCAAGGCCTACATCGCCGTGGTGATCGGCGGCTGGGGCTCGCTCGAGGGCGCGGTGCTGGGCGCGCTGCTGATCGGAGTGTTCGAGACGCTGGTGGCGGCCTGGTTCGGCTACACCGCCGCGGGAGCGCTGCTTTACGGCGCGCTCCTGATCATTCTGCTGGCCCGGCCGCAGGGCTTCTACGGCGAGGCCGCGGGGCGGCGTGCATGACCTCGGCCGCGCTCGCGCAGTCCTGGCGCCGCCTCGGGGCTCGCGCGCCCTGGGCGCTCGCCGCGCTGGCCTTGATCGCCTATGCGGCGTCTGCCTCGCCCTATGGGCTCCGCGTGCTCGCGCTCGCGGGGGTCCAGGTCGTGCTTGTGCTGGGGTACCAGTTCATCTTCGGCCACGCCGGCGCGCTTTCCCTCGCGCAAGGCGCGTTTTTCGGCATCGGCGCCTATGTCACGGCCATTCTCGGCAGCCGCTACGGGCTCGGATTCCTCGCGACCTTCCCGCTCTCGATCCTCGCCCCGCTTGCGCTTGCGGCCGCCGTGGCGGCTCCGGTCCTGCGCCTCGCCTCGCATTACTTTGCGCTCGCGACCTTGGGTTTGGCGCAAGTGGCCTTGCTTGCGGCGGTCAATGGCGGCGAGCTCACGGGCGGCGCGCTCGGCCTCACCGGCGTCCCCGGCATCGTCCTCTTCGGCTGGGCTGTGCCCCGAGGCTTCGCTTTCACTGCCGTCGTCTGGCTCATCGTCGCCGCGGGCGCCTGGCTTTCGCTTCGCCTGATGCGCGGCCTCACGGGCCGCGCCTATACCGTGCTCCGCGGCGACCCCTTGGCCGCCGCCGCGATCGGCCTCTCCGAGCAGCGCCTTCGCCTTGCGGCCTTTCTCCTGAGCGCGGGATATGCCGGCGCCGCCGGGGCGCTCGACGCCCACGTCCTCGGCGTCGTCTCCTCCGAGACGATGGCGTTCTCGGTCATGGTCGCCTGCCTCGCCATGACCGTGGTCGGCGGAAGCACGCGGCTCGCCGGCGCCTTCATCGGCGCGCTCCTCCTCACCTATCTTCCGGAGTGGCTTCGCTCGCTCGAGGGCTATGCGCTCCTCGCCTATGGCGCCGCGCTCCTCCTCGCGATCGTCCTCGCCCCCTCCGGCATTGCCGGTGCGATCGCTGGCACGGTTGCGGCGCTCGCCCGTCCGGAGCGACCGATCCTGCCTGCGCCTGCCGAGCTCGCCCAGCCGCAGGGACCCTCGGGCTTGCCGCTCCTGGTGGTGCGCGGCCTCGCCAAGCGCTTCGGCGGCATCGAGGCCCTGAAGGGCATCGATTTCACCATCGACCGCGGCGAGATTCTCGGCGTCATCGGGCCCAATGGCTCCGGCAAGACCACGCTCGCAAATCTCGTCAGCGGCTTCGTGCAATCCGACGGCGGCACGGTAATCCTCGCGGGGCACAATCTGACCCCGCTCGGCGCGAGCGAGATCGCGCGCGCGGGCATCGGGCGCAGCTTTCAGCAGCCGGCGCTCCCGCCGGAGCTGTCGGTGCTGGAGATGGCAGCGCTCGCCCGCGCGAGCCTTTCGAACGATCTCGGCTTTCGCGCGGCGCTCGCCGGACGCGACCGCGGCGACCGGCGCGAGCGCCACGAAGCGGAGGCGATGCACTTCCTGCGCATCCTCGATGCCGATGCCTATGCGCATTACCCCTGCAGCGCGCTGCCCTACCGGTCGGCATGGCGGGTCGAGATCGCGCGCATCCTCGCCCTCGAGCCCAAGCTCGTGATCCTCGACGAGCCGGCGGCGGGGCTGAACGAGGCCGAACAGGGCGAGCTCGCGCGCAACCTGCGCCGTCTCGCGCGGCTCGGGCTCGGCCTTCTCGTCATCGAGCACAACATGCCATTCCTCCTGCCTGTCGCCGACCGCGTCATGATGCTCGACGAGGGACGCGCGATCGCGAGCGGCAAGCCCGAGGATATCCGCCGCAACCCCGCCGTCGTCTCGGCCTATCTGGGCCGCCGGGCCGGACTGGCATGAGCGAGATCCTACTCGCGATCGACGTACCCGGCGCGGCGCTGGAGAGCGCCTCGCTCGCGGTGGCCGCGGGCGAGGTGGTGGCGCTCCTCGGCGCCAACGGCGCGGGCAAATCGACCCTCCTGCGCACGATCATGGGGCTCGAGCCCGCGTGCGGCGCTGTGCGGCTCGGCGGCGAGGAGATCGGTACGCTCTCCGCCTCGCGGCGTGCGCGCCGCGGCATCGGCTATGTGCCCGAGGGACGGCGGCTCTTTCCGGGCATGAGCGTGCGCGACACCTTGCTGGTGGGCTCGCGCAGGGGGACCGCCGCGGCGGAGCAGCGCATGAGCGCCGTGCTCGAGCTCTTTCCCATGCTCGCGGAGCGGCTCGCGACTCCGGCTTGGCAGCTCTCGGGCGGGCAGCAACAGATGCTCGCGATCGGCCGCGCGCTCATGGGCGAGCCCAGGCTGCTGCTCCTCGACGAGCCGTCGCTCGGGCTTGCGCCGGTGGTCGTCGACGAGCTCATGCTCCGCCTGCGCGGCATCGCCGCCGGCGGCACCGCGGTGCTGCTGGCGGAGCAGAGCGTCGCCCGCGCGCTCGAGATCGCCGATCGCGTCTACGCCCTTGCCATGGGACGCGTCGTCGCCGAAGGTACGCCCGCAGCGATGCAAACGAGCGGTGTCCTCGAGCGCGCGTTCCTCGGCGCCGATGCGGTCCCGCCCGTCCGATTTCCACCCTGACCGGAGCAGAAAGCCATGAAGATCCATAATCCTCCCAGCGTCTTTCCGGGGTCCACCTACAGCCATGGCATCGAGGTGCCCGCAAATGCCCGCTGGCTCTACGTCTCCGGCCAGGTCGGCGCCGCGAAGGACGGCAAGCCCCGCGAGGGCATAGAGGCGCAGACCGACCAGGCCTGGGAAAATCTCAAGGCCATACTCGCGAGCGCCGGCATGAGCATGGAGAATGTCGTGAAGATCACGACCTATCTCGTGGACGAGAACCACATCGAGGGCTATCGCAAGGGACGTGCGAAGCATCTCGGCGATTTCCGTCCGGCCTCGACGCTTGTCGTGGTGAAGCGGCTCGCGATACCGGCCTGGCTCGTCGAGGTCGAGGCGGTCGCCGCGAAGGCTTGATCCCGCGAGCTCAGCGGCGGAGCAGGAAGCTTTCTCGCCCGCGCCGGCGCTCCCAGCCTTGTCGCTCGAGCGCCGGCGTGTCGTCGGTCTCGGCGGGATAGCCGAGACAGAGATAGGCCACGAGCGGCCACGCCGCGGGCACGTCTAGCGTCCGCGCGAGCTCGAGGGGGTCGAGGATCGAGACCCAGCCCATGCCGACGCCGTGGGCGCGCGCGACGAGCCAGAGCGTGTGGATCGCGATCACCGCGGAGTATTCGATCGTCTCCGGCATGGTCTGCCGGCCGAGGCCGCGGCCCTGGGCGGTGGAGCGGTCCGCGAAGACCGCCAGATGCACCGGCGCCTCGTCGAGGCCGGCAAGTTTGAGCCGGGCATAGCGCTGGGCCTCCTCGCCGGCATAGGCCCCGAGCGCCCCGGCGTTCGCGCGCTCGAAATTCGCGCGCACCGCAGCGCGTCGGGCGGCGTCCGCGACGAGCACGAAGCGCCAGGGCTGGCTCAAGCCGACGGAGGGCGCGAGAGCGGCACCGTCGAGAAGGCGCTCGATCAGGTCGTCCGGAAGCGGCTCGCGGCGAAAGCGGCGAACGTCGCGCCGCCACGTCAGGAGCTCGACGAGGCCGGCCCGGAATGCATCATCGAATTCGGGCATGCGTTGCTCACCGCTTGCCGCGGGCATCCACCGGCCAGATGTCCACGAGGGTATCTCCGCGGACGCAATGATAGAAATCGTGCAGGTTCACCGTGGGGTCGCAATGCGGCGTCACGCATTCGATGCGCGTGCCGAGCGCGGGCTTCGCGGCACCCTCCCGCAGGATGAGCCTGCCGTGCTCGTCGCCGAACCAGGTGTAGGTCGAGCCCTCCGGTGCGCCGCTTGCGATCTCCGGCTTGTAGTTCTCGGTGGCAAAGCATTTGAGCCCGGCATCGCAGGTGACGTAGCCCTGCGCGTTGTTGCTGACGACGGCGGTTTGGACGAAGAGCGCGGTCTCGAAGGGCGGCGTGTTGCGCCCGTCCTTGAGCGCGCGCTGGTAGTCCACGTCCATGAAGAGATAGGAGCCGACCTGCAGCTCCGTGAAGACGCGCGCCTCGGGATCGAGGTCGAAGGTCCCGGTTCCGGCGCCAGTGACGACGGGAGCGGGAATGCCCTCGGCCCTCAGCGTCTCCACGATCGCGCGCACTCGCTTCAGCATCTCCAGGGTCTTGGCGCGCCGCTCCTCGCGCGAGGCGATGTGCTGGAGGTTGCCGCCATAAGCCTGGATGCCGCGCATGCGCAGCACGGGCGAGGCCGCGACGGTCTTGGCGAGAGCGACGGCATCGGCTTCCGAGCCGGCGCCGGTGCGGCCGTGATTGGCGTAGAAGTCCACGATCACGTCGAGTGGCTTCCCGGCCTCGCGCGCGGCGCGGTCGATCGCGGCGAGGTTCTCGGGATTATCCACGACGACCGAGAGGCCCCGGTGCTCGCGGGCGTTGAGCGCGATCAAGCGCGCGATCTTCGAGCGCGTCACCTGCGGCGAGGTGATGTGGACGCCGGGAACGCCGCCTCCCACCATCACCTCCGCCTCGCCCATGGTGGCGCAGCAGACTCCGAGCGCGCCCGCCTCGACCTGTAGCCGCGCGATGCGCAGCGATTTGTGGGTCTTGGCATGCGGGCGGAGCGCCACGCCCACCGCACGCGCGTGCGCCGCCATCGCAGCGAGGTTGCGCTCCATCGCCTCGAGGTCGATCAGCAGCGCTGGCGTGTCGAGCTCCGCGCGCGATCCCTTGACGCCGATCAGCGCTTCGTTTGGGCCGAGGCCGGTCATGCGGGCAGTCTCCTCATGGAGGCACCGCGCCCTTGCGCTCGACGATCATGCGATAGGCCTCGGGCTGCCGGTGCTTCTCGAAGTCGAAGATCGTGGTCTTGTAGGAGCGCGTCGCATCGAGATCGCAGCGGGCGACCACGAGCTCGTCCTCGAGGCTCGTCGCCTGGGCCGCGATCTCGCCGGAAGGCGCGATGATCGCGCTCTGGCCGATCTGCAGCACACCCTCCTCGACCCCGCATTTGGCGACGCCCACGACCCATGTGCCGTTCTGATAGGCGCCGGACTGCATGACCAGATGATTGTGGAAATTGGAGAGCGCGTCGTGCTCGGGCGCGGGCGGGTTGTGCATGGGCGTATTGTAGCCCACGAGCACGAGCTCCACCCCCTGCAATCCCATGACGCGGTAGACCTCCGGCCAGCGGCGGTCGTTGCAGATGCACATGCCCAAGAGCCCGCCCATGCTGCGACGGACAGGAAATCCGAGATTGCCGATCTCGAAATAGCGCTTCTCCAGATGCTGGAAGGCGCGCCAGGGCTCGTCCTCGGCGTGGCCGGGAAGATGCACCTTGCGATACCTGCCCGAGATCTTCCCGGACTTGTCGACGAGCACCGCCGTGTTGAAGCGCCGCGTGCGGCCCTCCTCCTCCGTGAGCTCGGCATATCCCAGGTAGAAGCCGATGCCGAGCTTGGCCGCCGCCTCGAAGAGCGGCCGCGTCTCCGGCCCGGGCATCTCCCGCTCGAAGAACGAGTCGATCTCCGCCTGATCCGCCATGAACCAGCGGGGGAAGAAGGTCGTGAGCGTAAGCTCCGGATAGACCACGAGGTCGCAGCCCATCGCATGGGCGCGCTGCATGAGATCGAGGAGCCGCCGCACGACCTGGCCGCGCGAGTGGTTGCGGTTGATCGGCCCCATCTGGGCCGCGCCGACGGTGACGATGCGGGTCATCTGGGGGACTCCCTGCGCTGGTCAGCTCGCGAGCTTTAGCAGCGTATGCAACAGCACATTCGCTCCCGCTTCCAGATCCTTCGCTTCCGTGTGCTCGGCGGGATTATGGCTGATGCCCTTGACGCTGGGGACGAAGATCATGGCGGTGGGACAAATCCGCGCGAGCATCTGCGCGTCGTGCCCCGCGCCCGAGGTCATGCGTCGATGGCTGAAGCCGAGCTCGCTCGCCGTCGCCTCGATCGTCTCGACGATCCCGGGGTCGAAGCTCACGGGCGCGAAGCGGGCCAGACGGCGTGCCTCGATGGCCACGCTCTCGCTTTCGGCCATTTTCTCGAGAAAGCGCGTGAGGCGCCGCTCCGCCTCCTGCAACACCGCCTCATCGGTATTGCGGAGATCGACGGTGAGCTTGGCGCGCGCGGCGATCACGTTGATGAGGTTCGGGTGCAGCTCGATCGCGCCGACCGTGCCGACTTGCGCGCCGCCGAGCTCGCGCGCGAGCTCTCGCACGAAACTCGCGACCGCCGCCGCGGCATAGCCGGCATCGCGCCGGAGCCGCATGGGCGTGGTGCCCGCGTGGTTCGACTGCCCCGTTATCACCAACTCCTGCCAGGAAATCCCCTGGAGATCCTCGACCGCGCCGATGGTGACGCCTTCTGCGTCGAGCACGGGCCCTTGCTCGATGTGCAGCTCGACGAAGGCGTACGGCTTGAGAGCGCCGGGCTCGGCCTCGCCGGCATAGCCGATGCGCCGAAGCTCGTCACCGAGCTTGGCGCCGTCGATCGCGCGTGTCTCGAGCGCGTCCGCGAGCGAGACGCCGCCCGCATAGACGAGAGAGCCCAGCATGTCCGGCTGGAAGCGCGCGCCCTCCTCGTTGGTGAAGATGCCGATGGCGAGCGGCCGGCGCGTGACGATGCCGGCCTCGTCGAGCGTCTGCAGCGCCTCGAGCGCGCCGAGCACGCCATAATTGCCGTCGTAGCGCCCGCCGGTGCGGACGGTATCGATGTGCGAGCCGCTCATCGCCGGCGGCAGGTTCTCGCTGCCCCTGCGCAGCGCGATGATGTTGCCGATGGCGTCGATCCGCACCTCGAGCCCGAGCTCCCGCATCCAGCCGAGGACGAGATCGCGGCCGTCCCTGTCGTCGTCGGTGAGGGCGAGGCGGCAGCAGGCGCCGTCCTCGCCGGCGCCGATCTCCGCGAGACGGTCGAGCCGCGCCTTGAGACGCGGCCAGTTTACGCGGAGATTGCGCGCGCTCACGACGGCTTCGCCTCGGCGAAGGCCGCGCGATCGACGCCGCGGAGATGACATGCCACGCGGTGACCGGGCTTCACCTCGCGCATGACCGGCTCCTCCGTGCGGCAGCGCGCCTCGGCATAGGGACAGCGCGTGTGGAAGCGGCAGCCCGAGGGCGGATTGATCGGGCTCGGCACGTCGCCCGCGAGGATGATCCGCTTCCTCCCGGCCTCCGGATCGGGCGTCGGCACCGCCGAGAGCAGCGCCTCGGTATAGGGATGAAGCGGCTCCGCGAAGAGGGAATCGCGGTCGGTCAGCTCCACGATCTTGCCGAGATACATGACGGCGATGCGGTGGCTCGTGTGCTCGACCACGGCGAGATCGTGCGCGACGAAGAGGTAGGAGAGGCCGAGCTCGCGCTGGAGGTCGCGGAGCAGATTGATCACCTGCGCCTGGACGGAGACGTCGAGGGCGGAGACGGGCTCGTCGCAGACGATGAGGCTCGGGTTGAGCGCGAGCGCGCGGGCGATGCCGATGCGCTGGCGCTGGCCGCCGGAGAACTCGTGCGGAAACCGCGGCATCGCGTCCTCGCGCAATCCGACCTTGGCGAAGAGCTGGACCACGCGCTCGCGCAGCTCTCCGCCCTTGGCGACGCCGTAATTCGTCAAGGGCTCCGCCACGATCTCGCCCGCGGAGAGCCGCGGGTTGAGCGAGGAATAGGGATCCTGGAACACGATCTGGAGCTCACGGCGATGGGGCCGCATCTCCCATCGGCCGAGATTGTCGATGCGCTTGCCCTTGAGCGTCACGGTGCCGGCGGTGGGCTCGACGAGCCGGAGGATCGTCTTTGCCACCGTCGACTTGCCACAGCCGGACTCGCCGACGAGGCCCAAGGTCTCGCCGGGGCCGATCTCGAAGTCGACGCCGTCGACGGCATAGACCCAGCCCGCCGTGCGCGAGAAGAGCCCCTTGCGCACGGGAAAATGCTTCTTGAGGCCGTGGACCTCGAGGAGCGGCGCCGTCATGGGCGCCTCACGCGCTCGGACTCGAAGCAGGCCGCGAAGTGCCCGGGGGCCTTCGCCTCGAAATCCGGGGCCTCGCGCCGGCAGCGCTCGGTCGCGTAGGGGCAGCGCGGCGCGAAGGCGCAGCCCGCGATCGCCTCCTTGAGCGAGGGCACCATACCCGGGATCTCCGTTAGCCGCGGCGGCTCCGCCCTGCCGCGCGTCGCGCCGAGCCGCGGGATCGAGGTCATGAGGCCGACCGTGTAGGGATGCCGGGGGTTGCGGAAGAGCTCCTTGACCGGCGCCTCCTCGACCTTGCGGCCCGCATACATCACGACGACGCGCTCCGCCATCTCCGCGACCACGCCGAGATCGTGCGTGATGAGGATGATGGCGGTGCCGGTCTTCTGCTTGAGCTCCCGCATGAGATCGAGGATCTGCGCCTGGATCGTCACGTCGAGCGCGGTGGTGGGCTCGTCCGCGATCAGGAGCTTCGGATTGCAGGCAAGCGCCATCGCGATCATCACGCGCTGGCGCATGCCGCCGGAGAGCTCGTGCGGGTATTGCCGGGCACGGCGCTCGGGCTCGGGGATCTTGACGAGATTGAGCATCTCCACCGCTCGCGCGGCCGCCGCCTTGGGGTCGAGACGCTGATGCAGCATCAGGGTCTCCCCGATCTGCCGCGAGATCGTGAGCACGGGATTGAGCGACGTCATGGGCTCCTGGAAGATCATGGAGATCTCGTTGCCGCGGATGTCGCGCATCTGCGCCTGCGTGAGCCGGAGCAGATCGCGGCCCTCGAACCTGATCGCGCCCGAGACGATGCGTCCAGGCGGAGACGGGATGAGTCGCAGGATCGAGAGCGAGGTGACGCTTTTGCCGCAGCCGGATTCGCCGACCACCCCAAGCGTCTCGCCGGACTTGACGCCGAGCGAGACGCCGTCGACGGCCCGCACGATCCCGTCGCGCGTGAAGAAATAGGTGCGGAGATCCTCGATTTCCAGCAGCGGTCCGGCCGGGTTGCGGCCTTTCCTCGTCCGCGTCTCCGAGAGATCGACGCTCACGGGTCGCTCACATCCGCCGCTGCAGGCGCGGATCGAGCGCGTCGCGCAGCCCGTCGCCGACGAGATTGACCGCGAGCACCGTCACCGAGAGGAAGGCCGCCGGGAACAAGACGACGTAGGGGGCTACTTGGAAGAGGCTCCGCCCTTCCGCCATGATGTTGCCCCAGCTCGGAATGTTCGGCGGCGTCCCCGCGCCGATGAAGGAGAGCGTCGCCTCCGTGATCATCGCGGAGGCGCAGATGAAGGTGCCCTGGACGAGGATCGGCGCCACCGTGTTGGGAAGAATGTGGCGCCAGAGCGTCTTGAAGAAGCCGGTCCCCGCCGCGGTCGCGGCCTCGACGAAGGGCTGCTCGCGGAGCGTCAGCACCACCCCGCGCACGAGCCGCGTGACGCGCGGCACCTCGGAGACGGCGATCGCGAGGATCACGTTGCCGACGCTCGCGCGCGTCAACGCCATCAGTGCGATCGCCAGCAGCACCGGCGGGATCGACATGAGCCCGTCCATCACGCGCATGACGATGCCGTCGGCGATGCGGCTGAAGCCCGTGACGAGACCGATCGCGAGGCCGATCGCGGTGCTGAGCAAGGCGACGCTCAACCCCACTTCGAGCGAGATGCGGCTGCCGTAGATGACCCGGCTGTAGACGTCGCGGCCGAGCATGTCGGTGCCGAACCAGTTGGCCGCCTGCGGAAACCGCAGCCGCCGGATCGGCGACAGCGCCTGCGGATCGACGGTGCCGAGGAACGAAGCGAAGACCGCGATCAGCACCATCGCCAGCAGGATGACCGAGCCCAGCGCAACTGTCGGGTGGCGGCGCGTCGCCTCGAGGAAAGGGTGCCGCGAGCGGCGGCGTGCAATCAGCGAGGCCTCGAGCTCGGCGGGCGCGCTGGTCATGACCTCAATACCTCACGCGCGGATCGAGCAGCGTGTAGCTGAGATCGACCAGGAGATTGACGATCACGTAGGCCGCCGAGAAGAGCAGCACCACGCCCTGGATGATCGGATAGTCGCGCCGCAGGATCGCATCGACGGTGAGGCGGCCGATTCCGGGGATCGCGAAGACCGTCTCCGTGACGATGACCCCGCCGATCAGCAACGCCACGCCGATGCCGATGATGGTGGCGATGGGGACGGCCGCGTTCTTGAGGGCGTGACCCACCAGCACCTCGCGGCTCGCCAGGCCTTTGGCGTGGGCCGTGCGGATATAATCCTGGCTCAGCACCTCGAGCATGCTCGTGCGCGTGATGCGCGCGATGAGCGCGGCATAGATGAGGCCCAGCGCCGTCGAGGGCAGCACCAGATGCCGGAGAAACGGCACGAAGCCGTCGCCGATGCTCGTGTAACCCTGGACCGGGAACCAATCGAAATGCACGGCGAAAATGAGGATCAATACGTAAGCCAGCACGAAGGGCGGGAGCGAGAAGCCCAGGACCGCAAATCCCATGACGGCCCGGTCGATCCAGGTGCCGACCCGCCACGACGCGATCACCCCCATCGGGACGGCCAGCAGGACCGAGAGGATGAGCGTGCTGACCGTGAGCGCCACGGTCGGCTCCAGCCGCTGCGCGATCAGTTTAGTGACCGGGAGGTTGGTGAAGATGGAGATGCCGAGATCGCCGCCGAGCACGCCCCAAGCCCAGGTCCCGAACCGCACCAGGAAGGGCTCGTCGAGGCCGAGCTGGTGATGGATGCGGGCGATGTCCTCGGTGGTCGCGAGGTCTCCGGCGATCACCGCCGCGGGATCGCCGGGAGCGAGGTAAAGGAGCGAGAAGACGAAGATCGCGACCACCCCCATCACGGGGATGGTCGCGATCAGCCTGCGTACGATATAGGCGAACAAATTGCCCCGTCCGAGCGCCTCAGCCCTTCTCGACGTTCCAGAGGAAGACCACGGGCGCCACGATCACGCCCTTGAGGTTCTTCCGGAAGGCGGTCGGGATCACGAACATGCCGGTCGGGACATAGGGGACGTTCTCGAAGGCTTGCGCCTGGATCTGCTCGGCGATCTTCTTCTGGGCGGCAAGATCGGGCGCGGCAAACCACTGGTCGCGGAGCTCCTCGATCTTGGGATCGCTGGGCCAGCCGAACCAGGCCTTGGCGCCGTTGCCGCGGAGCGCGGCGTTGAGCGCGGGATTCGCCATGTCCGGGGCCACGAACCACGTGAAGAAGATGTTCCAGCCGCCCTTGTCGATGGGCTCGTGCGAGGCGCGCCGCGTGATGAGCGTGCCCCAATCCATCGCCGCGAGCTCCGCATTGATGCCAAGCTTTTTCAACGTCTCCATCGTCACCAGCGCTTGCGCATTGACGATGGGCTGGTCGGTCGCGGTCATCACCACGATCTTCTCGCCGTTGTAGCCCGCCTCCTTGATGAGCGCCTTCGCCTTCTCGAAGTCGCGCTTGCCCGCGAGCGGTGCGTTCGCGGCATCGTTCGCCATGGGCGTGCCGCAGGAGAAGTAGGAGTAGCAGGTGCGCCAATATTTGGGATCGCCCGCGAGCGCGGTCATCATCTCCTTCTGGTCGATCACAAGCTCCACCGCCTGACGCATCTTCGGATTGTTGAAGGGCGGCTGCTCGTGGTTGAAGCGCAGCACGCCGATGCTGCCGAGAGGATCGACGGAGGTGACCGTCACGTCCTTGTTCGCCGCGAGAAGCGGCACGAGGTCCTGCGGAAGCTGCTGCCACCAGTCGACCTCGCCCTGGCCGAGCGCGTTGGCCGCGGTTTGGGGGTCGGGGATGTAATCCCATTCGACGCGGTCGACCTTCACGACCTTGCCGCCTGCTGCCCAGCTCGGCGGCTCCTTCCGCGGGACGTAGTCGGGGTTCTTGACGAAGACCGCCTTGGCGCCGGGCTTCCATTCGGAGGCCACGAACTTGAAGGGGCCCGAGCCGATCGATTCCTTGATCTGAGTATTGGCGTCGGTCTTGGCGACCGCCTCGGGCATCATGAAGGGGACGTTGCTCGAGAGCTTGCCGATCGCCTCGAGCAGCAGCGGAAATGGCTTCTTCAGGACGATCTGGAAGGTCTTGTCGTCGACCGCCTTCATCTCGCCGAGGACGGGCGGGATCGACTGGCCCAGCACGTCCCGCTTCATCCAGCGCTCGAGCGAGGCGATGCAATCGGCGGAGCGCACGGGCTTGCCGTCGTGCCATTTGAGCCCGTCGCGGAGCGTGAAGGTGTAGGTGAGCTTGTCGTCGCTGACCTTCCAGCTATCCACCATCTGCGGCTGGACCTTGAAATTCTCGTCCAGCGCAAAGAGTGTGTCGTAGACCATATAGCCGTAGTTGCGCGTGATATAGGCCGTGGTCCAGATGGGATCGAGGCTGCGCAGGTCGGCCTCTGGAATGAAACTGAGCGTCTTGCCCGAACCCTGGGCATGTCCCCCGCCCGGCGCGAGCACCGCTGCCGCCACCGCCGCCGCGGCAAAGCCGCGCCAGAGCATATTCCGCACTCTCGCCATCGCCAGCCTCCCTTTGTCCGTCGCCTCCGATGGGCGTCCTTGGGCAAGACCTTACGCCATTCCCGGGCGCCCGCAATACCGCCGGTCCCGCTGTTGCGAAACTCGTGCCAGTGCAAGATTGCCGGGCGCAGGGCTTTGCCCGAGAATGGCTCCTAAACCGCGCGCACCGAAATTTCTAGGAATGAGCCCCATGACGAGCGCCTCCGCCGATCGCGAGCTTTCCTTTCTGTCCGCAAGCCGATTGATCGCCGATTTTCGAAAGAAGGCTCTTTCGCCCGTCGAAGTGACCGCGGCGACCCTGCGGCGAATGGAGGTGCTGGAGCCGAAGCTCAACGCCTTCGTGCTGCGCGATCCCGAGGGCGCGATGGCGGCGGCGCGCGCCTCCGAGGCGCGCTGGCAGAAGGGCGCGCCGCTGGGGCTTCTCGACGGCGTCCCCGCAACCATCAAGGATCTGTTCCTGACGCGGGGCTGGCCCACCTTGCGCGGCTCGTTGCTGACCAAGCGAGACCAGCCCTGGGACGAGGATTCGCCGCCGGTGGCGCGGCTGCGCGAGGCCGGAGCCGTAATCCTCGGCAAGACCACCATGCCGGAATTCGGCTGGAAGGCGCTCGGCGACAGCCCGCTCACGGGGATCACGCGCAACCCCTGGAACCTCGAGCGCACGCCCGGCGGCAGCAGCAGCGGCGCGGCAGCAGCGCTCGCGGCGGGGCTCGGACCGCTCGCGCTCGGCACCGACGGCGGCGGCTCGATCCGGATTCCCTGCCACTTCTCGGGCATTCCCGGATTGAAGCCGACCTTCGGGCGCGTTCCCGCCTATCCCCCGAGCCCCTTCGGCATGCTCGCGCACACAGGCCCGATGGCGCGGACGGTCGAGGATTGCGCGCTGCTGCTCACGGTGCTCACCGGCGAGGACATCCGCGACCCCTACGCGCTGCCGCGCGACGGCAAAGACTACCGCGCGGGCCTCGAGGACGGAGTGAGAGGGCTCCGCATCGCCTTCAGCCCGACGCTCGGCTATGCGAGCCATGTCCACCCGGAGGTCGCGGAAGCGGTGGCGCGCGCCGCGCGGACCTTCAAGGAATTGGGCGCGGAGGTCGAGACCGTCGAGACCGTCTTCCCCGATCCGCGTCCGGCATGGCTCACCCTCTGGTACGCGGGCGCCGCCAAGGTGATGGCGCCCTTCGGCGCGGAGGAGCGCAAGCGTCTCGATCCCGGCCTCAAAGTGCATGTGGAGCGCGGCGAGAAGCTCTCGGCGGTCGACTACGTCAACGCCGACGTCGCGCGCACCGATCTCAGCCGGCAGATGCAGCTCCTCCATCGCCGCTACCATCTGCTGCTCACCCCGACCGTCGCCGTTCCCGCGCTCGAGGTCGGCAAGGATTTGTCCGATCCCACGCGCGAGAAGGAATGGATCGACTGGACGCCCTTCAGCTACCCCTTCAACCTCACGCGGCAGCCGGCCGCGAGCGTGCCCTGCGGCCTCACCCGCAACGGCCTGCCGATCGGCCTCCAGATCGTTGGGCCGCTCTATGGGGATGCGCTGGTGCTGAGGGCGATGCGCGCCTTCGAGACGACCTATCCCGCGCCGCGCCCGCCTCTCGCGGCGGAATGAGGCGGGCAGCGCCGTGCAGGTAACGCTCCTCGGCACGGGATGCCCGCAATGCGACCCCGACCGCCTCGGTCCCGCGAGCCTCGTGCGAGCGGGCAAGCGGCAGCTTCTGATCGACGTGGGCTCCGGCGCGACGCAGCGACTCGTCTCCGCCGGGAGCAGCGGGCGCGGTCTCGACGCCGTGCTGCTGACGCATCTCCACTCCGACCACATCGTCGATCTCTTCCAGCTCGTGATCTCGAGCTGGCATCAGGGTCGCGACCGGCCGCAGCGGGTCTACGGGCCCAAGGGCACGCGGCGTTTCGTCGACGGGCTGATGGCGCTTTGGCGCCCCGAGCTCGAGCAGCGCATCGCGCATGAAATGCGGCCCTCGACCGCGGCGCTCGAGGTCGAGGTCACGGAAATCGCATCAGGCGAAGTCCTGCGTCTCGACGAGGTCGTCGTGCGCGCCGTCGCGGTCGATCATTTCCCGGTGCGCGAGGCCTTCGGCTTCGTCGTCGAGGCGGGCGAGCGCCGCGCAGTCTTCAGCGGCGACACCGCCCCCTGCCCTGCCCTCGTCGAGGCCGCGAAGGGCGCCGACCTCCTCGTTCACGAATGCTTCATCCACGGCACGATGAAGCCCGAGCCCGGCGTCCGGACGCAGGAGGGCATCGACAACGTCGCGCGCTATCACACGGCTTCGACCGACGTCGGCGAGATCGCCGCCAAGGCCGGTGTCCGCTGCTTGATGCTCAACCATTTCGTCCCCACTCGCTTCGACAAGGACAAGGTGCTCGCGGAGGTGCGCCGCGCCTACGCTGGCCCGGTGCTCGTGGGCGAGGACCTCATGAGCTTCGATCTCGAGCGTCGGGCGGTCACCCACGCGGGAGCTCGGATCGGGCTCGGCGCTTGACCCCCGGGCCGCGTCGGCGCGAAACTATGCAACTGCATAGATCGCGGGCATGAGAGGGATCGCGTCATGGAACGCTCCTTTGCCAAGGAAGTCGAGCTGCTGCGCCGGGGGGACGGCGAGGTGTTCGAGGGGGAGGGCATCCTCGCGATCACCAAGGGACTGCTGCAGGCGGGCGTCAGCTACGTCGGGGGATATCAGGGCGCGCCGGTCTCGCACCTCATCGACGTGCTGAACGACGCCAAAGGACTCCTAGACGAGCTCGGCGTCCATTTCGAGGCCGCGCCCAACGAAGCGGCGGCGGCGGCGATGCTCGCGGCCTCGATCAATTACCCTCTCCGCGGCGCCGCGGTCTGGAAATCCGTCGTCGGCACGAACGTCGCCTCCGACGCGCTCTCGAACCTCGCCTCCGCGGGCGTCAAGGGCGGGGCGCTCATCATCGTCGGCGAGGACTACGGCGAGGGCGCCTCGATCATCCAGGAGCGCACCCACGCCTTCGCGATGAAATCCTCGATGTGGCTCATGGACCCACGGCCGGACCAGGCGCGCGTCGTGGAGCTGATCGAGCGCGCCTTCGAGCTCTCCGAGGCCTCCAACACGCCGGTCATCATGGAGTTCCGCATCCGCGCTTGCCACGTGCACGGCCGCTTCGCGACCAAGGCCAACAAGGCGCCGGCGATCTCGCCGCGTAATCCCCTGACCAAGCCCGACTTCGACTACAACCGCATCTGCCTGCCGCCAGCGACCTACATTCAGGAAAAGCACAAGATCCAGCACCGCTTCCCGGCGGCACTCGACTTCATCCGCAAGCACAAGCTCAACGAGGTGTTCCCCGGCGAGCGCGACGAGGTCGGGATCATCGTGCAGGGAGGCATCTTCAACACGCTCCTGCGCGCGCTCGAGCAGCTCGGGCTTGCCGACAGCTTCGGCAATCCCGCGGTTCCCATTCTCTGCCTCAACGTGACCTATCCGCTGTTGCCGGAGGAGATCACGAGCTTCTGCGCGGGAAAGCGCGCGGTGCTCATGGTCGAGGAGGGCAATCCCGACTACCTGGAGCAGGCCGTTAATGCGCTGCTGCGCAAGGCCGATCTCAACACGACCGTCATCGGCAAGCAGGTGCTGCCGATGGCCGGCGAGTACACGGCCGATGTCGTGCTCGAGGGCGTGGCGAAATTCATCGAGGGTGCGGTCCCGAAGGACGTCGATCTCGCGCGCGTCGGCCGCGCGATCGCGCGCGTCGCCGATCTCAAGCGCCGGGCGCAGGAGACGATCGGCGCGCCGGTGCCGAAGCGGCCGCCGGGCTTCTGCGTCGGCTGTCCGGAGCGGCCGATCTTCAGCGCGATCAAGCTGCTGGAGCGCGAGGTCGGCCCCATCCACATCGCCGCCGACATCGGCTGCCACACCTTCTCGACGCTCCCGCCCTTCAATCTCGGGAATTCCGTGCTGGGCTATGGGCTGGGGCTCGCCTCGGCGACGGGCGTCGCGCCCGCCTTCGGCGAGAAGCGCGTCATGAGCATCATGGGCGATGGCGGCTTCTGGCATAACGGCCTCACCAGCGGCGTCATGGGCGCGCTCTTCAACGGCTATGACGGCGTGCTCGTGGTCGTGAACAACGGCTACACCTCCGCGACGGGGCAGCAGCTCATCCCCTCCTCCGCCGCGAGCCCGCAGCACAAGCTCTCGATCGAGAAGGCGCTCTCCGCGCTCGGCGTCGCCTGGGTCAAGACCGTCCGCAGCTACAGCGTCGGCACCATGCTCGCGACACTCCGCCGCGCGATGACGAGCCCGGAGAAGGGCCTCAAGGTCGTCGTCGCCGAGGGCGAGTGCCAGCTCGCACGCCAGCGCCGCTTCCGCCCGTGGTTCCGCAAGCAGCTCGAGGCGGGGAAGCGCACGGTGCGCACGCGCTTCGGCGTCGACGAGAGCGTCTGCACCGGCGACCATTCCTGCATCCGGCTCTCCGGCTGCCCCTCCCTCACGGTGAAGCCCGCGAGCGATCCCCTCAAGAGCGACCCCGTCGCGCACGTCAACAACGACTGCGTGGGCTGCGGCCTCTGCGGCGAGGTCGCGGAGGCGGCAGCGCTATGCCCCTCCTTCTATCGCGCGGAGATCGTGCACAATCCCGGCTTCTGGGACCGTCTCGTCTGGCGCCTGCGCGGCGCCGCAATCGGCGCGCTCCAGCGCCTCGCGGCGTGAGGCCTGCCATGGCGACGCGTCCCATCTCGGTCCTCATCGGCGCGCTCGGCGGCGAAGGCGGCGGCGTGCTCGCGGACTGGCTCGTCTCCGCGGCGAGCGCGGCGGATCTCCCGGTGCAGAGCACCTCGATCCCCGGCGTCGCGCAGCGCACGGGCGCCACGACCTATTACGTCGAGATCCACCCCGAAGCCAACGCGGCGCTCGGCGGCAAGCGCCCGCTGATGGCCCTCTACCCCTGCCCCGGCGATGTCGACATGGTCGTCGTGACCGAGCTCGTCGAGGCCGGCCGCGCGCTCGAGAACGGCTACGTCTCGCCGGACCGGACGACGCTCATCGCCGCCACCCATCGCGTCTACGCCGTCGTGGAGAAGGCTGCGATGGGCGACGGGCGCGTCCAGAGCGAGCCCATCCTGAAGGCCGCCCGCGCCCTGGCGAAGCGGCCGATCCTATTCGATGCCGGCCGCGAGAAAACGCTCCGCGGACAGCCGCTCAACGCCGTGCTCCTAGGCGCGATCGCTGGGTCGGGCGTGCTGCCGATTCCGCACGCGCTCTTCGAGGACGCGATTCGCGCCTCCGGCATTGCGGTCGAGGCGAACCTCGCGGGCTTTGCCGCCGGCGTGGAGCTCGCGAAGAACCCGCCGGCGGAGTCGATGCCGGAAACGCCGGCCGCGCCCTCGACTGCGACCCTCGCGGTGGCGGGGCTCCCGGCAGCGGCGCAGCCGATCGCGGCGGAGGGCGTCCGCCGTCTCATGGAGTATCAGAACGAGCGGTACGCCCGGCTCTACCTCGACCGTCTCGGGCGCATCGGCAAAGCCGCTCCGGAGCTAGTGCCGGAGGTTGCGCGTCAGCTCGCGCTCTGGATGGCCTATGAGGACGTGATCAGAGTTGCCCAGCTCAAGACGGCACGCTCCCGAATGGAGACGGTGCGCGCGGAAGTCCGCGCCAAGCCCGAGGAGCCCGTCCACGTCACGGAGTTCCTGAAGCCCGGCATCGAGGAGATCGCGGCGATCC
>Ga0335085_10005225_pt1 | contig 21025 bp, 10 predicted proteins | sample Lox_Sample_45_FD_206712 | JGI IMG/M metagenome (GOLD analysis project Ga0335085, IMG submission 206712) | Soil microbial communities from Loxahatchee National Wildlife Refuge, Florida, United States - Lox_Sample_4.5 | ecosystem: Environmental > Terrestrial > Soil > Wetlands | place: USA...
GCTCGCGTGGTCACGTCGCGAAACGAACCGTTGCCGTTGTTCTTGTAGAGCACGTGCGTGTCGGAACTGAAGTGGGTCTTGAAAATATCCAGGTGGCCGTCAGTATCGAAATCGCCGATGCCCAATCCCATGCCGCCCTGCTCGCGTCCGTCTTCGTTCAACGCGACACCGCTTTCGAGGCCGCGTTCGGTGAAGGTGCCGTCGCGATTGTTGCGGAACAGCAGGCTCGGCGTGGTGTCGCAGGCCACGTAGATGTCGGGCCATCCGTCGCCATCGAAGTCGGCGGCCACGGCGGTGAGTGGATAGTTGGGCGTAATGCCCAGGATGCCCGCGCGCTCGCTGACGTCTGTAAAGGTGCCGTTTCCGTTGTTGTGATACAGACGGCAGCGCTCCTGCGGAAGACCGCCGGGACCGCAAAAGACGGGCACATCGCCGCGCTTGCAGGTCGGATTGGTGCCGCGAACCGGGACCTTATCGGGGTCGAACACGACGTAGTGGTTGACGAACAGGTCCAGTTTGCCGTCGCGATCGTAATCGATCCACGTGCAGCCGGTGCCGTAGCGCGTTCCCGGATGCAGCAGCCCCGCTTTTTCGGTGACGTCCGTGAACGTGCCGTCTCCGTTGTTGTGGAATAGAATGTTCTGGCCCCAGCAGGTGATGAACAGATCGTCGAAGCCGTCGTTATCGTAATCGGCCACCGTGATGCCCGCGGCCCACACGCTGCGGCCGAGGCCGGAACTCGCCGTCACATCGCGGAATGTGCCGTCGCGATTGTTGCGATACAGTCGGATGGTCGCGTCCTCCGGTGTGGGCCCCTTGCGCCGTTTGCCGGTGAGCGTCACGACATCGAGCCAGCCGTCGTTATCGTAATCCAGGAAGGCCACGCCGCATCCCATGGCGTCGAGAATGTAATCGACGTGGCCTTCGTCGCCGTAGATGATCGGCGCTCGCAAACCGGCTTGCGCTGCGACGTTGACGAATTTGGCGTTGAAGGGAAGCCCGGACGGCTTGCCGCGCGGCGCCGGCGTGACGCCTCGCGCTGCCATGCCGGTGTACTTCTGGGGCCGCGCGAGGCGCGTAGCGCCAAGCCCCAGAGCCATTGCCGAGAGTATTTGCCGGCGTGTCATGTCGAATGAGGCGATCATATCAGACCCGCCTAAATCGGATAGAATCGCAGGCATGCGCGTCGCCGCGATGATCCCGACTGCAGCGCTCGCGTCGGTCCTCAGCGTGGCGGCCGTCTCTCTCGAAGCAGCCGATCCCACGGGCGTGCAGTTGGTCAACGCAGGCCGGTTCGAAGAAGCCCTGAAGGCGTTTCAGACAGAGCTCGCCGCCGATCCGAGATCCGTGGCCGCGAACAATGGTGCGGCGGTCGCGCTCGATCTATTGGGCAGGTACGAGGAGGCGCGGCCGTACTTCTCCGCAGCCATCAAAGCCGCGCGTGCGCCGTTGCAGCGGGCGCTGGCGGAACGCGCCATGGCCATCGGCTACGGCTTCGCCGGAGACTGCGGGAATGCCGAGAAGTTGGAGAAACGCGCGTTCGAGTTTTACAAGGAGACGAACGACTTCCCGAACGCCGGCGATGTGGCCGATGAACTCGCCCGCTTGTGTCTCGATGGCGGCGATCTCGACCGCGCGGCGGAGTGGTATCAACGCGGGCACGAGGCCGGACTGCAGGAGCAGGACCTTTCAGCGTCGCATCGCGATCTCTGGGACTTCCGTCTGGCGAATGCCCGAGCACGCATCGCCGTGCGCCGGGGCAAAATCGACGAAGCGCGGAAGCAGGTGTCGAAAGCGAAGGAGATTCTCGGCCGCGGCCGAATCCGCGACCAGGAGCAATATCTTCCGTACCTCGAAGGCTATGTGGCGTTTTATTGGCATGATTACCAGGCGGCTTTGCAAGCCCTGAATCGCTCGCAGGGGAACGATCCGTTTATCGAGTGTTTGGTTGCGCAATCTTATGAGGCGTTGAACGATCGGGAACGTGCGGTCGAGTATTATCGCAGGGCCGCTGCTACGACGGCGCACAGCGTTCCGGCCGCGTACGCGCAGCCGTTCGCGAGAAAGAAGCTGGTTGGGTTAGAGTGAGGTGGCACGGGGCGAAGAGCGTCGGCAGGAGTGCCGGCGTCGCCGACAGAGTGTCTGCGCCACCACGCTACGTTACCAGTCTTGCGGCGGACGGGTGAAGAAAAGCTGCCTCTGATCCGCTGGCGAACCGGACTTCAGCGCGGTGAGACAGGCGGTCACTTCCGGGCTGTGTGCACCAAGCGATACGGCCGTCTCGAGTGCGCGGCGAGCCGGTTCCGCCTTGCCGTGTGCCACCAGAATCAGGCCCTCCGCGACCCACACCGCGGGCGATTCCGGCCAACGGCGCCGCGTCTCTTCCAGCATCTGGCGCGCCTGTTCTGCCCGGCCGCTCGATTCGAGCAACGCGGCGCGTAGCACGGGCACGGACGGCTCCTGAGGCAGCGATTTGGCGGCGCGATCCAACAGTTCCAGCGCGTCTTCAGCATGGCCGTCCCTTTTCAGAAAGACCAGCTTCTGCCAGTAAATTTCGATCCGGTCCGGCGCGGACCGAAGCGCACGGTCCAGCGCCGCAAGCGCATCGGCATTTTTTCCGGCGGCGTCGAGCATCTGCGCGAGCGCGAGAAAGTAATCGGCGCCCCGCGACTGCTCCGGCACGCGTTGCATCTCCTTTAACCCATCCTGCGGCCCAGTGGAATGAAACACCGCGATGGCCAGGGGCAGCTCCAATCCCGAGGATGCGTTGGCCTGCTCCGCCTTTTCCAGCAGGTCCCGCGCGACCGCATATTGGCGCGCTTCGAGCAACGCCTGGCCGGCGTCGGCCAGCACCGCGGGGTTGGCCTTCAACGACGCAAGCACGCGCGCGATAGCCAGAGCCTGTTCGGTCTGGCGCTCTTCCAGCGACAGCTTGAGATAGTGCAGTTGAGCATTGGCATCGCCTGGATTATCGTGGACCGCCTTCTCGACACGGGCGCGATAATCGGCACGCTGCTGTTCGGGCGAGAGGCTGAGATAGCGCATCAGGTCGCGCGGTGCCTGCGTCGGGCGCATCTGTCGATAGCGTCCCATCAGCGCTTCCGACTCCGAGTCTTTACCGGCTTCGGCGAGTGCGTTGGCGAGGTGCAGCACGATGTTCGGCTCCTCGGGTGCGAGTTGCGCCGCCTTGCGCAGGGTGCGGATGGAATCCTCGAGCCGGTCCAATGCGCGATACGCCTGCCCCAGCCGATCGAGAATCAGTCCGTTGTCGGGTTGGCTCGCGGCAGCGGCTTCCAGATCGGGGACCGCAGCTTCCGGTTTGCCCTGCAAATAATACAGCGCACCGCGAGCCGAGCGCGCCTCGACAAAATCCGGTTTGAGTTGCAGCGCCTTATCCAGGCTCGAAAGCCCCTTGGTGGGATCGTTCATGCTTTCCGCAAGGCCCAGTTCGTAGTAGCCGACCGGATCGTCCGGGTGGCGCTGGATGTACCACTGGAGGTCCGCCATGCCGCTGTCGAACTGACGCATGTGAGTGCGCGCAAAGCCGCGCTCGCGCCGCGCGGTATCGTCGTTCGGCGCCAAGGCGGCATAGCGATCCCACGCCGCAGCCGAATCCTCGTTCGCCTGCAACTCCCCACTCGTCACGGCGATCAGGCGCTGCACGTCGGCGCGTTGCGGCGCGATCTTGGCCGCTTCAGCCAGCATGCGCAGCGCTGACTCGGGCTGTTTGAGCGAACTGTACACGAACGCCAGGCTGTAAAGCGCGTCGGCGTTTTTGGGCTGCTGGTGGACGGCTTTCTCCAAGACCTCGCGCGCACGGTCGTAATGCCGCGCATACAGCGCGACCACACCGACGTCATACAGAAGCTGAAAGTTCGACGGGTCGCCCGCGAGCGCGTGGCTGAGGAATGTTTCGGCCTGCGCGTATTGATCGGCCCGCGCCAGCGTCCAACCGATCGAGGAACTCAGCTTGGCATCGTTTTGGCTGGCGTCCGATAACTTCTGAAAGAGAGCTTCGGCCGCCTGCGTATCGCCGTTGCGGTCGAGTGCGATCAGTCTGGGCACCGCGGCCTCGGGCGCATCGCGCAGCACCGCGGGGAGCCGATCGAGATAAGCGAGCGCTTTCCTGGCACGCGCCGCGTCTTTCTGCTTTAATTCCAGGCGGGCCAATTCGAGATTGGCGTATGCATCGTTGGGGTCGATCGCGACCACCCGTTCGAAGGCCTGTTGCGCGGCTTTCTCGTCGCCTGCCACCAGCAGATGATTCGCGTACCTGCCGAGCACCGAAGGGGACCGTGGCGCGGCCGCTACGGCCTGCCGATAAAGCGCATCCGCTTCGGCAAATTGCTTGCGCGCATCCAGGGTCATGCCCAACAGGCTGAGCACCTCCGCATCGGCGGGATGAATCTTCAGTTGCGCGCGAAGAATGGCCTCCGCGCCGGCGTAATCGCCGCGTCCGAACGCTGCCGCGGCACTGCGCAATGCGGGATCGTCGGCAGCGCGCGCTACGGGCAGAATAAGAGCTACTGCCAGTGCTGCGAGAACCGGGGTATAACCTCTCATTCCGTTGCCGCGATTGTATCACCCGAGGCCATATTGATATTCTGAAGCGTCCATGACGCGGCGGCAATTCCTGGCGATTCCCGCAGTGGCGCTTCCGGTTTCGCCTTTTGCGCGCGGCCAGAGAAGCGGCATGGCCTCGCGTCATGTCATGCCGGCGCCGCGCGGAAAAGCGTCCGGGCGGCCCTTCGACGCCCGATTCGTCAACGTTGCGGCGCAGGCGGGACTGCGCGACCCCGTCCTCTTCGGGGATCCAGACCGTGCCGATTACATCCTCGAATCGATCGGCTGCGGCGTCGCATTCCTGGATTACGACAATGATGGCTGGCTCGATATTCTGATGCTCACCGGCCGCCGCCGCACGGGATCCACGCCGTCCTCTGCGACGATTCGCCTGTACAAGAACAACCGCGACGGCACCTTCAGCGACGTGACGGCACATTCCGGCCTCGGCCGCAGCGTGTGGGCGTTCGGCGTCACGATCGGCGACTACGACAACGACGGATTCGACGACATCTTCATCACCTGCTGGGGCAGCAATCTGCTGTTCCACAACAACGGCGACGGCACTTTCACGGAGGTGACTGCAAAGGCCGGTTTGCTTCGACCCGGCGTGCATTACGGGAGTGGCTGCACCTGGGTCGATTACGATCGCGACGGCAGGCTTGACCTCTTCGTCGGACACTATGTCGTTTTCGATGAGCAGAAGATCGAGCCGCGCGGAAAGAATCCTGCCTGCAACTGGCGCGGTTTGCCGGTGTATTGCGGACCGATGGGCTTAGCGCACGAACCCTGCCGCCTGTATCACAACAACGGCGATGGGACTTTCACAGACGTCAGCGAAAAATCCGGCATTCTGGCGCCCTCGGCCGGGTATGCGTTGACCGCCGTTGCCGCCGATTTCGACGGCGATGGCTGGCCCGACATCTACGTGGCCTGCGACAGTTCGCCGAGTCTGCTCTTCCGCAACAACCACGACGGCACCTTCACCGAACACGGCCTTGAAAGCGGCATCGCCATCAATGAAGACGGCAAAGAACAGGCCGGCATGGGCCTCGGCATCGGCGACTTCGACTGCGACGGGCGCCTGGATATTTTCAAAACCCATTTCGCGGCGGACACCAACATCCTGTATCGCAACAGCGGCCATGGAGCCTTCCGCGATGTAACAACTGTTTCCGGACTGGCGGTGGAGACGCGCTTCGTCGGCTGGGGCGCGGCGATGCTGGACTTCGACAATGACGGGTTGCCCGATCTTTTTTACACCACCGGCATGGTGTCGCCGGAATTGGAACGCGATCTGCCCGATACCCCGTACAAAACGCCAAGCGTGATGTTCCGCAATCTCGGCGGCGGCAAATTCGAGGAACTGTTGGAGCTCGCCGGACCCGCTATGAAGGAACTGCACTCCAGCCGCGGGGCAGCATTCGGCGACTTCGACAACGACGGGGACATGGACATCCTGGTGATGAACATGAACGAACCGCCGTCGCTCCTGCGGAACGATCTCAGCGGGGATCACCACTGGCTAAAGGTGCTACTCGCCGGCGTAGATTCGAACCGCTCCGCGATCGGCGCTCAAGTAGTGGCCGCGTACGGCAATTCGCGGCAAGCACAAGCCGTGCTGGCGCAATCCTCGTTTCTGTCGGTAAACGACCGCCGTTTACATTTTGGTCTTGGGGCGGAGCGGTCGGCCGACCTGGAAATCCGTTGGCCCAATGGACGCGAGCAACGCATCCAGGGTGTGGAAGCCGATCAACTGGTGGTGGTGCGGGAAGGTTCGGGCATCATTGCCAGGCAACCATTCGGCAAATCCCGGGTACCATAACGCGACCGCGATCTCACGTGTTGGATTCCTCTGCAAGTCATTGCGCTTTCGCCAACATCCATTGCACAATTTGCAAAAAAAACTGCTGAAAGCGATTGCAATCGCCCCCCAATTGGGATAACATTCGAGCTACCTGAAACGCTAATTCTCGCATTGCGATTTCAGTTTGGGATATTGCCTGGAGGGGAAGCCAGCCATGACGCGTGTGAACCTCGCCCTGACGGCAGCTGTGTTGCTGTCATTCAGCCCCAGTTCTTTTGGGCAAACCATCACTAGTTCGATTCTCGGAACCGTTTACGATCCGGCAGGCGCCGTACTCGCCGGCGCCGAAGTGTCAGTGACCAATCAGAGCACCGGCGCCATGAATCGCACACTCACGGATAGCTCTGGATTGTTCCGCGTAGTGGACATCTTTGCCGGAATGTACTCGGTAAGTGTGCAGGCTAAGGGTTTCAAGAACCTGAAAGTCACCGATATCGTCGTCGATGCCAGCCAGGCTCACGATTTGGGCCGTCTGACACTCGCACTGGGCGACGTCACGGAGTCGGTGAGTGTGACCGCCGAGGTCGCCGCGGTCGAAACGGCTTCGAGCGAACGGGCTCCACTGCTGGACAACAGTCAGCTCAATGTCGACGCCATTAAGGGTCGCGACCTGATGAGCTATATGAAACTGCTTCCGGGTGTCGTCGACACCACCACGAGCAGAGACATCAGCGGTGGATCGATTATGGGCGGCCTGACGTTCAGCGGCACCGGAGGCGGCCAGGGACTCATCGGTTTCTCGGTGGACGGCGGGACCGACATGGATACCGGCTGTAGCAGTTGCTTTGCCCACTTCGAGCCGAATATCGATGCCATCGGCGAAGTGAAAGTGCTGATGTCGAATTTTGCGGCCGAATACGGACGCAATTCCGGCGCCACCATCAGCGTCACCACGAAGAGCGGCACGCGGGACTTCCACGGCACCGGGTGGTTCACACACCGCCACGAAGACTTGAATGCCAACCAGTTCTTTAACAACCAGACCGGCCAGGCGATTCCCCGCTACCGCTACAACATCGCGGGATGGACCTTCGGCGGGCCAATCTTTATCCCCAAGCATTTCAACACCGAAAAAACCAAGTTCTTCTTTTTCGCCTCACAGGAATACACACGATCGCTGTTGAACGCCTCCAATCAATACAAGACGATGCCGACGCAGGCGGAACGTGGAGGCGACTTCTCCCAGAGCTTCAATCCTGGAAATGCGCTCATCACGGTCAATGACCCCACGACGGGCAAGCCGTTCCCCGGCAACATCATTCCGCAGAACCGGATCAACGGGTGGGGCCAGGCGATGCTCAATTTCTTCCCGATGCCCAACACCGTCTTCCCGGCTGGTTCGGCACAATACCAGCAGGATAACTTCCAGTCGGAAGCTTCCGGTTCGCATGCGCGGCGGGACGACATCATTCGCGGCGACATCATCGCCACCTCGAAGCTGAACGGATTCATCCGCTACGGCCACGATTACGACTTTCAGGATGCGCTCTATGCGGGCATTCAGTTTGACTCGGCCGTTCAGGGACACCCGAATCCCGGAACCGCATTGGTGGGATCGGTAAATTACACGTTCAGCCCAACACTGGTCAACCAGGCAACCTATAACTGGAGCTACAACTACTTCTCTTATTACGAAGAGAATCCCGCCCAGGTCGCCCGCTCGCTGGCCAACGGAACCACGGGAACCCCGCAAGCCGGGCAGCCCCTTCCGAGCCTCTTCCCGCTGCATCCGCTCGGACCCGGTCCGGGCGGCGACATGCTGGAAGGTCCGGCGAAATGTTCGAACGGTTACTGCCCCTATCTCCCCGGATTCAGCTTCGGCGGCACGCCGGTGAATGCCGCGAGCTTTGCGGAATCGAACGTTGATTATGTCAATACCAACCGCATCCACCAGTTTTCCGACAACCTGACCTGGATCAAGAAAAGCCACACCGTCAAAGCGGGCATCTATATTGAGCGCAACCGCAAGTTACAGCCTGGCAGCCCCAGCTACACCGGCGCCTATAACTTCGGCAAGGACGTGAACAATCCGCTGGATTCCGGCGATGGGTATGCCAATGCCTTGCTGGGCAACTATGACACCTACAACGAGAACAGCGGCCATTTCGTCTATGACACGTATTACTGGGAGGTGGAGGCCTATGTGCAGGATGACTGGCGCATCGGGAAACGTCTGACGCTGAACTATGGTGTCCGGTTCTATCACATGCCTCCCCAGGAAGACTATCTGCACGAATTCTCGTACTTCGACCCGGCGCAATACAAATCCTCGGCGGTGTCGCAGATCTATACCCCTTACTGCTTGACCGGCAATCCCTGCAGCGGGGCAAACCGGGTTGCCATCAACCCCGCAGTCGGCCCAAGCGTGACGTATCCGGCCTCGTACATTGGTCTGTTCGTTCCGGGCAGCGGCAATCCCGCGAACGGCATGGTGGTTGACGGCTTGAACGGAGCATCGATCGACACGTACACGAACCGGTCCATCGCTCCGGCGCCGCGCATCGGTTTCGCGCTGGACGTGTTCGGAAACGGTAAGACCGCGTTGCGCGGCGGCTGGGGCGTCTATTACGATCGCCTCGACGGCAACCAGGTGTACAGCATGTCGGGCCAGCCGCCGGTCGGTTACCAGCCCACCGCATACTACGGCGCCATCGGCAACCTTTCTACCGCCGGCGGGTTGATCGGGCCTCCCGGCATCACCATGTGGAGCGGAAGAACGCCCCTCCCGCAGAACCGCAGCGCCAGCCTCAGCGTGCAGCAGAACATCGGCTGGGGCACGGTGCTCGATGTCGCTTATCAGCTCAACCAAGGTATCCACCGCTACTACATCCGCAACCTGAATCCGATCCCGCTGGGAGCCGACTTCAACCCGGGGTGGGCGGATCCTACGACCGCGACTACCAATCCGCTGCAGCCACCTCACCTGGTCAGCGCTTTCGAACGACCGAACTATCCCGGCTTCGGCGATATCAACGAGCATGACTTCGGCGGCAAGTCCAATTACAACGGTCTCCAGATCGCATTGAACCACCGGCTCCAACACGGCCTGACCTTCGGCTTCTCTTTTGCCTGGTCGCGTTTTATGTCGGTCACGTCTTTCGACCCGCTGGTTCCCAACAACAATGGCCGGAATTACGGGCCGAACGGCGCCGACCGGCGCATGGTGGGCGCGATCAACTACTCGTACGATCTGCCGAAACCGGGCAAAGCCCTGAATCTGAAACCGCTCGGTGTACTCACGGACGGCTGGACCCTGTCGGGCATCACCGGCTTCTCGTCCGGTTCTCCGTTCACGCCAAGCTTCTCCACCACCAACGGTCTGGATATCACCGGCTCCGGAAGCGAGGGCGCGCGCATCAACGTGATCGGCAATCCATACGCGAGCGTCCCACAGGGCACCCCGGGACTTCCTCACGGCAGGATCTATTTCAATCCGGCTGCGTTCGCCGAACCGGCCATCGGGACCATCGGCAACGCCGGCGTGAACATTATGTACGGACCGGGATACATCAACTGGGATATGAGCCTGGGCCGTAGAATCGCGATCAAAGAGCGAGTCAATTTCCAACTGAAGGTGGAGGCGTTCAACGCCTTCAACCATGTGCAGTTCACCGGCGTCAACTCGGGTTTCATCTTCAACGCCAACGGCCAGAACACCAATGCCAACATTGGGGCGCTGACCGGCGAACGCGGCCCTCGCGTCGTGGCATTGGAAGGTCGAATTCAGTTCTAACCGTTCAGAGTAGCCGGCCGCTGATACTACGGCGGCCGGCTGCTTTTTTGAGATCGTCCATGAGGAATGCGGTCCCGGTTTGTCTTCCCTCAGGCCTTCCCGCTGATGCTCGCAAATCCCATCCAGCTTGTTTGATCACCCTCTCCTGCGGGATCGCAAATCCAAAACAAGGAAATAACTGCCGGCTGAGCCATTCTCTCCGGCCGTGCAATGAGATATTCTAGCCGAGTCAGGACCATGAACAGACTTCTCTTCGTTTTCATCATCGCCGCGGTGCTCGCGTGCAGGCCCCAGGCGCATGCCGCCGGCCCGATCCAGGTAATGCTTCTCGATGGCGAGAGTGGCGGCCCCTACCATGCCTGGCAGGTCACTACGCCGGTGCTCAAAAAGGAACTCGAGGAAACCGGGCTCTTCCACGTCGACGTGGTTACCGCGCCTCCTCGCGGAGGCGACTTCAGCGCCTTTAACCCGGAGTGGTCCAAGTACCAGGTCATCGTGATGAACTATGACGCTCCCGACGACCGCTGGCCCGATACCATCAAGACGGCGTTCGAATCGTACATGCGCGGCGGCGGCGGCCTCGTGACGGTGCACGCGGCCGACAACGCGTTCGCGGGATGGACGGCATTCAACGAGATGATCGGCATTGGCGGATGGCGCGGCCGCACGGAAAAGTCCGGCCCGCTGTGGTTTTTCAAAGACGGCAAGCTGACCTCGGACGAGAAGCCCGGCCGCGCTGGAAACCACGGTAATCGCGTGCCGTTCGCCATCACGGTGCAGGACGCCAATCATCCGATCACCAAGGGACTCCCGCACGTCTGGATGCATCAGGGCGACGAGTTGTACAACAGCCTGCGCGGTCCCGGCCAGAACATGACCGTGCTGGCGACGGCGTTTTCCGACCCCGACAATCACGGGACTGGTCACGACGAGCCGATGTTGATGACACTCAACTTCGGCAAGGGACGCGTGTTTCACACCACGCTCGGCCACGACATCAATGCGCTCAGTTGTGTCGGCTTCATTGCCACTTTCCAGCGGGGAACGGAATGGGCCGCCACCGGCAAAGTCACGCAGAAGATTCCTGCCGGATTTCCTACCGCGACCGTGGTCGCCTACCGCAGCGATATCGCCGCCATGGACGCGAATTATAAGTATGGTCTGAACGCACTCAGCAACCCCCCGGGCGCGGGGCGTGGAGGCCGGTAATCGGGGTGCCATCCACCGAACTCCGGCGATAGAAGCAACACACTTCCGGGAGCGTGCGGGGCGGGTGCTATCCCGAGTCCCGTCTGAAATCGGTTGAACAACGGACCCGGAATGCAAAGGGGCACACCGTGAACGATTATCGATTTCCCAGACGCTATTTCTTCTACGGGACGCTGCTGGCGGGCGCCGTCCCGCGGGGCGGCTTCGGCAGCACACCCTCTCTCTCCGGTGCCGGGTACAAATCGCCGAATGAAAAACTGAATGTCGCGGCGGTCGGATTGGGGACGCGCGGTCCCGCGATCCTGGTCGGCGCTGCCGCCACGGAAAACATCGTCGCGCTGTGCGATGTGGATGAAGAGCGCTCGGCCCAAGGCTTCGCCCAGTACCCGAACGCCAAGAAGTACAAGGACTACCGCAAGATGTTCGACGCCGAAGGCAAGAACATCGACGCGGTGATGATCGCCACGCCCGACCACATGCACACGCCCGTGGCACTGCTCGCCATGCAGCACGGCAAGCACGTCTACTGCGAAAAGCCGCTCACCCGCACGACCTGGGAATCGCAACTTCTGGCCGATGCCGCGGCCAAATACAAAGTCGCCACACAGATGGGCAATCAGGGCTGGAATCACGAAGGCACCAAGACCGCCTGCGAGATCTTCTGGTCCGGCGAGATCGGCGACGTCAAAGAAGTCCACGCCTGGACGGGTGGCATCTACGGCGGCCAGCCGAATATCCCGGCGACCGGCCCTGAAGCGACCGCAGTTCCATCCACGCTCGACTGGGACCTTTGGCTGGGCTGTGCCGATACCCGCGCATTCAACCCGCTGATGACCAATCAGTGGCGCGCCTTCATCGATTTCTCCACCGGCGGATCGCTGGGCGACTGGCTGGTCCACAACCTGGGACCCGCGCACCTGGCGCTGCAACTCGACAAGGCCAGCCCGATCAGCGTGGAATGCGTGTACGTAGAGGGCAAGAATCAGTGGCTGTGGCCGCTGCGCGCGCACGTCGTCTTCGAGTTTCCGGCGCGCGGCAGCATGGCTCCGGTCACCATCCACACCTACCAGAACATGCGCGGCGATTTCGAAAATCCGCCCGGCATGGCCGAAGGCGAACGCCTCTTCCCGCCGATGAACAATCTGACCGAAAAGGGACGTCCTTTCGTGCAGGGCGGCGATGGCATGATGCTGGTGAGCACGCAACTCAATGCGGACGGAAAGCCCATGCAACAAGGCCGTGGGGGCGGTATGCCTCCGGGCGCCGGACGGGGACCGGGCGGCGGTCGCGGACCGGGTGGTGGCCGCGGACCGGGCGGCGCGGGCTTCGGTCCTCCTCCTGGCGCATCGCAGGATCCCAAGATGCGCGCGCCGGGGAACGGTTCGGTGTTCGTCGGGTCGAAAGGCTATATGGCGACCACCTCTCGTGGCGAGGGCGTCTGGCTCTTGCCAGCTTCGCGCTGGGCAGACTACAAACTACCGCCGCAAATGCTGCAGCGCGGCGTGAATCACCAGCAGGATTGGATTCGCGCCTGCAAAGGCGGTGCGCCGGGCGTCTCGGACTTCGCCGTTGCTACCAAGTACATCGAGTGGCTCTCCTTGGGCGCGGTTGCGCTGCGCGTGCCCGGAAAGCTCATGTGGGATGCCGGCAAGCGGCGTTTCAGCAACAGCGAGGAAGCCAATCGCTACATCAAGCCGTTCCTGCGCAAAGGCTGGGATCTGAAGGTGTAGTTACTTCGAATCTTCCACCACTTTCGATGCCTTGACGTGGGCTGGACTCGTCTCGACCTTTGGACGATACAAGCGTCCCGAAGAGTCCGGACGCACAGGCAGGAGTACCTGCGCCAGCGTTGCGCGCCAGGTCAGCAGCCGCCGCCCGAGCACAGATTCTTGGCGAAGAACGGCATCACTTGGTTCTGAAAACGATCCGCCACCACACTGGTGTGGGTGCCGTGATAGATCTCGAAGGAGTTCGCAACCCCGTAGCTGTCCAGGATCTCGTGCAGCTTCGCGGCACCCGCCCGCAAACTGTCCTGATCACCCACGTCGATCGCAATCCCCCGATACTGCCGCAGATTGCCGATGTATTGATCGACGAACGCTAGCGGCGCATTGGCGGCCCACTTCGCCAGGACCTCCGGCTGCACCTCGCCGTTCTTCACCGGTAGGTCGAGATACAGCGGCGGGTTCTTCGGATTCGGCGACCATGCCGCTGCGGAGGCAAGCTGGGCGCGCAGTCCGAACGGCAGCTTGGCGGAATCCTCGGGCGTCTTCACGGCCTCCAGGGCCTTGTCATTGGCTGCGTTCGCAGTGGCCTGCCGCGCCGCCATACAGCACGGACTCATGATGTACAGGCTGCCGAACACGTCCGCATGCTTCATCCCGATGCGGCTGGCGCCGTAGCCGCCCATCGAGTGGCCCACCAGGCCGCGGCTGGTCCGCTGGGCGAGCGTGCGGTAATGTGTGTCCACATAGGCGACCACGTCTTGCGCGATGAATCGCTCGAAGTCGCCGGTGGTCGCGGAGCTGGAATACATCGATCCGTTATGAACGGTCTTGGAATCCGGCAGCACCACAATCATTTCCTGGGCGCCTTGCGCGAAGGCTCCCTCGATGGTCTGCGGAACGTGAATCTCGTGGGTCCACTGCTCCGCGCCGATCGAATAGCCGTGCAGCGCATACACCACCGGGTAGCGCTTGTTCTTCTGCGTCGCGTAGCCGGGCGGCAGAAACACGATCACATCGCGATCGACGGCGTCGCCTTCCAGATTGCCTTCGAGCGCCGCTCCGTGTACCTTGATATGCTCGACCGTGACCGGCTTCGCGCCCGGCACTACCGCCGGGACCTCCGTCTGCACCTGCGCCGCCCACGTCAGAGCCAACGCCACTGGCACCGCGGCCAAGGCGGCTTTCCTGGCCACTGACTGGACCAGGCGGTCAGTCTTCCGCATCGGACCCTCCGTCTAGAAACTGTACTTCAGCCCGATCTGCAATTGGCGCATGGCCGTCGAGGTGCTGTTGATCACGCCGAAGTTCTGGTGGGCATTTGTGCCGGGCTGTCCCGCAAATGCCGCGCCGGAAAGAATGTTGAGGCTCGGCATGCCCCAGTTCGGGTGGTTGAGGATGTTGAAGGCTTCCAGCCGGAACTGCACGACGTGGGTCTCTTTATAGGGCATGCGGAACTGCTTGTGTACTTCCATATCGAAGCCGAAAATCCCCGGCCCTTCGATGGTGTTGCGCCCGACCGTGCCGAAATACCCGGGCGGCGCTTCAAAGAACGCCGCGGGGTTCAGCCATCGAGAAGGCGTACGGTTGCTGGCGAACACACTGGCGCCGGTCGAATCCGGCCGGTCGTACCCGCCGTCGGATGTGGCCGCGTTGTCCACGCCGCCGATACCCAGCGTGCCCGGCACGCCGCTCTGCAGCGTGACGATTCCGCCCGTCTGCCAGCCGCCCACCACCGCATCCACGAAGCGGTTGTCGATGTTGACGCTCTTGCCCTTGCCTACCGGCAGTTCGTACAGAATCGACGTCACCGAGCGCTGCCGTACATCGAAGGACGAGAGGCCCCGCTCGCAGCGGATGCAGTCGCTGTTCTGCGGGAACAGGGTGTCGAATCCCTGCGTGCGGATGCCGCTGGTGTCGTCGATCGATTTGGCGTAGGTGTACGAACTGATGATGCTGAGTCCGGTTCCGAAGCGGCGCGTCACTTTGAAGCTCAACGCATTGTAGAGGCCGTTGCCGCCATCGTGGACAAGCTGAATGACGCCGTAATTCAGGTACGGCAGCCGCGTCGAGACCGGCGTGCTGGCGCCGTTGCCGAGATAGCCGTAGGGGATCGCCTGGTTGGCATCCTGGAAACCGTACAGGTGATGGCTCTCGTTGCCGAGATAACCGGCCTCGATCACCAGCCGCGATCCGAACTGCCGCTGCACGTTGAGCAGGAATTGCATGGTGTATGACGTGCGGTGGTCGTAGGCATCCACGTACGCGTATGGCGGCGGAATCTGCGCGACGGCGCCGCTGCCACCGGGCACCGCATTGTTGTAGAACAGGTTCGGCACGCCTACCGTGCCGCCGTTCTGCCCCGAGGTCTGCGTTACGCGCCCTGCGATGTTGCGCGCCATGTCGAAGTAGGCGTTGCCGATGTCCTGGTTGTAGAACATACCCATGCCTGCGCGAACCACCAGTTTGGTGTCCGGCGACCAGGATAGGCCCACTCGCGGCGCCCAGTTGCGGTAATCGGTCTGCATCAAGGCACTAGGATACGTGCCGTTGCTGCACACCGGCGGAGGCGACGCCTGGCTACCCGCAGTGCCGGCGGTGTTGGTCCAGTTGATGGACAGTCCTTGATACGGATTGGAGCAGTTGCCCTGGCGCACGAAATACGGCCACTGCGACTGCGGCGCCTGCGGACCGAAGAACAGCGTGGGCAGCGCCACCGTAAAGTTATTGCCCAGCAGATCGTTCCATGGCGGCGTCAGTTCGTAGCGCAGGCCGAGCGACAGGGTCAGTTTCGGGGTGACGCGCCAGGTATCGTCCACAAAGGCCGCCTCGGTGTTGCGCTGGTAATTGGCGCTGGCGATCGCCACCGCCACGGTGGATTGGTACAGGTCGCCTAGGAGAAATTCCGCGAACGCATCGCCGCCGGTATGCGAGGGGCTCTGCGTGGCGTTCGGCTGGAACACAAAATTGCCGCGCGAGAACTGATTGCCCACCTGATCGAAATTCTGCCGGTTGTATTCAAAGCCGAAGCGGAAGGTATGTTTGCCGCGGATCCAGGAAATATTGTCCACCGCCTGCAGCGAATTGTCCTGAATCACGTAAGGACCGTCGGTGTTGTCGCCGATGCCGCTGAAGCCGTCGCCGTTGAGCGAGATCGCCGGGATCCCCCACGTGGAGGGGGCGCCGGGGTTGAGGCCTGGAATGTTGAGCGAGGCCACCACGTTGTTCTGGTCCGCCGAGAGCGTGCCGGTGGAGTTGTAAATGCGCGTATAGCCAAACCGTGTTTCATTCACCAGCCGCGGCGTGAGCGTGCGCGTGTTCGTGCCGAGGTACTGCTCGTAATTGGTGACGATCTTGCTGCCAAGGCCACCAAGGCCGTTCGACGACTGATTCTCATCGCCCCAGCTATATCGGCCGGTCCACTGCGATTTCGAGGATTCGACAAAATCCATGCGCAGCGTGAACCCGTCGCGGTTATTGGGCGCGCTCACTGTGAATGGATAGTTGTTGCTGGCCGTCGGCAGGGCGGCGGCCGCATAGTAGTTCAAGAACTTCAGCGAAATCGGATCCAGCCGGTTGGTCGGAATGACGTTGCCCGGGAAAGGCGTCTTGGTCGCGCCCGTCGTGCCCCCCGTCGAAGGATCGTAGAGCGTCGCCGAGAGTGCGCCGAAGTTGCCGGATTCCTCGGCCGCTGTCGGCAGAGTGTAATTCGCCTGGCTGTGCGATCGCTGCGTCTTCCATTCGTCATTGGCCATGAAGAACAGCCGGTTGCGTCCATTGAACAGCTTGGGAATGCGCACCGGCCCATCCAGTTCAAAGCCGTAATCGTTCCACTTGAACGGCGACTTGGTGGGGTGGACCGTGCCGAAGGCGTACGGAATCGCATCGAATTTATCGTTGCGAAGGAAATCGAACAGCGCGCCATGGTAGCTGTTGCCGCCGGATTTGGTCACCACGTTGATCTGCGTGGCCTGGTGTCCGAATTCGGCCGGATAGACTCCGGTCTGCACCTTGAACTCCTGGATGGCATCGATCGAGGGCAGCGTGACGTAGGTGTTGAAATCGGGATCGGTATTGTTGACGCCGTCCAGGGTGAAGTAGTCGAACATGATCCGCTGTCCGGCGGCGGAGATGGATTGTGAGGCGCGGTCGCCACCCTGCCGTGAGCCGGCCTGGCCGGCGCTGGGCGAAAGAGTGTCCACGTTCGAGGACAGTTCCACCAGGCTCAGGTAGTTGCGCCCGTCCAGCGGCAGGTCCGTCACCATCTTGTTTTCGACCACCGTGCCCATGGCCAGGTTCTCCGTCTGGAGCAGGTCGGCGGAGGCCGACACCTCGACCGATTCATTCACCTGCCCGACTTCCAGCGTCAGGTCCTGGCGGACCGTCTGCTGCACCTGAACCTCGACGTGATTAGCGAGCGCCATTCGGAAGCCGGGATGTTCGGCTTTGACGTTGTAGATCCCGGGCGGCACGGAGGGAAAGGTATAGTCGCCGTCGGCGGTCGTGATCGTGCTCCTCGCGCCGTTCGTAGCGGTATTAATAAGGTTGACGGTTACCGCGGGAATCGCGGCGCCGGAGGCATCGGTGATTCGTCCGGTGATTTCCCCCAAGGTCTGGCAGAATGCAGGAGCAGCCAGGAACGCCAAAATCGACAAGGACACCATCAGCCGCGAAACGCAGCCTCGCACACGGCGGCAACGCATAGCTATTTCCCCCTCTGAAAGTCATTTGTAAGAAAAGGACCGGAATCGGCGGCGCGTACGGCAACGTCTCTTCGAGAGCGACACAGACACCAATTCGACCCCCCCACAGCACAAAACGGATTGCATCGATCCTAATGCGGGAACTGCGAAAATTCCACGTTGCATACCGTGTTTTCACGGTGACGCCACGTCTGGAAAACGTTAATCGGGAATGATTCGATAGGCGATGACTTCCGGTCGGCCCGCCTGCGCCGCGATACTGGTGGTCTTCAGCAGCACCTCGAAGTAGGGGAGCTTTCCCTTGGAATTCTGCCTCAACTGGTCCAATAGATTTGCACTCAGCCGCTCGTTGGTGATGAACTCCGCGGCCGTCTCGCTTCCTGCCATCGACGTCCCCAGGATAATCATCGTGTTCCCGAGGCGTTGAGGCGTGGGAAGAAACGCCACCCCGCCATACACCACTCGCGTATCGCCGGAGACGGAAGGCCGGAACTCCCCCGGCTCTCCGGGTCGTGGCAAGCGGTTGACGCAGTAGTTATAGTCCGCCCCTGGATCCCAACGGAACTGGAAGTTCAGGCTGTTCTCGAATAGCTCGACCCACGGGTTGGTATTGCGGTCTCCGATCAGGATCGTCGTTCCCGCGTTCAGTTCCCGCATGCTGAGGTCATGGGGCCAGCGCACCGAAAGAGGCGCCGGCATCACATGTTGGACCCGCTCGATCAGGGCTACATCCGTCACCGCGTACAGTCCCGTGAGGTGCAGGTCGTAGAAGCCGGGCAGCACCCGCGCCAGCCCGGATCCCATGGCAAGGTCTTTCAATTCGGAGGCATAGCGGTCGCTTAAGTATTCGCTGAGGAAGATGTCCCGGTGCGCCGAAGCCTCCACCGCGCCATAGGTGTGGTCGGGCACGACCACCCGCACCTCCTGTCCCTTTTTAAAGATGCTGGACCACAGGTCCCAAAAAGCAGTGGCGTGGCCTTCCTGCTCGACGGTGGTAGTCCGGTGCAACGCGATCGCCTGCCAGACGCAGATGGCGGCCAGAACCAGAGTCGCGGCGGAAAGTCCAATCACCGGGACCGGCCACTGCCGGCTGCGAACGGGCGGTGGCGGCGACACGGGCGCAGCCGCGGGCCGTTCGAGGAACAACGGCAGATACCCGCCTTTCGGAATCACGATAATGACAGTCTCGGTGTTTCCCTCGGCCGCAAAATACTGCTCGAGCTTCTGGCGCAGTTGGCGCGCCTGCGATCGGACGACGTTATCGGAACCGGAGTCGTATCCCGCGGGGCGTCCAAAGACATGCACCCCGATCTGCTGCTCGGTCGCTTCTTCCGGATGTTCCTCCAGGGCTTTTTCCGTAACATAGCGCAGAAATGCCGCCAGGCGCGGAGACTTCTGGAAGCTGGGACTCGCCACCACACGCTGGACCAGTTGCCAGCGCCAGTCGGTCGCCAACCGGGCGTCTTCTACCGTGGATCTCATGGCACTACGGGGTGTTGCTACGGGCGTTGCACACCGTGGAAGCACGGCGGTCCACCCCACTGGCGGATCAGTTTATCACGTTAGCGGACGGCCCGGTTTGGTGGAGTTCTTACTGGGAGGCGCCTAACGGAACAGCCGCGGAGCGAAATCGTACAGGCACCGCCGCCACGTCAACCACTCGTGGGCCGTGCCCGGCGATTCGAAGTAGACATTGTGAATGCCGGCTTTGGTGAGCGCATCGCTGAAGTTCTTGGTGCCTTGACCTTCGGCCGAGCCAATCCCCAGGAAGAGCACCTTCACCTTCTTATTGAACGCGGCTGGATCGGCAAAGGCGCCGCCACAGGTGGTCTGTGGATCGAACGTGCCACCCCGGCCGCCGCAACTTCCACTGAAGCCGCCCAGGTAGGCGAACTTATCGAGGTTGTTCAAGGCCGTGGTGAACGTCTGGCCGCCGCCCATCGAGAGGCCCGCCATAGCGCGGCTATCGCGGCCCGGCAGTGCCCGGTAGGTGCGCTCGACCATGGGGATGAGGTCCGTAAACATCATTTCGGTGAAGGTCGGGCGTCCCATGGGGCCGACGCCGCGACCGCCTGGCGCGGCTCCACGGCCTGGAGGTACGCCCGCGCCCGTTCCGGCGGGAGCGAATCCCTGTCCGGGCATGCCCACACCGCCCGGAGCCGGAGCGGAACTCGGAGCGGGCACCAGACCGCGCGCGGCAAAGATCGCGGCGCTTTCGCCGGGCTTGGCCGCGTTGAGGTTATCCATCACGATCAGCATCGGCCTGGCCTTCCCGGCTGCGATCAGGTTGTCCATGATCGAATCCAGGTGGCCTTGGGTGTACCAGCCGGTTTCGTCTTCGCCCCACCCGTGCAGCAGGTACAAAACGGGATAGCGCGCCTTGACGTTGCTTCCGTAATCCGGCGGGGTATAGACGAAGCAGCGGCGCCACCTGGCGGTGACCTTCGAGTAATACCATTGCTCGCTGATGTGGCCGTGCGGCACGTCCTTGTGGCTGTAGAACTCCGCGTCCGGGGCAGCGATCTCGATGCCGCTGTTCTGCCAGCCGGAGCCGAAAAAGGTCATAGTGGACGGGTCGGCAACTACCGCGCCATCGATTTGCAGGCTGTAGTAATGGAAACCAACCACCAGCGGGGTTGTGGTCACGGACCACACGTTATCGGGACCCTTGGTCATATCGAATCCCGGCCCCACCCGCACCCTGACTTTTTGGGCATCCGGCGCGACCACCCGGAACATCACCCGGTTATCCGGATAGACGCAAGGATATTTCGCTTCGGGGATGTTCAGTGCCGAGGGTTTGCACTCGTCGGCCGGCTGTCCCCAACAAAAACTGCAGCTTAGAACCGTCAACAGGAACAGTGATGATTTCATGAGATCTCCCTTCGAGAATCGGACGAGCATGGCCGCATCACCCAAACGACGGCGCGGCAGCGCTGCCTCCTGGTTTCGAGTCATTCTATCGTGCCAATGAACCGGGACACCACGTTTGCCACGGTATCCCAGAGGGCAATTAACCGTTAGCCGGAGCGGCGAACCGATTGATTCAGTTGCCCCTTCGCCCGCCGCGTCCGGCGCCGGCGTCGATGCTGTCCACGTGCTTGCTCAGGTCGCGCGCCACCCCCACGATCATGAATTCCAGCGGCTCGGTGCCGGTGTTTTCGAAGGAGTGGACATCGCCTAACTGAATCGGCACGGCATCGCCTTCCCGGATCGGCGCGGTCTC
>Ga0335085_10005227_pt1 | contig 21019 bp, 22 predicted proteins | sample Lox_Sample_45_FD_206712 | JGI IMG/M metagenome (GOLD analysis project Ga0335085, IMG submission 206712) | Soil microbial communities from Loxahatchee National Wildlife Refuge, Florida, United States - Lox_Sample_4.5 | ecosystem: Environmental > Terrestrial > Soil > Wetlands | place: USA...
GGCTCACCAGAATCCGCTTACCGAACTCTACGAGCACCAGATACGCAAGCGTCGACGCAATGAGATACGCGAAGTAGGCGCCGGGCAGCGGCACGAAGCCGAGCGGACCCGCCAGTGCACTGTACGGGAGCAGAAGACCCGCGGCGACAATAGTGAGTGTGGTGATCGCCAGCGCTCGGCTGGGCCGGCTCTTCAAAGGATTCCCAGCTGTACGAATGATGAAGATCACCAGCGTCTGCGTCGCGAGGGACTCGACAAACCAACCGGTGTGGAACAACGCCTGGCCGGCATTGAAGAAACGCAGCATGACCCAGAAGGTCAAGAAGTCGAAGATAGAACTGATCGGACCAATCAACACCATGAAGTTCCGGATCAGACTAATGTCCCAGTGCCGGGGCTTCCTGAGAAAATCGTCATCGACGTCGTCGGTGGGGATGGTGATTTGCGAGACGTCGTACATGAAGTTATTCAGGAGGATCTGGGTGGGCAGCATTGGGAGAAATGGCAGGAAGAGCGAAGCTCCCGCCATGCTGAACATGTTGCCGAAGTTCGAACTGGTGCCCATCAGCAGGTACTTCATCACATTACCGAAGGCCTTGCGCCCTTCCAGGATGCCGCTGGCGAGAACATCGAGGCCGGGTTCGACAAGAATGATGTCAGCAGCCTCACGGGCCACGTCCACCGCCGACGAGACAGAGATGCCCACCTCTGCGGCGTGCAATGAAGGAGCATCGTTAATTCCGTCGCCAATATATCCCACGACGTGGCCGCGGTGTTTCAACGCCAGCAGGATGCGGTTCTTCTGCGCCGGCGATACTCGCGCGAAGACGGTGGTCTGCTCAGCCACGTGTCCTAATGCGGTGTCGGTCATCTGGTCCAGTTCGTCGCCGAGCACAATCTTCCCCGCGTCGAGCCCGACCTGGCTGCAAACGTGAGCGGTGACCAGGTCTCCGTCGCCGGTGATGATCTTCACCCGAACGCCGTCCCGTTGGAGCGCCGCCAGCGACTCGGCTGCATCCGGCAGAGGAGGATCGGAAAAAGTCAGGAAACCGGCGAGTGTCAGGTTCTTTTCGTCGGCCGCTGAGTAGTCAGGACGCACTTCGATTTCGGTGTAGGCGACCGCGAGTACCCGGAACCCCTCCCGGCTCAACCCGTCCGAGGTCTTCCTGCAGCGGTCCAGGGCGGTTGGATCGAGCGGAGCGGTTCGGCCATTCGCTTCGTACGCGACCGACCGCTCCAGAATCCCTTCGGCTGCCCCCTTCGTGATCAGGAGGCGCCGCGATTGCCGCTCTACCACGATCGACAGCCGGCGCCGCTCGAAGTCGTACGGGATCTCGTCCCGCTTTTCATAACCTACGGCATCCTCCGGCTCAAGACCTTGTTGAATGGCAGTGTCGAGCGGACTTCGAATTCCCGTCTCAAACCGGCTGTTGAGCCAGGCCAATGTGAAGACTCGTTTCGATGGTTCTCCAAACGGATCGAGAGACCGGTCCAGTGCCATGTTGCCGCTGGTGAGCGTCCCGGTCTTGTCGCTGCACAGCACGTCGATGCTTCCGAAGTTCTGAATCGCGGACAGGTGTTTGACGATCACCTTCTTCTTCGCCATGGCCCGGGCACCTTTAGCGAGCGTCACCGAGACGATCATGGGAAGAAACTCGGGGGTCAGACCGACCGCCAGAGCAACGGCAAACAAGAGCGACTGCAAGGGATTCTGATGCCGGGCTAGGCTGACCACAACCAGGAAAAGGACCAGGACGAACACCGTGCGTGTGATGAGGAGGCTGAAATCCTTCAGGCCCTGGTCGAACGAGGTCGGCGCAGAGCGCGAAGCGAGGCGGGCGGCGATGTCGCCGAAAGAAGTTTTCGCACCGGTGGCCACAACCAGCGCGCTGGCGGTTCCACTGACCACGGAGGTACCAAGAAAGACCATGTTCTCCGCATCGGGTTTGGCAGAGACCTCCTCGCCACGCGCCTGCTTTTCAACCGGGAGCGACTCGCCCGTCAGGGCCGCCTGCTGAACGTAGAGATCGCGCGATTCCAGCAGGCGCGCATCGGCGGGGACCACGTCTCCCGCGGACAGCCGCATGACATCGCCGGGGACAACATCGGCTCGCCGGATTTCCTGAGCCTTTCCATCGCGCAGAACAGTGGCCGTAGCGGCCACGCGTTGCTGCAATTGTGCAACCGCTTTCTGCGATTTGTGCGTTTGGGTAAAGTCGAGCGTGTTGCTTAGCAGGACGATGGCGAAGATGATTCCAGCGTCCGTCACGTCACCGAGAAACGCTGCACTGCCGGCGGCGATGAGCAAAATCAGCACAAGCGGGCTCAGGAAGAGACGGATGAAATCGAGAACGGCGGAACGGCGTTCGGCTGGCGCCGGGTTGTTGTAGCCGCACTGTTGCAGTCGTTCGGCGGCTTCCTGCGATGTCAGGCCGCGGGCATGAGCGGGCGGTTCGGGGTCTTGAGCGGTCATCTCGCTACACGCTTTTTCGTTGAGATGTGTCTTGTGCTTCGATATCTATCACGTGCGACTCGGGGACGCACGTCAATATTTAGTTACACCCGCCAGGGGTTGCCGATCCAAACCGTCGACCAGCCGGTCAATGCCCTTTTGCACAACCTTACTCATTTCCGCGACCACAGAGTTCACGTTACGAGCGTCGAGTCCCTGAGTCTCGTCCGCCTCGCCAGTCCACAGGGTGGCGCCCGTCTGCAGATTCATCAGCTCAGCCGACAGTCGCGCGTCCACCCGCACTCCGCCCCCGTAATCGATCTCGTCCAGCCGTTCCAGCCGCCCCACCATGAGATAATCCGGCTTGCCCTGACCGTCATAGCGCTTTGCGAAGGAGAACAGGCGCGATGATCGGAGGGAATCGATCATTGCGGCTGTGACCGTCTCGGCGGGGTCAGCGGCCCAGCGATGGTAATCGTAAAAGCCGATCTCTTCGGGAGCTTGCCGGTACACAATTCTCCCCTGTCGGAGGTAGGCCGGGGTTTCGAATCGGAGCACCGCCACCGTGCCGGGAAAGCGCGGTTCACGCACGGCCGGAACCGGCGTCGGGGGAAGCTCAAGCGCGTAGTAGTTCGGGTACCGGATCCGGCCGCAGCCGGCCAACAGCAACATTACCGCACAACCGCCCAAACCCGCCAGTGTCTTTGTCGTCATAGGGTCCTCATCATTGCGGGACTTTTCGGTCCTTCGGCTGCTTGATCCGGATCAGGCTCCAGGGACGTTCCTTCACGGATTCCGTCAGCTCGTTCAGGTTGTCGGTGGCCTGACGTACGTTTTGCAGGGTGTAGGTCACATCTTGGTCTTTCGCCCGGATCGCGGCCTGCAGATCGGCCATCAGGCTGCGCGCCTGATCCAGCGTCTTGTGCACTTCGGTCAGATCTGCCTGGAGCGGATCGCGGAGCGACGTGATCGTTTGGTTCGCGTTGGACACAGTCGCGTTCGCATTGTCCACCGTGGGTCCGACTTTCGCCATGGCATCATTCGCTTCCTTAGTGAGCTTAAGAGCCTGGTCGCTGATTTGATCGATCTTCGGCCCTAATCGCGCCACCACAACATCCGCGTTCGCCAGAATCTCGTTCAGATGCTGTTGATTCGGTTTACCCGTCATGTCGTTTAGATTCGCGATGAGGAGCCGTGCGTCGCCGGTGAGATTGTTCACGTCTGTATGAACCGAATCGAGCAGTGTCCGCGCCGAATCGGCCAGAGCCACGATCTTGCGCTGGGTATCGTCCAGGCTGATCGTCTCAGTCGAGGGAATCACGCCGCCCGCCGGCAACCGGGGCGCGTCATTCGTTCCGGTGCTGATTGAAATGACCGGGCTGGTCACCATGGTCACCGATCCCAGCTTCGCCACGGATTTCTGGTTCAGCGGAGTGCCGTCCTTTACATCCATCAGAATCTCGATGCGCGTCGGGTCCTGAGCGTCCGGCCGCACGGCCGTCACGTTGCCCACCTTGATTCCGCCGAACAGGACGTCTGTCCCAGGTTCGAGCCCGCCCGCATAACGCAGGTATGTGCGATAGGAAACGTGCGCGCCGCGAATCTCCGCGTTACTAACTTTGTAAATGGTGGCCAGCAGTATCGCCGCGGAGACTACGACGAAGGCACCGACTTTCGCTTCTGGTTTCATGCTTTCGCTTCCGCCATTCCCGCCAGTTCCCGAAGGTGGTTCTCTACGGCCGGGCTTTCGGTGATGGGATCGGCCACGCGATCGAGAAACTGCCGAATGCGCGGCTGGGTGCTCGCTCGGAACGAGTCTTTGGTGTCGACGGCGATCAGCGAACCGTTGTACAGCATGGCGATGCGGTCGGCGATGTGGAAGGCACTGGCCAGTTCGTGCGTCACGACCAGGATGGTCATGCGAAAAGCACGATTCAGCAACAGGATCAGATCGTCCAGTCCCGCCGCGACAATAGGATCCAGACCCGCTGACGGCTCGTCGAAGACAAGAATCTCGGGGTCGAGCGCAGTCGCCCTTGCAACCGCCGCGCGCTTCTTCATGCCTCCCGACAATTCCTGTGGCAGCCTCCTGCCAGATTCGCCAAGACCCACGGCCGCCAGTTTCATGTACGTCATGATCTCGATGACGGGATCGGCCAACGTCGTCAGTTCGCGCAGGGCCAGAGAGACGTTTTCTTCAATGGACATCGAGTTGAACAGCGCAGACTCCTGGAAAGCGACGCCCATGCTTCGCCGCACGGTCTCCAGTTCCCTCGGGGCGCATCGGTTAATGTCGATGCCGCGCACGCGGATCGTCCCGGAGTCCGGCCGTTCGAGTCCGATGATGTGCCTCAGCATCGTAGTTTTGCCCGAGCCGCTGCCACCGAGCAGCACGATAACCTCGCCTCGTTCGATGTCGAGGTTCACGGCATCCAACACGCGGCGTCCCCCGTAGTCCACGGTCAGGCCATCGATTGAGATGATAGGGTCTTTCATGTCTAGCCTTTGTGAACCAGATAGAAAATTGCCGTGAAGAATACGTCGGCAAGGATCACGAGGTAGGTGGATCTCACCACGGCGGTGGTTGCCGACCGCCCTACCGCGTCCGGCCCCCCTCGAGTTCGGAAACCCTCGATGCAGCCGACGTTGACGATGATGGTCGCGAACACGAAACTCTTCAGCAGCCCGGTGAAGACATCGTGCAGATCGATCGAGTTGTAGATGTATCGCAGATACATGGGGAGCGTGGTCTTCGTACTGATGTACATGAATCCGGCGCCGGCGAGAATTCCAAACGCGGAGCTCAGAATAGTGAGGCATGGGATAGTGATCAATGCCGCCAGATATTTCGGCGCCAGCACGAACTCGATCGGATCGAGAGCCATGGTTCGCAGCGCATCGATCTCGCTGGTCACGGCCATGGTTCCGATTTCGGCTGAGAAGGCCGAGCCTGAGCGGCCGCTTACAACTACGGCAGTCAGCAGCGGGCCCAGTTCGCGCGTGAATCCGACCGCTACCACGTCCATGACATATTGCAGTGCTCCCCATCGGCGTAGTTCGGATCCGACTTGCATCGCCAGGATAAACCCCGCGCACACGGACATGATCCCAACCATGGGCACAGCATCCACTCCGATCGCCGCCATCTGGCTTATTGCAGCTCGCCAGCGTCCTCGCTTACCCGCGATGGGCAGGACGTGGCGCGTGGAGCGCAGACCCGACCAGAACTGAATGGTGAGTCCGCCAACATAGGCAAGCCGATTGTCGACGCCCCGGCCGATGGCTTCAAGAACGTTCATGTGTCTGCCTCCTGCCCAGCGATCTCAAACAAACGATCCAGATGGGTAATCTCCAGCAGATAACGCGGCTGATCGTGAATCCCGCCCAGCACCAGCCGTGTCGCCTGCTTGTGCGCGATCCGGTCGGCCTCCACCAGAGTGGCCAGCCCCGATGTGTCGATGTACGAGACTCCGGACAAATCCACGAGCAGCTTCGCCGGCTTCGCGTGCAACGCCTTGCTCAGCGTCGCGCGCATTTCGCCGGAGTTGTCGACGGTGATGCGGCCGTGGATCGCGACATTGTCACTCACCGCGGGACCTCCGTCCCATTACCTTGTGGGAATGGCTGCCGCGTCCGCACGCACCAGTGGAACGTCGACCAGATGCTCCGCAACGAACCATACCTGCAGCTCGTTGGTGCGCAATACCTGGCTCACCAGAAGGTCATTTGTACCGTAGTCGCCTGCGTCATCGGTCAACCGTGCCGCGGTACGAACTTCCATCAGGACCGCCTCGTGAGCCTCCAGCAGGCGCGAGAGCTGCACCGGAACCTCCTCCCGGCCGCGTGGCGGGCGCGGGATCATGCTGGTTTCCGAAACGTCCGCTGCCATGGCGATGCTCACCCCGCCGAGAAGCTGAATGCGCTCTGCGATGGCGTCCACCAATCCTGACTGCTCATTGAAGTGCTTGTCGAAAAGCAGATGGAGTTGATAGAATGTATGGCCGGCCGTCTGCCAGTGATGCTTCTTGTAAAGGTCGCGCAGCGTCATCGAATCGGCCAGAACCTGGTTCAGTAATTCAATGCTGGCTACACATGCTTTTTCGTCCAGGGCGATGGGCAGTCTGACGATCCTTCCAAACGGCTGAATCTCTCTGGCATGCTGATGAAGAACAGGCTCGGATCGCTCTGCGCCGACTGAGTGTGGTTGTGTTTTGGTCATCCTGGTTATTCCTCCCGTTTCAACTCCCTGTCCTATTTGGGGCGGTCTCCTTAGACCGCTTTGGGTCCTTCCCCGGCCACACCCGACCTTAAGGTCGGCTGGCGTCTCGGTGGAGCGGCCGCCCCACAAGTCCGCAAACTAGCTGGCTTTCGCCAGAGGTCGTTCGCGGCCGTTCAGCACGGATTCCACCTTGCTGGACTGGTCCTTTGTCAGCGTGGTCTGGAGGACCGTTCCGCCGTAGCCGCGGAACTGTTCCGCGACAAAGGCGGGGTCGGCCGAGCGAAGCAGCGCGAAGACCGCCGAGTCGCCGGGCTTGACCATGCCTGAAACGCCCGATATGAACTGTTCCGGGATGCCGAACTCTTCCTTCCACCATTCAGCGTCGAGCGCACCGCCCGCCGCACCGAGTGCACCTCCGCCCAGTGCCCCGGCGGCCAGGGTGCCCGCGACCACCGCGGCGCTTGCCCCGGCGGTAAACGGGATCGCCAGCGTCGCCCCAATCAAAGAACCCCAAAGGGCTCCCCAGCCGGCTCCCTGGCCGGTGGTCATCTGGTAGCTCTGATCGACCCTCAGCTTTCCGTTGTAATCCCGATAGACGGCAACAGCATCGTGAAGATCCACCACCCAGTCATCGTTCATCGCCAGAAGCTTGTTGAGAACCGCGGAAGCGCGGTACATATCCTGCTTAAACCCGACCACAATCAGTTGTGACATTGATCCTCCACCCTTTCCTTGACTTGCTTCGTAGTTTGCAGCCAACAGAAGCCCCCTGCTGGCGCCTTACTGCTCCAGTCGTGCGGCCGCCTCCGTCAATTGCTGGGCGAGCAAGTGCTTGAGCTTTGCCTCGGACTGCTCGTGCTCCTGGCGTATCCGCTTGACGCGGGCGTCGAGCGTGGCCTTGATATCGCCCTGAGCCTTTTCGGCCTTCTTCTGGAGGGCCTGCACTTTCGCTTCGGTCTCCTTCTTCAACTGCTCGGCCCTCTCTCTGGCCTCATCCAGACGGGCTTGCAGCCTGGCGTTAAGCTTGTCGATCCTGGCCTTGAGCTTCGCTTTGCGATCAGCTCGGGCTTTCGCGTACTCGGCCTTCATCTGTTCGATTTCTTCGCGAAGCGAGGCGACCTCTTTTGCCCTTTGCTCATCCTCGAAACTCTTCTTGCCTGTACGAAAAACCGTGCCGCCCAGAGCCTCCATTCGGGTGTCCACCGGGGTAACCCACTCCTCGCTGATGTCCGCGATCACTTCGGATTTGCCGAGTGAGAGAGCGGCCGCGGCTTCATCGACGAATTCCGCGTCGACTCCGGCCACGTTCAAGTCGCCTATGAGACCGACCAGCGCACCACCCAGGGCGCCGATGCCGAAGCCAACGGGCCCTTCAAGAAGTCCGATCAGACTGCCAATTGCGGTTCCGCCGAGGGCGCCTACTGGAAAAACATCGTCAGACTGTTTCACCGTAACAGTGCCATCGGCATTTTTCGCGATGATTGCCTCGGCGTGAATGGCAATGCTTCCTTCAATGTCCAGTTGCTTGAGAGCATGCGATCCTTCGTAGGCCTTCGACTCATTGTCAAAGACGACAACCAACATCTTTTCCATTGCGATTTCTCCTCAGGCTTAGTAGTCAGGCGGGTTGGTGAGCCGTTCGCGCGGGCAAAGCGTGCGCCGCGGCGGCAAAACTGATGATTGCAATACCGTCCACGAAAAGATCAATGCCGATGGCGAAGCCCATGAACCAGATACTGGAAACCGGCATTTGGAGGAGCAGCATGATCCCCAGCGCGGCTGAGACGAGTCCAGCGAAGAAAGCCCAGCCCCACCGCGGGTACTGTGCCATTCCGGCGCCGATTGCGCGGAACAGACCGCCCACGAAGAACAGCGAAGCCAGCATGAGCGTAAGGCTCATCGCTCCGGTCACCGGATAACGAATGAGCAGGTACCCGACGAATCCCCGGAATAGCGCACTGAGCAGAAAGAGGAAGAATCCGCTCCAGCTCCGAACACGAAACGCGTGAACCAGCGAGAAGACAGCGCCGATCAGAAGCAGCCAGCCAAAGACCAGCACAGTTGCGAAGGTGGCGGACACGGCATATACTGTACAGATCACGCCCAGAATACTGAGCAGGATTCCCAGAACCATGAACCAGCCCCAGTATCCGCGAATTTGCTCCATACCCGAAACAAGTGGATTGTAGTTGACTCCTGACATTGTGTTCCTCCCTGCTCAGTAACGAGATTACGCGAGTTCCAGATCGGAGTTGTGAGCTTGCTGTCAGGTTTTGGTGGAAGGACCGGAGATCACAGTGAAGTATGCTTCGATCGCCCTCTCCGCAAGGCAGACAGTTATTCAGGATGCTCAATCGGTGCTACTCAATGGCTGGCTTGAAAGCGTGAGTTCGGTGCCAAACTCGCCTGACGCAGACGCCTAGACTGGCGTTCACAACGTCACTCGGCAGCGTATGCCAGCGCATTTCCTCGGGAGCCAGGTGTCAGTCCTCAGGGCGAACCTGCCGAACAAAGTGGACCGAATGGACCATGTGCTCGTAAACGATACGAGTGTCGTTCCAGTCCTGCTCTGGTGAAACGAAGATCAGGTAGTACAGACCCTCAGGCCGTGCCACGGTAACCAGCATGTCTGTTTCGGCGCCGCCAAATGGCGAATTGCTGGTGAGTTGTGTCATCACAGCAGGCTGTTTGTCCACCGCGCCGCGTTTCTGGTTCCCCGAACGGTGCATTCCCGGGTCTTCCGTGTGCAGATGTTGTATGAGATCGCTGGTCGCGTCATCCAGAGAGGATCGGTCCGGATCCGGGAAGAAATAGCCAAGGATCGAACCGTATCCGATGGCCGGATCGCCATCTGCGCCGGTGATAATACCTTTGTCGGGCGCAAGCGCGAGCAGGGGTGACTCAGAATCGCCATGAACGTGCCAGGTGGATGGGTACTCCATAGTGAACTGCGGCGTACTCAGCTTGCTTTCTCCCGTGGTGGCGGCGGTAATGCCGATGTCCTTCGGCCGAAAATCCGGCGGAGGCGGGAGTTTGGCAAGAGCGAGCTTCACGCCCTCAAATTCGCGATCATCGGAGATGTAGAAATAGTGCGGCAACGTTCGTGCCTCCGCTTTGATAGCCTCGACGCGATTCCCGGGACTTGGGTGGTCGGAAAGGAATTCCGGTACTCCAGGGCCGCCCTGCGCCTCGATCTTCTCGAAGAACCGGGCGAGATTCACCGGATCGTAGCCGGCCTCCGCCATGATATGGGCGCCCAGCGCATCGGCTTCGCTTTCGTCGGTCCGCGAATACTTGAGGAAAATCCCGTTCAGTTGAAGGCCCAGTCCCAGATTGATGAGACGCCCGATCACAGTAAAGCTGTTGATCTCTCCAATCACCAGGGCCGGACGTGCGATCAGGTTCGCCTTGGATGCCTGGTTGGTGCCGTGCCTCAGAACGACGTGCGAGATTTCATGGGCGAGCACGCCGGCCAGCTCAGCTTCGCTTTCGGACGCTCTTACCAGGCCAGTGAAGACGAAGGTCGGCCCGCCGGGTAGCGCGAATGCGTTAATCTCTTTGTAATTCAGGAGAGTGAAACTGAACGGAAATCCGGACCGCGAGGCGGATGGCGTTCTCGCGAGCCGCTCGCCGATCTTCCGGACGTACGCCCCCAGCTCCGGACTCTGCACCTGCTGATATTGCTGCTTGACCGTGGCGGCTGCTTGCTTGCCCAAATCGATGTCCTGCTGCTTCGAGTACAAATTGAAGCCGGGCTTGAGCGGATCTCCTGGCTTGCGCGCCAGCCCCGTATCAGCGGCGCTGACAATCAGAATCACAGTCACTGCTACTCTCAACGCCCGTTGTCGCATGGTGCTCCTCTCTGAACATACTCTCGACTAGGAGCTCCGGAGCAGTTCAGCTGCCAGTTGTGATGGTGATGCGCTTGCACAGCCAGCGGCGGAGTACAAGACGATGAGCAAACTAACGGTGCTGCTGATTTTCGCTTCACAGGCGCTTCTGATGGGCTCCGATGCGGACGGGGCAAGGGTAGTCCGGCGCGTGCGCGACTCGGCTCAGGTTTTCGAGGAGAACCGCAGAGACTCGAGTGGCATGCCTGACCGCATCATCGAGCGAGCTGCCGGAATCATTATTGTTCCCCGCCTGAAACGAGCTGGCCTCGTCGTGGGGGCGGAGTTCGGCAAAGGAGTGTTTGTCGCCCGAACTGCAGCCGGCTGGACGGCGCCATGCATGATCCGCATCGAGGGTGGCGGTCTCGGACTTCTTGCCGGCGTCGGGGAGACGGACCTGGTTTTGATTGCGATGAATGAAGAAACCGTCAGGCAACTGATGCACTCCGGCGTAAAGCTGGGCTTCGATGTGATGGCAGCGGCTGGTCCGGTCGGGCGCAATTCAGAAGCTGATACAACACCTATCCCCTCCGCCGGACTCCTGTCCTATTCACACGCTCGCGGCGTGTTTGCCGGGGTCTCGTTGGGCGGCACCACGCTACGTTCCGACGACGATGACAACACCCTGCTCTACGGCAGGAGGGTGGATGAATCGGCAGTGCTCTCCGGGCAGGTGAATCCCCGAGCCGATGCCGAGCCACTGATGACTGTGCTTCGCCCGTACGCGAAGAAAGGTCGGCAGTGACGAAGTGTTGGACACCGGGTCCGGAACTGGCCACGCCGGCGTGTGACGGCCAATGCCTGGCACGGTTGTCGTCAGGAAAGGCTTCAGCGCAAGAGACTTGCGATTTCCGGCCCGCGGCCACGTTCGGAATGAGATTTGCTGCAACGCCTTAGACTGACACTCATTGAAGCGATGGAGGCGATATGACAAGAGAAGAATTCGGGGCTGCGTACAAGAAGGGATATCGATTGACCGTGCGATTCCTCGTCTCGCGCGGCTCGACTTTGGACGACGCGGAGGAGGCTGCTCAGGATGCCTGGACGAGGGGTTGGGAGCACCTCGGGCAGTTACGAGATTCCGGAATGGTGCTGACGTGGGTGAACACCATTGCGCTCAACGTTCGGCGGAGTGTTCTTCGGCGACGGACGTTGCCGGCGCATTCACTACCGGATATTCAGACTGCCCCGAAAGCCAACCTTGCCGCGATCGACGTCAACCGAATTCTCTGCTGTTCCCGTGAGAAAGACCGGATTGTCCTCGAGAGTCACTATCTGGCAGGCCGCAACGCCCGGGAGATCGCGTCCGAGCATGGTTGGACCGAGATGGCAGTGAAGAACCGTCTCTTCCGCGCGCGCCGGTCGGCGGGAGAACGCTTTCTCCAGGCCTTGCGCCAGCGACGTGCTCCATTGGCGGACGCTGTGATCGCTGCGTGAGCGGCAAGCGGCGATAGCCTGCACACGGGCGCGAGCAAGACACCCATGAACTGCAAGGCTCAGGCATTGAATGGCAATGCTCCTGTAAACCGCTAGCAAAACGCTATGGCAAAGACCCGGGCCACGAACCTCGATGAGAAGCGCAGAATGCGGCAGCGACAGGCGCGGCGCGCCATGATCTCGTTTCTGGACGCAGAACTCGCTGTCTGGAGGGCGCACGTCCGCGCCGCTTTGGATGCCACGGTCGAGCGAAGAGCTGTCGGAAGGAACGATCTCCAGTTCCATGCCAGGAAGCCGTGCCGGAGGGACCGCGATGATTAGAATGGTCGCGTCGAATCGAGCCGTGCTGGCTGGGATCGTAGCCACCGCGCTATCCGTTTCAGCAGCCCCGTCGGACCCCGATCTCGATACATACCTGCGGAAGAACATCGGATTGAACACTTATCAGCTTTCCGCCATATGCGCAGGACAACCGGTAACCAGTGCCCTGCCGCCCCGAACACCGGCCGAGGTCTTTCTGTTTGGCGCGGTCTACATCCATGCCGCTCCAGAGACTTATGTCCAGCTCACCCGCCACGTCGAACACCTTCGCGAACTCCCCAGCTATCTGGCGCTCGGAGTGATCTCCGAACCTCCGCAGCTCTCGCACTTGACGGGTTTTTCGTTCGATAACGATGATATTCAGGCTTTGAAAAACTGCAAACCGGGCGATTGTCAGATCCAGATGCCCACCAGCTCGATAGAAGAGCTTCACCGATCGATCAATTGGTCCGACGGCAACGTCAACAGACACGTCAATGAGTTTCTGCAGAAGACCGCGCTGCAAAGACTGCTCGCGTATCAGAGGGACGGCAATGAGGCCCTGGGCGTCTATAACGACAAACATGACCCGATCGAGGTTCAACGACAGTTCGCCTTCATGCTCAGCTATGACATTGCTTTGCCGGAGCAACTGCCGGACTTCTACCATTACCTCCTCGCCTATCCACGCGAGAAACCCGCGAGCGTCGAGGACACCTTCTATTGGTCAAAGGTGAAGTTTGGACTGAAGCCGACTCTGCGTGTCGTACAGATGGTAATCATGCGCGGCGCGCCGGCCAGCCAGGTAGCCTTTGCCATCGCGGAGAAGCAGCTTTATGCGAGCCACTACTTCGAGACCGCGTTGGACCTATCCTATTGTGTCCGCGGGGGCGACCCGAAACACCCGGGCTTCTATCTGATCAAGGTCTTGGGTTCCGAGCAGGCGGGCCTGACCGGCGTAAAGGGGTCGATCATTCGGAAGTCCGCGGTTGGACGGTCGGTTTCAAACCTCCGGGATGCACTCATGACCATCCGGAACACGCTGGAAGGTCACAACTAACAGGGTGTTAAATCGCGTCCGCTATGCGGATCGCGAGAACAGCTCACGCCAGCTCGTTTCCTTCATCCTGATCCCAAAGTGCTGAGCAGCCTTCTGGATGTTCGCAAACGCGAGATCCCTCTCGGCATCAGTGACATCGGCAACCTGATCGAATCTCGCGATTGCGTTGCGAACGTGCGACGCGTCCGTCATCGGCTCTTTGCGGGCGCGAGGGAATGCGAAGGAAGCCTGCTGCAGCGAATTGATACTGCCCGCAGAAAGCCGGCCGTGCACTTCAGAGCGTAGGGGTTTCCAGGTAGCTTGTGGCATGTTTTCAATACCGGCAGTTTTATGGCCAGGATTAACGGCGTCGATACAACAGGCTCAGCAGGAAGATTGCTCCTGCAGTAATAACGATCAGCGGGCCAGTTCCCCGGTGAAGGCGAGCGGCCAGTGCGGTTCCGCCTAGTGTAGCGATCACTGCGACCACCGTCGCAACAATCAGCATGCCGCGCAGGCTTCTGGCCAGCTGTTTGGCCGTCGCTGCCGGAATGATGATCAGCGCCCCCATCAACAGAGCGCCAAGGTATCGTAACCCCAGCGCGATGGTGAGAGAAAACGTCTCCAGATACAAGAAATCCAGAAGCCTTACGTTGATGCCGGCGGTCATCGCGACGTCGGAAGACACAAGCATGACGACCAGCTTGTTCTTCTGGGTCAAAATGAACGCGACGACGGCACAGGAACCGGCCAGACCAAAGAGGACTTCGCCGTGGCTCAGGGCGCCGGCGCCGCCAAACAAAGTCTCGATGAGCTCCTCTCCCGATGCCATCATGCTGCCGACGGCGAGCGCGACGGAGAAGACCACCCCGACAACCGTCTCGGTGGCGACCCGGGCCTGGCCCTCCAGCGCCCAAACGAGAAGAGCTCCAAAGAAGAGCATTGTTACGGCGCCCAGAACTGGATTGATGCCCAGCGCGATCGCCATACCGATGCCCGGCAGGGCTACGTGCGACAGCGCATCACCGGCAAGTGTCATTCTGCGCATTACAGCGAAGCAGCCCACCAGACCGGACGCGGTGGCCATCGCAATCGAAAGGGTCAACGTTTCAATGGTCATGAATGTGGTAATCGACATCTGCCCCATAGACTTCGCGAAGCAGGTCGGGAGTGAGAATTACTTTTGGAGGGCCAAGGTGGACCTTGCCATCGCCGATACAGAGGACACTCCCCGCGTATCTGTAGACGACAGAGAGTTCGTGTGAAATGAAGAGCACGGTTAATCCCCGATCGCGTTGCAGGCTGGCGACCAGTTCGTTCAACCGTCGCTGCCCCGGCTCGTCAACGCCTGCTGTCAACTCATCCAGCAGGAGGACGTTCGGGTTCCCCAACAGTGCGAACGCGATCAGCAAACGCTGGAACTGCCCTCCGGAAAGAGTCCCGATAGGGGCATTCGTGGTCTTAGGGGGAATTCCCACAAGCTCGAGCGCGCGGGAAATATCCGCGTAGGAGACAGCGGTCAATGACTTTCGCGTCGCCAGAAGGTCAAGCGCTGTAATTGGAACATCGCGATCAAGGTCCAGCTTTTGCGGTACATAGCCGATTCTGGCGTCCTTAGCCCAGCGAACAGTACCCTCAAACGAATCTGCGCCGATGATTGCCCTGAACAGAACAGTCTTTCCGGCACCGTTCGGCCCGATGACCGCCAGTGACGCCCCACGAGCCACGCTGAAGCTTACGCCGTGTAACGGCTGAACATTCTCGAAGCGGACGCTCAGATCAGCCACTTCGAGCATGTTGTCCAACTTCTGAGTTCCCGGCGACATGCAGATTTGACGAAGCACTTGAGCTGCCACGCTTCGTAACCCTCGATGTGACCAAGTGTTGGACACCGAGTCCGGAAGTCGGCTCGCGGGATGCACGACGGCCGCCGCCGATGTCAGAAAGGACTTCAAGCCCAGCGTGTTAGGTGATAACGCACGCGCAACGGAGTTTGGCCTGCGGCTTGCCCTATAGAGCGCGAAGGAGCTACTCATGAGTTTCCAAACACAGGAATTGAAGGACAAGGTAACTGCCGACTTTGAGGCCGGTAAGAAGACCTTTCATGAGGCGATGACGAAGGCTCAAGGCCAGATCGACGTCGCTACCGCAGAGATCACCAAACTCCGTGGAGAATTGAAAACACAGGCCGCCGAGACCAAGGCCAGGACTGTCGCGCGTGTAGACGAACTGACGAAGAAGCTGGATGCGACCCGCAAGGATCAGCAGGACAAGATCGAGGCTCGCCTCAGGGCGCTCCACGCCGAAATCGACTCCGTCAACGCGGAGCTGAAGCACGCCACTGCGGAGGAGAAGGTGGCCATCGAGGCGAAGGCCAAGTCGCTCCGCGAAGAGTATGAATCCGCGCGCGCCGCACTCACCGCGAGCCTGGATGCCGAACTCGCCGAGTGGAAGACGCGCATCAACGCTGCGCTGGACGCAGCAGCCGACAAGAACGCAGCCGCAAAGGCCAGCATCCAGGCGAAGATCGCCGACCTGCACGCAAAACATGATGCGGCGCAGAAGAAACTACACGCCCTGAAGCAGGCGAACGCCGCTGCTCTCGGCGAACTGCACCATGGAGTGCGGACGGCCATCGGTGAAATCAAGACCGCCATGCAGCGCGCTCGCGCGGACGTTCTCGCCGCATCGTAGGAGGACCCCATGGAGAAACTGATCGTAGTCGTGTTTGACAACAACGAACCGCGGGCATTCGAAGGTCTGCGCGCCCTTCAGGAGTTGGACAGGGAAGGCGAAATCTCCATCTATGACGCGCAAGTCATCGTCAAGACACCGGGCGGCCCCGTGCGCGTTATTCAGAACAAAGATGAGCTGGCAGGCCCTTTTATCGCCGGTGGCACCACAGCGGGCGCCCTCATCGGGCTCCTGGGTGGACCGGTTGGCGCACTGATCGGCGGAGCCGCGGGAGCGGTGGCCGGTTCCATCGGCGATATGGAAGAGACGGGAGTCACGGACGAGTTCGTTCGCGATGTCTCGATGGTTCTGACGCCCGGCAAAGTCGCCCTTGTCGCCGATATCGATGAAGACTGGGTGACGCCTCTGGACACGCGGATGGAACAACTCGGAGGTGTGGTGTTCCGTCGGATCCGCACCATCGAGAAACACACGCAGGACGACCGCGATGCGGCCGCACACCAGGCGGAGATGGATGAGCTGAAGGCGGAACGCAAGCAGGCGCGTGCGGATCGTCTGGCCAAAATCGACGCCCGGATTGACCACGTGCGCGCAAAATTGGAAGCCGCCATTGAGCGCAAACGCGCCAAAATGCACGCCCGCGAGCAGGAGCGGGAAGCCAGGATTGAGGCCATGCAGTCCAAGGCAAACCAGGCTAAGGGAGAGATCCGCCGGCGGCAGGAAGCTCGAATCGCCGCGGTGCGGCGCGAGTACACGGAGAAAGCGGCCGTTGTTTAGTGGTGCGCACACCAAAGCAGTCACTGCGGCCGTTCTGCGGAGGAGTTTCCTATGGAGAAGATGATCGTGGTTGTCTTCGACAACGAAGCCAAGGCGATGGATGGCCTGCAAATCATCCGGGAACTGGATAGCGAAGGCGAGATCTCCGTTTACCAGGCGCAGATTCTCGCAAGGGACCCGGACGGCGGTGTCCGCGTCATCAACAACGACGACCTGCTGAGCTTTCGCATGGTCGCAGGCGGAACCGCCGTCGGCGCCATTGTGGGTCTCCTCGGCGGGCCGATCGGTGCATTGGTGGGCGGAACCGCCGGCGCGCTACTCGGTTCCATTGGCGATATGGAGGAAGCGGGAGTGACCGACGAGTTCATCGCCGACATTACGCCCGCGCTGACCCCCGGCAAAGTCGCCGTGGTGGCCGACATCATGGAGGAACGGGTGGAGCCGCTGGATACACGGATGGAACGTATTGGTGGCGTGGTGTTCCGCCGAATGCGTACTTACGTACAGACCACACAACACGACCTTGACGCCGCCGCGCACCGCGCAGAGATGGACCAGCTCAAGGCCGAACGCGCACAGGCCAGGACAGACCGGCTGTCGAAAATCGACGCTAGGATCGACCACCTGCGCGCGAGGCTGGAGAATGCGATTGAACGAAAACGCGCCAGCATGCGGGCGCGCGAGCAACAGCGTGAAGACCGGATAGACGCGTTGCAGGAGAAGGCCAGGCAGTCGAACGGAGACATCCGCCGCCGCCAGGAAGCCCGAATCGCTGCGCTTCGCCGCGACTATGCGGAGAGAACAGCTGCGGGATAGCATTCTGCAACCCTGGCTGATCGCTCCGTCAACGAATACTACTCAGGGAGACAATGAAATGGATCAAGTCAACGTATTAGCGGTCGATGTTCCAGGTGACCTCGGCCGAAGCTGGGGATGGTTCCTGGTTCTCGGTATCAGCCTTGCCGCGCTGGGAGTTCTGGGCATTGTGTACTCGACCTCGGCGACAGTCGCCTCCATGTACTTCTTCGGAGGTGTGCTGGTGGCGGCGGCCGTGATTGAGTGCATCAACGCGATTATGGTCGGCAAATGGAGCGGTTTTTTCCTCCACCTGCTCGGCGCCCTTCTGTTTGGTGTGACCGGCTTTCTGCTGCTGAGGTATCCCTCGATGAGCGCTGAGAGCCTCACCGCGCTCATGGGGGTGTACTTCATCGTCGGCGGCACGTTCGAAGTGATTGCGCCGCTGTTTGTGGGTCTGCCGGACTCGGGCTGGCACGTCCTCAACGGCATCGTATCGATACTGCTCGGGATTCTGGTGCTCGTGCAATGGCCGGTTTCCGGGGTGTGGGTGATCGGAATGTTCGTCGGGATCGATCTGGTGTTCCGTGGGATCACCTGGACGATATTCGCATTCGGTTTGCGGGCCATTCGAGGGGACGTCTCTCGAGTCAGCGCCGAACTTCGCAGCTATTGACCAGTAATGACCGGTTGATCGCGCGGGCACGAACGGCGGCGGCTCCACAACGGACGCCGCCGCACCCATTGCTCAATGACCAAACATGTCTGTGACAACTCCGCCGGCGCCGGCAAATGTCCCGAACCCGCTACTTCCCACCAGTTGGAGCCGCAATCGCAAAGCCGTCCTGGTACTCGCTTTCGCCATCGCAGCCTTGTTGCCGGCTGCATACCGGATGGTCAGACCATTCCTGACCGCGATGGTGCTCGCGGCAGTTCTGGCCGTCGTTCTGGATCCCATCCAGAAGAAGGTGGAGCGCTTTGTATCGAGGTCCTCGGTGGCGGCCCTGATCACCACTCTCGTGGCTGTGGGGCCTGTCCTGGCTCTCGTTTTCCTCGCGGGCGCGATCATCGATCGCGAAATCAAGGCCGGCGCATTCTCTGGTATTTGGCACGCAGGGCAGCGGCTCACCGCGAGTACGCCGATTGACGGTCAGGCGCTTCAGGAAGCGGCAGCGCAACTCAGCCAGGTTGCAGGGAGTCTTTTCACCGCTGCACTGGCTGTGCTCTTTCTCTATGTGCTGCTGGTACACGGATCGAGCTGGCTGGTTCAGTTGACGGCGCTGCTTCCACTCGATGCCGCGGTGACTACCCGAATTCTTACGACCATCCGCGACGCGATTGTTGCCAACGTGGACGGCATCGTCGCGGTCAGCGCTGCCGAGGCCATCGTGTTCGGGACCACCTTCTGGGTTGCCGGTATCGGCTCGGCGATCCTGTGGGGCGCCCTTGGCGGATTGGCGTCCATGGTTCCCGTTGTAGGTAGCATGATAGTGTGGCTGCCGGTGGCCGTCACCCTGGCGATTCACAGAGCCTGGGCCAAAGCGCTTTTGGTCGCGTTGGGGTGCCTCGCTGGGCAGTCTGCAGTGGCCCTGCTGGTACGTCCGCGAGTCGTAGGCTCACGCCTCCGTCAGCCGCCACTTCTCATCGCCCTCGCCGTCCTGGGAGCCACGGATGCATTTGGAGCGCTGGGCATCCTGGTGGGACCCGTCATAGTCTCCGTTCTGGCGGCGCTTGTGCGGGAGTTTCGAATCGAGGTGCGTCCCGACACCGATCCGCAGCGAGGGCCGTCGGCAAAAGAAGGGGCATAAGATCTTCACTACGAGAATATGCGGCCGTGACGGGATTCGTGAAACCGGCGAGGGTCATCAACCTTGGCAGGAAGCGCGCTGAGCCTGGCCGAGAAGAGCCGCCCCGCCCAAGTCGAAACGGCAAGCGCAGTTGCGGGGATCACTATCTGATCTCAGGCGGCCGGCGTCCCGTTCTCACGCCTCCAATTGACTGAGGGGGGCAACGGCCGGTCGTTCGAAATAGCGAGCTTACGCATCCGATACATCAATGTCGACCGCGCAAGTCCAAGGCGCGCGGCTGCTCCACGCGGTCCGCCGATCACCCAGTTGGTCTCCTGAATGGCCCTCAGAATATGTTCGCGCTCGCATTCCTCCATCGTTGCCGGCCTCGCGCAGTTCGTCCGCGCCTGGAGTTCCGACACTGGCGGATTCAGGACGGCGCTGGAGGTGAGAATGACCGAGCGTTCGACGAAGTTCTGCAATTCCCGGATGTTCCCCGGCCAGTCGTAGCGCAGCAGCGCCTCCAGGGCATTCGAGGGAATCTCCTCGATATGTTTGTTCATCCGCCGGGCGTGCGCGTTCACGAAGTGTGCCACGAGCATTGGAATATCTTCCCGCCGATCGCGGAGGGGAGGAAGAAAAATCGGAAACACGTTGAGACGGTAATAAAGATCGCTCCGGAACTGCCTTTCGATAACAAGGCGGTCAAGATCGTGATTCGTCGCGGCGATCACTCGTACGTTGACCCGCTGCGTGCTTGTGCTGCCAACTCTCTCGAACTCCTGCTCCTGCAGGACTCGCAGCAGCTTCGCCTGCAAATCGAGCGGCATATCGCCGATCTCATCCAGAAACAAGGTGCCTCGATCAGCCGCCTCAAAACGGCCGATTCTCCGCGACACAGCGCCTGTGAAGGCGCCCTTCTCGTGCCCGAAGATCTCGCTCTCAAGGAGCTCTTTCGGAATAGCCGCACAGTTCATCTTTACGAACGGGTTAGAGTGTCGCGTGCTCCTGGTGTGAATCGCCCGAGCGATGAGTTCCTTGCCGGTCCCGGTCTCCCCTTCGATGAGGACCGTCGAGTCCGTGGGTGCCACGATCTGAAGTTGGTCAAGTACTCCGCGCAGAGCCGTGCTGCGTCCCACGATGCCTTCAAAACAGTCCGCCTCTGTGGTTGCGGAGCCGGCTGGCTCAGCTAGCAGCCCGGTCGGAATGGCCGGTTTGTAACCACCTGGTATTGCAAATACCGGCGGGGCCGCAGAGGCGCGCGAAAATCTCGAATACGAATCTATCTTCGCTCCACCTGAAGGTCCGCCCAGAACGACAACGTTATTGCAACCCATCGCTATACCCTCATCCCTGCAAGGCTTCCCATCTCGATCACTGGAAATCACTTCAACGACGAGGTTACAGTAACTGGGGATCGCAGTCGTGAGCCTGAAGTCAGGTTTTGGTGGAAGCAACGCTCGCGATGGTCTTGGCGATCGCTTTGTGAGCTGACATACGCAGTTCCCCGCTGGGTCAGACGCTCAACACCGGCACGGGCGAGTCCCGAACCACGCCGTACGTCAGATCCCGCATGCGGCCAGAACCACTGGATCGAGGAGTTCTTCCGATGATGAGCGCGTCGGCTCC
>Ga0335085_10005228_pt1 | contig 21018 bp, 24 predicted proteins | sample Lox_Sample_45_FD_206712 | JGI IMG/M metagenome (GOLD analysis project Ga0335085, IMG submission 206712) | Soil microbial communities from Loxahatchee National Wildlife Refuge, Florida, United States - Lox_Sample_4.5 | ecosystem: Environmental > Terrestrial > Soil > Wetlands | place: USA...
TGATCACCCACTGTATCAGGAGGCCGAATGTCCGAGCTTCGCGGCAGCATCGTCTACGAGAACGACACCTACACGGTTCCGGACGAACCGATCATTCCCTTCATCGAGGGCGACGGCACGGGCCGGGACATCTGGAAGGCGTCCGTCCGCGTGTTCGATGCGGCCGTCAAGACGACGTCGGGCGGCAAGCGGAAGGTGCACTGGCACGAGGTGCTGGCCGGGGAGAAGGCGTTCAACAACACCGGAAGCTGGCTGCCCGAGGCGACGCTCGAGGCCATCAAGAAGCATCGGGTGGCCATCAAGGGCCCGCTGACCACGCCGGTCGGCACCGGCATTCGCTCGCTGAACGTGGCGCTCCGCCAGCTGCTCGACCTCTACACCTGCGTGCGCCCGGTCCGCTACTTCGAGGGCGTGCCGGCCCCCGTCAAGCGGCCCCAGGACCTCAACGTGGTGATCTTCCGCGAGAACACGGAGGACGTGTACGCGGGCATCGAGTACGCCGCCGGCTCGCCCGAGGCGAAGCGGCTGCGTGAGTTCCTGGTCACCGAGCTCAAGGCGAAGATCCGCGAGCACTCCGCCATCGGCATCAAGCCGATGAGCGAATTCGGCAGCAAGCGGCTGATCAGCCGCGCCATCCAGTACGCCATCAACCGGCGGCGCGCGTCGGTGACGCTGGTCCATAAGGGCAACATCATGAAGTTCACCGAAGGGGCGTTCCGCGATTGGGGCTATGCGCTGGCCAAGGAGAAGTTCGCCGCGCACACGGTCGCCGAGTCGGACGTGGGTGAGGCGGGCCCGGGCGGGAAGATCGTGATCAAGGACCGCATCGCCGACAGCGTGTTCCAGCAGATGCTGCTCCGGCCCAAGGAGTACGCGGTGCTGGCCACGCCGAACCTCAACGGCGACTACCTCTCCGATGCCTGCGCCGCCCAGGTCGGCGGCCTCGGCCTCGCGCCCGGCGCGAACATTGGAGACGGTTACGCGGTATTCGAAGCGACCCATGGCACCGCGCCCAAGTACGCGGACAAGGACAAGATCAATCCCGGGGCGGTCATCATGTCGGGTGTGATGATGTTCGAGCACCTCGGGTGGGACGACGTCTCGGCCGCGATCGTCCGCGGCGTGGAGGGCGCGATGGCCTCGGGCTACGTGACGTACGACATGGCCCGCCAGATGGCGGGCGCGCACGAAGTGGGCACGGCGGCCTTCGCCGACAAGATCATCGAGTGCATGGCATGAACTACTCGGTCGCGGTCATTGGACGCGGGGCCCCCAGCGACGTTCCGTTGCTCGCGATCGGCGTGCCGAAGCAGTCCGAAAAACAGCTGCCCGCCGAGCTCGCCGCGATCGACGCGGCCGCCGGCGGGATGCTGACACGCGTGTTCGAGGCCGGCGATTTCAGCGGGGCGCGCGACGAAACCCTGAACCTCTATCTGTCCGGGGCGGGCCCGCGGCGCGTGCTGCTGGTGGGACTCGGCAGGCCGGAGGACGTGGGCCGCACGGCGGTGCGCCGGGCCGCGTCCATCGCCGCGAGGCGCGCGCGCGCCTACGGCGCCGGCAACCTCGACTTCTGGGTGCCGACGAGCTTCCGCGCCCGGATCAGCGCGCGGGACTACGCGCAGGTTGCCACCGAGGGCTTGGGCCAGGGCGCGTGGTTCTTCGACGACCTCAAGACGCCCAACGGCGAGCGCAAGCCGCCGCTGACCGAGGGCGTGGTGCGGGGCGGTGAAACGGAGTTGCGCGAGCTCGAGGCCGGCCGGGCGGTAGGCGCCGCCATGGCGGAGGGGCAGGCGCTCACTCGCCGGCTCCAGTTCCTCCCGCCCAATACCTGCACGCCCGCCTTCCTCGCCGACACCGCGCGCGACATCGGCCGGCGGCTGGGCCTCAACGTCACGGTCCTCGGGCCGGCCGACATCAAGAAGGAAGGCATGGGCGCGCTGCTGGCGGTGGCGCAGGGTTCGGCCACCGAGCCGCGATTCATGACGCTCGAGTACAAGGGAGCGGGCGACGCGCCGCCGGTCGCGCTGGTGGGCAAGGGGATCACCTTCGACACCGGCGGCATCTCGATCAAGCCGGCCGCCGCGATGGACGAAATGAAGTACGACATGTCCGGCGCCGCCGCGGTCCTGGGCGCGATGGAGGCCATCGGCCGGATCCGCCCCAGGGTGAACGTCATTGGAGTGGTGCCGAGCTGCGACAATATGCCGGGCGGCGCCGCGATCCGTCCGGCGGACGTCGTGAAGAGTCACTTCGGGAAGTACGTCGAGATCGTGAACACCGATGCGGAGGGACGGCTCATTCTGGCCGACGCGCTCTCGTACGTGCGGCGCTTCAAGCCCGTCGCGGTGCTCGACGCGGCGACGCTGACCGGCGCGGCGTTGTTCGTGACCGGGCATCACGCGAGCCCGATCATGGGCAACGACGAGGCTCTGGTCGAAGAGGTGCGGCGCGCCGCCGATCTGGCGGGCGAGCGGGTGTGGCCCCTGCCGATGCTCGACGAGTTCCGCGACCAGAACAAGTCGGACATCGCCGACGTCAAGAACAGCGGCGGCCGTCCGGCCGGGACGATCACCGCCGGCTGGTTCCTGCGCGAGTTCGTGGACGGCTTTGCCTGGGTGCACCTGGACGTGGCGGGCACGGCGTACTCGGAGGCCGACTCGCCGCCGCTGCCCAAGGGCCCCGCGGGCGTGCCCATGCGGCTGTTCGTCGAGTGGGTGCTGGGACGCCAGGCCACATAGCAGCACCGCCGCACCAGCGCCCGTGGGTCGCCGCGCTGCTCGCCCTGGGCGTGGCGGCGCAGGTGTGCGTCGCCGTCCCGGCGTCCGCGCAGACCCCGGCCCCGGCCCCCACATCCACGCCGACCCTGCCGCGCGACACCCCGATCGTGGGCGGCGACACCGTGGCCGGCGACTCGAGCGCCCGCGCCCGGCGAGTGGCGGACTCGCTGACCCAGGCGGACACCATCGTCACCGACTCGGAGCGGCCGGTGCTGCCGCCGCTCACACCGCCCGGCCCCATCATGCGCGGCGGGCGATGGGTGTTCGACGAGGACGCGCTGCACTTTCTGGGCGCACTGGACCTGGGCGAGCTGCTGGCGCACATCCCGGGCGTGATGCTGGTGCGCGGCGGCTGGTACGGCCAGACCGAGGAGGTGGCGTATGCGGGGCAGGGCGCCGCGTCGGTCGAGGTGTACTGGGACGGCTACCGGATGGATCCGTTAGGCGTGGACAGCTCGGCCATCGACCTGGCGCGGGTGCCCATCGGCCTGGCGCGGCGCGTCGAGGTCGAGGTCCTGCCCACGGTGCTGCGCGTGTACCTGGTCAGCGACGTGGGGACGGTACGGCGGCCGCTGACCGAAACGGCGTTCGCCACCGGCGACGCGACGACGAACACGTATCTCATCCGCTACCAGAACCGCTGGGCGCCGGGCACCGGCCTGGCGCTGGGCGTGAACTGGTTCGGGACCGATGGCCCCTCCACCACGCCGGGGCACGTGGCCGATCTCACGACCTGGGCCAAAGTGACCTGGACGCCTTCGCCCCTGGTCGGGGTCGAAGTCCAGTACCTCACCTACGCCGCCAGCCATGACTCGCTGATCCCGCAGTTCAGCAGCGGGCCGGCCATCCCGGGGGCCCACGACACGCGGCGCGACCTGTTCGTGCGCGGCCACATCGGCTCGAGCGCCGACGTGAACGGCATGAGCTTCGACGCCATTCTGGGCGGCACCACCTACAACGACTCGCTCGGTATTCAACGCTCGATCTCGCAGGCGGCGGCCATCGGCACGTTCCGGCGGGCGAGCCTGTCGTCGTCGCTGACCCTGCGACTGCGCGACGCGGTGGTCCCGCTGGAGGTGGAGGCGCGCACGGGATGGACGCCGCGCCCGTTCCTCACCGTGTCGGGGTTCCTGCGCTCGTCCTCGCTCGATGGAGGGCGCACCAGCAACGAAGCGGACGCCAGCGCCGGCCTCACCGCGGGGCGATTCGCCCTGCACGGCTCCGTGCGGTGGCGCAACGCGGTGGCGGAGCCCGACGTCATCGCCGACACGGCGCAGACGGTGAGCGACGTGAGCGGAGGCGTCTCGTTCCTGTCGCGCGCGGTGTTTCTCGACGCGTCGGTCGAGCGGCACGGCTGGTTCACCGCGCCGACCTGGAACGTCTTCGACCGGCAGCTGCCGCAGCTCACCTCGATCGACGTCACCACTTTCACGACGTCGTTCCGCGTCGCGCCGTGGCGGTATCTCTACTTCTCGGGATGGTACCGCACGCCGCTCGATCCCATCCAGGCGGCTTACGAGCCGCCCAACCACTCGAACATCGCGGTGACCTTCCGCTCCCGCATGCTGCCGCGGCTCCGGCGCGGGGTCTTCGACCTGTCGCTGTCCGCCTCCCTGGAAGGCTGGAGTGACGGCGTCGCGGCGTTCGACTCCTCCGGCAACGAAATCCGGCTGCTCGGCGCCACCAGCTACAACTACTCGGTGGAGATCCGGCTGGTCGACGCGGTACTGTACTGGACCATGCGTAACGCGGGGGCGTCGCGGTTTTCACTCGTGCCGGGCTTCCAGCAGGGTCGGGCGCTGCAGCGCTACGGCATCAGGTGGGAGTTTACCAACTAGCGGCGCGGGTTTAATTTAGGTGGCTCCACCCGACCGGGGGCCCAAGGGTGCCGCTTCGCTCGATGACGGGGTTTGGATCTGCGGAAGGGCCGGTGGCGGGCGGGCGCCTCAGGATCGAGGTCCGGTCGGTCAACCATCGGCATCTGAGCGTGCAGCTCAAGGTCCCGGCAGAGCTCTCCGCCCTCGAAGCCGACATCCGCGAGCGGTTGCGCGCGCAGTTGGAGCGCGGCCACGTCAGCGTGGTGGCCCGGTGGGTCGAGGAGCCGCCACAGGCCGCCCAGGTTTTGGTCGACGAAGCGCGGGCGCGCGCGGTGGTCGAAGGGCTGCGCAGTGTCGGTCGGTCGCTCGGCATCGCGGGTGACGTGGACCTGGCGACGCTGGCGCGCATCCCCGACGTGGTGCGGGTGGTGGCCGCCGAAGCCTCGATCGACGCCGCAGCCGTGAGCGCGGTGCTGGACCAGGCGGTGGGCGGATGTGTCCAGATGCGGGAGCGCGAAGGCGCGGCGCTGGGCGCGGACCTGCTGGCCCGGGTCCAGGAGCTGGAACGCCACGCCGCCCGGGTGGCGGACGCTGCGCCGGCGCGGGTCGTGGCGGAGCGCGACCGCCTCGCCGCGCACGTCAAGGAGCTGGCGGCCGGCATCGCGATCGACCCGGCGCGTCTCGCCCAGGAGATCGCCATTCAGGCCGACCGGCTCGACGTCACCGAGGAGCAGGTGCGGTTCCGCACCCATTTGAACGCGGTGCGCGGGGCGCTCGGCGGCGGCGGCGCGGCGGGCGGGGTCGGCAAGCAGCTGGGCTTCCTGCTCCAGGAGCTGGGGCGCGAGGCCAACACGATGGGCTCGAAGGCCAACGACGCGGCGATGACCGACGCCGTGATCGGCATGAAGGGCGAGCTCGAGCGGATGCGCGAACAGGTCGAGAACCTCGAGTGACGCCGTTTCCGCTCGTCCTGAGTTCGCCCTCGGGCGGGGGCAAGACGACGATCGCCAAGGCGCTGCTCGCGGCGCGCGACGACGTCGGCTATTCCGTGTCGGCCACGTCGCGTCCGCCGCGGCCGGGCGAGGTGGACGGCCGCGACTACTTCTTTCTCGCGCGCCCGGAATTCCGGCGGCGCGTGGACGCGGGCGAGTTCGCCGAGTGGGCCGAGTATGGCGGCGAGTGGTACGGCACCCTGACGGCCCAGCTGGAGTCGGTGCTGGCGTCGGGCCGGCACTGCGTGCTGGACATCGAGATCCACGGCGCCCGGGCGGTGCGGGCGCTGCACCCGGAGGCGGTGCTGATCTTCATCGTCCCGCCCTCGACGCCGGAGTTGATCGCGCGGCTGGGCGGCACCACGGGCACGCGGAGCGCGTCGCTGCTCAAGCGGCTGCGGCGGGCCGTGGAAGAGTTGTCGCACGTCGAGGATTACGACTACGTGGTCGTGAACGCGGATCGCACCGAGGCGCTGGCCGACATCTCGGCCATCCTCGAGGCCGAGAGCCTGCGGCCGCGGCGCGACCCGGAACTGCTGGCGCACCTGGAGCACCTGGGCGGCGAGATCGCCGCTCTGGCCGATACTTTCGAGCGTACGGGAGGTCTGGCGATATGAGAGTCTTCACCCCGGTCGAGATCGCGAAGCAGGCGGGCAACAAGTACGTCGGTGTGCTGGTCGCCGCCAAGTTCGCGCGGTTCGTGAACGAATTCCCGAAGGACCGCAGCTACCAGCACGAGAAGAAGCTGACCACCACGTCGCTCGAGCATCTCTCGGGCGGCACCCTGGAGTACAAGATCACGCGCCGGCGCCGGCAGGAAGCATGACCGCGCTGGCCGGCCGGCACGTGGTGTTAGGCGTGTCGGGCGGCATCGCCTGCTACAAGGCGTGCACCGTCGCGCGCCGCCTCACCGAAGCCGGCGTCGCCGTGGACGTCGTGATGACGGCCGCGGCCGCCGAGTTCATCCAGCCGGTCACCTTCGAAGCGCTCACCGGCCGTCCCGTGGTCACGTCGCTGTGGCAGCCGGGGCGCGCCCTCGATCACGTGCGGCTGGGCCGCGATCCCGATCTCATCATCGTCGCGCCGGCCACCGCGCACCTGCTGGCGCGGATGGCGCAGGGCCTCGCCGACGACTTCCTCACCGCGCTGCTCCTGGCGCGCCGCGCGCCCGCGCTGCTGTGCCCCGCGATGAACGACCAGATGTGGGCGCATGCCGAAACGCAGCGGAACGTCACGACGCTGCGGTCTGCCGACCGGGTGGTCCTGCTGGGGCCCGCGACGGGCCCGCTGGCCCACGGCGAGGGCGAGGGGCCCGGCCGGATGGTCGAGCCGGAAGAGATCTGCGAGTGGGCGGAGCGGATGGTCCGCCGCGCCGCGCCGTGGGCCGGCCGCCGCGTCGTGGTGACCGCCGGCCCGACACTGGAGGCGCTGGACCCGGTGCGCGTGATCGGGAACCGGTCGAGCGGGCGGATGGGCTACGAGCTGGCGCGCGCGGCGTGGCGGCGCGGCGCCGACGTGACGCTGCTGTCGGGGCCTGCGACCTTGCCGGTGCCGGCCGGGGTCGAGGTCGCTCGGATCGAGACGACGCGGCAGCTATACGATGCGGTGGAACGCGCGCTGCCGACCGCCGACGTGCTGATCATGGCGGCGGCGCCCGCCGACTGGCGCCCCGCGCGGGTCGAAGCCGCGAAGGTCAAGCGCGCCGAGGGCGCGCGTACGCTCACGCTCGAGCCGACCGAGGACATCCTGCTCGGCACCGCGGCGCGCCGCAAGAAGGACGCGGTGGTCGTGGGCTTCGCGCTCGAATCGGGCGATCCGGTCGCCGCCGCGCGGGAGAAGCTGGCCCGCAAGGGTCTCCACATGGTGGTGGCCAACGACGCGACCGCGCCCGGCGCGGGCCCCGGCGTTGCGACCAACCAGGTCACGATCGTCACGCAACGCGGTGCGGAGCCGCTGCCGCTCCGATCGAAGGCGGACGTCGCGGAGCAGATCCTCGACCGCGTCGGCGCGCTGCTCGCGCAGTAGACTGTCCCCCGGAGTATTTTCCCCCCGTGACGTCGCTGCGGCGCTACCTGGAGCAACTGATGGAACTCGGCGAGCGCGAGCTGGTGCTCGAGCGGGGTGGGCAACGCCCGGCCCCAGCGCCGCGCGAAGCAGCGCGTGCCACCGCCGCGCCAACCAAGGCGCCGGCGGGCGCCTCGGTCGCGACCGCGGCAGCTCAGCCGGCTGACGCGGCGCCAAACGCCGGGCGCCCCGCCGCAACGCCGGTGTCGCGCGGCATCACGGTCGAGCCGCCGGCCTCGAGCGCCGATCTGTTCACCACCGATCCGATCGCCGCGCTGCCGGATCTGGCGGCCGTGGCCGCGATGATCGCCCAATGCACCAGGTGCGGCCTGGCGCACACGCGGCAGCACACGGTGCCGGGAGAAGGCGATCCGCGCGCCGGCCTGGTCGTGGTGGGTGAGGCGCCCGGGGCGACCGAAGACGAAACCGGCCGACCGTTCGTGGGCCGGGCGGGCCAACTGCTGAACGACATCCTCAGGGCGATCGGGTTCGCGCGCGAGCAGGTGTTCATCATGAACGTCCTGAAATGCCGGCCGCCCAACAATCGCGACCCGGAGCCGCTGGAGGCCGCGGCCTGCTCGCCGTACCTGCATCGCCAGATCGCGCTGATCGGGCCGCGCGTGATCCTCGCGATGGGCCGGCCGGCCGGCAACACGCTCCTCGCCACGAACTCCTCGCTCGCGGACCTGCGCGGGAAGGTGCATTCTTATCGGGGTGTGCCGCTGATCGTCACGTACCACCCGGCGGCGCTGCTCCGCAACCCCAACTGGAAACGACCCACCTGGGATGACGTCCGTCTCGCACGACGCATTTACGACGGCGAAACCGTCTGACCCGTTTGCCGGCCGCCAGGCGCCCTACAGCGTCGAGGCCGAGCAGGCGGTGCTCTGCGCGATGCTCCAAAGCGCCGAGGCGGTGCTGCGCGCCGCCGAAACGCTCCACGACTGGATGTTCTACAAGGAGGGCCATCGCCGTCTGTTCCGCGCGATGACCGACCTGGCGCGGCGCAACGACGTGGTGGACGCGGTGACGCTGCGCAACGAGCTCGACCGCAAGAACGAGCTCGAAGCCGCCGGCGGCCTGGACTACCTCTCCTATCTGCTCGACGTGGTGCCGTCGGCGGCGAACTTCGACTACCACGCCGCGATCGTGCGCGACAAGGCGGTGCTGCGGCGCATCATCGAAGTCTCCACTGAGAACATCCAGGAAGCGTACGAGGCGCGCGAGCTGCCGCTCGAGATCCTGGACCGCGCCGAACGGCGGCTCTTCGAGGTAGCCGAGTACCGCTCGATCAAAGGCTTCGTGCGGATCAAGAACCTGCTGTGGCCCGTGATGGAGCGCATAGAATCGCTCCAGGGCGCCGGCCAGACGGTTACCGGCGTGGCGTCGGGCTTTCGAGATTTGGACGAACGTACGGCGGGCTTCCAGAAGTCCGACCTGGTCATCGTCGCGGCGCGGCCGTCCATGGGCAAGACGGCGTTCTGCCTGAATCTCGCGCAGCACGCGGCCATCGAAACCAAGGTGCCGGTGGCGATCTTTTCGCTGGAAATGTCCACGGAGGCGCTGATCCAGCGCATGCTGACGTCGGAAGCGCGGGTCGACGCGCACCGGCTGCGCACCGGCACGTTCCGCGACGTCGATTACAAGCTGCTCGCGTCCGCGGCGGGCATCCTGTCGCAGGCGCCCATCTTCATCGACGACTCGCCCGCGCTGACCCCGCTCGAGCTGCGCTCGAAGGCGCGGCGCATCAAGGCCGAAGCGGACATCGGCATGCTGATCGTCGACTACCTGCAGCTGATGCGCTCGCCGGAAGACTCGGAGAACCGTGTCCAGGAGATCAGCGCGATCAGCCGCTCGCTCAAGGCGCTGGCCAAGGAGCTGGCGGTCCCGGTGGTGGCGCTCTCGCAGCTCTCGCGCGCGCCGGAACAGCGCGGCGGCGAGCACCGCCGGCCGCAGCTCTCCGACCTGCGCGAGTCGGGCGCGATCGAGCAGGACGCCGATCTGGTGCTGTTCATCTACCGGCCCGAGATGTACGCCAAGGACGACATCGAGCGCGACGAGGTCCGCGGCCAGGCGGAGGTCATCATCGGCAAGCAGCGCAACGGGCCCACCGGCACGATCAAGCTGTACTTCCATTCCGAGTACACGCGGTTCGACAACTACAGCGCGCGCAGCGACGGCGGTGGTGGGGCCGATGCCGCCTGACGCCGCCGCCGTGATCGTGGCGGCGGGGCGGGGCGTGCGCGCGGGCGAAGGGGCCGCGGGGCCGAAGCAGTACCGCGCCATCGGCGGCGTCCGCATGCTGCTCCGCGCCATCCGCCCGTTCGCCGCGCACCCCAGGGTCGGCCCGATCGTGATCGCGCTGCCGCCGGCCGACGCGGCCGCGCCGCCGGACTGGCTGCGCGCCCAGCTGTCCGACCGGCTGCGGGTGGTGGCCGGCGGCGAGGAGCGCCAGCACTCGGTGGCGAACGCGCTGGCGGCCTTGCCGCGCGAGATCGCGATCGTGCTGGTGCACGACGCGGCACGGCCATTCGTGGACCGCGAGCTGATCGATCGGGTCATCGACGTGGCGGCGTTGGGGATCTGCGCGGTGCCCGGTGTGCCGCTCACCGACACGGTCAAGGAAACCGACACGGCGGGTCTGGTCATCCGTACCGTTCCGCGCGAGCGGCTGGTCGCGGTCCAGACGCCGCAGGCCTTCCCCCGCGATCTGCTCGACACGGCGCACCAGCGCGCCAAGGGCGATCCGAACCTAGTGGCCACCGACGACGCCGCGCTGTGCGAGCGGCTGGGGCAGCCGGTGCGCGTCGTGCCGGGCAACCCGCGCAACATCAAGGTCACGACGCGGGACGATTTCGCGTACGCCGAGGCGCTGGCGGCCGAGGAGCGCTCCGCGTGATCCCGTTCCGCACCGACGGCGAGATCGACGCGGCCGTGCCCGGCGTGCTGCGCCACCTGGTTCGCGGCGGGCTGATCGCGTATCCGACCGAGACCGTCTACGGGTTCGGCTCGCTGGTGCAGTACGGCCCGGTGGCCCAGCTGGCCGCGCTGAAAGGGCGCCGGCCGGGCAAGCCGTTTCTCGTGCTGGTCGCCGACCTGGCGATGCTGCACGGGATCGGCCTGCGCATGACCGACGCCGCGCAGCGGTTCGCCGCGGCGTTCTGGCCGGGGCCGCTGACCATGGTCCTGCCGGGCGGCGAGGGCATGGTGCCCGACGCGCTTCGCGGCCCGGAAGGCGGCGTGGCGGTGCGATGGACCTCGCACCAGGGCGCGGCGCGGCTGATCCGGACCATCGGATCGCCGCTCACGTCCACCAGCGCCAACCGCACACGCCAGCCCGCCGCCATCGACGCGCCGTCCATCGCCGCGGAGTTTGCGCCCGAGATCGCGAGCGGCGACCTCCTCGTGCTCGATGCCGGCCCGCTCCCGCCCTCGGAGCCCTCGACGGTCGTGGACTGCACCGGCGTGGCGCCCAAGCTGATTCGCGCCGGCGCGCTGGCGCCGGACCGGCTGCGCAGCATCGTGCCGGCGCTGACGCAGGCATGAGAGTCCTCATGGTGTGCACCGGCAACGTGTGCCGCAGCCCGCTGGCCGCCGCCATGCTCGCCGAACGCCTCCGCGCGCTCGGCCGGACGGATGTGGACGTCACGTCGGCCGGCACCGCCGCGGCCGAAGGCGAGCCGGCGTCCGAAGGCAGCTACCTGGTCGCGCTCGAGCACGGCCTGGACCTCTCGGCCCACCAGGCGCGGCTGCTCACGCGCGAGCTGGTCGAGGACGCGGGCCTCATCCTGTGCATGAGCGAGCATCACGTGCGGCGGTGCGAGGACCTCGGCGGCGCCGGCCGCGTGCACTTGCTCGGCGGGTTCGCCGGGCGCAGCGGCGACGACGCGATCGTCGAAGATCCCTTCGGCGGCGACCTGCGCGAGTACCGCGGGACGTACGACCAGCTCGACGCGCTGCTCGGCGACGTGGCCGCGCGCCTGACCCGCGACGCCCGTGAGCCCGGTCCCGCCCAGTCGTAGAGTCTTCGCGCTCGCCGGGGACCCGGTGGCGCACTCGCTCTCGCCCGCCATGCACAACGCGGCCATCGCCGCACTCGGCCTCGACGCGGTCTACGTCGCGGCGCGGACCACGTCGCGCGCGCTCGCGGGCCTCGTCGCCAGCCTGCTCGAGGACGGCGGCGGCCTCAACATCACCATGCCCTTCAAGGATTCGGCGGCGCAGTTGCTGCACTGGCCGTCCGACGCGGTGCGCGCCAGCGGCGCGTGCAACACGATCTGGGGCGACGCCGCCGAGCCGGAGGGCGACAACACCGACGTCGGCGCCATCGGCAGCGTGCTCGGCGACCTCATGGACGGCGCGCCGCTCGGCGTCGCGCAGCTGATCGGCACCGGCGCGTCCGCGCGGTCCGCCGCGCTCGCCATCGCGGGACGGTGGCCGAAGGCAGCGCTGCACGTGGTGTCGCGCAGCCCGGCGCGCGCCGAAGCGTTCGTCCGCTGGGCGGGCGACCGCGGACTTCACGGCGCGCGCAGCGGGCCGCCGGCCGGGCGCGCACAGTTGATCGTGTCCGCCGCGCCGTACGACGTCCTCGCTCAGGAGGCCACCAGGACCGCGCTGAGCTCCGCCGAGCCGCCCGATGCGCTGCTCGACCTGGTGTACCCCCGTGGCGGCAGCGCGCTGGTGCGCGCCATGCCGGCGTCGCGCAAGCAGGACGGACGCGGCGTCCTGGTCGCACAGGGCGCGGCGTCGTTCCGGCACTTCTTCGGCGTGGAGCCGCCGGTCGCCGTGATGCGCCAGGCGGTGGACGATGCGCTCGGCTAGCGTACGCGCGCTTGGCGCGGGCCTGCTGCGCGACCTGGAAGCGCTGTTGCTCCCGGAGGTCTGCCTCACGTGCGAACAGCCCCTCGAGCCGCGGAGCCGCGGCTCGGTGTGCTGCACCGCGTGCCGCTGGCGGATGCGGCGGGTGCCGCCGCCGGTGTGTACGCGCTGCGGGCAGCCGCTCGACGCGTGGGAGCGCGGGCCGGCCGACGCCGACGCGGCGCGCGACACTTCGGCCGCATCCGCGTGCGGTTTCTGTCGCGGCTGGCCGCCCGAGCTGGCGTGGGCGGCCTCTGCGGTCTGGCTGGAGGACGGCCCCGCGCGCGAGCTGGCGCACGCGCTCAAGTACGGCGGCTGGGTCTGCGCCGCGCGGCCGATGGCGGACATCCTCGCGCGGGAGTGTCGGGCGCGGCTGGCCGGCGCCGAGCTGCTGGTCCCCATTCCTCTGGGTGCGACGCGGCGCCGGGAGCGCGGCCACAACCAGGCCGCCGACCTCGCGGCGGCGCTCGGCGCGGCGTTCGGCGTGCCGATGACCGAGGCCGCGCTCGCGCGCTCGCGCGATACCCGCACCCAGACGGCGCTCACGCGGGCCGAACGCTGGCACAACGTCGCCGGGGCGTTCGCGGCCGACGCGGCGGTGGTGCGTGGCCGTCGCGTGGTCGTGGTCGACGACGTGCTGACCACCGGCGCGACGCTCGCCAGCGCGGCGGTCGCGCTCGCGCGGGCGGGCGCGCGTGACATCGGCGCGGTGACCTTCGCGCGCGCGCAGGTGCCTCGCTAGGCGCGACAAACGCGACTCCGGCGCCGTTGAATCGTTTTGACTTTTCCCTGTGGCCTTTCGAGCTTTCACGGCGGGCAAAGATCACCCGTACTCCGTGGGAGCGTGCATATGCCGGTTCGTGTCGCGATCAATGGTTTCGGACGCATCGGGCGCCTGGTGCTTCGCGCGGCGCTCACGAGCGGCCGCAAGTTCGACTTCGTCGCGGTGAACGACCTCACCGACACCAAGACCCTCGCGCATCTGTTCAAGCACGATTCGGTGCACGGCAAGTTCGAGGGCGAGGTTCGCGCGGAAGGGCAGGACCTCATCATCAACGGCGAGCGGCTCAAGGTCATCGCCGAGAAGGACCCGGCGAAGCTGCCGTGGAAGGACCTCGGCGCGCAGATCGTGGTCGAGTCCACCGGCCGGTTCACCGACAAGGAAAAGGCGGGCGCGCACTTCGCCGCCGGCGCCAAGAAGGTGATCATCACCGCGCCGGCCAAGGGTGAGGACATTACCATCGTGATGGGCGTGAACCACCACAAGTACGATGCGGCCAAGCACCATCTCATCTCCAACGCGTCGTGCACGACGAACTGCCTGGTGCCGGTGGTCCACGTGCTGCGCGAGCAGTTCGGCTGGGTGCGCGGCTACATGCTCACGGTGCACTCGTACACCAACGACCAGGTCATCCTCGACTTCCCGCACAAGGACCTGCGGCGCGCGCGCGCCGCCGGGATGAGCATCATCCCCACGACGACCGGCGCCGCGAAGGCCACGGCGCTCGTGATTCCGGAACTCAAGGGCAAGATCGACGGGACCGCGCTGCGCGTGCCGACGCCCGACGTGTCGAGCGTCAATCTCGTGGCGACGCTGGAGAAGACGGTCACGGTGGACGCGATCAACGAGGCGTTCAAGGCCGCGGCGGCCTCCGGCCCGCTCAAGGGCATTCTCGAGGTCAGCAGCGAGCCGCTGGTGTCGGTCGATTACATCGGCAACCGCGCCAGCTCGACGGTAGATCTGTTGAGCACCGCGGTGGTCGACGGGGTGTGCGCCCAGGTCTCCTCGTGGTACGACAACGAGTGGGGCTACAGCGCGCGGGTGGTGGACCTGGTCGGCCTCGTCGCCGACAAGCTGTGACCCGCAAGCGGACCATCGCGGCGCTCGATGCCGCCGCGGTGGACGGCAAGCGCGCGTTGGTCCGGGTGGACTTCAATGTCCCGATCAAGGACGGCAAGGTCGGCGACGACACGCGCATCCGCGCCGCGCTGCCGACGATCCGCGCGCTCAAGAGCAAGGGCGCGAAGGTCGTGCTGCTCTCGCACTTGGGCCGGCCCAAAGGCGGCGGCTACGAGGAGAAGTACTCGCTCAAGCCGGTCGCGCGGGCGCTGGAGTCGTTGCTCGGCAGCCCCGTCACGTTCATCCCCGACGCCGCCGCGCCCGACGCGCCGCGCTTGACCAAGGAGTTGGCGCGCGGCGCCGTCGCGCTGGTCGAGAACACGCGCTTCCTACCCGGCGAAGAGAAGAACGACGCCGGCACCGCGCGTACCCTCGCCGCGCTCGGCGACTTCTACGTGAACGACGCCTTCGGTTCGGCGCACCGCGCCCACGCCTCGACCGAAGCCGTGGCGCACCTGCTCAAGCCGGCCGTGGCCGGGTTGCTCATGGAGAAGGAGCTCGACTACCTCGGCGCCGCGCTCGCGGAGCCCAAGCGCCCGTTCGTCGCGGTGCTGGGCGGGGCCAAGATTTCGGGCAAGATCGACGTCATCGAGAACCTGCTGCCCAAGGTCGATCGGATTCTCATCGGCGGCGCCATGGCCTGCACGTTCTTCAAGGCCGTCGGCGGGGCGGTGGGAGCGAGCCTGGTGGAAGACGACCGGCTCGACATGGCGCGCGATCTGCTGAAGCGCGCCGCCGACAAGCTCGTCCTGCCGACCGGCGGCGTGGTCGCGCCGTCGCTCGAGAAGGCGAACCAGGCGGAAGACGTGGCCTGGAACGCCGTACCGGCCGGCTGGGCGATTTACGACATCGACCAGGCCAGCCGTGACGAGTTCGCGAAGATCGTGACCGGCGCCAAGACCGTCGTGTGGAACGGCCCGATGGGCGTGTTCGAGACCAAACCCTTCGACGCGGGCACGCTCGCGGTGGCGCACGCGCTGGCCGAGGCCACGAGGAAGGGAGCGGTGACGGTGGTCGGCGGCGGCGATTCGGCCGCGGCGATCGCGGCCGCGGGCCTGGAAGACAAGGTCACGCACGTGTCCACCGGCGGAGGCGCCTCGCTCGAATTCCTGGAAGGGAAGCCGCTGCCGGGCGTGGAGGCGCTGGACAATGCGTAGGGCGCGCCGATGATCTTCGCGGCGAACTGGAAGATGCACCACGGGCCGGCCGCCGGCCGCGAGCTGGTGCGCACGGTGCTCTCGCGGGTGCGGCCGCGGGAAGGTCGGTCGTTGCTGTTCTTTCCTCCCGCCGTCTCGCTGCCCGCCGTGGCCGCCGAAGTGAACGGCCGGCACGACACGGCGGCCGGCGCTCAGAACGTGTACTGGGAGCCCAAGGGCGCGTTCACCGGCGAGATCTCCGTCGGGCTCGCGCGGGACGCCGGCGCGACCTGGACGCTGGTGGGCCATTCGGAGCGGCGCCACAAGTTCGGCGAGACGGACGAGGAGACCGGCCGCAAAGTGCGCGCGGCGCTCGCCGGCGGCCTCAAGCCCATGCTGTGCGTCGGCGAGAAGCTGGAGGAGCGCCAGGCAGGACTGACCGAAGCGGTCGTGGTGCGTCAACTGCAGGCCGGCCTGTCCGGACTCGACGCCGCGGCCCTCGGCGGCGTGGCGATCGCCTACGAGCCGGTGTGGGCGATCGGTACAGGCGTCAACGCCACTCCCGCCGATGCGGCCGCCGTGCACCGCGCGATCGGCGCGTGGCTTGCGGCGCGCCTGGCTCCGGCCACCACCGTGTCGGTGCTCTATGGCGGCTCGGTGTCGCCGGCCAACGCCGCCGCGCTTCTGGCGGAGCCGGCGATCAACGGGGTGCTGGTGGGCGGCGCGAGCCTGGAGGCGGAGAGCTGGGTGGCCATCTGCGAAGCGGGGCCTCGACCCTAGACCAGGCCCCTTCGTCCGTCTACTTTCCGGCACTATGTATACCGTCTTTTTCATCATCGCCGTGCTCGTGGCCATGGTCCTGATTGCGGCCATCCTGTTCCAGTCGGGCCAAGGTGGCGGGTTGGCCGCGTCGTTCGGCGGCTCGTCGTCGACCGACAGCTTCGTCGGCAACCGGCAGGCCACCACGATTCTGACCAAGGCCAGCTGGTGGGGCGGCGGGATCTTCCTGTTCATCTGCTTCCTGCTGGGTCTGGTGAACACGTCAGGCCGTGCGCAGCGGTCCATCGTCCAGCAGCAGCTCCAGCAGCAACAGCAGCAGGAAGCCGCGCCGGCGCCACTGGCGCCGCTGCCCCTCGATCAGCAGACGCCGCAGACCGGCGCCCAGCCGGCGCCCGCGCCGGCGACGCCCGCGCCCGCGGGATCATCGAAGCGGCCTTCGCAGTGACCGCATGAGCGGTCAGCAGCCCGCCTACCTCCTTCTCGAGGACGGCACGTACTTCCGGGGCGCCACGGGCGCCCCGTTTGACGTCACGGCGGCTGAGGTTGTGTTCACGACCAACATGAGCGGCTACCAGGAGGTGTTCACCGATCCCTCCTACGCCGGCCAGATCGTGACGATGACCGCGCCGATGATCGGCAACTACGGCATCAACCCGGACGACCTCGAGTCGAGCCGCGCGAGCGTGGCGGGTGTCGTGGTGCGCGAGCTGTCGCGGCTGGCGTCCAACTGGCGTTCGAGCGACAAGCTCGACGTGTGGCTGGGCGACTTGGCCGTGCCCATCGTGTCGGAGGTGGACACCCGGGCGCTGACTCGCCACATCCGCGAGAAGGGCGCGATGAACGGCGTGCTCGCCGTCGGCGAGGAGCCGACGGAGGCCGTGCGCGAGACGCTGCGCCGCGCCCCGTCCATGGAGGGCCTCGATCTGGCCTCGCGCGTGACGCGCGAGGGCTGGGAGGTCACCGGCCCCGACACCGCGCGCTTCAAGGTGGTCGCGTACGACTACGGCATGAAGCGGAACATCGTCCGCATGCTCGTGGCCGAGGGCTGCCAGGTGACGGTCGTGCCGGCCGCGACGCCGGCCGAGCGCGTGCTCGAGCGCAAGCCGAACGGTGTGTTCCTCTCGAATGGTCCGGGTGATCCGGCGGCGGTCCGCTACGCACCGGGCATCATCCGCGCGCTCGCGAAGAGCGGCACGCCGATGTTCGGCATCTGCCTGGGGCATCAGCTCCTGGGCCTGAGCTTCGGAGCGGAGACGGTCAAGCTGCCCTACGGCCACAGGGGCGGAAATCACCCGGTCAAGGACCTCGCCACGGGGCGGGTGCTGATCACATCGCAGAACCATGGCTTTGCCGTGGCGGGCGAGCAGGGGGGCACCGGCGTCCCGCGGGCCTCCGGGCTCGAGGTGACCCACCGTAACCTCAATGACGGCACCGTGGAAGGCGTTCGGCACCGGGAATTGCCCATTTTCGCGGTTCAGTACCACCCCGAGGCGAGCCCCGGACCCCACGATGCGAAGCCGCACTTCGCGGAGTTTGTCCGGATGATGTCCCCAACCCCTTGACAGTCAACGAGGTAGCTTCCAGATTAGCCGCTCCGTCACCCTTTGGCGGGACCCCAGCGGCATCCGGAGGCGCTGATGACCAAGGCCGACCTTGTTGAAAAGGTGACCGCGCAGATCGCGCGGACGGCCGGGCCGATGATCAGCAAGAAAGACTGTGCCCGCGTTGTAGATAGCTTCCTTGACGCGGTCAAGGACGCGCTCGCCGACCAGAAGAACATCGAGATTCGTGGCTTCGGGACGTTCAAGATCCGCAGCCGCAAGACGCGCATGGCGCGCAATCCGCGCACCGGCGACCCGGTGGAAGTCGCGGCGCGTCCGGTGCCGGTGTTCAAGCCCAGCAAGGAGTTGCGGGCGATGGTGGCGGAGCGCGAGGAAGCGGCGCCCAGTGTCTAACGGCGCGGCGCCCTACGCGTGTCTCGAGGGGTCGCCGCTTGGAGCGTCGACCTTTGTTGTTTCCCGACCCAACTTCTCGGAGGTTTCCGTGCGTAAAGTCTGTCGCGCTGTGGCGCTGACGTTCACGGCCGCGCTCGTGCCTGTGGTTGCGCGTGCTCAAATGGTCGCCAGCCCGATCCACTTCGGAGGGCAGCTCGACTTCGAGACCGCGAATTCCAAGCCCGGCATCGGTGCGCGGGCGGAGTATGGGCTCTCCAAGCTGATTCCCTCGGTGCCGCAGTTGAAGCTCATCGGGTCGTTCGACTACTTCTTCGAGTCGTCTCCGGTGAAGCTGTGGGAACTCAACATCGACGCGGCGTACAACATCCCGATGACGGCCTCGCCGGTGCATCCCTATGTGGGCGCCGGCTTCAACTACGCGCACGTCAGCGTCAGCTCGGGTGGGTTCAGCGCCTCCGGCAGCAGCTCCGGTCTGAACCTGCTGGGTGGCGTGCAGTTCAAGGCGATGGGGACGCTGACACCGTACGCCGAAGCGCGGTTCGAGACACGCAGCGGCAGCCCGTTCGTGCTGACGGCGGGCGTGTTGTTCCACTAGTAGGAGAATTCCTGAGCCGGGGCGATCCCTGGCCTTAGGAACACGCTCCCAGCGTTACGGTAGGGAGGGTCAGCCTGTCCAAAGGCTGGCCCTCCGTGCTTTCGGGGCCTCACGTTCACCGGGAGGATCCCTTGCGCGCACCGCTCATCGTCGTGCTCCTGGCCCTGGCTGGCGCACCCGCCGTGACGACGGCGCAGACCGTCGTGCAGGAGCCGAATGCCACGTTCTACCCGCACCTCGGCGTGCAGGGGAGCGTCGGCCAGGACGTGAACCTCGGGCTCGGCGTGCGCTACGAGAACCGGATGCTCGGCATGTTCCCGGAGGCGCCGAACCTCAGGTTCGCCACGTCCTTCGACTATTTCTTCCCCGACTCGCCGCTTTCCTACTGGGAGTTGAACGGCGACGTGTTCAACCTGTTCGCGTGGAACGGCGCGCGCATCGTGCCGTACCTCGGGGGTGGGATCAATGTCGCGCGTCAGTCGGCGGGGCCGGCGCATCACACCGACGTCGGCGTGAATCTGGTCGGCGGCGCGAGGTTGCCCGGTCGCTATCGGCCGTATCTCGAGGGCCGCGTCGAGCTCGGGGGCGGCAATCGGTTCGTGCTCACGCTGGGCTGGCTGATCTGGTGATCGCCGGTGCGCCGGCGCTTCCCGGAGCTACCGGCGCGCTCGTTACAACCGAACCGGCGGGCGCGTGTTCGCCTTTGCGAGGCCCATGCGCTACGATGTGAGGTCATGAAGGTTCGCGCGTTGTTCTTCGCTTCCTACGCCGAGGCGTTCGGCCGGGCCGAACAGGCGATCGAGCTGCAGGCCGGCGCGACCGTGTCGGACTTTGTGGCGGCGATCCGCAGCGACCCGGCGGCGAAGGGGGTCCCACCAAGCCCGTTGGTGGCGGTGAACCAGCGGTACGCGCGACCGGAAACGCCCCTGGCCGACGGCGACGAAGTGGCGCTCATCCCGCCCGTCGCGGGCGGGTAGCGCGCGCGGCGCGCTTGCCCCGGGTCGGCGCCGCTCGCACTTTTCGTTGTGCCCCAGGTATTGACCGATCAGCCGCTTGACGCAAGCGCCCTGCTGGGCTCGGTGACCAGCCCGGAAAGAGGCGGGGTCGTGCTGTTCCTTGGTGTCGTGCGCCGCTCTGCCGCCGACGGCGACGTGACCGGCATCGAGTACAGCGCCTACGCCGACATGGCCGAGGCCGAGTTCGCGCGGATTGTGGAGGAGGCGGCGCGGCGCTGGCCCGGCGTCGCGGTGGCGGTGCGGCACCGCGTGGGCTGGGTTCCGGTGGGCGAACCGAGCATCGCCATCGCGACGGCCGCGCCGCACCGGGCCGAGGCCTACGAGGCGTCGCGATACGTGATCGACGAGACCAAGCGTCGCGTGCCGGTCTGGAAGAAGGAGCATCTCGCCGGCGGGCGCACGCCGCGCTGGGTCGAGCCCGCGCATGCGTAAGGCGCTGCCGGTCGCCCAGCCTGCCGCGCGCACCGACGCGCAGGGCCGCGCGATCACGTACCTGCGGATCAGCGTGACCGACCGCTGCAACTTCCGCTGCCTGTACTGTATGCCGGAGAGCGGGCTCGACTGGCTGCCGAAGGCCGACATCCTCAGCTACGAGGAAATTCGAGACGTCGTCGCGCAGCTCGCGCCGGCCGGCATCCGCCGCCTGCGGATCACCGGCGGCGAGCCGACGATCCGGCCCGAGCTGGAGACGTTGATCCGCTACCTCAAGGCCATCCCGGGCATCGACGACATCGCGCTGTCCACCAACGGCGTGAAGCTGGTGGCGAAGGCGGCGGACTACGCGGCCGCCGGCATCGCGCGGGTCAACATGTCGGCGGACAGCCTGAGGCCGGAGCGGATCGCGGCGATCGCGCGGCGCGACCTCGGGTTCGACCCGATCGCGTCCCTCGCGGCCGCGGAGCGGGCGGGGCTGGCCCCGGTCAAGGTGAACGTGGTCGTGATGCGCGGCATCAACGACGACGAGGTCGAGGATTTCGCGCGGCTGACGCGCGAGCACCCGTGGCACGTGCGGTTCATCGAGTTGATGCCGGTGGGCGAGCTGGCCTCGCAGGGCTGGGGCCAGGTGGTCCCGAGCGACGAGGTGCTGGCGCGGGTCGACGCGGCGCTCGGAGGGCTGGCGCCGGCGGCC
>Ga0335085_10005229_pt1 | contig 21018 bp, 18 predicted proteins | sample Lox_Sample_45_FD_206712 | JGI IMG/M metagenome (GOLD analysis project Ga0335085, IMG submission 206712) | Soil microbial communities from Loxahatchee National Wildlife Refuge, Florida, United States - Lox_Sample_4.5 | ecosystem: Environmental > Terrestrial > Soil > Wetlands | place: USA...
CCGCCGGTATGGCGTCGACCGTTTGGTCTGGTTCGAGGTCTTTGATGATCCGGCAAACGCCATCGCTCGAGAGAAGGACATCAAAAAATGGCGTCGGGCTTGGAAATTGCGACTAATTGAGCAATCGAACCCGCAATGGGTCGATCTTTACGCGCAAATCAGTCAATAGAATGAATGGCTCTGGATTCCGGGCTCGCGGGCGAACGCCCGCGCTTCGGAATGACGGGATAAGCATGGCCTCGCTCGATACGATCAGCATTGGCATTCTGCTTGGCAGCCTGCTGGTGCTTGCAGGCATCCTGTCGAGTCTGATCGCGCTGCGCTTCGGGGCGCCGCTGCTGCTCTTGTTCCTGATCATCGGCATGCTCGCCGGCGAGGGCGGCCCGGGCGGGCTGAGGTTCGACAGCGTGCGCACCGCCTATACGGTCGGCTCGATTGCGCTCGCGCTCATTCTGTTCGACGGCGGCTTGCGCACCCGCCTGGCGACCTTCCGCAGCGTGCTTGGCCCGGCGCTCATCTTGGCGACGGCGGGTGTCCTGGTGACCACCCTGATCACCGCGCCATTCGCCAAATACATGCTTGATATCAACTGGGTGCAGGCCCTGCTGGTCGGCGCGGTGGTGGCCTCGACCGATGCGGCCGCGGTGTTTTTCCTCAGCAGCGCGCGCGGCCTGCGCTTGCGCCCGCGCGTGCGCGCCATCCTCGAAATCGAATCCGGCACCAACGATCCCTTCGCGGTCGCGCTCAGTCTTGTGCTGGTCGGCATTCTGCAGTCGGGCAATTACGGCTGGGCTTACGCGGTCACGACGCTGCTGCGCCAGGCGGTGGTCGGCGCCGTCATCGGCTATGTCGGGGGCCGCGTGATCACGCTCGTGCTCAACCGGCTGAATTTGCCGCAGGGACTGCACGCCCCCTTTGTCGCGATCAGCGCGCTGATCGTCTTTGCGCTCGCCAATTCGGTGCAAGGCTCCGGCTATCTCGCGGTCTATCTGGCGGGCCTCATCGTCGGCAACCGGCAGGCGCGCGCACACAGCTCGGTCATCACGTTTCTCGACGCTGTCACCTGGCTGGCGCAGATCGTGATGTTCGTGATGCTCGGCCTCCTGGTGTGGCCGCAGCGGCTGACCGAGAGCCTTTTCGCCGCGGTCTTCCTCGCCGCCGTGCTGATGCTGGTGGCGCGCCCGGCCGCGGTGTTTCTGTGCCTGGCGCCGTTCGGCTTTCAGTTCAAGGAGAAGCTGTTCATCTCCTGGGTCGGCTTGCGCGGGGCGGTTGCGATCTTTCTGGCCTCGGTGCCGCTGCTCGTCGGGCTGCCGGCGGCGTATCTCTACTTCGACGTTGCTTTCGTCGTGGTGCTGTCCTCGCTGCTGGTTCAGGGCTGGACGGTCGCCTACGCGGCCAAGCGTCTCGACGTGTCGTTTGCCCGCGCCGATCCGCTGCCGCGCCGCGTCGAGCTCGATCTGCCCGGCCAATTGACGCGTGAAATCGTCGGCTATCCGGTGCCGGCCAACAGCCCGTTCCTGCGCCGCGGGCTGATCCCGAACTGGGCGCGGCCGACGCTCGTCGTCCGCGAGGAGGAAATCTTGACGCCGGCGGAAGCCCAGCCGGTGCGCGAGGGCGATTACGTCTACCTGCTGGCGCCGCCGGAAAAGGCGCAGGCGCTCGACCGCTTCTTCGTCAATATGCCGCCGCCGCCGGCGCCCGATCCACGGCTGCTCGGCGACTTCTTCGTCCATGGCGACGCGGCGCTTGGTGAACTCGCCGATATCTACGGCCTGCAGGTCGCCGCCGACCATACCGACGTCAAGCTCGCCGACTATTTTACCGAACAGCTCGGCCGCGCGGCGCGGACGGGCGACGTCGTGCAGCTCGGCCCGATCGCGCTGCTGGCGCATGCCGTCAATAATGGCCGCGTGGTCACGGTCGGGCTGCGGCTTGACGGCAGCGATGAGCCGGCCGATTGGCGCGGCCGGCTCAAATCGATCTGGAACCGATTGCAGCGATTGCTTGGCTAGTGGGCGCGGCGGGCGAGCGCCGGGCCGTGCTGCACCAGCCAGGCACCGCCGAACAGCGCCGCGGTCCAGAACAGATCGCCCATCACCGTCTTGTCGAGGAACGGCAACGCCGCGACGTAGCATTGCGTGAGGCCTTGCAGCGTCATCGGATACATGCCGTTGAAGGCCCAAACCGCGAAATTCGTGGCGACGAAGAAGATCAGCGAGCAGGACAACATCGCGGCGACGACCGGCAGCGCCCCGCGCCAGCGGCGCGCCAGCATCCCGGCTAAGGCCGGCAGCGTCACCGCGGCGCAGACCACGGCGGTGACCCGCCAATCGTCGCCGGTGAGCTTGAGATCGCTGAGCAGGATCGTAGCGAGCGGCACGATCAGCGCGAGGACGGGCAGACGGAGCATGCGCCCGGCAAAGAGCGCGCTCGCGGCGAGCGGCCAGATGCCCGGGACGTGCGGCAGAAATCGCGCCACCACATTGAAGGCGATCAGGAAGGCGACCAGAGCGAGGTCCATCCACAGGTCGGCGCGGGCTTTGTTGGGCTGCATCGATTGACGTCCTCTTCTTCGCGTTCGCTCTGTTTAGCACGTCCGCGGGCCGATTTCAGCCCATTCGGCGATAATTTCGACAACTCGATCGAGGCCGTCGGTGAGCGCCGCCGGGCCCGGCTGCAGGATCAGCGTCGATTTGATCTCGCGCAGGAAACCGGTCGAAACCGCGGGAACCGCGGCAAAGCCGGGCCGCGCCGCCACCTTCGCCGGTACGAATTTCTTGCCGCACCAGGAGCCGATGATGATGTCGGGCTTGGCGGCGACGACGTCTTGCGGCGTTACCACCCGGTCCCTGGCGTTTTTCCGCCGGGCAAGCTCCGGGAAGACCTCGATGCCGCCGGCGGCTTCGATCAATTCCGACGCCCAGCCGATGCCGGAGATCATCGGCTCGTCCCATTCCTCGAAATAGACGCGCGGGCGGCGCGGCAGCGTGGCGCCGCGCTCGCGCATCGTCGCGACGCGGGCCGCCAGCGTTTTGGCGAGCGTTTCGGCCCTGTCCGCCGCGCCGACCAAGGCGCCGAGCGTGCGGATCATGTCGAAAATGCCGGCGACGTCGCGCTGGTTGAAGGCGTGCACGTCGACATTGGCGCGGATCAGATCGGCGACGATGTCGGCCTGCAGATCGGAGAAGGTGAGCACCAAGTCGGGCTTGAGCGCGAGGATCTTGGGCACGTCGGCGGAGATGAAAGCGGCGACGCGCGGCTTTTCCTTGCGCACGCGCGGCGGGCGCACGGCATAGCCGGAGACGCCGACAATGCGCGCGTCCTCGCCGAGGAGATAAAGCGTCTCCACGGTTTCCTCGGTCAGGCAGACGATGCGTTCGGGCGGAAACATGACTCGTGTCATCACCGGGCTGGCGCGAAGCGCCTGACCCGGTGATCCCGATGAGCAGGCACTGCGTCTCTAAACGAGATGGCCGGGACAAGCCCGGCCATGACATATCATGAGCCCAACAGTTCCGCACCACCTGCCGCTACCACTTTGCCGCCCTCGATGCGCACCACGCGGCTGGCGATGCGGCGAACTTCGCCGGCATCGTGGCTGACATAGATCATCGGCACCTTGGCTTCGTCGCGCAGCCGCAGCAGATAGGGCAAGATATCCTGCTTGCGCGCGGCGTCGAGCGAGGCGAGCGGCTCGTCGAGCAGCAGCAGGCGCGGGCGCATCAGCAGCGCGCGGCCGACCGCCACGCGCTGGCGCTCGCCGCCCGACAGCTTGCCCGGCCGGCGGTCGAGCAGGGGAGCAATGTCGAGCAAGTCGACGGCATGGGCGAATTGCGCCGCGTCGGCGGGCCGACCGCTCATCCAGCGGCCGTAATCGAGATTGTGCCGCACGCTGAGATGCGGAAACAGCCGGCCCTCCTGAAACACATAGCCGATGCTGCGGCGCCAGACCGGGCGATCGATGCCGGCCGCGCTGTCGAACAAAACGTCGCCATCGAGCGCGACGCGCCCGCGGTCCGGCTTGAGCAGCCCGGCGATCATGTTGATGACGCTGGTCTTGCCGGCGCCGGATGGTCCGAACAGCGCGGTCGCGCCGCTTGCGCCGGTGAACGACGCGCTGACCGCGAACGCGCCGAGCGTCTTTTCCACCGTGACATCGAGCATGGGTCAAACCCCGTGCAGCCGCGCGGTGGCGCGGCGGGCGAACCATTCCGAGGCCATCAAGACGCCGATCGAAATGATCACCGCGACGGTCACCAGCTTGAGCGCCGCGGCGTCGCCGCCGGGCACCTGGGTCAGCGTGTAGATCGCCGCCGAGATCGTTTGCGTTTCGCCCGGAATGTTGGAGACAAAGGTGATGGTGGCGCCGAACTCGCCGAGCGCGCGGGCGAAGGCGAGCATGGCGCCGGCGATGACGCCGGGCAGCGCCAGCGGCAGCGTCACGGTGAGGTAGCTCCAGAACGGGCGCGCGCCCAAGGTCGCCGCCGCGTCTTCGAGGCGCCTGTCGATCGCCTCGATCGACAGGCGGATGGCGCGCACCATCAGCGGAAACGCCATGACGCCGCAGGAAATCACCGCGCCGGTCCAGCGGAAGGCGACGACGATACCGAAATGCTCGGCGAGGAAGGCGCCGACCGGCGCGTGGCGGCCGAGCGTGATCAGCAGCAGATAGCCGGTGACCACCGGCGGCAGCACCAGCGGCAGATAGATCATCGCCTCGATCAACGGCTTGCCGGGGAAGCTCTTGCGCGCGAGCAGCGTCGCGACGACGATGCCGAAAGGCAGCGACACCAGCGTCGCGACAATGGCGATGCGCAGCGATAGCGCGACGGCCGTCCAGTCCTGGGCGGAAAGCGTGAACACGGGAGCGCTAGGACACCGGCTTGATCAGGAAGCTGAAGCCGTATTTTTCGAAGATCGCCTTGGCCGCTCCCGAGCGCAGGAAGCCGAGATAGCGGCCGGCGGCTGGGTTTGTGCTCGCCGCCACTTCGGCGACCGGGTAGGTGACCGGCTGGTGCGAATTCTCCGGGAACACCCCGACGATCTTCACGCCCGGATCGATCTTGGCATCGGTCTCGTAAACGATGCCGAGCGGCGTCTCGCCGCGCGCCACATAGGCCAGCGCCGCACGCACGTTTTCGGCCTGCGCGAGCTTCGGCTCGGCCGCGGCCCAGGCGCCGAGCGCGGTCAGTGCGTCCTTGGCGTAACGGCCGGCGGGCACCGCCTTGACGTCGGCAACCGCGATGCGGCCGTCGCCGGCAAGCCTGGCGATGTCGAAGCCCTTGTCGATGGCGACGCGATCGAGCTTCGACGCCTTCGGTGCGATCAGCACCAGGCGGTTGCCGAGCAGGTTGACGCGCGTATCCGGCTTCACCAGCTTGTGCGCGATGACGTAGTCCATCCATTTGAGATCGGCGGAGGCGAAAATGTCGGCCGGCGCGCCCTGCTCGATCTGCTTGGCGAGCGCGGAGGTGGCGGCGTAGCTCGCCGTAACCTTGATACCGGTCGTCTTGCTGAAGGCGGCGTCGACATCGTCGAGCGCATTGCGCAGCGAGGCGGCGGCGAAAACGGTCAGGCCTTGTTGCGCCGAAGCCGGTAGCGGCGTAGCGGCGAGCGTGGCGAACAAGGCAAAGGCGGCGACAAACCGTGGGCGCATGGCGATACTCCTCGGGCGCCGAAACCGGCGCCGGATTGGCGTCGAATGGGATTGGGTGATGACCCGTCGCCGGAACCGCCGTTCCGCCATGACGCCGCACGCACGGTGCGCCGCAGGTCTTTGCGAAAGCTAACCAGTTTTCCGCGCTGAGGCAACACACCGCCATGCCCCGGGTTGCATCGCTCGCGCGGCCGCCGCACACTCGGCGCAAAAGGAAACGCGATATGCCGGAGGCATCGCCCGTTGCGGGCGAGTTCGACTACATCGTTGTCGGCGCGGGCTCGGCCGGCTGCGTGCTGGCCAATCGGCTGTCTGCCGAGGCGAAAAATCGCGTGCTGCTGTTGGAAGCGGGCGGACGCGACAATTGGATCTGGTTTCACATTCCGGTCGGCTATCTGTTTGCCATCGGCAATCCGCGCGCCGACTGGATGTTCAAGACCGAGCCCGAGCCCGGCCTCGACGGCCGCAGCCTCAATTACCCGCGCGGCAAGGTGATCGGCGGCTGCTCGGCGATCAACGCCATGATCTATATGCGCGGGCAGGCAGGCGACTACGACAATTGGCGTCAGCTCGGGCTGCCGGGCTGGTCGTGGGACGACGTGCTGCCCTATTTCAAAAAGCACGAGGACAGTTTCCTCGGCGCCGGCGAGCATCACGGGGTCGGCGGCGAATGGCGCGTCGAATTTCCGCGCCTGCGCTGGGACGTCATCGACGTCTGGCGCGAGGCGGCGGCGCAATACGGCATCAAGCCGATTGACGATTTCAACGCCGGCGACAACGAAGGCTCCTGCTACTTCCACGTCAACCAGAAGCGCGGCCGGCGCTGGTCGGCGGCGCGCGGGTTCCTCAAGCCGGTCCTGAACCGGCCGAACTTGCGCCTGGAGACCGGCTGCCTGGTCGAGGGGCTGATGTTCGAGGGCAAGCGCTGTGTCGGCGTGCGTTGGCGGCAGGACGGCGTCGCGCGTTCGGCGTGCTGCCGCGGCGAGGTCATTCTTGCGGCGGGCGCCATCGGCTCGCCGCAGATCATGATGCTGTCGGGCGTCGGGCCGGCGGCGCAGCTTGGAAAATTCGGCATTCCCGTCGTGCTCGACAAGCCGGGCGTCGGCGAAAACCTGCACGATCATCTGCAACTGCGCATGATCTACAAAGTCAGCGGCATCAAGACGCTGAACGAAATGTACGCATCGCTGCTCCAGCGCGCCTGGATGGGCATCAATTATGCCGCGTTCCGGCGCGGTCCGCTGACCATGGCGCCGTCGCAGTTCGGCGCCTTCACCAAATCGGATGCCGCGCAGGATCGCGCCAACATCGAATATCACATCCAGCCGCTCTCGCTCGACAAGTTCGGCGATCCGCTGCACACGTTTCCCGCCGTCACCATCAGCATCACCAATGTGCGGCCGACCAGCCGCGGCGCCCTGACGCTGAAATCGGCGGATCCCACCGCGGCGCCGGCCATCCATCCGAATTATCTGGCGACGCCGGAAGACAAACGCATTGCGGCCGACTCGATCCGCATCAGCCGCAAGATCGTGGCGCAGCCGGCGATGCAAAAATATTCCCCGACCGAATATCTACCCGGCCCGCAGGTGCGCGACGACGACGAGGCCGCTCTGGTGAAGGCGGCAGGCGACGTCGGCACCACGATCTTCCATCCCGTCGGCACCGCGCGCATGGGACGCGTCGAGGACGCCAAGGCGGTGGTCGATGCGCGCTTGCGCGTCATCGGCGTCGACGGCTTGCGCGTGGCCGACGCCTCGGTGATGCCGGCGATCACGTCCGGCAATACCGCCGCCCCGACCATGATGATCGCGGAGAAAGGCGCTGCGATGATCCTGGAGGACGGAGCTAAGGCAGCGCCTTGAGATGCCGGATCGGCTTGCCCGGCGCGATCGCTTGCGCGGCGGCGACGATTGAATTGGCATCGACGCCGTAGTGCCGGTAGAGCTCGGCGAGCGAGCCGGTCTGGCCGAAATGTTCCACGCCAAGCGCGCGCGTGCGATGGCCGGCGACGGCGCCGAGCCAGGCCAAGGTCGCTGGATGGCCGTCGAGCACGCTGACGATGCCGCAATGCGGCGGCACCTCGGCGAGCAGCCGCTCGATATGCGAGCGCGCATGCACGAGGCCGCGTTCGCGCGCGCGCTGCGCCGCGGTCCAGCCGGCATTGAGGCGGTCGGCCGAGGTGACGGCGAGCAAGCCAACGTCGCGGCGGTCTTCGGCCATCAAGCCGATGGCCTCGATCGCTTCCGGCGCGATGGCGCCGGTATAAGCGACGACCACTTGCGCGTTCGGCCCCGGCTTGCGGAGCCAATAGGCGCCGTCGACGATCTGCTGCGCGAGTTCGCCGGTCATCTTGCGTTCGATCTGCTCGACCGGCCGCGTCGACAGCCGGAGATAGACCGCGCCGCCGGTCTCGTCGCGCAGCCAATTGCGTTCCGACGGCGACGCATCGCCGTCCTTTTGGATGTAGGCGAAGGCCCAGCGCAGGATCACGGCGAGTTCGTCGACATAAGCCGGCTCGAAGGCGGCGAGGCCGTCCTGCGCGAGCCCGATCAGCGGCTCGGCGATCGATTGATGCGCGCCGCCTTCGCCGGCGAGCGTGATGCCGGACGGCGTCGCCACCAGGATGAAACGGGCGTCCTGGTAGCAGGCGTAATTGAGTGCATCGAGCCCGCGCGCGATGAAGGGATCGTAGAGCGTGCCGATGGGCAGCAACCGTTCGCCGTTGATCGAATGCGAGAGCCCGAGCGCCGAGAGCAGGATGAACAGGTTCATCTCGGCGATGCCGAGCTCGATGTGCTGGCCCTTGGGCGAGAATTCCCAGTTGAAGGTCGAGGGGATGTGCTCGCTCTTGAAGGTGTCGGCCATGGCCTCGCGCGCGAACAGGCCGCGCCGGTTGACCCAAGCGCCGAGATTGGTCGACACGGTGACATCCGGCGAGGTCGTGACGATGCGGCGGGCGAAGTCGCTGTCGGTGCGGCCAAGCTCGTTGAGCAAGGCGCCAAAGCCGGTCTGCGTCGATGTCGTCGCTTGGAAACTCACCGCCAGGTCCGCCGGCACCGCGATCTCTCGCCCTTTCAGGCGCCGCGCGCTGCCGGCCGCGAAGGGCACGCGGTCGAGAAAATCCTGCAATTGCGCCGGCGGCAGCGCCAGGCCTTCGAACTTGTCCCATTCATGACCGGGCCGCACCGCCATCGCCTGGCGGAACGTCTCCATCTGCGCCGGCGTCATCAGCCCGGCGTGGTTGTCCTTGTGGCCGGCGAAGGGCAGGCCGAAGCCCTTGACCGTATAGGCGATGAAGCAGGTCGGCCGCTCGCTGTCGGCGGCATGGAAGGCCTCGAGCAGTGAGGGCAGGTCGTGGCCGGCGAGATTGTTCATCAGCGCGGCCAGCTCCTCGTCCGAGCGCTTGGCGATCAACCGCGACACGTCGCCCTGGTCGCCGATCTCGTCGTTGAGCCGCTTGCGCCAGGCGGCGCCGCCGGCGAACACCAGCGCCGAATAGAGCGGATTGGGGCAGCGGTCGATCCATTGGCGCAATTTGTCGCCGCCCGGTTCCTTGAACGCGGCCTGCTGCAGCGAGCCGTATTTCAGGATCACCACGTCCCAGCCGAAATTCTTGAACAGCTGTTCGTAGCGCTCCCACAGGCCTTCGCGCACCACGGCGTCGAGGCTCTGCCGGTTGTAGTCGATGATCCACCAGCACTTGCGCAGGCCCTGCTTCCAGCCTTCGAGCAGCGCCTCGAAAATGTTGCCTTCGTCGAGCTCGGCGTCGCCAACGAGCGCCACCATGCGGCCCTCAGGGCGATCAAGGCCCCAGCCATGCGCGCGCACATAATCCTGTGTGAGCGAGGAGAACAACGTCTGCGCCACGCCGAGGCCGACCGAGCCGGTGGAGAAATCGACGTCGTCTAAATCCTTGGTGCGCGAGGGATAGCTTTGCGCGCCCTTGTAGCCGCGGAAGGCCTCGAGCCGCTCGCGCGTCTGCCGGCCGAGCAGATACTGGATGGCGTGGAAGATCGGCGAGGCATGCGGTTTGACGGCGACGCGGTCGGCGGGCTTGAGCACGTCGAGATAGAGCGCGGTCATGATGGTGGCGAGCGACGCCGACGAGGCCTGATGGCCGCCGACTTTGAGGCCGTCGCTGGTCTCGCGCAGATGATTGGCGTTGTGGATGGTCCAACTGGCGAGCCAGAGGATCTTCTTTTCCAGTTCGCGCAAAGTCTCGACGGTGTCGGCCATGGGCCGCTTATACACCAGCGAGGCCGCACGCAGAACGGTTTATGGCTCGCGCTCCGCCGCTTTCGGATTGGCCGGCGCGGCGAGCACGCTTTTGCAGGCGGGCGGCAGATCGGCGAGCGTCAGCGCCTTCGGCGGCGTTTTCGGCGGCGGCGACGGCTTCGGATGCAGGATGGAATCCTTGAACCAGAAGGCCAGGTCCTTCTCGCTGCAACCGTCGCCCGGCGGCACCGGATCCTGCTTGCGGCAGTTCGGCGAATCGGCCGGGCATTTCAGCCGCACATGAATGTGGTCGGCGTGCCCGTACCAGGGCCGCACCTTGTCCATCCAGGCGTCGTGATGCTTGTCCAAGACGCGGCACATTTCCTTTTTAATCGCCGCGTTGACGAAAATGCGCTCGACCTCGGGCTGCACCGCCGCGGTGCGGATGAAGGCGATATCGGCCGGCGTCCAGGTCTTCGGGTTGACGTGCTTGCCGTCGGCGGCGACGAGATTGCTCGCGGAAATCTCCTCGCGTTCCTTCTTGCTCAGCTCGTGGTTCGGCATCGGCATGAACCAGATGTCGACGTCGAGCCCGATCTGATGGCTCGCATGGCCGAACGGCAGCGGCCCGCCGCGCGGCTGCGCCATGTCGCCGACCAGGATGCCGTGCCAGCCGGTCGCCTTGGCGGCGAGCGGGGCGAAACGCTCGAGGAACTTGACGAGCTCCGGATGGCCCCAATTGCGGTTGCGCGACAGCCGCATCACCTGCCAATTCGGACCGTCGACCGGCAGTTCGACGCCGCCTTGCAGGCAGCCGCGCGGGTAGTAGCCGATCGCCATGGCCTTGCCGAGCGAGGGCAGCTTCTTTTCCGAGAACAGCGTCTTGGCCGGCGTCTTCGCTTCTGCGGCGGAGATCTTTTGCGCCGCGGGTTTCGACGGTGGCACCGGCACCGCGACCGTCGGATTCGGCGGTTGCGCCACAGCGTTGCCGCTGAAGGCGAGCGACAAAGCGAGAATCGCGGCGATGCGGACAGTCATGGTTGGCACGGTCTAGCGATTTTGCCGTCCATTGTCAGGTGAATTGCGCATCAAATCCTTGTCGAGGCATGCTAGTAACCAAAATCGCAGGAATTTAGGCAAGGTCCGAAAAACCTTGCGAAGATATCGCCGAAATCGGCTGTCGGGGGACTTCACGATGTCGCAGCTTGCTGCTGCCTGTGCCGTTGTCGCCGCGCTGTTCGGCGGCCTTGCCTCAGCCCAGGCCAATGTCGTGGTCACGGTGGACAAATCGGCCCAGCAGTTGTCGGTCATCGTCGACGGCGTGCAACGCTATCAATGGCCGGTGTCGACCGCGCGCATGGGCTATCGCACGCCGAACGGCACCTATCGTCCGCAATGGCTGGCGCGCAAATGGTACTCGCGCGAATACGACTGGTCGCCGATGCCCTATTCGATCTTCTTCAACGAGGGCTACGCCATCCACGGCTCGTACGAGGTTTCGCGCCTCGGCCGTCCGGCCTCGCACGGCTGCATCCGCCTGCATCCGGAGAATGCCGCGTTGCTGTTTGCCCTGGTCAAGGACCACATGGACGACACCACCATCGTCGTCACCGGCGAGCGGCCGGCGCAGATCCGCACCCGCGACGAGGACGAGCACAAGGCACGCCATCATACGCATCGCGAGACGCATCGCTCGCGCCAAGCCGCGCCGCAGGACGCGACGGCCTTCGGCCACGATCCGTGGCGCAATTCCTGGCACAACAACAGCTGGCACCAAGACGGCCGCCACGATTTCTTCTTCTTTGGGCCGCCGCCGGCGCGCTGACCGCGCTGTCCGTCGACTAGTGTCCGCGCGCCTTGCGCGTGCGCGCGGCCTTGCGCGCCGAACGCGACCGCGCCGCCGCCGAGCGATGCGCCGAGGCGCGGCCGCCGATGCGTCCGCCCTTGCGCGACGACGCGTGGCTTTCCTTGTGGCCGCGGCCGGAGCCCGACTTCTTGCCGCCGCCGGATTCCTTGTTGACCGTCGCCCAGGCGCGCCGTTCGGCCTCGTCCTGCGCGACGCCGCGGCGCTCGTAACCCTTCTCGATGTGGCGCGCCTTGCGCTTCTGCTTGTTGGTGTAGGCTGCCTTGCTGCCGCGCGGCATGGGGTTCCTCCGGGACTGCTGAACTTTTGTTTGAACGCGCGGAATTGAGGCCGAGTTCCGTTTTTCGACGTTGTCATGGCCGGGCTTGTCCCGGCCATCTCGCTGAGGGGCGCACAGTGCTTTCCTAAGCGGGATCACCGGGACAAGCCCGGTGATGACTAACTGGTGGCGTGCGTCGTCGCCCCTGTTTTTTGAACGGCCCGGGGAGGCCGGCGTCTCGTTTTCCGTTCCCCAAAACGGGGAATGGAGCGCCGAGAGGGGCGCCCGGGCGCTGGCGAAGCGCCCTTGGGCAGCCCTTGCGATCGGGCCGCCCGCGCGCCTTGCGAGAGCGCGCGCCGGCAGACGGTGCCGGCTGCGCCCCCCTTGGCGCTCCATCCGCGGCGCGCGCATTGTCGGCGCGGCCGGCCGCCGCAGGAGGGGCCCACGTGCGGCCCCGACCTACAACGGCGCGACGGCTCTAGCAGACGATAGGAATAAAGTCAAGACGAAAACGATGCGAGCGCCGGCAGCCAGGAGTGCTTGGCCGCGCCGGCCAAGGTCGCGTCGTCGATCGCGGTGAAATAGGCGGCGATAAACAGCAGGCCCAGGACAAAGCCGGTGACCACCACGACCGAGACGCCGGTCTCGATCAGCGGCAAGCCGACGAACCAGGCCTTTTTGCCGTGCCGCGGCACGCAAAGCATCAGCAGGCCGAGGCTGGCGAGCATGAGCACGAAACCGCTCACGAGTTGCGTAATGTTCGACATTGGCCCCCTCCTCATGACAGCGCGCGGGCGCAAGGCTAGAGCACGCTGCCGCGCAGCTGCAGCCGCGCGTAACGCCGCGCGACAGCGTGTCGCGGCCGGGCTTGTCCCGGCCCTCCGCGAGGCGGCATGGCGGCTGAGTTACGGTCGGGTCAGGCCCAGCACGATCAGCAGCGCACGATCGAGCTTTTCGTTCGCGGCATCGCCAATCCTTCCGATAACGCCGCGAATTCGATCGCGCCGCAGCGCCAGCATTTTATCGGTCATGATCTGCGATCGCTGGCGCAGCCCGGTCTCGGCGTCGCCGGGGATGATCGGCCGCAGCGTCAACTCTTGCGATACGTCGCTCGTCAGCGGACAAACGAGGACGGTGAGCGCCCTGTCGTTGAATTCGTCCGCCTGAACGACGACGGCGGGACGCGGCTTGCCCAGATCGGCATGCGTCGCCAGGACGATATCGCCGCGCTTTAGCGCCATTCACCCCAATCGTAGGCCTTCTCGATCCAGTCTTCGACGGCGCCGCTCTCCACGGGGCGCGCCATCAGCTTCGCCTGACGGCGAAGGCCGGCCCGCACCTTGGGATCGCGCAGGTCGGGCACCCAGAACTGGACAGGGCGCAGGCCCTGCGCGCGCAGGCGCTTGCGCCGCGCGGCCATGCGCTGCGCCGGTGTTTTGGCTGTCGCTCGATTGTGACGGCGCGGCGTGCTCATCGCAGCAACGTAACATGTTACGTTAAGGCCGGCAACGGCTCACACATCCACCTTCAGCGCGGCGATGAACGCCTCCTGCGGGATGTCGACCTTGCCGAACTGGCGCATGCGCTTCTTGCCTTCCTTCTGCTTGTCGAGCAGCTTGCGCTTGCGCGTGGCGTCGCCGCCGTAGCACTTGGCGGTGACGTCCTTGCGGAAGGCGCGCACGGTTTCGCGGGCGATGACCTTGCCGCCGATCGCCGCCTGGATCGGCACCTGGAACATGTGCGGCGGGATCAGCTCCTTCAGCTTCTCCGCCATGGCGCGGCCGCGCTGCTCGGCGCGGGTGCGGTGCACGAGCATCGACAGCGCGTCGACCGGCTCGCCGTTGACCAGCATCTGCAACTTGACGAGATCGGCCGGCCGGTAGTCGGTCAGGTGATAGTCGAACGAGGCATAGCCGCGCGACACCGACTTCAAGCGGTCGTAGAAGTCGAACACCACCTCGTTGAGCGGCAGGTTATAGCGCACCATGGCGCGGTTGCCGACGTAAGTGAGCTCCTTCTGCTCGCCGCGGCGGTCCTGGCAGAGCTTCAAGACGGCGCCGAGATATTCGTCGGGCGTCAGAATCGTCGCCTCGATCCAGGGCTCCTGCGTTTCCTCGATATGGTTGGGGTCCGGCATGTCGACCGGATTGTGGATCTCCAGGTCTTTGCCGCTGGTGAGCTTGACCTTGTAGATCACCGAGGGCGCGGTGGCGATCAGGTCGAGATTGAATTCGCGCGACAATCGCTCCTGGATGATCTCGAGATGCAACAGGCCGAGGAAGCCGCAGCGGAAGCCGAAGCCGAGCGCGGCGGAGGTTTCCATCTCGTAGGTGAAGCTCGCGTCGTTCAGGCGCAGCTTGCCCATGGCCGCGCGCAGGTCCTCGAAATTGGCGGCGTCGACCGGAAACAGGCCGCAAAACACCACCGGCACCGCCGGGCGGAAACCGGGCAGCGGCGCCGCCACCGGCTTCTTGTCGTCGGTGATGGTATCGCCGACGCGGGTGTCGGCGACTTCCTTGATCGAGGCAGTGAGCATGCCGATCTCGCCGGGGCCGAGCTCGTCGACCATGGTGAGTTTGGGCGTGAACACGCCGGTGCGGTCGACGTCGTAGGCGGCGTCGGTGCCCATCATGCGGATGCGCATGTCCTTCTTGAGCACGCCGTCGACGATGCGCACCAAGACGACGACGCCGAGATAGGCGTCGTACCAGCTGTCCACGAGCAGCGCCTTGAGCGTCGCCTCGCGGTCGCCCTTGGGCGGCGGCAGGCGGGTGACGATCGCTTCCAGGACTTCCGGCGCGTTCTGCCCGGTCTTGGCCGAGATCTCGATGGCGTTACTGGCGTCGAGCCCGATGACGTCCTCGATCTGCTTCTTCACCGCGGCCGGATCGGCGGCCGGCAGGTCGACCTTGTTGAGCACCGGCACGATTTCGTGGCCGGCGTCGATGGCGTGGTAGACATTGGCGAGCGTCTGCGCCTCGACGCCCTGACTGGCGTCCACCACCAGCAATGAGCCCTCGCAGGCGGCGAGCGAGCGGTTCACCTCATAGGCGAAGTCGACATGGCCGGGCGTGTCGATCAAATTGAGCACATAGTTTTTGCCGTCGCGCGCGCGGTAGTTCAGGCGCACGGTCTGCGCCTTGATGGTGATGCCGCGCTCGCGCTCGATGTCCATGGAATCGAGCACCTGCTCCTTCATCTCGCGCGCTTCGAGGCCGCCGGTGAGCTGGATCAGCCGGTCGGCCAGCGTCGACTTGCCGTGGTCGATATGCGCGACGATGGAGAAATTGCGGATGTTGGTGATGGGCACGGCCGTCATGGCGCGGCAGATAACACTCGAATCCGCAGCCTTCAAGCAATCTCCGCGTCATTTCGGGGCGCGGCTTTCCTTCACCTCTCCCATGGGGAGAGGTCGCCCGCCGCAGGCGGGCGGGTGAGGGGTTAAAATCTATCGATGATCATGACCTCCCTCACCCCAACCCTCTCCCCACAGGGGAGAGGGAGCGCGTTGTGCCTCGTGGTATCCGCGTGGACCAACTCACCATTGGCGTGCGATAGACCCTGCTTATGCGCCTGCTGAAGCCGATCGACGCCTTGCGCCGTGCGCTCACCGACCCGGCGCGCGCCGAGCGCAACGTGCTCGCGGCGCTCGTCGCCTATGCGCTGCTGTGGACCGCCTACGGCACCATCGCCAAATCGAGCCAGGGCCTGCATCCCGACATGACCGAGGTGATCGCCTGGTCGCGCGATCTCGCCTGGGGCTACAAGCATCCGCCGCTCGCCGCCGCCATCGCGTGGGCGTGGTTCGCCGTCTTTCCGCTGGTGGAATGGTCCTATTACCTCCTGGCCATGCTGATGCCGGCGCTGACGCTGTGGATCGTCTGGCGGCTGTCGGCGGATTATCTCGACATCGAGAAGCGCATCGTCGGTCTGGCGCTGTTGACCTTCGTGCCGTTCTTCAATTTCCACGCCCTGAAGTACAACGTGAACACGGTGCTGATGCCGACCTGGGCGGCGACCACGTTCTGGTTTCTGCGCGCGTACCGGACGCGCCACCTGGGCTGGGCGGCGCTCGCCGGGCTCGGCGCCGCCCTTTGCATGCTCGGAAAATACTGGTCGATCTTCTTGCTCGCGGGCTTAGCGCTCGCCGCGCTGCTCGATCGGCGCCGCGGCGTCTATTTCCGCTCCGCCGCGCCCTGGGTCACGGTGATCGTCGGCCTCATCGCGATCGCGCCGCATCTCGTCTGGCTGTCGCGGCACTTCGCCGAGCCGTTCGCCTATGCGATGTATGTGCACGGCGAGAAATCCTATGCCGCGGCGGCGCTCAGCGGGCTGACCTATGTCGCCGGCGCCTTCGGTTACGTGGCCGTGCCGGTGGTTGCCGTGCTCGTTGCGGCGCGGCCGGCGCGCGCGACCCTCGCCGACATGATCTGGCCGGGCGATGATGACCGCCGCCTCGCCGCGGCGGCGTTGTGGGCGCCCCTGCTGTTGCCGGCGCTCGCCGCGCTCCTGGGTCGCATCGAAATTACTTCGTTGTGGTCGATGTCGGCATTCGCCTTGTTGCCGGTGCTGCTGTTGTCGCCGCCGGCGGTGCGCATCGGCGCCGGCGGCCTGCGCCGTGTGCTCGCCGCCGCGGTGGCGTTTCCCGTCATCATGCTGGCGCTGGCGCCGGCGATCGCCATCATCGCCCAGCGCAGCGGGCCGCCGGCGAATTCGGCGCAAGCGGCGTTGCTCGCCGGCGAGGTGGAGCGGCTTTGGCACCAGACGATCCCGCAGCCGTTGAAATTCGTCGGCGGCGCCGGCGATCTCGCCGACGGCGTCGCCGCCTATGCGGTCGAGCGCCCGCGCGTATTGACCGACATGCCGGCGCCCGCCGCCGCCGAACTCAAGCGCGACGGCATGGCGATCGTCTGTTTTGCCGGAGATGGCGGCTGCCTCGAACGCGCCGGCGTTGCCGCGGCGTCGGGCCGCCGCGTCGAGACCGAGATCGTGCGCAACTTCCTGCGCTTTCCCGGCAAGCCGCAGCGCTACACGATCATCATCGTGCCGCCGCGGCCGTGAAGGCAAAGTTCGGCAATCAGGCTAGCCAGTCGGTGGCCGCGGCTTTTAGTTGTTTCTGTTTCACGTCAGCCGATATAGATTTTTTATCACCATGGTTCGAGGTGCATTTTGAGCGACACGACGGCGCGCGTCGATCTGTACGGGCTGCGCCTGCCGCGCCTGCGTTTTAAGCTGGGTGAGCGGTTGGTCGACGCGCTCGCCGACCCCCGCCGCCGCGACAAGGTCGTTCTCGGCCTCATCGTCGCCTATGCCGCGGTGTGGACGCTGTACGGCATCGTCACCAAGAGCGTGCACGACATGCAATACGACGCGGCCGAGATCGTCGCCTGGTCGCACCATCTCGCCCTCGGCTACACCAAGCATCCGCCGCTCGCCGCCTGGATCGTGCGCGCCTGGTTCACGATTTTCCCGATCGCCGACTGGTCCTATTATTTGCTCGACATGAGCTATGCCGCGTTCGGTCTGTGGATCGCGTGGCATTTGTTCGGGCGCCTTCTCGACGCCGACAAGCGGATTGCCGCGCTCGTTCTTCTCACCTTCGTGCCCTATTACAATTTCTTTGCCTTGCGTTTCGACCACAACGCGGTGCTCGGACCGCTGTGGGGGGCGACCGCGCTTTGCTTCTTCCGCTCGTTCGCAACGCGCAGCGCGCCGTGGGCGGCGCTCGCCGGCATCGCGGCCGCGGCGGCGATGCTCGGCAAATACTGGTCGATTTTCCTGCTCGCCGGGCTCGTGCTGGCGGCGCTCGTCGATGCGCGGCGCGGCGCCTATTTCCGTTCGGCCGCGCCCTGGATCACGGTTCTCGTCGGGGCGGCGGCGCTCGCACCCCACGTCATCTGGCTCGTCCATAACGAGTACATCTCGTTCAACTACGCGCTCGACGTGCATGAGATGGGCAGTGTCGGCCATACCGCGATGGGCGTGCTGCGCTATCTGGGCGGCGCCGTCGGCTATGCGGCGGTGCCCCTGATCGCGGTGGTGCTGCTCGGCGCGCCGAATGCCGCGGCCTTCGCCGACATGCTGCTGCCGCGCGCGCCGGAGCGCCGCATCGTCGCCGTCACGTTCTGGACGGCGCTCCTGCTGCCGGTGCCGGTCGCATTTGTGCTTCACTACGAGATCAATCCGATCTGGACCTTGGCCGATTTTATCTTGTTGCCGCTGGTGCTGTTGGCGTCGCCGCTGCTCACGGGGCGGCGCGAGGTGCTGGCGCCGATGGTCGGCTTTGCGGCCGTCCTGCCGCTCGGTCTCTTGGCGTTGTCGCCGGCCATCGCGCTCGCCATTCATCTCCAAGGCGTCGATCCCTCGGAACTATACCCGCGGCTGCTCAGCCAGCGCGTCGAAGCAGAGTGGCACCATACGACGGCCAAACCCTTGCGCGTTGTCGGCGGCGACTTCGGCCTCGCCAACTCGGTCGCGTTCTACCTGCCGGAGCAACCGGCGCCCTATGCGGTGCGGGAGCCGGAAGACGCGCCGTGGGTGACGCCCGCAAGCATCGTCCGCGACGGCGCCGTGATGGTGTGTCACATCTTCGACAACGACCACGCTTGCACGCCGCTGCTGCAGCAGGCGATCGACAAGGCGATTGCCGGCAACCCGCCGCCGCGCCACGTCGAGGTGACGCTGACGCGCGATTTTCTCGGCATTGCCGGCAAGCCGCAACGCTACCTGATCTTGATTGCGCCGCCGGCGCAGTGAATCGGGCGTGGTTGAGGTGCCGCCAAACGCGCTTACGCGAACCGGGCTATCGACGGATAACGCTTGCCGCTATGGTGGTTGCGATCGAAGCCGAAAGTCATCGACCTTCGGATGTTTCGGACAGCTGCTAAGCGGAGAGGCAGATGTCGAAGTCGGACGACGATTTAAGTCAAGAAGAACGTCTGACCAGCCTCGAAAAGCTTAAGCTTGAGGTGTTGGCGCTCAAGCGAGCTTCGGCGTGGTATCGTCCGCTCCTGGATGCAGTACCATTCGTAACGGCGCTTGTGACGGTCGTCGGCCTTTGGGCCGGTGCTTATAAGTATTTCGCTGACAAACGCGAGGCTCGTCTCGCGCAAAATGTTTCGGAACTTAAAACCGACGTCGATCAGATTTTGACGTTCCCTACAGACGACAAAATATCTCGTGCTCGGGTTACATTTGCGCTCAACGACCTTGAACGGCTAACGACGGATGATGCGGGAAAGCGCGCTAACGTGACGGACATTATCGAAATGACCGTCGAGAACGATCTCAACTTCGACAAATTGCGCGATGTAACCTTCGATGCGATCGTTCTGTCGCATTGGAAGGACTATTCGAGTCGGCTTAGCCAAAAAGGCGGCTCGCCGAATATTCGCAACAGATATATCGAGGCGCTTCGGCGTCTATACGCGACCAACCCGGAATATTTCTCGTCTATCGACTACAACGATGCTTTGGGCGGCTTTACCGCCTCCGGTTCGGTAGACGAAGCGAAGTATCTCGAATTCTTAAAATTAGTGAGCGGCTATCAGCGGCATCTCAAGTTTATCGGCAGTGCGCCGGAGCGTGTGAGCGCGGTAGAGAATTTCAGCGAGGCGCTGCATAACCCTCGCCTTGCCGCAAAGCTTCTGAGCTTTTCGTTTTGAACCGCTTCGCCCGGCCGATCTCTCAATACCGATAATGATCGCTCTTGAATGGGCCGGCCTGCGGCACGCCGATATAGGCGGCCTGCTTGTCGGAAAGCTTGGAGAGCTTCACCCCGATCTTGTCGAGATGCAGGCGCGCGACCTTTTCATCCAAGTGTTTGGGCAGCGTGTAGACCCTGTTCTCGTATTTGCCGGGATTGGTCCACAATTCGATCTGCGCCAGCGTCTGGTTGGTGAAGGACGACGACATGACGAAGGACGGATGCCCCATGGCGTTGCCGAGATTGACCAGGCGGCCTTCCGACAGCAGCACGATGCGGTGGCCGTCGGGGAAGGCGATCTCGTCGACCTGCGGCTTGATGTTGTTCCATTTCAGATTGCGCAGCGCCGCGACCTGAATCTCCGAATCGAAATGACCGATGTTGCAGACCACGGCGCGGTCCTTCATCTTACGCATGTGCTCGATGGTGATCACGTCGACATTGCCGGTGCAGGTGACGAAGATGTCGGCGCGCGGCGCCGCATCCTCCATCGTGGTGACTTCGTAGCCTTCCATCGCCGCCTGCAGCGCGCAGATCGGATCGACCTCGGAGACGAGCACGCGGCAGCCGGCCTGGCGCAGCGATGCCGCCGAGCCCTTGCCGACATCGCCGAAGCCCGCGACCATCGCCACCTTGCCCGACATCATGACGTCGGTGCCGCGGCGGATGCCGTCGACCAGCGACTCGCGGCAGCCGTAGAGATTGTCGAATTTCGACTTGGTGACGCTGTCGTTGACGTTGATCGCCGGGAAGAGCAGGCGGCCTTCCTTGGCCATCTGGTAGAGCCGGTGCACGCCGGTCGTGGTCTCCTCGGTGACGCCACGCACTTGTTTGGAGAGCTTGGTGTACCAGCCGGGCTGCTCCTTGAGCCGCTTCTTGATGGCGGCGAACAGCACTTCCTCTTCCTCGTTGCCGGGATGGTTGAGCACCGCCGGATTGGTCTCCGCCTGCAGGCCGAGATGCAGGAGCAGGGTCGCGTCGCCGCCGTCGTCGAGAATCATGTTGGGGAAGCCGCCATCCGACCATTCGAAGATGCGGTGGGTATAGTCCCAGTAATCCTTCAAGCTCTCGCCCTTGACGGCGAAGACCGGAACGCCGGCCTCGGCGATCGCGGCGGCGGCATGGTCCTGCGTCGAATAGATGTTGCACGAGGCCCAGCGCACGTCGGCGCCGAGCGCGGTCAGCGTCTCGATCAGCACCGCGGTCTGGATGGTCATGTGCAGCGAGCCGGCGATGCGGGCGCCGCGCAACGGCTGCTGCGGTCCATACTCCTCGCGCGTTGCCATCAGGCCGGGCATTTCCGTCTCGGCGAGGCT
>Ga0335085_10005230_pt1 | contig 21010 bp, 17 predicted proteins | sample Lox_Sample_45_FD_206712 | JGI IMG/M metagenome (GOLD analysis project Ga0335085, IMG submission 206712) | Soil microbial communities from Loxahatchee National Wildlife Refuge, Florida, United States - Lox_Sample_4.5 | ecosystem: Environmental > Terrestrial > Soil > Wetlands | place: USA...
TTCAGCTTCTCGAGGGTCGCGCGGAACGCCCCCTCGTTCGCGCGGACATGCTCGAGCAGGCCCTCTCGCTCGATGAGGTCGAGATTGGCGAGTGCGACCGCGCAGCTCACGGGATGGCCGGCGAACGTGATCCCGTGCAGGAATGTCTTGCGATCGCGCAGGAACGGCTCGACGAGGTGTGGCCGCACGATCATGCCGCCGATCGGTGAATAGCCCGACGTCATACCCTTGGCCATCGTGATGATGTCGGGCTGGTAGTCGTAGCGCTGCGACCCGAACCAGTGCCCGAGCCGGCCGAACGCGCAGATCACCTCGTCGGAAACGAGGAGTACGCCGGTGTCGTCGCAGATCTCGCGCACGCGCTGGAAATATCCCTGGGTCGGGGGGAAGCAACCACCGGAGTTCTGCACCGGTTCGAGGAAGACCGCCGCGACGCTCTCGGGACCTTCCATCTCGATCGCGAGCGCGATCGCCTCGGCCGGGTCGATCGGCGCGGGCCGGTACTGGTTCGTGTTGGGAACGCGTACCGCGCCCGGAACGAGTGGTTCATACGGCGCCTTGATCGCGGGCACGCCGGTGATCGAGAGCGCGCCGAGCGTCGTTCCGTGGTAGGCGATGTGCCGGCCGATCGCCTTGTAGCGGTGCGGCTGGCCGATCGCCTGGAAGTATTGGCGGGCCAGCTTCCACGCCGACTCGACTGCCTCGCTGCCACCTGTCGTGAAGAACACGCGATCGAGATCACCTGGAGAAAGCTGCGCGAGACGTTCTGCGAGCTCGATCGCACCCGGGTGCGCGTAGCTCCAAACGGGGAAGTACGCGAGCTTGCGCGCCTGCTCCGCAGCCGCGTCGGCGAGCTCGGCGCGACCGTGGCCGACCTGCGATACGAACAGGCCGGCGAGGCCGTCGAGGTACCGCTTTCCGTTCTGGTCGTACACCCACGCGCCCTCGCCGCGCACGATCACGGGAATCTGCGTGCCGGGATCGTCCGACATCGGCGTGAAGTGCATCCAGAGATGTCGATGGGCGGCCGCAGTGAGCGTGTCGGACGATGTCGTTGTCATCACGTTCCCCAGGAATAGGTCTGCTTCTCGAGCCGCAGATAGACGAACGTCTCGGTCGAACGAATGCCGGGGATCGAACGGATCTGCGAGTTGATCACTTCGAGCAGGTGCTCGTCGTCGCGCGCGGTGAGCTCGACCAGCAGGTCGTAGGAACCCGAGCAGATGACGACGTAGTCGATCTCCTCGTTCGCGGTGAGCTTCGCGGCGAGCTCGCGCACGTCGCCGTCGACCTTGATGCCGACCATCGCCTGGCGGTGGAAGCCAACGCGTAGCGGATCGGTGACCGCGACGATCTGCATCACCCCGGCGTCGAGGAGACGCTGCACCCGCTGGCGCACCGCGGCCTCCGACAAGCCGATGGTCTTGGCGATCGAGGTGTAGGGCCGGCGCCCGTCCTGTTGCAGCTCACGGATGATCTGCATGGACACGTTGTCCAGCAGTGGACCGGGTGTTCGAATATCGTCGTCAGATACTTGAGCCACAACGAACTACTCGCGTCGGCAACGTTTGATCGACGGATACTAGCCTTCGGGGAGAAGGCCGTAGAGGGGGTCTCCCATGGAAGTCGTCCAGAACTTCGTGAACGGCAAGCCCACTGACGCCCGCGACGGCGCAACGACCACACTGGTCGACCCGTCCACCGGCGAGCGCTACGCGACTGCGCCGCGTTCGAGCGCCGGCGACGTCGACGACGCGGTCGAGGCCGCGCAGAACGCCTTCGACGGATGGCGCGCATGTACCCCGTCGGAGCGCAGTCTCGCACTCTTGCGCATCGCCGACGCGTTGGAGCGCGACGCCGACCGCTTCGTCGACGCCGAATGCCGGAGCACCGGGAAGCCCAAGGCGCTGATGGCCGCGGACGAGATCCCGCCGGCCGTCGACCAGCTGCGATTCTTCGCCGGTGCGGCGCGCATGCTCGAAGGTCGGGCCGCGAGTGAATACATGGCGGGTCTCACTTCGTTCATCCGGCGCGAGCCGATCGGGGTCGTCGCGCAGGTGTCGCCGTGGAACTACCCGCTCATGATGGCAATCTGGAAGATCGCACCCGCGCTCGCGGCTGGAAACACCATTGTGCTGAAGCCCGCGGAGAGCACGCCCGAGACGACGGTGATGCTCGCAGAGCTCGCGGCTGAATTCCTTCCCACCGGCGCGCTCAACGTCGTGTGTGGCGATCGCGACAGCGGCCGCGCGCTCGTATCACATCCTGTTCCCGGCCTCGTCTCGATCACGGGCAGTGTGCGCGCGGGCATGGAGGTCGCGGCGTCGGCGGCCCCCGACCTCAAGCGTGTCCACCTCGAGCTCGGCGGCAACGCGCCGGTCATCGTTTGCGACGATGCCGACCTGGAGTCGGCCGCGGCTGGGATCGCAGCGGCCGGCTTCTACAACGCGGGCCAGGATTGCACCGCCGCCACACGCGTGATCGCGTCGGCCGCGGTGTACGACCGGTTCGTCGAACTACTGGTGGAGGAGGCGCGTAACAAGAAGGTCGGCGGCCTCGATACTCCGGATGCCGATCTCGGCCCACTCAACAACGACAGCCAGCTCGACCGTGTGCAGGGCTTCGTCGATCGCTTGCCGTCACATGCCGAGGTCCTGTCCGGCGGCAAACGCAGAGGCGACGCGGGCTTCTTCTTCGAGCCGACGGTCGTCGCCGGCCTGAAGCAAGAGGACGAGATCGTGCAGCAGGAGGTGTTCGGACCTCTGATCACCGTGCAGCGCTTCACGGACGTGGCGGACGCGCTTCGAGACGCGAACGGGACCGACTATGGGCTCTCATCGAGTGTCTGGACGCGCGATCACGCCAATGCAATGCGTCTCTCCGCCGCGCTCGACTTCGGGTGCGTCTGGATCAACACGCATATCCCGCTCGTCGCGGAGATGCCGCACGGCGGGTTCAAGCACTCGGGCTACGGCAAGGATCTCTCGATGTACGCGCTCGACGACTACACGCGTGTCAAGCACGTCATGAGCTCGATCGAGTAACGCGGTCAGGTTCGAACGGCGGCACCGAGGGCGTCGAGCCCTTCGTCGAGGAGCGTGTGCTCCAGCACGAGCGGCGGGAGCAGGCGTACGACGTTCCCGAGGGTGCCCGCGGTGAGCACGATCACGCCCTGTTCGTGGCAGCTCGCACAGATGCGCTTGGCGCGGTCCGCGTCCGGGCTGCCGTCGTCGTGGACCAGCTCGATCGCGACCATCGCACCGCGGCCGCGCACGTCGCCGATGCCGGCGACCTCACGCTGCATCTCCCGCAGCCGTGCGAGCATGCGATCACCGAGCTCTTGGGCCCGCTCGACGAGCTGTTCCTTCTCGATCACGTCGATCGCCGCGAGCGCGGCGGCGCACGACACCGGATTCCCGCCGAACGTGCTCCCGAGCCCGCCCGGGTGAACCGCGTCCATGATCTCGGCCCGGCCGGTGACCCCGGCGATCGGCATGCCGCCGCCGAGCCCCTTGGCCGTCGCGACGAGGTCCGGCACGACGCCCTCGTGCTCAGTCGCGAACCATGCGCCGGTACGGCCGAATCCCGTCTGCACCTCATCGGCCACGAACACGACGCCGTTCGCGCGGCACCATTGCGCGATCCCCTGCAGCCAGCCCGCCTCGGGGACCACGAAGCCGCCCTCGCCCGCGATCGGTTCCACGACGACGCACGCGATCTGCGACGCGTCGACGCTGGCCTCGATCCACGCGATCGTCTCCTCGAGCCCGCCGGCATTGCGGTACGGGTAGGAGAAGGGGGCGCGGTACACCTCGGGGGCGTACGGACCGAACGACTTCTTGTACGGCACGACCTTGGCGGTGAGCGACAACCCGAGCAGGGTGCGGCCGTGGAACGCCTGGTCGAACGCGACGATCGCGGGCCGGCCGGTTGCGGCACGCGCGATCTTCACCGCGTTCTCGACTGCTTCGGCGCCCGAGTTGACGAGGACGGAGCGTTTCTCGTGGTCGCCCGGAGTGCGCGCCGCGAGCTCCTCGCACACCGAGACGTAGCCCGCGTACGGCGTCACCTGGAAGCAGGTGTGTACGAATTCGGCCGCCTGTTTCGCGATCGCCTCGACCACCGCGGGATGGGAATGCCCGACGTTCACGACTGCGATACCCGCGCCGAGGTCGATGAGACGGTTGCCGTCGATGTCCTCGACGATGCCGCCTTGGGCACGCTGCACGAAGACGGGCAATGTCGTGCCGACGCCCGCAGGCACCGCTCGGTTCCTGCGTTCCCAGAGCTCGCGCGATCGCGGACCGGGGATCTCGGTAACGAGCTTTCGTTGCTGTTCCATGGCGACCTCCGGGCTACGCGAGCGCGGTCGCGTCGATCGCGCCCGCCCCGCGACGGGCGGCGCGGACGCTGAACGCGCCGCCGATTGCAAGGAGCACGAACGAGAAGAGCAGGACGAACGTCGAAAGCGCGTTGATCGACGGCGACACCCCGAACTTCAGCTGACCGAAGATGTAGAGAGGCAATGTGGTGGAACCCGGGCCGGACGTGAAGAACGTGATGACGACGTCGTCCAGTGAGATCGTGAACGCGAGCATCGCGCCCGCGAATATTCCCGGCGCGGCCAGCGGCAGGACGATGCGCAGGAACGACTGCAGGGGTGTCGCCCCGAGATCGGCCGCCGCCTCGACGAGCCGGTTGTCGAACGAAGAGAGCCGGGCCTTCACGACGACGACGACGAACGCGATGCAGAACGTGATGTGCGACAGGATCACGGTGGTCAAGCCGAGCTCCTGGTGCGCGAACTTGACGAAGAAGACCAGCAGCGAGATGCCCATGACGACTTCGGGCATCACGAGGGAGATGAAGACCAGACTGTTGTAGCCGGCGCGGCCGTGAAACTTGAACCGCGTCAACGCGAAGGCGGCGAGCGTACCGATGATCGTCGCGACGATGGTGGCCGTGATCGCGACTTTCAGCGTGTTCCGGAACGCCTGCAGCGCATCGTGATTGTGCACGAGCGCGTGGTACCAGTGCGTCGAGAATCCAGTCCAGTCGGTGCCGCTCCGGGCCTTGTTGAAGCTGAACGTCACGAGCACGACGATCGGCGCGAACAAGAACCCGAATACGAGCACGGCGTGCAGCTTGAGGTACCGCGGTCGGAGCGCGCTTTTTGCGGGCTTTGTTCTCACAGCGCTTCTTCCCCGACGCGCCGGAGATAGACGAAGACCCCGATGAGGATGAACGCAGTCAGCAGGATTGACATCGACGACCCGAGGGGCCAGTTCTGCGTACCGCCGAATTGGTCGGCGATCGTGGTGCCGATCATTTGCGTCCGCACGCCTCCGAGCAGTTCGGGTGTGATGAAATCGCCGACCGCGGGGATGAACACGAGCAAGACGCCGGCTACGAGCCCCGGAGCGGTGCTGGGCAGGATCACCCGGAAGAAAGTGGAGATCTTTCCGTGTCCGAGGTCGTAGCTCGCCTCGACCAGTGCCTTGTCCATCCGTTCGATCGACGCGTACAGCGGAAGGATCATGAAGGGAAGGAAGCCGTAGGTCAGCCCGAGGATCACCGCCGACGGATGATTGAGGAACTCGTGATTGCGACCCAGGCCGACGTCGCCGAGCAGGCGGTTCAGCAGCCCGTTGCGCTGCAGGATGAACTGCCACGCGTACATACGGATCAGGTAGCTGGTGAGGAACGGGATGATGACGAGCACGAGGTACACGTTCCGCAGCCGCCCGCCGAACCGTGCGATCCAGTAGGCGAGCGGGAAACCCAGGACCACGCACAGCAGGGTCGAGATCGCGGCGTACTCGATTGATCGGATGAAGATCGGCAGATAGATCGTGTTGAGCGCCTCGGTGTAGTTCGACCAGATGAGGTGACCCCACGAGAAATGCACCGGGTCGATGATTCCGCGCTTGCCGAGGCTGTACCCGACGATGATCGCGGTCGGAATGACGAGCAGGAAAGCAAACCAGACGCTCGTCGGAAGAAGTAAGAGGTTGGCCTTGAGCCAGTTGGGAAGTCGCCGCCGGTGTGCGTGTTGCTCGCGCGCCGGCGGCGGGTCGGCAGCCGCGACGCTCAAGCCGACTTCACCTTGTCCCAGCGGTCGGCGTACTCGATCTCGTTCTCTCCGAGATCCTTCTGGAAGGGGAGTTTCGCGAGGACGCTGGCCGGCGGGTAGATCAAGGGATTCCCGGTGATCGACTTGTCGATGTACGGCTCCGCCGCCTTGTTGGGGCTGCCGTACTGCACGTAATTCGTGAGGGCGGCGCCGACCTTGGGCTCGAGTATGTAGTTCATGAAGGTCTCGGCGTTCCGTGGATGCGGCGCGCCTTTCGGGATCGCCATGTTGTCGACCCACGAGAACGCGCCCGACTTGGGGATCACGTACTGCACATTCTTGTTGTCGGTCTGGATCTGGAAGACGTCGCCCGAGTAGGCCTGGCACAGCAGGAGCTCGCCGCTCTTCAGCGGGTCCTGGTAGTCGGAGGTGATCGATTTCACCTTCTTCTTGAGATCGATCAGGTACTTCTCGGCGTCGTCGAGTTGCCCAGTGTCGAGCGTGTTCGGATCGTGCCCGAGTGCGAACAGTGCCATCGCGAACGCGTCACGCGCTTCGTCGAGGAACGCGCTCTTGCCGTTGACCGCGGGAAGGTTGAACGCGTCCCAGTCGGTGACACTGCCCCCGACCTGGGTCTGGTCGAATCCGATTCCCGTGGTGCCCCACTGCCACGGGATGGAGTAGAGGTTCCCCGGGTCGTAATCGGCAGTCCGGAACCTCGGGTCGAGGTTGTTGATGTTCGTGATCAACGAGAGGTCGAGTGGCTGGAGCAGATCTGCGTGCTTCATCTTCACGACGAACGCGTCGGTGGGGACGATCAGGTCGAAGCCCGTGTCGCCGGTGCGCATCTTTGCGAAGAGTTCGTCGTTCGAGTCGTAGTTGTCGTATGTGACCTTGATCCCCGTCTCCTTTTGGAAGTTCGGGATCGTGTCGTCGGCGATGTAGTCGGTCCAGTTGTAGAAGTTGAGGACCTTCGCCTCGGGCTTGTTGGAGAGCCTGAACGGCGTGCTCCCGCCGGCGCTGCCCGTACCCGCGCTCGAGTTGTTGCCACTGCTGCCGCATGCTGCCGCGAAGCCGGCCGCGCCCATGAACGCCATCGTCCGCACGAACGTACGCCGGCTGAAGTGCGGAGACGCGGTGTCCCAGATGAAGGCGAGGGAGACGCGTTCGGGTTCGCTCATGCTGACAGCTCCTTTTCGAGCGCGGGTTCGTCGGTGAGTACGACGTTGAACTCGGGATTCCAGACGAGGCGCGTGCGCGTGCCGGGTACGCCCGCGTCGCTGACGCGTTCGCTGTTCTGGCGGAACACGACGAGGGTCGTGCCCGCGTCGGTCTCCACCACGAGTTGGGTCGATACGCCCTGGTAGACGACATCCACGACCATGCCGGCGATCGTGCACAACCGCTCGGCGACCGGCTCCGCTACAGGGACGATGCTCAACTTCTCGGGCCGGACCGTGAACGCAAGTTTCTCGCCGACGCTGACGGATCGATCGGCCGGCGCGGGGACGAGCAGCCGATCGCCGGGGGCGGCCTCGACCTGCAGGAATTCGCCGGCCCGGCCGACGACGGCGGACTCGATGATGTTCGACGTCCCGATGAAGCCGGCGACGAAACGGGTCGCGGGCCGCTCGTAGATGTCTTCGGGATAGCCGATCTGCTCGACCTTGCCCTGCGACATGACCGCGAGCCGGTCGCTCATGACGAGCGCTTCTTCTTGGTCGTGGGTGACGTACACGAAGGTGACGCCGACCTCGCGCTGGATGCGCATCAACTCGAGCTGCATCTGTTTGCGGAGCTTCAGGTCGAGCGCGCCCAGCGGCTCGTCGAGGAGGAGGACGGCCGGTTCGTTGACGAGCGCCCGGGCGAGCGCCACGCGCTGCTGCTGCCCGCCGGAGAGCTGGGACGGCCTGCGATCGTCGTAGCCGCGCAGTTGCACGAGGTCGAGGTAGCGCTTCACGCGGTCGCGGATCGCGCTCTTGGACACGCGCTTGCGGCGAAGACCGAAGGCCACGTTGTCGGCGACGGTGAGGTGGGGGAAGAGTGCGTACGACTGGAAGACGGTGTTGACGTTGCGCTTGTAGGGCGCGACGCCAACGATGTCGGTTCCCGTCAGCTCGACCCGCCCGAGGTCGGGCTCTTCGAATCCCGCAATCATGCGCAGGGAGGTGGTCTTGCCACATCCTGACGGGCCGAGCATCGAGAAGAACTCACCGCGCCCGACGGTGATGGTCACGTTGTCGACGGCGACCATCTCACCGAAGCGCTTGGTGACGCCGTAGAGGCCGACTTCGACTGGTGCTTCGGGATCCGTCACCCCGCCTCCTGCAAGCAAACGTGTATCGCCGGGCACCATCGCAGATGCGAGGGCACCCCGCAAACGCGATCATGCCTCCGCGCGGGCGCTCGCGCGCTGCTCGGCGTCTTCCGACCGCGCGACACATTGCCGGTACCCGCATCGTCGGGCCTGACGCTGCGATATTCGTAGGGGGACCAGGTTCGCCGGCCACCCGTCGGTCGGACGGCCGGCTAAGCCGGGAACGCGTCGGTCGGGAACGCGAACACTTCGCCACGGCCACTGCGGGCCAACGACTGGTAGTTGCGGGACGCGAACCACCAACGTCCGCCGGACCGGCGGTACTCGTCCTGGTAGACGCCGAACGCCTGCGTCGCGTGTCCCGACGCCGCGTCCTGGCGCAGCTCGCAGATGTAAAGACGCGCGGTGGCACGATCGGCATCGCCGCCGGCCCGCAACGCGACCCGCGTGCTCAACGGGACGAACTCGAAGAACTCGAACCGTTCGACCGCGGTACCGATGAACTCGCCGAGCTGTCGGGGCCCGGTCAGCTCGATGACGGGATTGGTCACGGTGTCGACGCGAACCGGCGCGTCCGCCAGGAACATGTCGTCGAACTCCGCCCACGCCCGTCGGGTCACTGCATCGGCATACGCGTTCTGCAGACGTGTGATCGCGACGTAGTCGATCGTGTCCTGCAGCGCGTCCGGCGTGCGGTCACCCATTGGGCCGCGAGAAGTCGCGATTCGGGTGCTTCGGCGGCATCGCGACGTCGGGGACCTTGCACTTGCTCTCGCGCATGTCCTCGAGCACGTGCACCATGTTGAGGAGGTCCTCCTCGTAGCGGAACCTTCCGTTTCCGGCGTAGATCAGCGTAGAGACGCCCGACTGCTCGTAGGGCCGCCCATCGGTGCGCTGACCGGGGAGGAGCTGCTTCCACTTGATGATTACATTGTCGCCTTCGATGGCATAGAACTCGACGGGGAACTTCCAGTCCTCGAGCCCGACCATCGCGTCGCCGAACACCGTCGCCCGCATCTCCTCGATGCCCTCTACCCGTCCCCACGCGGGATCGATGAACACGGCGTCGTCGGTGAAGTACTGCGCGAGTGCACTCCAACCGGCGTCGCCGGCGTCGATCACCTTGCGCGTCTCGATATAGCGCTCGACGGTCGCGGCGATCTCGTCCCGGGGAAAAGGCATGGTCTCGGCCTCTCTGATCATGGTCGGCTTGGAATCTAGGCGGTGGGCGTGTCGGCGATGACGGCGATGATCTCGTCGCCGTAGCGCTCGAGCTTCGTCGGGCCGATGCCGGTGCAGCCGGCGAGGTCGGCCAGCGACTCGGGCCGCCGGTCGGCGATGCCCTCGAGGTGCGCGTCGCTGAGCACGATGTACGCGGGGACCCGGTCGCTCGCGGCGCGTTGCCTGCGCCAGGCCTTGAGCGCCTCGACGAGCTGCGGTGAGGCGTGTGTGACGGGGGTGGACCGTCCGCGAACCAGTTGTGCGCGCCGGCCGTCGCGCTCGACCCGCTCGCCGTAGGGGATCACGACGCGCGTGCCGCCGTGCTCCTCGAGCACCGCGGCGTCGACGCGCAGTTCGACGATCGGTCCCGTCGATCCGGCGAAGGTGACCTCCAGCCCGACCTCGGCGTCGATCGTCGTCCGCCCCCGGGGCCGCGCGGGCAGGCGCGGCTCGGCCGCCGCAGGTGTTTCGACGCCTCGCGCCGGTTCGCGCGACGCCGGTTCGGCCGGGGCGGATTTCGCGAGCTCGTCGAGGAACGGACGGCGCGCGGTCGCGTCGGCGAGCACGTGCACCGCGGTGTCGGCCCGCGTGATCGCGACATGGAAGATGCGGCGCTCCTCCTCGATGTCGTCGGCGAGCGCGTGGGGCATCAGGCCGTCGTGCGCCCCGAGCACGACGATGTACGGCCACTCCATCCCCTTCACGCGGTGCACGGTCGACACTGCAACGCCTTCTGCCGACGCGGGTTCGTTCGCGCCCCGGAGGCGCGTCCGCAGCCACGGCTCGAACGCGGCCGGCTCGGGTTCGTTCGTCGCCACCGCGATGAGCGCGTTGAGATCGTCGCGGTGGCTCGCGTCGGGCGACTTACCCGAGAGATCGAGCGTGGCGAGCGCGGCACCGAGTCCGATGTCGTCGCGGACGCGGGTCAGCAGCTCGGCGGTGGTGGCGTTACCGCTCGCCGCTCGGCCCAGTGCCTCGAGCTCGTCGCAGAACATGTCGAACTTCGCCGCCGCGGTGCCGCTCAGCGCGTCGGACTCGCGGCGCAGCTGGGGCAGGCGCCATTGGCGCTTGCGCTCGAACCGCTGCAGCACCTCGCGTCGCAGCGATCGGCTCGGCCGCCGGGCCGCGACCGCGAGATCGGAACCATGGAAGGCGGCGTCGTCGCCGACCGCGACCGCGAGCCGGAGGTAGGCGAGCGCGGTGCGTGTGCCCGTGCGGTTCAACACGGCGACGCTCACCGGCGTCCAGCACGGAACCGCGGCCTCGCCGAGCAGGAGCTGCGTCGGGAGCAGCACCGAGTTGACCCGGCTCAACACCGCGATCTCATCGGGCCGCGCCCCGGCGGCGAGCCACGACGTGACGCGTCCCACGGCCGCGGCCGCGAGTTGCTCCGGGGGAGTCGTGACGATCGCGAGCTCGTCGGCGGCCGCGCCGGATTTGGCCGCCACGATCTCCTTGTCGATGCGGCGGCGGTTGTACGAGAGGAGGTTGCGGGTCACCTCCACAACCCGAGCCGGGCAGCGGTAGTTCGTCGCGAGCGCGTGATGCGCGCCGCCGGGGAAGTAGCGGTCGTAGTTGATGAGGAACTCGGGGTCGGCGCCCGCGTAGCCGTAGATCACCTGGTCGTCGTCGCCGACACCGAACACGTCGTAGCCGGGCGCGCCGACGAGGCGCAGCAGCAGAAGTTGCGCCGGCGTGAGGTCCTGGAACTCGTCGACGAGCAGGTGCCGGGCCTCGCGTTGGAACGCGCGGCGGAGCTCCGGCGCGCGCAGCAGGACCTCGATCGCGCCGAAGATCTGTTCGTCGTGATCGATGGCACGGTCGGCGTGGAGCTTGTCGCGGTACTCGTCGAACATCGCGCCGAACCCGGCGACGTCGTCGCGCTGCGCCTCGACGACATGCGGGTCGACGAGGCCGAGCCGGACCTCGCCCAGAGCCTCGAGGTATGGCGCGTACATGTCGGTGTTCGCTCGGGGCTTCACCGGAACGAGTGCTTCGATGCGTCGCCGCATCTCCCATTCGTCGATCAACGCGGTGCTGCCGCTGTCGCGGCGCAGCACGTCGTTGCCGAGCGCATGCAGCGTGCGCACCCGGCGTTGCGTGCGCTCGGGCATGCCGTCGAGCCGGGCTCGCATCGTGTCCTTGGCTCGTACGTTGTACGCGACCGCGGTGATCGAACCCTCGCTCCAGCCGCGTGCCACGAGGAGCCGGAAGCGCTCGGTGAGCACGCGCGTCTTGCCGGATCCCGCGGGCGCGATGACGCGGGCTGCGCCGGAGTCGTGCAGCACGGCCGCGAGCTGATCGGCGGCGAGGTCGGCGCTCGGCGCGGCGGCGCGATCGGGAGTGAGGATGCCCTGCTCGAGGTTGTTGCGATGGACGAGCGCATGACCGGGCGGGACGGGCGTTGCCGCGGCACGCGGACCGCCGTCGCACCACACCGGCGTGCCGTCGACCAGCGCGACATCGGCCCCTTCGACATCGACCGCGCCGAGCCGCTTCGCTTCGACCGCCGGACCCCAGACCATGCGGCCGACGCGGTGGTCGTAGTTGTTCGCGCGCGCGAGGAAGTAGAGGCGTTCGCGTTCGAACTCGAAGCGAGGCGACAGCGCATACGCAGGACGGTTCGGACCGGCTTCGGGCGCGCGCAGCTCGTCGGGCGAACACCGCAACTCGACGACGACGGGGATGCGCTGTGACCAGCGCTGCTGCAGCGCGTCGAGTGCGGGAGCCGGGTCGCGCAGCGTCGTGTCGTCGACGACGATGCGATCCACGCCCGACCAGGGTTCCGGCGCGTCCGCGGACGCGCCGACGATGACGCCCCGCCCGAGATGGGTGATGACGTCCCGCTCGGCGATGTCGGCCACGGGCGCATCATGCCCGAGGCGTGAGACGCCGGGCCGTTAGCCCAGCTCGTTGCCGACGATCGACACGAACGAGACCATTTCGCCCGGGTAGCCGCCGAGGTTGTGGGTCAGCGCGAGGCCGCGGTCGGCGTGCGCGATCGTGCGCTCCGGCGGCGCCTCGCCCCGCAGCTGCAGCCAGGCCTCGAACACCATGCGCAGCCCGGACGCGCCGACGGGGTGACCGAAGCTCTTCAGTCCCCCGTCGGGGTTCACCGGCAGCGCGCCCTCGAGGTCGAAGGTGCCGTCGAGCACTTCCTTCCACGCCGTGCCGCGCTCGGCGAACTGCAGGTCTTCGTAGATGAGCAGCTCGGCGGGCGTGAAGCAGTCGTGCACTTCGGCCATCGCCAGCTGCTCGCGCGGGTTGGTGATGCCTGCCTGCGCGTAGGCATCACGGCCTGTTGCCGCGATCTCCGGGAAGGTCGTGTAGTCGTAGTCGGGGTCGGCGTTCCCCGAGCAGTTGCCCGCCACGAGCGACAGCGCCTTGATGTAGATCGGCTTGTCCGTGTAGCGCAGCGCGTCCTCGGCCCGAACGATGATCGCCGCGGCCGAGCCGTCGGCGACGCCCGAGCAGTCGTAGACGCCGAGCCCGCCGGCCATCAGGGGCGCGTTGCAGATCGTCTCCATCGAGACTTCCTTGCGGAACTGCGCCCTCGGATTCCGGGCACCGTTGTAATGGTTCTTCCAGGCGATGCGGGCCAGCACCTCGCGCATTTGCGCGTCGTCGAGGCCGTACTTCTTCCCGTAGCCGGGCGCGCACATCGCGAACATGGCCGCGGCCGTGAGCGTGCGGCCGGTGCCGTCGGTCGGCGTCTTGCCCGCGCCGACGAGGCCTTGGTAGCCGCTGTCTTTCACCTTCTCAACGCCGACCGCCATCGCGACGTCGTACGCGCCGCTCGCGACCGCATAGGCCGCGTTGCGCAGCGCCTCGGACGCGGTCGCGCAGAAGTTTTCGACGTGCGTGACGGGCTTGTCGTGGAGCTGGAGCGGGCGAGCGAGCATCATGCCGCTCGCGCCCGACATCGCGGTGCCGACCCAGAACGCGTCGACGTCGTCCTTCGTGATGCCGGTGGACGCGAACGTCGCTTCGGTCGAATCGACGAGCAGGTCGTCGGTGCCTTTGTTCCACTGCTCGCCGAAGGGCGTGCAGCCCATCCCCACGATGGCGACCCGGTCCTTGATGCCGTGCGAACCCATAGCGCGTTCTCCCTTGCTTCGGCCTGCGGTCGGTCAGCGGACCGGGCGGGCCTTCCAGAAGTAATTGTGGATCTCGTCCGAGGTGAAGAGCTTGCGGAACGTCATCTCGACCCGGTCGCCCATCTTCAACGCGTCCGCGTCGACGTCGGTGAGCTCGACCGGCAGCCGTCCGCCGCCGTCCCAGTCGACGACCGCGAAGACGGTCGGCGGGCTCGGCGAGTACGCGATGCGGTCGATCGTGAGCAGCGCGATCGTCCCCTGCGCGTCGGCCATGGGTGCCGGCTGCATGTCGTCGACCGCGTCGCCGACGCGCGATACGCGTGCGGGTGGCATGTGCAGCTCGCCGCTCGAGCGGTCGCGCGAGCCGACGAAGCCGTACTTCCAGTCTTCGGTGCGCCCCGACACCGAAGCGGAGATGCGCTCGGGCTCGGGGCGGCGCGGCGGCTCGAGCCTCGCCTCGCCCCGCCAGCTGAGGAACTTGCCGTACGGCAGATCCGCGGCGTTCGCGATCTGCGACGCGACCGTGCGAGCGGGGGCGTACGACGCGATCGCGTCGGTCGTGCGGAACAACAGCACGTCGGCGCCGTCGGCGAGCAGGACGAGCGCGATCACCTCGCCAGGTCCGGCCGCCTCCAACGCGTCGGTCAACAGCAGGGCGGCATGTGCGCTGCCGGTGTTGCCGACGGTCGCCGCGCGGTCGTCGGCGAGCGCTTCCTTCGCCGTGCCGAGGCGCGCGCTCACGGCCCGGGCCGCGCGCGCGTGCATTCCGGTGACGATGACGCGCGCCACCTGGTCGGCCGAGATCTCGGTCGCTTTGAGTGCCGCGTTCCACGCCTGCTCGACCAGTGGGCCGTACTTCACCTCGCCGAACCGCTCCTCCCACACGCGCGATCGCGTCGAGCCGGGCGTGCGCCAGCGCTCGAGGAACTCCTCGGTCGCGCTCGCGCCGCCGAGGTACTCGGCGATTACCGGACCGGCGGTGTCGTCGCCGACGAGCAGCGCGGCCGCGCCGTCGCCGGTTGCCGCCTCGTCTGCGCTCGTCGGCAAGCCGCCCCGCTGGTCGGAGCTGACGACGAGCACGGTGCCGGCACCCTCGAGCGCGCTCCGGAGCGCGCCCACACTGGAGCGCAGCGCGCCGCCGAAATCGAACGCCGCAACGTCGGTATCGAGCCGCAGCGCCGCGTGGAGCGTCGAAGCGTTGTTCTTGTCGACGTACGCCGCCGACGCGGTCGAGAACCACAGCGCGTCGGGCGCTGCGCCGGACGGCGCGCTCCGGAGCGCGAGCCGCGCCGCCTCGACGCCCATCGTCGTCGTGTCCTCGTCGTAGGACGCGACGGAACGGGTGCCCTTGCCGCCGCCGCTGCCGAACGTCTTCGCGACCTCGACTCGCTGGAGCCGCCGGTACGGCACGTAGCCGCCCGCGCTGATGATGCCTCGCATGGCCCCGGAGTCTATGACGCCGATGTCAGCTCACGTCCGGTCGGGCCGGACTCCGGGCCCGCCCATCACGCGGCCCGGGCGCGTTCCAACGCGCCAGCCTGATGTCGGTGGCGAGGGTGGTGCCAACACGCCAGTTCCAGCACGTGAGCCGGAGAGATCTCGCCCGACCCGAGCGCGTCCGATAGTCGGGCAACTCAGTGAGCTTGCGCGCCAGCTCGACCATGCCCGCGCGCCACGCCCGGGTTCATGCGGCACGCGTGCCGGATCGCGCTCGCCGCGTTCGCGTACCCGTCGGCGCGCCAATCGTCGGAGCGTTCGAACTCCGCGACCGCGCGCAGCCATTCGGCCTCTTGCGCGTCGAGCTCCCGCCGACGCCGCGCGATCCAGTCCGACGTGGCGAACATACGTTCGATCTTAGAACACGTATGTGACAACGACACCCGGCCGTAACACCGGGCCGTAGCGGTGCGCGCGTGCACCCTGATGCGATTTCGGGGAGTGGACAATTCGCTCCGTATCGTTGGCAGATGCGGCTCGGCGACGTAGCGAACGGTGAAGCGCAGCAATACGGCAAACCCCTCGACGGTGTCCGGGTACTCGCGGCGGAACAGATGCAGGCGCTGCCGTACGCCACGCAGCTACTGGCCCGGCTCGGCGCCGATGTCGTCAAGGTCGAACACCCTGTGCACGGCGAGTCTGGCCGCGCTTCCACTCCGGCCATGAACGACCCGCAGGGCCGCGCGGTCGGCGCCACCTACCTGCGCAACAATTTCAACAAACGCAGCGTCGGCATAGATCTGAAGCTCCCCGAGGGCAGGGAGCTTTTCCTCGCGCTCGTGCCGAGGTTCGACGTGGTCGCCGAGAACTTCAAGCCGGGCACGATGGAGCGCATGGGCCTCGGCTACGACGTGATCTCGCAGCAGGCGCCGCGCGCGATCTACGTGTCGATCTCGGGCTTCGGCAACACCGTCGAGACCCCGTACCGCGACTGGCCGGCGTACGCGTCGATCGTCGAGGCGATGTCGGGAATCTACGACTACCGCCACCCCGAGGAGCGGCCGGTGACCATCCCCGTCGGCGCGCTGGGCGACATCAGCTCAGCGCTGTTCGGCGTCATCGGGATCATGGCCGCGCTGCGCCACCGCGATCACACCGGCGTCGGCCAATACGTCGACATCGCGATGTTCGACGCGATGGTCGCGATGACCGACATCGTGACGAACTTTTGGTCGCTCGGCGTCCGCCCCGAACCCGAGAAGGGATTGCAGGTCATCTGCGAAGGGTTCCGGGCGTCCGACGGTTATGTCGTCGCGCAGGTGGTGCGCGAACCGCAGTTCTGGAACCTCGGCGACCTCGTGGGCAAGCCCGAGTGGCGCGACGATCCGCGCTTCGCCACGCGCGCGGGCTGGGCCGGCGCGCTCGAGACCGAGATCCGGCCCGCGGTCGACGCGTGGGCGTCGAAGCGTACGAAGCTCGAAGCGGCACGCCAGCTCACCGCGGCGGGCGTGGTCGCCGGCCCCAGCAACCACGCATCCGACGTCATCACGGATCCGCACGTCGCCGCGCGCCACATGCTCGTCGAGATGCCGCGCACCGACGGGGTCGCAGAACCGGTACTCGTCCCCGGCAATCCGGTGAAGCTGTCGAAGGTGAGCGAAGGGCCGGAGACGCGCGTGCCGTGGGTCGGCGAGCACACTGCTGGCGTCCTCGCCGACGAGCTCGGTCTGTCCGAGTCCGAGCTGGCCGGCCTGCGCGAGCGCGGCGTCATCTCCTGAGCCGTCCGCGGCTGGGCGTCGAGCGCGGCGCGCCTCGTACAATCCCGGTGCGGATGTAGCGGAGGTGCGCCGACGGGCGCAGCGCAACGAAGGAGCCCTGTTTCGCAATGGACTTCGATTTCTCGCCCGAGCAACGCGCCTTCGAGCAACAGGTCGTCCAGTTCCTCGACGACCACGACGACCCCGAGATCTTCGACCTGACGCGCGAGAACATGGCCCAGATCGTCGACACGCCGAAGCGCCGGGCCTTCATGCGGGAGCTCGGTGAGCGGGGGTGGCTCGGCCTCACGTGGCCGAAGGAGTACGGCGGTTCCGAGGGCGAGGGCGTGTACGAATACCTCCTGAACGAGCAGCTCGCGGCGCGCGGCGGCCCACAGATCGGAAAGGGCGTCGGCATCATCGGCAAGACGCTCATCAAGGAGGCCAGCGAGCAGATGAAGCAGGAATTCCTCCCACAGATCCTGCGCAACGACATCGAGTTCGCGGTGGGTTACAGCGAGCCCAATGCGGGCTCGGACGCCGCTTCCATGCGGCTGAAGGCCGAGCGCGGCGAACGCGACGGCAAGTCGGGCTGGATCCTCAACGGTCAGAAGACGTGGACGACGTCGGCGCACTTCGCGGAGTGGTATTGGCTCGGTACGAGGACCGATCCGGACAACAAGCACATGGGCATCACGCTCATGCTCGTTCCACTCGACCAGCCCGGCGTCACGATCAAGGGCATCTGGACGATGGGCGACGAGCGCACGAATGAGGTCTTCATCGAAGACGTGTTCGTGCCCGACGAGTACGTCGTCGGCGAGGTGAACCACGGCTTCCAGTACATCTCGCAGGCCCTCGACCTCGAGCGCTTCACCATGTTCACGTTCTCGCCGATGAAGCAGCGCCTCGACCTGCTGATCGAGTATGTGAACGACGCCGTGCGTGACGGCGTCCCGCTGCGAGACGACCCGGTCGTCCGCCAACGTATCGCCCAGCTCGCGACCGAGGCGGAAGTCGCTCGCGTGCTCGGCTTGAAAGTTGTCGCGGCTTCGATGAAGGGCGAGAAGGTTCCGGGAACGCCGCCCCCGACCGTCGAGTCGTCGAAGTACAAGCTCTTCGCGACTGAATTCTCGCGCCGCCTCGCGAACGCGTCGATGGACATCGGCGGGCCTGGAACACAACTGCGCGTGCGCACCGAGACCGCACCGATGGAAGGCCGCGCCGAGTCGACTTATCGCTACACCGTGATCGACACGATCGGTGGCGGCTCGTCGGAGGTCCAGAAGAACGTCATCGCCCGGCGCGGGCTCGGGCTCCCGAAGAACTTCTGACCCGTGCTGCAAGGTGTGACGGTTCTCGATCTTGCGTCAGTCGGACCCGCGGCCCGCACGTCGCGCTGGCTCGCCGACTACGGCGCGCGCGTCGTAAAGGTCGGTCCGCCGCCGAAGCAGTCGGGCGTGCAGATCGTCCCGCCCTTCTACGCGTACAGCGGGCACCGCGGGATGCAGCGCGTGCAACTCGACCTCAAGTCGGATGCCGGCCGTGACGCGTTCCTGCGGCTCGCCGCCCGCGCCGATGTCGTCATCGAGAGCTTCCGGCCCGGCGTGATGGACCGCCTCGGCCTCGGGTACGCCGCGGTGCGCGACGTCAACACGCAAATCGTGTATTGCTCGACGAGCGGCTATGGCCAGACCGGCCCGCGCTCTCAGTGGGCCGGTCACGATCTGAACTACCTCGCGGTCGGCGGATATCTCGATTGCTCCGGTCGGAGCGGCGATGACGGCCCGGCACTCCCGGGCGCGACCATCGGAGACGCCGCGGGCGGCGGTATGCACGCCGTGATCGCGATCCTCGCCGCGCTCGTGCAGCGGGCGGCCAAAGGAGAAGGCGCGTACCTCGACGTGTCGGTCGCCGACGGTGTCGTCGCCCTCATGTCGTTGTACGTGGACGAGTATTTGGCGACGGGCGAGGTGCCCGGCCCCCGCCACAACATCCTGACGGGGCGGTATGCGTGCTACGACGTCTACCGCTGCTCCGACGACCGCTGGATCGCGGTCGGCGCGATCGAGCCCCAGTTCTATGCCAACCTCTGCCGCGCGCTCGATTGCGAGCAGTGGCTCGACTGCCAGACCGATGATGCCGTGCAGGACGAGATCCGCGCCGAGTTCCGGACCGCGTTCGCGCGACAGACGCGAGACGAATGGGTCGCGCAACTCGGTCCGGCCGACACGTGTGTGTCCGAGGTTGCGTCGGTGCCCGAGCTTGTGCGCGATGCGCATCTCCGGGCGCGCAACGTCTTCGTCGAGGCGAGCGCGCCCGGCGAGATGAGGTTCGAGCAGGTCGGCTGGGTCCTCGCCGGTATGAATCGGAGCCAACCCGGACCGGTCGTTCGCGATGCGACCGTCACCGACACGGACTCGATCCTCGGAGAGGTCGGCTACTCCGCCGCCGAGATCGCTGCCTTGCGCGAACAGGGAGTAGCCGCGTGAGCGAGCGTGGGGAGGCGGGTATCCCGCCGAGTAGCGAGCGGGGTCCGAGCGGCCCGGCGCGTCGCGCCGGGAGCGGGGAACGCGTGAGCGAGCGTGGGGAGGCGGGGAACGCATGAGTGATCTGCCGTCGGGCGTCGAGAAGCTGATCGACCAGGTGCAGTACGAAGAGGCGGGCGAGTTTCCCGTCGAGCGTGGCTACATCTACACGACGTGCTCGTCGGTCGAGAACGGCAATCCGCTGTTCTGGGACGATGCCGCGGCCGACGCGATCACCGCGGGGCCGATCGCGCCGCCGACGATGATCTCCGTCTGGTTCCGCCCGCACAACTGGTCGCCGGGCCGGACCGAGCCGGCCGTCCCGCTCCAGGTGCACTTCGACCTGAAGGAGATCTTCGAGCTCCCGGAAGCCGTGATGACCGACAACACGATCGTGTTCTACGAACCGGTCCGGCCGGGCGACCGGTTGCGTACGCGCCAGATCCTGCGATCGGTCAGCGCGCCGAAGACGACCAAGCTCGGCACCGGACGCTTCTGGGTCATCGAGGTCGAGTACCTCAACCAGAACGACGAGCTGGTCGGCATCGAGTCGTACACCGGCTTCGGCTACCGGCGAGGTGAAGCATGACCGTGACCACGACGAAGCTGGTGCTCGGCGACGTGCACGCGGGCGACCCGCTGCCCGAGCTCGCGTATCCGGTGACCGCGACGACGATCGTGCTCGGTGCCCTTGCCGCTCGCGACTGGCGGCCCATGCACCACGACTACGACTTCGCGGTCAATCGCAACGGCACCAAGGACATCTTCATGAACACGCCGAATCAGGCCGCGTGGTTCGAGCGATTCCTCACCGACTGGTCAGGTCCGAAGGGTCGGCTCGGGCGGATGAAGTTCCGGATGAAGGGCTCGGTCTTCCCGGGTGACACGATGGTGCTCGCCGGCACCGTGGAGAGCGTCGAGACCGACGAAGTCGGGTGCGGCTGGGCGACCGTTCTGGTCCGGCTGACCGTCAACGGAGACCTCAAGACCGATTGCACGGCACGCATCGCGCTGCCGACCACCGACGCCGACAACCCCTGGACCCGCCGCGGCGACCAGTGGCGACCGTGAACCGTAGGAGCTGAACGGATGGACCTCGACCTCACCGAAGAGCAGGAGATGCTGCGCGAGATGGTGCACGGCGTCTGCACCTCCTACGCCGACCTCGAGACGGTGCGTGAGCTGGAGGACGATCCCGTCGGCTTTCCGGCCGAGTTGTGGAAGCAGATGGCCGAGCTCGACCTGATCGGTCTCATGCTCCCGTCCGAGTACGGCGGCTCGGGGATGAGCGCGCTGGAAGGTGCGGTTGTGTACACGGAGCTCGGGCGCGCGCTCGCACCGTCGCCGCACTTCGTGAGCGCCGTCATGAGCGCAGGTGTGTTGCTGCACGCCGGCACGGACGAGCAGAAACAGTCCTGGCTGCCGCGCATCGCCTCCGGCGACGCCATCGTGACGACGGCCTGGTTGGAACCCGGCAACGGATTCGGCGCGCGCGGCGTGCAGTTGCGCGCGGTCGCCGACGGCGACGACTTCGTGCTCGACGGCGAGAAGTGGCACGTCCCGTTCGCGCGGGCCGCGAC
>Ga0335085_10005231_pt1 | contig 21005 bp, 14 predicted proteins | sample Lox_Sample_45_FD_206712 | JGI IMG/M metagenome (GOLD analysis project Ga0335085, IMG submission 206712) | Soil microbial communities from Loxahatchee National Wildlife Refuge, Florida, United States - Lox_Sample_4.5 | ecosystem: Environmental > Terrestrial > Soil > Wetlands | place: USA...
ATCCATGCGCAGTTCTCTAAGGTGCCTGAGAAGTACTCCGCTTGAGTCCGCCAGGCGGGTGCCACTCTATACTGCGGAGTTATGCAGCTCTCTGATGCCAGACCAGGTTAAACACTCAAGAAGCCGTTCCCGATTCCGGTTCCAGAATCTGGCAGTCGAGTAGTGGGAGGGAAGCCACTTGTCGGGACTTATCGGAAATCCAGCGGCGTGGAAACACAGCGCGTGGCCGCCGATCCAGATTCGGCTGGTAACAGCTCGGCCCTATCGGCCGCACTTGCGTTCGGCGTCTGCGAGGAACCTCAGAATGTCCTGTTTTTCAGGATTGGAGATCGTCGTAAGGCTGCCTCGGATTTCTGCGACAGTTGCGGGAGGAACGGGAGACGTCGAAACTCGTCCGGGATGGGCCGGGTCGAGGTCGTAACATGCGCCATCGGAGGCGGCCTTGGCAAGTTCCGCGCCGCGAGCGAGAGTTTCGCGGATGTGGGCGCCGGCAGGCAGCCGCTTCCAATACTGTAGCGGTTGGCGGACGATGAGGTCCAGAATACAGTCTGAGTAACATTCGTCTACAGGTATGTGGGCTTGCTCCGCTCTCCAAGCAGCCTCCTCGGCCCATGGCTCATCGGGGTTGGCATCGAAAAGATCCCAGTATCGTTTGGGGGGAACATACCATTCGGCGGCGATCTCGTCATATTCCAGATGCTCGATGAGCCATGCGAACTTCAGCGGAGCGGACACCAGCCAGCCGTCCCTGCCGGCTGCGGCCGCGGCTTTGTCCAGCATTTGCAACCTGAGAAACTGAAGCAAAGCAGAATTCGAACCAGGCATGTTGATCCGCGCATTACTCGTCAGAAAATTATTCAGGTCGACATATTCCTCGAAAGCGACATCCGTGCGAGCCAGCATGTGGGCGACGACAGCCAGCCAATCGGCTTCCGTGTCTCGCGCGTAGTTTCTCTCTGGCCGTGCTTCAGTTGTGTAGGGACCATAAACCCAGCACACCTGAGAGGCGAGGGAGTATTGGTCCGCAAAGTACCACGTCACCCCTTCCGAGTCTGCGGTTCGGGTTGTAATGATGTTCCGGCCGACAAACACCCTTTGTTTGGAAACGGATTTCTGCGACGGGTGATCGTGACACATCGCGCGTGTGTCGATGACGAAGCGCTTCGGCGGATTTTGTGCAGCAGCCGGGCTTACCGCCGCCAAGCAGAAAAGAAGGGTAGCAAAGACTGCTGCTGGTTGGAACGCCCCAGAAAGTCCCTCGTCGCTGCGCGCCTTCTGAGGCCGGCGATCATCCCGGCAGGAGGAGAATCCTATTTTGCCCCACTGCCGGTTCGTCGCTCCGCTCTCAGCGTCGCGGGGCACACACATATTGTAGCCGTCCGGTCGATCAAAACGGTTGCGCTCCGGCAATCGGCCGGAAACGGCATCGCGGGACTTCAACAGGGGACTTCGCACTTTCGTCGTAGGAGGGAAGCACACGCATCATCGACTCCATTCTGGCGTGGAGACGCGATACGGTCTCCAGGAGTTCCGGCGTGATCATTGCCTCCTCCGACTCAATGACACAATCGCACAACGTTTCAACTGCGAGACCGAATTCGTTGGCCTCCAGAAACTCGTCAAAACACGGTGCGGGCCGCGTAACCTCGTTCCGACGGCGGAAACGTCACCCGGAGCGTGCAATTCAGCATTCAGATCAGCCCAAATGTCATGGAGACTGGAATCTGCCATGCCTCAAAATGCAGCAAAGCCGTCGAGAGAATTGGCCGGCGTCGGGGTACGGCGGTTCCGGCTGGTAGACCGGGTTACCGTACATTGACCCATGGACTTGACCGCACCAGCCAGTATTTGAACGTAAAGCGCCATCTCCGACACCGCTCTCCCGGCGATACTATAATGTCGAGCAGTCCCGGAGGTTCGAATGCCCATCACGCGACGCTATTTCTTTTATGGCAGCTTGCTGGCCGGAGCCGTTCCGGCGGTGGGCTTCGGCAGCACCACCTCGCTTAAATCGCTGGGCTACAAATCGCCCAACGAGAAATTGAACTTCGGCTCCATCGGGGCGGGCGGTAAGGCGGTGTCCGACATTGCCGCGGCGGCGCCCACCGAAAACATCGTGGCGCTCTGCGATGTGGACGACCGGCGCGCGGCCAACACCTTCAAGAAGTATCCAGACACACCGCGCTACCGCGACTTCCGACAGATGCTCGACAAGGAAGGCAAGCACATCGACGCGTGCATCGTCACCATCCCCGACCACATGCACGCCACCGCCGCGATGTGGGCCATGGAACGCGGCAAGCACGTCTACGTGCAGAAGCCGCTGGTGCGCACGGTGTGGGAAGCGCGGCAACTGCGCGAGGCTGCGGCGAAGTACAAGGTCGCGACGCAGATGGGCAACCAGGGCTACTCCAACGAGGGCACCCGGCAGTGCGCCGAAATGATCTGGAACGGCGATATCGGCAGCGTCGCGGAAGTGCATGCCTGGACCGATCGCCCCATTTGGCCGCAGGGCATCACCGAAATCCCCAAGCCCGATCCGGTTCCTTCGACGCTCGACTGGGACCTCTGGCTCGGCATCGCCGACATGCGGCCCTTCACCGCGGGCGGCAAAACCGAGCCCGACCGCGTCGGCGGCTTCTTCTACCAGCCGCACAACTGGCGCGGCTTTTACGATTTCGGCTGCGGCGCGCTCGGCGATATGGCCTGCCACATCCTCGGCGCGCCCAACATGGCGCTGCACCTTTCGCAACGGAAACTGCTCAGCGTCGAGTGCGTCCAGAAGGAAGGCACCAGTTCCTTCCAATTTCCCAAGGCCTCCACGCTGCGTTTCGATTTCGCCGCTTACGGCAACATGCCGCCGGTGAAACTCTTCTGGCACGACGGCCTGAAGGAGTCTCCTAAATTTCCCGGCGTGCCCGAAGGCGAATGGCTCGGCGACCCGCCCAGCCTGCCGCGCGGCGCCTACTCGCCAGCCGCGCGTCCCTCCGCCGATGCGTTCCAATCGCCCGGCCACGTGTTCGACTGGGACGAGTTCCAGGCGATGAAAGCTGCGCCGCCCGAGTCGCTACGTTTCCCCACGCCGGATGGCAGCCTCTTCATCGGCGACAAAGGCATGCTCACCACCGGCACCTACGGCGAGGCCACGCGCCTTATCCCCGTCGAGAAGATGCGCGACTATCGCATGCCCGCGCCCCTACTCACGCGCTCACCCGGACACATGCGCGATTTCATCCGCGCCTGCAAAGGCGGCGACCCGGCCTGCTCGAATTTCGACGTGGCCTCGCCCTTCGTCGAGTGGATGCTGCTCGGCGTCATCGCGCTGCGCTATGAAGGCAAGCTCGAATACGACTCCGACAAGATGCGCATCACCAACAACACCGAGGCCAATCATCTGCTCAAGCCCACGTTCCGCAAAGGCTGGGAGTTCCACGCGGTGAAGGCTTAGTCGCCAAAACCGGCCCTTATAGTCGCGGCTCGGAAACGCTCTCTGCTGAGCCGCGACTAAAGCCGTCCTTCCACCTACCCCTTTAAGCCCTCGCCCAGTACTCGCGCCGTGCCTGCACGGTCAGCCCCTTCGTCTTGGCAGTCAGTTGAATGCTGCGGAATTCCGCAATTGTCACCGGCTTGTCGGACACATACCCGATGCTGTACTGAGTGCGCAGTTCTTCTTCGAGAACCTCGAAGGCCTGGTCCACCGGCTTCTTCTTGGAGACCTCAAACAAGCTGCCGCCGGTTTCGTCGGACATGCGATCCAGCACTTTGCGGCCATCGCCGCTGCCGCCGAAAATGCCGTACGCGCCGGGGTCGGAGTAGAGGATCGAATAAATCAGGGTGTCGGATTTGAGTGCCGCTTCGACGGATTCCTTCAGTGTGCCGTTGCTGCCCACGTCCACACCGTCGGACAGAATGATCAGTGCCTTGCGGCCGGTCAGCTTACTCATCACGTCGTTGGATGCCTGGATCACCGCGTCGTAGAGCAGCGTTCCTCCGCCGCCCTGCATGCGCAACTGGCGCATGCTTTCCGAATCGACATAGGCCAGCGCATCGTCCAGTTTGCCCACCAAGTTGGTCAGCGATTGGCGCATCTGCACGCCGCTGTCGAACTGCATCAGGAACACCTTGTCCTTATTCGGACGCACCACCTGGTCGAAGAAGCGCAGGCTGGCGCCACGTTCCGCATCCAACACGCGTCGCTGGCTGGCGCTGGTATCCACCAACAGGCCAAGCGTCAGAGGCAGATCCGTCTCGCGCGAGAAATACCGGATGGTCTGCGGGCGATGATCTTCGGCCAGCGCAAAATCGTCGCGGCTGAGCGTGCCCACCAGTGCGCCGGTTTTGTTGCGCACGTTCGCCAGCACGCTGACCACTTTGACATCGGTGGAGAAGGTCGCCGGATCCTGTCCGCGAACGGCGGCCGCGCCCAGACCCATCGCGCCCAGCAGAAATTCGCGTCTGGTAGCCTTGCTGCGCATACCGGCTAACTTCAGTGTACCAGCGCCTGCAGTGCTAGGATCTTAAGAACGACGCACAGGAGGCGCCCATGAAAGCATTCGCATTCGCGTGTCTCTGTCTCGCGCCCGCGCTCTCGGCTAAGGACATCGTGATCCACGCCGGCCGCCTGATCGATGGCTCGGGGGGCGCGCCGCGCACGCAGATGTCGATCCTGATTAAGGATGACAGAATCACCGGTGTGCAAGAGGGCTTCGTCACGCCGCCGGGCGCGGAGGTGATCGACCTCTCGACCGCGACCGTACTGCCCGGCCTGATCGACGCGCACAAGCATATGGGCGGCGGCGGACGTGGCGGACGCGGTGGACGCGGCGGCACCGTGATCGAGCGCGGCGCGCGCACCAACCTGGATGCGATCCTCGGCGCCACCATCCCGACCCGGCAGATTCTCGAGGAAGGCTTCACCGCGGTGCGCAGCGTCGGAGCGGCGGACGGCATCGACCTGGCGCTCAAGCACGCGGTCGATTCGGGCGTCATCGAAGGGCCGCGCATGTGGGTGTCGCTCGAACCGCTCAGCCCGGTGGGCGGACACGGCGACCCGACCAACACGCTCGATCCCAATCAGCCGTTCGATCCGCTGCGGCTGGCGCATTCGGTGGTGACCGGCGCGGTGGAAGTGACCGCCGCCGTGCGCGAGCACCACAAGCGCGGCGCCGACCTGATCAAGATCATGCCGAGCGGCGGCGTAATGTCCACCGGCGACAACCCGCACCTGCAACTGATGACCAACGAGGAAATCAAGGCCGCCATCGATACGGCGCACGCGCTCGGGATGAAGGTGGCGGCGCACGCGCAGGGCAAGCAGGCTATCGACAATTCACTGCGCCTGGGCATCGATTCGATCGAGCACGGCACGTACGCCGATGCCGAATCGTTCGCGCTCTTCAAGCAGCACGGCGCGTACCTGGTGCCGACCATCGTCGTGGCAATGCAGACGTTCGACCGCGCGACAGCCGGCGAAACTTCACCGGACACAGCCGCGAAAGTGCGCGAGGCAGTGCAGTTCAAGGACAAGATGGTGGCCGCCGCGTACAAAGCCGGCGTCAAGATTGCCTTCGGGACCGACGTCGGGCCTGGCCCGGACCTGCGTGAATTCGGCCTGCTGCACAAGGACGGGTTGAGCACGATGGACGTGATCGTGGCGGCGACGCGCTCGGCCGCCGACCTGATCGGTGCGGCGGACCAGATCGGTACCGTCGCGGAAGGACGTTACGCCGACCTCGTGGCTACGGCCGGCGACCCGCTCTCCGACCTCGGCGAACTGGAGCACGTGCAGTTCGTGATGAAGGGCGGAGTGGTGTACAAACTCGGCGGCAAACACGTGCCGCGATGAGCGAGTGCGGCGCGCGCTTCAGCGTGCCGCGTCGACATTCGTGCCGAGGCGTGGCTCACGATTGCCGCGCGGTCCTCATGCTGACGAGTGATCCGCGAGGCGAGCGGGCAGAGCGCCGAGACGCGTCTCGGCACCGCAGGCATGAGTGCCTGCGCCACGCTAGACTGAAGGTACAGTGCTGGTCACGATCGCTCCGAAACTCGAACGGCCTCGATGGCTGCGGGCGCCCGCGCCGGTAGGGGAGAATTACCGCGAGCTGAAACACCTCATCGAGCGGCTCCGGCTGCATACGGTGTGCGAAAGCGCGGCGTGTCCGAACGTGGGGGAATGCTGGAACCAGCGCACCGCGACGTTCATGATCCTGGGCAATGTCTGCACACGGCGCTGCGGATTCTGCGCGGTGGAGAAAGGCGCGCCGCTGCCGGTGGATTACGACGAGCCGAGTCGCGTGGCGGAAGCGGTCGCCGCCATGGGGCTGAAGTTCGCGGTGATCACCAGCGTCAACCGCGACGATCGCGAAGACGGAGGCGCGCAGCAGTTCGCGCTGGTGATCCGGGCGATCCGCGAACGCGTGCCGGGCTGCGGTGTGGAAGTGCTGGTGCCGGACTTTCAAGGCAATCTCGCGGCCGTCGAGACGGTGATGGAAGCGCAGCCTGATGTTTTCAACCACAATACCGAAACGGTGCCGCGGCTGTATCGCGAGGTGCGGATGGGCGCGTGGTATGAGCGGTCGCTCGCAGTGCTGGCGCATGCGAAACGCATGTCGCCCGCGACGCCCACGAAGTCGGGGCTGATGCTGGGTTTGGGTGAGAGCGAAGGCGAAGTGCTGGCGACCATGCGCGACCTGCGCGCGCATTCAGTGGACATTCTGACGCTGGGGCAGTATCTGCGTCCGTCGCCGAAACATTTGCCGATCGTGCGCTATGTGCCGCCGGAAGAGTTCGCGGAGCTCCAGCGGGCGGGGATGGAGATGGGGTTCCAGCACGTCGAATCAGGACCGCTGGTGAGGAGCTCGTATCACGCAGGATCAATTGGCCACAGATAAACACAGATAGAACAAAAATCCCGATCTGTGTTCAACCGTGTCTCTGGCCAATCACATGACCTCCAGAATCAAACACTTCAGGTAGAGCGTCTCCGGAACTGTCAGCAAAATGGGGTGGTCCTGACTCTGCGTGCGGCGTTCGAGGACGCGGAGGGTGCGGTGCGAATCTAATGCGGCCTGAGCGACGATCTCAAGCAGGGCGGCTTCGCTGAGATGGTGGGAGCAACTGCAGGTGACCAGGATTCCTCCCGGTCCCAGCAGGCGCAGGGCTTTGAGGTTGATCTCTTTGTAACCCGAAGCGGCGCCTTCCAGGTTGCGGCGGCTCTTGGCGAAAGCGGGCGGGTCGAGCACTACCATGGAGAAGCGGCGGCGCGCCGAGGCGTACCCGGCGAGCAGTTGGAAAACATCCGACTCTTCGAATGAGATATTGCTGGTGCCATGAGCGCCGTTGGCGGCGGCATTGGTTCGTGCCATGGCAAGCGCCGTAGCCGAGCTATCGACGGCTTCGACGCGCTCGCAGTGCGGCGCGAGATGCAAAGCGAATCCGCCGGTGGAGGTGAAGCAATCGAGCGCCGCGCCACCGCGGGCATAACGAGCGGCGGCGCGGTAGTTCTCGCGCTGATCGAGAAAGATGCCGGTTTTCTGGCCGCGCAGCAAATCGGCCTCGAACGAGAGGCCGTTCATGTGGACGGTGACGGCAGCGGGAATCTCGCCCGCCACCACCGACGATTCGAGCGGCAACTGTTCCTTAGCGCGCACGGCTACATCGTTGCGGGCGACGATGCCGCGCGGCTGAAAGATTTCGGTGAGGCAGCCGGCGATCACGTCGCGGCATGCGTCCATGCCCTGGTCGAGTGTCTGCATGACGAGATAGTCGGCATAGCGGTCCACCACCAGGCCGGGCAGCAGATCGGCTTCGCCGTGCACCACGCGGTAAGTGTCGCTATGGCGGACCACCGCGCGGCGATGCTCTTCGGCGGCGCGCAGGCGGTGCAGGAAGAACTCGCGGCCGATCTCTTCGACTTGCGGCGAAAGCATGCGGAGGGCGATCTGCGAGGCGGAGCTATGGTGCGCAGTGCCGAGCGCGCGCCCGTGCACATCCACGACCCGCACGGCCTCACCGGGTTGCGCTCCGTCGCGCTCGGTAACGTCGCTCGCAAAAATCCAGGGGTGACCGGAGGCGATCCGCCCGGCCGCCTTATGGTTCACGCGGACTTCGTTCATCGCATGGCCTGCAGGCGGCGGATGCGCTCTTCGGTAGACGGATGGGTCGAAAAGAGGGCGCCCAGCCCGCCGCCGATGCGCGGCTTCATGATGAACAGGTGCGCAGTAGACGGTGTGGCCTCCATGGGAATCTGCTTGGACCAGCCGTCCAGTTCGCGCAGGCCGTTGATCAGCGGATAGGGCGAGCCGACGTACTTGGCGGAAGCGGCATCGGCATCGTACTCGCGCGAGCGCGAAATGGCCAACTGGATGACGGTGGCGGCGAGCGGCGCGAGAATCAGCATCAGCAAGGCGCCAATTCCACCCCCGCCGCGGTTGTCTTCGTCGCGCGCGCCCCCGAACCAGAAGGCCATGCGGGCGACCATGGTGATGGCGGCGGCGAGAGTCGCGGCCACGGAACTGGTGAGAATGTCGCGGTGGAGCACGTGGCCCAGTTCGTGCGCAACGACACCTTCGAGCTCGTTGTCGTTCATCAACTGCAGAATGCCGCTGGTGAAAGCAACTGACGCGTGGCTGGGACTGCGGCCGGTGGCGAACGCGTTGGGCGATTGCTCGGGGATGATGTACAGCTTCGGCATGGGCAGTCCCATGCGGTGCGCGAGTCCCTGAACGATGGGCGCTACGCGGCGGTAGACCTCGGGGTTCTGCGTCTCGGAGACCGGCTGCGCGGCATACATCGAGAGCGCGATTTTATCCGAGAAAAAGTAACTGGCGAAGTTCATCATTACGGCCAACGCCAGCCCCATATAGAGACCATTACGCCCGGCGATGTATTCCCCGCCGATCAGGAGCAGAGCGCTGAGCAGGCCGAGCAGGACGGCGGTTTTGAGAGTGTTCATAAGAGTGCCTCAACGAAAAGACTCACCGCAGAGTCGCGGAGTCGCGGAGAAAGAACGCGGAGAGAACCTGATGAAAACTTCTCCGCGTGTTCCTCCGCGTCTCCGTGCCTCCGCGGTGAATTGCAGTGCCTCATAACGTTACGCGGTCACCGGCACCAGGCGGGTGAACTGGAAGTCGTGGGCTTCGGAGACCACGTCCACCAGGATGGTGTCGCCTTCGCTGAAGTCGCCGTTGATCAACTTGAGAGCCAGAGGATCCTGGATCAGGCGCTGGATGGCGCGGCGCATGGGGCGGGCGCCATATTGCGGATCGAAGCCCTCCTCGATCAGACGGTCGCGAGCGGCGGCGGTGACTTCGATTTTGATGCGCCGGTCTTTGAGCATGTTGGTCACGGCGGCCAATTGGATGTCCACGATCTCCGACAGGTTCTCGCGGGAGAGCGTATTGAACACAATGATATCGTCCACGCGGTTCAGAAACTCGGGACGGAAGCTGGAGCGCAGCGCGTCCAGCAGGCGTTTGCGGGTATCGTCGGTGCGCCGGTCTTTAGCGTGCACCGAGAAACCGATGGCGTTCTTCTCGACCATGCCGGTGCCGATATTCGAGGTCATCACGATGACGGTGTTCTTGAAACTGACCGTGCGGCCCTGGCCGTCGGTGAGGCGGCCGTCATCGAGAATCTGCAGCAGCATGTTGAAGACGTCAGGGTGAGCCTTTTCGATTTCGTCGAACAGGACCACGGAGTACGGCCGGCGGCGAACGCGCTCGGTGAGCTGGCCGCCTTCTTCATAGCCGATGTATCCGGGCGGCGCACCGACCATGCGGGCCACCGCGTGCTTCTCCATGTACTCGGACATATCCACGCGGATCATGGCCTTCTCGTCGTCGAACAGGTAACTGGCGAGGGCGCGCACCAACTCGGTTTTGCCGACGCCGGTGGGACCGAGGAAGATGAAGCTGCCGATGGGCCGGTTGGGATCGGAGAGTCCGGCGCGGTTGCGCAGGATGGCTGCCGAGACCAGGCGCACGGCTTCGTCCTGGCCGACCACGCGGTCTTTGAGCCGCTCGGGCATTTGGACGAGCTTCTGGATTTCGCCTTCCAACATGCGGGTAACCGGGATGCCGGTCCACTTGGCCACGATGCGGGCGATATCGTCTTCAGCGACTTCCTCTTTGAGCAGGGCGTCCTGCTTGACGGCTTCGAGGTCCTGCTCGGCGGTGGCGATGTCCTTCTCGATTTGCGAGAGGCGGCCGTAGCGGATCTGAGCGGCCCTTTCCCAATCGCCCGCGGCGGTGGCTTTCTCCTCTTCCTGACGCAAGGTGTCCTTCTCTTCTTTCAACTGGCGGACGCGGGTGATAGCGCTCTTCTCGCGGGTCCAGCGCTCTTTGAGTTGAGCGGCCTGGCCGCGCAGGGTTTCGAGTTCGTTTTCGACATGGCGCAAGCGCTCGTGCGAAGGCGTATCGATTTCCTTGCTGAGGGCCTGGCGCTCGATTTCGAGGTGCGAGATGCGCCGGTCGAGGTCGTCGATTTCGATCGGCATGGAGCCGATCTGCAGGCGCAGGGCCGAGCCGGCTTCGTCGATCAGGTCGATAGCCTTATCGGGCAGGAAGCGGTCCGCGATGTAGCGCTGCGAGAGCACGGCCGCGGCGATGATGGCGGAGTCTTTGATGCGGATGCCGTGATGAATTTCGAACTTCTCCTTGAGGCCGCGCAGAATCGCGATGGTGTCGTCCACCGAGGGCTCGCCGACCATGACGGTCTGGAAGCGGCGGGCGAGAGCGGCATCTTTTTCGACGTGCTTCTTGTATTCGTTGAGTGTGGTGGCGCCGATGCAGCGCAGTTCGCCGCGGGCCAGAGCCGGCTTCAGCAGGTTGGCTGCGTCGATGGCGCCTTCGGCTCCTCCGGCGCCCACCAGGGTATGGAGTTCGTCGATAAAGCAGATGATCTCGCCGTGCGAATCGATGATTTCGCGGACCACAGCTTTCAGGCGGTCTTCGAATTCGCCGCGGAACTTGGTGCCGGCGATCATCGAGCCGAGGTCGATGGAGACCAGCTTTTTGTTCTTGAGCTGATCGGGAACATCGCCGCGCACGATGCGCTGGGCGAGTCCCTCGACAATGGCGGTCTTTCCGACGCCGGGTTCGCCGATCAGCACGGGATTGTTCTTGGTACGACGCGAGAGCACCTGCATGACGCGGCGGATCTCTTCGTCGCGGCCGATCACGGGGTCGAGTTTGCCCTCCTTGGCCGACTCGGTCAGGTCGTGGGCATAGCGCTCGAGGGCCTGGTACTTGGACTCGGGATTCTGATCGGTGATGCGCTGCGTGCCGCGGACGGAGACCAGCGACTTCAGGATGGCGTCATGGGTAGCGCCGGCGCGATCGAGCAACTGTCCGGCCGGATCGCTGCGTTCACTGGCGATGGCCAGGAGCAGATGCTCGGTGGAGACAAACTCGTCTTTGAAACGGGTGGCCTCGTCGAAAGCGCGCTCGAGAATGTTATTGAGCGGCTGCGAAAGGTACATGCCGGGCTGCATGCCGCTGGTCTTGGGGAGATTGGAGAGCATGCGGCGAGCTTCGCCGATGACCGCATCGGGGTGCGCACCACATTTTTCCAGCACCGGGCGCACGATGCCCTCCTTCTCTTCCGCCAGGGCGATGAGCAGGTGCAGCGGAAACATTACCTGTCCGCCGGCCTGTTCGGCGACGCCCTGACTTTGTTGTAAAGCCTCCTGGGCTTTTTGGGTTAGTTTATCGAGGCGGAACATTTCTTTATGGGCCTTATCCTTGGGCCTGATTTTTGTCTCACTTCAAAATACAACGCGGAGCCGCGACGGCCTAGGGGCGAATCCCCCAGCCGAGCGGCTCCGCAAAATAAACACCGCCGATTGGTTAGATGCTTCAGGCAGTGGCTTCGACTTTGATCTGGCGCGGCTTGGCCGCTTCCTTTTTGGGCAGGGTCACGCTGAGCACACCGTTTTTGAAGGAGGCGCCGATGTGGTCGGTATCGAAGGTGGTAGGGACGGCGAAGCTGCGGACGAAGCTGCCATAGCTGCGCTCGATGCGGTGGTAGCCCTTGACCGAGTCCGGCTTATCGAAAATGCGCTGGCCGGCAATGGTGAGGGTCTGGTTTTCGACGCGGACGTCGATGTCCTTGGTATCGACCTCGGGGAGGTCGGCCTTGAGGACCAGCTCATTCTCGGTCTCGAAGATGTCCACGTTGGGCGACCAGGGCCGGTTGGCCTGAGGTTCGTTGAGCAACCGGGAGAAGGCATCCTCGAAGACGCGGAGATTGGCTAGGGGATCGAAATGGCTGAGAGACATGGAATTGAAGCTCCTCATGGGGTTGAGTTAATGGGAGGCCGCTTGCCTCATCCACTTGCAATCATAAAATATGAGTGCTTACTTGTCAAGCATATTTTAGCTTTTGATTATGAGGGCCTCTGGCAACGGGAACGTGATCAGCCCCCCGGACAGCTCCAACCGTAGCCGGGAATTCTTGCCGAACGAACCCATTTGGAAGGTGCTTGAGAGTGCCTTCCTGGGGGTTCTGGCTCAGCCATCTCAATAAGATACGAGATTCAGCAAAGCCTTCCGAAAAGCGCTGAAAACGAACCCATTTTCAGCGCGAATGAAGCCACCGCCAAGAAAGGGTTGGCAGCCGGCAAACTGCCGTGCCCGCCTTCAGCAATAGCACGGCAGCCGAGTGAGACCGGAGCCTTCCGGCGCTAAACCTAAGACCGCCAAGGACAGAATGGAGCAGAGAAGACCGTGACGGCTGGCCGAGACGGCGCATCCGTTGGGCAGTCGCGGGGTGTAATCTGTAGCAATGCGGAAAATGGCTTTGGCGCTAGTGGTGTGCGCTGTGGGGCTGAGCGGGCAGACTAATCCGGCGGCGCGGGCGGCGCGGCAGTGGCGGATGGGGCACGAGCGGGAAATCCTCCAGGAGTTCCTGGGGCTGCTGGCGCATCCGAACCTGGCGCGGGACGCAGCGGCGATTCGGGAGAATGCTACGGCGGTGGCGGCGCTGCTGGAGCGGCGCGGAGTGCGGACTCGGCTGCTGGAGGTCGAAGGGGCGCCGCCGGTGGTGTTCGGATCGATTGAGACGACGGGGGCGGCGCGGACCATCGTCTTTTACGCGCATTACGATGGGCAGCCGGTGGACCCGAAGGAATGGGTGACCCCGCCGTGGGAGCCGGTGATCCGGGACGCGCCGCTGGAGTCGGGCGGGAAGGTGGTGACGTTGCCGGCGGGCGGTCCGGTGAATCCGGAGTGGCGGGTGTACGCGCGGTCGGCGTCGGACGATAAGGCGCCGATCCTCGCGCTGGTGGCCGGGCTGGATGCGCTGCACGAGGCGCACATTCCGCTGAAGAGCAATGTGAAGTTCGTGTTCGAAGGAGAGGAGGAGGCGGGTTCGCCGCACCTGGCGGCCATCCTGACGAAGTATAAGGATTTGCTGAAGAGCGATGCGTGGATGATTTGCGACGGGCCGGTACATCAGAGCCGGAGGCCGCAGATCGTCTTCGGAGCGCGCGGGGTAGTGCAATTGGACCTGACGGTGTATGGTCCAGCGCATGAACTGCACAGCGGGCATTACGGGAATTGGGCGCCCAATCCGGCGATGATGATGGCGCGGCTACTGGCGTCGATGAAGGACGACGACGGGCGGGTGACCATTGAGCAATTCTATGACGGCATTGAGCCGCTGAGCGCGACGGAGCGGCGAGCGATCGCGGAGGCTCCGGACGTGGACGAGGAGTTGAAACGCGAGCTGTCGCTGGGCCGGACGGAAGGCGGGGGAAAGAAGCTGGTGGAATTGCTGAATCTGCCGTCGTTGAATGTACGGGGGATGTCGAGCGCGCGGACGGGCGCGGGGGCGAGCAACGTGATTCCGGCAACGGCGACGGCCACCATCGACATTCGGCTGGTGAAAGGCGTCTCGCCGGTGCAGGCGGCCGAGCGGGTGCGGGCGCACATCCGGCAGCAGGGCTACTGGGTGACGGAGGCGGAGCCGGACGCGGCGGCTCGGATGGCGCATCCCAAGGTGGCGCGGCTGGTGGTAGCGCCGGGCGGGTACAATGCGTCGCGGACGTCGATGGATCTGCCGATTTCGAAACTGGTAGTGAAGACGGCGGAGGAGGCGGTGGGCCCGGTGGTGAAGCTGCCGACGATGGGAGGGAGCGTGCCGCTGTACATGATCGAGGAGATCTTAGGCGCGCCGACGATCACGACGCCGATCGTCAACCACGACAATAATCAGCACAGCTACAACGAGAATCTGCGGATCCGGAATCTGTGGGACGGGATCGAATTGTTGAGCGCGCTGCTGGGGATGTGAAGAGTGGGGCCCTTGGTTCACCGCGGAGCCCGAACGGCGAGGCGCCGTTTATGGGACCAGAAGGGTTCCGGGCGGTTGGGGCTCTGTTTTCACCGTGGTGCCACGGAGTTCGCGAAGCGCGGAGAAAACAAGAGAGGGTGTTTACCAGCGTAGTTTCAACGCGACTTGGATGAGTCGCGGGGGGAGTGCGGCGGAGATCCGGCCGAAGGTGGCGCCTGCTCCGGCATCTCGGTTGGGCGGAGCGAACTGGGTGTGATTCCAGGCGTTGAACATCTCGGTGCGCAACTGAAGCTTGAGGGACTCCCGGCCGGTGGGAACGGTCTTCTGCAGGCCGAGATCCCAGTTGTTGAGGCCGGGACCGTTTAGGACGGTCGGGCCGCTATCGCCGAAATGTCCGGGCGGCGGCACCGGAAAACAGGCTGGGTCGAACCAGAGCAGGCCGTTGGCGCGGAGGTGATTTGAGAGATGGCTGCTGCTGCCATCGCAGATGCGGTCGGGCAGAGGATTGATGAAGGCGCTGCCGGTCTGATTGGGCGCGGTCAGAAGGATCGGTTGACCGGTGGCAAAGGTAGCGATGGCCGAGAGTGACCAGCCGGCGACGGCAGTGTCCGCCCAACGCGGCAGGTTCGCGGCGAAGCGGTGGGATCGGCCGAAGGGGGGATCCCAGACGAGGCTGGCGACGGCTCGCTGGCGCACGTCGAAGGTTGCGGGCGATTTGGAACAGGCGCGGCAATCGGTGATCTGGTTGATGGTGAGGCTGGATTGCCAGGAGTCGGTGAGGGCCTTGGCGAAGGCGTACTCGGCGTGTAGGTTCAATCCGGCGGACAAGCGGTGTTCGTATGACACGCTGAGGGCTTCGTAGGAAGAGTTGCCCGAGCTATCGGCGTAGAGCACGAGGCCGTATTGGGGATAGGGCCGCGTGGCAGGATCGCAGAAAAGGCTGGCGGAGGGCCGGCATTGCGAGACATCGGAGAGATTCGGAAGGCGGTGACCGCTGGATGCGAGATAGGCCAACTCGAACGAATCTTTGAGACCGAAGCTTCGCTGGATGGAGATGTTCCACTGGCTGATGTAGGCAGTGCGGAAATGACGGTCGAGCGCCTGGATGGCGGTTCCGGGCGGAAGGCTGGTCGCGAAAGTACTGGTAAGCGCGGCCGTGGGAGGCGGAGAAAAGACGTTCAGGCCCAGAGCATAGGTGGGCATGGGATTGGATTGCGGGTTGGAGAAGTTCTGGCCGGTGCCGGCGGGAGGTCCCTGAACGGAATCGGCCGCGAGCACCCAGGGAAACTGGCTGTAGTAGACTCCCGCGCCGGCGCGGAGGATAGCGCCTTTCAGAAGTCCGGGCTTCCAAGCCAAGCCTAACCTCGGGCTGACATTGTTCCAGTCCATCGCGATGGGGTGCCAACTCATCTGACCGAGGGCGGCGAACGCGAGCAGTCCTGTATTGAAGTTGAAGCTGTGGATGAATTGGCGCGCCCAGCCTTGCGGTTGGGGCGGTGTTTCGAGGAACCAGGAGACGCCGTAGTTGAGGGTGAGGTTGTGCGAGAGGCGCCAGGAGTCCTGCAGGTAGGAGATGAATCGGATGGAGCGGAACTGCACCACGGGCAATCCGATCAACATGCCGGTGACCGGATCGCCGAGGAGGAAGTCGGCGAAAGAGCTACCGGTATTGGCAAGCGGCGCTAGCTGGCCCTGCGACGTTTCGGTCAGTTGAGCGGTGAAGACGGGCTGGAAGGACAAAGTTCCGAGCGCTGATGCATTTCCATTCAGATGCCAGCCGCGGGTGTAGTGCAATCCGGCGCCCGCGGCGAAGATATGAGAGCCATGGGAGTAAGTGAATTCTTCCTGGAATTGCCAGGTGTCGTCCTGATTGCCGACCTGACCGTTGGATTTTCCGAAAGAGGAGTAACCCTGCAGGTTGATCGCCGTGACGCCGTCGGCGGCGAAAGTGTTGGCGATGCCGATGGCAGCCGGATGGGGACCGCCGGTGTGCGCCTCATTGCCACCGACCGCGACGCTGCGGAGGAAGCCGATTCGCGCCGTATTAACGGCGTTGGCGCTGAAAGACGACGTCTGCTGGAGCATGACCAAGTCGGACGCGTTGACATATTGCATGCCGCTGAAGGGGAACAGGCCCGGTTGATCGGAGGGCGAGCGCTGATGGAAGAACTGGCTGAATACTTGAGAGCGCGGACCGAGAGCAGCATCGAGCCGCAGTCCGCCCTGGCCGTCGTTCTGGATGTCGCGCGGGCTGCCGGAGAGATTGGTGGGAGCGTTCGCGAGGCTGGATCCCGGCCGGTAATAACGCAGGAGGTTGATCGAGACAGGGTTAATGCGGGTTGCCGGAATCTGGAGGTCCGGGAAAGGCTCGCGGGTTTGGGTGGCGGCATTGAAAGTGGACGGATCATAGATGATCGAGCCCGCAGATTCGAAGTTACCGCTGAAGAGAGCAGCCGTGGGAGTGTAGGCGACCGCGGGGAAGGCGGTTCGTTCGCGCATGGCTTCGTAGAATCCGTAGAACCAGAGGCGGTTGTGCTCGACGGGTCCGCCGGCCGCGCCGCCGAATCGATTGAGTTTGACGTCGTCACTTACAGGCGAGAAGAAGCTTCTGGCGTCCAGTACGCGATTCCGAAAGAACTCGTAGACTTCGCCGTGAAACTGGTTGCTGCCGCTGCGAGTAACGACGGTAATCAAGGCGGGGTTGATGCCTTCGTCGGGCATCAGGAAATTCTCCAGCATCTTGAACTGATCGATGGCGGCAATAGAGGGACTTAGCACCAGTTCCCCATCGCGCAAGCCACTAACATCGATACCGTTCAGATAGTAAGTGACCGAGTTAGGTAGAGTCCCAGGCAAGATAATTGTTCGCCCAGGCGGGCCGACGTTAGTGGAGAACAAGTTACTGGCGGCGCTGAGCTGACTGGCTCCCGCGTCGAGTTGCGCGAGTTCGAGAAAGTAGCGGCCGTTCAAGGGTAAGTCCTGAACGCGGGAGGAATCCACGACAGAGCCGAGGGTGTTGGATTCGGCGTGAAGATCGGTAGTGATGGGCGGAGTTACAGTGATCCCGGTGCGGCTTGGCCCGACGTGCAGAGTAATGGCGAGGGATGCCTGCTCACCCACTTCGATGCGTAAGCCGTGAATCTGCTCGGTATTGAAGCCTTCTTTCCCGGCTCGGATCGAGTACTCGCCGGGGATGACGGACGTGAAGAGGAAGGAACCGCCGGAATCGGATTGTGACTCGCGGACCAGCCCCTTAGAGTTCTCGGTCAGCGTGATCTGGGCCGCGGCCACCAGCGCGCCGGAGTCGTCTCGAACGGTACCGCGCAGAAGCCCGGCATCGGGCGCGGTTTGGGCGAATAATGGGAGGGAATAAGTCAGGGCGAAGAGCAGCAGCGCACGGATGTGAATTGCGGCACTCTTCAGGCCCATTCGAGTGACAGATGTAACGCTTTGCAGTTTGGACTTAATTTTTTATTTGTCGATTCATCTTAGATTTTCTTCGAGCTTTTGTCCTATGCAGATGTTATGATTCCAAGCGAAACCCCTTATTCAGGAGGTGTCCGGTTTGACGCCCCCGAAATACTTATCGCGCGCAGTGGGCGCTTTCGAGCTGGGTGGGCCTCTGAAGGCGGATCCGACCGCCAGGATGCTGAACGCAATGCTCTGGATCCTCACCCTGTGGTTTGGGATCTGGGGTATCATACTGCTTCCCTACCACAGTAAGGACTGGTTTTGGAGCATGCAAAACCAGATCGTGACGGATGGCGCTTTGGTTACAGCGCTGGTCCTACTTCGCCGCGGCCGGTTTCGGGCAGCGACTTACACGTACCTGGGCAGCATGGGTTTTTTCGCGACGCACGTGATGGCGCTGAGCGGCGGTATCCGCAGCCCGGTACAAGCGCTTTACGTGACGCTTCCGATTTCGGCGGCCTGGCTGCTGGGGTACGGAGCGGCAGTGTGGGTTTCGGGCGCCTGCATGGGCGTCACGCTGTTGTTCGCGGGCCTCGAACTGGCGGGGGTGCCGTTCCCGCGCAGAATTCCCGGCACGCCGCTGGGGGTGTGGGCGGTTTTTGGGATGGCGTGCCTGATCGGCGCGATACCAGTAGCCCAGATCCTTCGAAACCTCCTCCAGGCATTGACAAGATCGCACGAGGCGGAAGAGGCGGCACGATCGACCACCGAGCGGCTGCGGATCGAAATCGAGGAACATCGGCGGACCGAGCAGGCGCTGCGCGAAAGCGAGGAGCGGTTCCGCGTCACCGCCGATACGGCACCGGTAATGATCGCCGCCGGCGATGCCGATCGGAACGCCACTTTCTTCAACAAGGTTTGGTTGAACTTTCGGTCCCGTTCGATGGAACAGGAGGTGGGCACTGGGTGGACGGAGGGGGTGCATCCCGACGACCTGAAGGGTTACCTGCAGGGAGTCGAGTTGGCATACTCGCAGCGCAAAGAGTATCACTTGCAATTCCGGCTGCGGCGCGCAGACGGAGAATACCGGCTGATGTTGTGTCATGGCGTGCCGCGGTTCGAAGTCGACAAAACGTTTGGTGGCTACATCTGTTCCTGCGTCGATATCACCGAACTGAATCGGGGACAGGAAGAAGCGCTGGCGCGGCAGAAACTGGAGAGTTTGGGCTTGCTGGCAAGCGGCATCGCGCACGACTTCAATAATTTGTTGGGGAGCATCAGCGCCCAATCGGAAGTGTTGATGGAGGACATGTCAGATCCGGCATGCCGCGACGGTCTGTCACGGATCGAAGCGGTAGCGGCGCGGGGATCGGAGATTGTGCGCCAGTTGATGGTCTATGCGGGCCAGGAGAGCGCGACTCTGGCGCAGGTAGACGTGGCCGCGGTTGTGCGCGAGATGCTGCCGCTGATGAGCGTTTCGATTTCGAAGAACGCCAAAGTTGAGGTCGATCTGCCGGACGGGTTGCCGAGGATCCCGGCCAACGTAGCGCAGATCCGCCAAGTGCTGCTGAACCTGGTGACGAACGCATCGGAAGCGCTGGGCGGCAAGGAAGGGGTGATCGGGGTCGCGCTGGGGCAACGGGAAGGAGCGGGCAGCCCGTGGCTGCGACTCGAGGTTCGCGACACGGGCTGTGGGATGAGCGAGCAGCTCCGGGCGGCGATTTTCGATCCTTTTTTTACGACAAAGGGCGCGGGTCGCGGACTGGGACTGGCGGCGGTACAGGGAATCGTTCGCGGCCACGGAGGCCGCATCTCGGTGATGAGCACACCGGGATGCGGCTCGCGGTTTGAGGTTCTGCTGCCGTGTGGGGGCGCGCCCGGTGAGGTTCCGGGCGACGGCGAACCGGCGAGCGTTCCGGACGGCGACGAGCGACTCGAGGGAACGGTTCTGATGGTTGAGGACGAGCCGACGCTGCGGGGCGCTGTCACTCGGCTGTTACGCGGGACCGGGCTGCGCGTGCTGGAGACGGGTGACGGCCGCACGGCGGTGGAGTTGTTTCGAACGCACCAACCGGAGATCGACGTGGTGCTGCTGGATGTAACGCTGGCCGGTTTACCCGGCCGGGAAGTCCTGCAGAAGATGCGGGAAATGCGGCCTTCGGTGAGAGTGGTAATTACATCGGCGTACGGCCGGGACCGGGCGTTGATGACCGTGAACGGTGAGCCATCGCAGCCGTTTGTCCGCAAGCCCTATCGTGTCAAGGAGCTGCTGGATGTGATCCGGAGCGAGTGTGCCTGCGCGCGGCGTGCCCGGCCGGCACAGTGCGCGAGCTCAAGGTGAATGCCGGTCGTAAGCTGCAGACACGCCTTTACAATCCTTAACAGCTCCGGGATAACGACTCCGGTTTGAGGCACGTCCTACCTTTAGAGCACCAGAGCACAATGGTGAAATTCAGTACGGTAGGACTGCTGCTAATCGCGTCGGCGCCGGTGTGGTGCCAGCCGCCGGGAGGATTCGGGCGCGGCGGGGCAATGTGCTCACCGGCGTTTTTGGCGCTGGATGCGGATCATGACGGCGTCATTTCAGCGGCCGAGATTGCCAATGCTGCGGCGGCGCTGAAGTCCCTCGATAAGAATGGCGACGGCAAGTTGACCCAGGACGAGGTGCGTCCGGCGATGGGCGGACGCGGAGGGCGCGGCGGACGCGGAGACGAACCGGGCGACACTCCCGCGCCGACGGCGGAGGAGATGGTCGCGATGCTGATGGCATTCGACACGAACGGCGATGGCCAACTGACTCGCGACGAACTGCCGGAACGAATGCACGGGTTGTTCGATCGTGCGGATACGGACAAGAACGTTGTGCTGACGGCGGACGAGATTCGCGTGGCGGCGCGGGCGGCCGCGTCTCCGGCGGGCGGTGGTGAGGGACGCGGAGAGGGCCGGGGTGAGGGACGCGGAGAGGGCGGGCGAGGCGAGCCGAGTTTTATGAAGATGGACCCGATTCTGGCGGCGATCGACACCAACGGCGACAGCGCGATTTCGGTCGAGGAACTGGCGGCTGCGGCCACGGCATTGAAGAAGCTCGACACCAACGGCGACGGGCAATTGACGGCCGATGAGGTGCGGGTGAATTTCGGTCCGGGACGCGGACGGGGTCAGGAATAAAACCAACTCAAGAGACATGACTGTGAAACCAATCTGGCTGCTCACCGCCGCCATTCCGGCGGCTTTGTTGCTCACCGGAGCGAGTCTGCCGGGCACTCCGACGCTGGGGCGCGACCGGCTGCAAACGTTCCAGC
>Ga0335085_10005232_pt1 | contig 21003 bp, 16 predicted proteins | sample Lox_Sample_45_FD_206712 | JGI IMG/M metagenome (GOLD analysis project Ga0335085, IMG submission 206712) | Soil microbial communities from Loxahatchee National Wildlife Refuge, Florida, United States - Lox_Sample_4.5 | ecosystem: Environmental > Terrestrial > Soil > Wetlands | place: USA...
TTGATCCAGTCCACATTCTTTGCGCAACCATTCCACTGCCGCTAAGGCATGGGCGGAATTGCGCAAATCCGTTCCCGGCACTACGTCGCCCGTTAACTCTGCCACTTTCTCGCGCACCGCAGCTACTTGCGACGACAATTCGGCCGTGCGCGCAGGCGCTTCCCCTCGCCAGAACGGAATATTCGGCACCGCTCCATGCGCGTCTTCCACAATCACCCGCCCAGCCGACACGCGGCGAATCTTCCACGAACTATTGCCCAGCAGGAAAATATCGCCGCCCAGGCTCTCCACCGCAAAATCTTCGTCGACAGTTCCAACCAGCGTACCTTCCGGCTCGGCCACCACGGAATACAGCGAATTATCCGGAATCGCTCCACCACTGGTAATCGCCACCAACCTGGCGCCGCGTCGTCCGTGCAATCTTCCGTTCACACGGTCGCGCAGCAAATACGCGCCGTATCTTCCCCGTCGCGCCGTAATTCCTTCCGACAACATCTCGATAATCGATTCGAAGTCCGGCTGCCCTAAATTCCGGTAGGGATACGCCCGCCGCACGCGCGCGAAAAGCTCCTCCTCTTTCCAATCTTCGCAAGCACACATGGCCACAATCTGCTGTGCCAGCACATCCATCGGCGCTTCGGGAATTTCAATCTTGTCCAGATCGCCGGAGTGCATCGCCCGCACCAGCGCAGCGCTTTCCACCAATTCATCGCGGGTCGTCGCGAAGATTCGGCCCTTCGGAATCGCGCCATGCCAGTGCCCCGCTCGTCCGATTCGCTGCCAAGCCACAGCAATCGATCGCGTCGACCCCACCTGGCACACCAACTCCACCGCTCCAATATCGATTCCTAGTTCCAGCGAAGCCGTCGCGACCAAAACCCGAATTTCCCCCACCTTTAGTTTCTTTTCCGCCGCTAGTCGTAAGGTGCGTGAAAGGCTTCCGTGGTGCGTCGCCACAGCCTCTTCGCCCAGTCGTTCCGCCAGATGATGCGCCACGCGCTCGGCCAAGCGGCGCGTATTTACGAAAACCAGCGTGGACTTGTGCTGCTTCACCAGTTCGGCAATGCGGTCGTAGATCTCGCCCCACATCTCATGCGTCGCCACCGGCCCAAGTTCACTTCCCGGCACTTCTACCGCCAGATCCACCTGACGCTGATGTCCGATCTGCACGATTACGGGGTCCGGCCGCCCACCGCCGGTCAGAAAATGAGCAATCATCGCAATCGGTTTCTGCGTGGCCGACAATCCAATTCGCAACGGCGCCCGCTCCGTCAACGCGTCCAGTCGTTCCAGGGAAAGCGACAAGTGCGATCCGCGCTTGTCGTCCGCGACCGCGTGAATTTCGTCCACAATCACGGTGTCGACCGACTTCAAGATCTCCCGGCTCTTCTGGGCCGTCAGCAAGATGTACAGTGACTCCGGCGTGGTCACCAAAATGTGCGGCGGCCGCAGCAGCGTGGCCCGGCGCTCCGGCATCAAGGTGTCGCCGGTGCGCACTGCCGCGCGAATCTCGGGCATCAGGAAGCCCCGCGCCATCGCCAGTTGCTGAATTTCGCCTAGCGGTATTTCGAGGTTCACCTTAATGTCGTTGCTCAACGCCTTCAAGGGAGATACGTACAGCACTTCCGTGCGGTCTCGCAGTTCTCCGGCAAGCGCTTTACGTACCAATCGATCGATGCACGCCAGAAACGCCGCCAGCGTTTTCCCTGAGCCGGTCGGTGCCGAGATCAGGGTGGTCGCGCCTCGCAAAATCGGCGGCCAGCCCTGCTCCTGCGGCTCCGTCGGCGATCCCAGTTTGGTAAGGAACCACTCGCGCACAAGCGGGTGAGCCCAATCCAGTGCGCTCGCCTGGCGATCCTTTATAGGCAACGCGTCCATAAGCAGTCAGATGCCTCGTTCAGCGGAAAATGTATCTCAAGGCAGAGGTCAATGGCGGGAATCCACAGTCTACCGCAAGGCGCCACACAAAACCAAAGCAAGTCCGCGAGACGCCGTTGGTGCCCGTGGCCTATCTGTTAGCCCCTTGGTCCAGTTGACGCCTACCTCCCGTTTGGATAGCCTCCTGTAGATTCCTGTGCATCGCCGTTCAGGAGCAGGTCATGAACGAGAAAAGCGGTTCCATGTTTTCAAGAAGACAATTCGCCCGACGGGCCGCCGTTCTTTCTACTGGAGCTCCCCTGGTTTCCGCGGAAGCGATTCTTCCCCGCGACTCCTCCGCTTCGGCCCCGCAAAGTTCCCGGCCGCTTTCCTCCGCCGGACAACGAGAAGCGGACAGCCGTTATCAGCAAATACTCAGTCTCTACGGCGAGCAACTGGACGACGCGCAAAAAGCCAAGATCAAAAAAATGTGCGAAGACCTCCAGCCCACACTCGAAAAAATACGGAATTTCAACCTGATTAACGGAAATGCACCGGCACTTTTTCTCAAGCCTCTCTTCGAACGGGATAAGAAGCCAAAATCCCCCAGTACGCCACAGAAGCCCTGACCGGTGCCCGGAATGCTGAAAGAATCCGTCCTCTTCGCGTCGGTTACAGAGTTAGCCAAACAAATCGCCGCAAAGCAGCTCTCTCCTGTGGAGCTCACCGAAAGCTATCTTGAGCGCAGCAAAGCGCTTGGTCCTAAGCTCAACGCCTACGCCCGCATTACAGAAACGCTCGCGCTCGATCAGGCACATGCGGCCGAAAAAGAAATTTTGCGCGGGCATTATCGCGGCCCGCTGCACGGCATTCCCTACGCCGCAAAGGATCTACTCGCCGTCAAAGATATTCCCACCACCTGGGGTGCCAAGCCGTTCGCCAATCAGGTGTTCGACTACAATGCCACAGTCATCGACCATCTCAACCACGCTGGCGCGGTCCTGATCGGCAAAGCGGCGATGATCGAACTCGCTGGAGGACTCGGCTACATGTATGCCTCGGCTTCGCTCCAGGGCGAAGCCCACAATCCTTGGGACACTTCCTGCTGGACCTGCGGCTCTTCATCGGGCTCCGGGGCCATCGTCGCTGCCGGACTGGCGGCGTTCGCCATTGGCTCGGAGACGTGGGGCTCGATAATTTGCCCGTCGGCATTTTGTGGTGTCAGCGGCCTGCGTCCCACCTACGGGCGCGTGAGCCGTTATGGCGCGATGGCCCTCTCTTATTCCATGGACAAGATCGGCCCGCTCGCTCGTTCCGCCGAAGACTGTACCCGGATCTTCGCCGCCATCGCCGGTCACGATTTTCAGGACCGCAGTACCCTGCGTATCGACCAGGCCGCCTTCACGTTTTCTCCCGCAGCCGAGCTCAAGCCCAGAGCACTGCGCATCGGTTGGCTCACCAACGCCTGGCAAGAAAAGGATTTCGATCCCTCAGTAGCCAAAATCGTAGATGCCGCACACAAGGTCCTGCGACGCCATTTCCCATCGCTTCGAAACGCGACCCTTGCGGAAGGGCCATGGGAAGATGCCGCAAACGTGGTCCTCTCTTGTGAAGTGGGGTCCGCGTTTTCCTCGTTCATCCGCTCTGGCAAGGCTGCCGAGCTGACCGACCCGCTTGCCAAGGTCGGCGGCTATCCTAATCTCACGATTTCCGGCTCCGACTACAATTCCGCGCTGCGCATTCGAGAAATTCTTCAGGAAAAAATGACCGATCTCTTCGACGATTTCGATGTTCTCGCCACCGCGTCGCTTCCCGTACCGGCTACTCCGCTGACGCTCGACCTCTCCACCGGTCTGGCCTATGCCGACCCACTTGGCGCCATCGGTAATCTTTGCGGCCTGCCCGCGCTCTCGGTTCCCTGCGGCTTCACCGACAAGAAGCTTCCCGTAGGACTGCAGTTTGTGGCTCGCGCCGGCGACGACGCCGCGGTTCTGCAAGCCGGCCGCAGCTACCAACAACTCACGGATTGGCACCGCAAACATCCCAAATTAGACTGATTGCACCGCAGGCGGGAATTCCACACTTACACTCTTTTATTTTTTCACTTCTGGGCTTCAGCTTCTTAGGTTCTCGCCCCGCAGGATTTCGCCCACCGTCCGCAGGATCGCCGCGCGACTGAATGGTTTCGTCAGTAATCTCACGGACGGATCCGCGTTCGCCATTTCCGTCGCCGCATGCTCGCTGTACCCCGACATGAAGACCACGCACAGCCCCGGATGTTCCGACTGTAATTGCACCGCCAATTCCTGCCCCGTCATTCCCGGCATCACCATGTCAGTCACCAGCAGTTGAATCTTTCCGCGATGCTGGGCCGCCAATTCAATCGCTTCGGCACCATCTTTCGCTTCAATCACCCGGTAACCGCCGGACTCCAGAAACTCTCGCGCAATTTCCCGCACGTCCTGCTCATCTTCGGTCAGCAGCACAGTCTCGGACCCCATCGGCAATTCCGCAATGCTCGGCGGAGTACCGATGGGTTCTTCCGCGTGGTCCAAGCGCGGCAAATAAATTTTGAACGACGTTCCCTTTCCTAATTCGCTGTATACCCAGATAAATCCGCCGCTCTGCTTCACGATGCCGTACACCGTAGCCAGGCCCAGCCCGGTGCCCTTCCCTTTTTCCTTGGTCGTAAAGAAAGGCTCGAAAATATGCGCCTGCGTCTCCGCATCCATCCCCGTACCGCTGTCGGTCACCACCAACTGGATATACGGTCCGGCTTTCATCAACGGGTGGCTCGCCATGTAACCGTGATCCAGTTCCGCGTTGGCCGTTTCGATGACCAACTTGCCGCCGTTGGGCATGGCGTCGCGCGCGTTCACCGCCAGATTCATGATTACTTGTTCCATCTGGCTGGCATCAGCGCGCACGGTTCCCAAATCCTCGTTGGTGCGAATCAGCAACTCGATATCTTCGCCAATCAATCGCGGCAGCAGCTTCCCCATTTCTTCCACGACCGAATTCAAATTGATGATTTGTGGCTGCAACACCTGCATCCTGCTGAACGCCAACAATTGCCGCGTGAGTGCCGTTGCGCGATCCGCGGACTTGTCGATCTGCTCGATTTTACGTGTGATGGTTTCGGCAGGCTCCAGCGCGTTCAGCAACAGCTCCGTGTGCCCCTTGATCACCATCAGCAAATTATTAAAGTCGTGCGCCACTCCTCCCGCCAGGCGCCCTACCGCTTCCATCTTCTGCGCTTGGCGCAATTGCCCTTCCAGTTGGCGCCGCTCGCTGATGTCCTGCGCCACCACGAGGCGTACGCGCTTCCCCGCATACTTCAACTCGTGCGAAATCGTCTCCACTTCAAAGGTTCTGCCGCTTTTCGCGCGATGCAGCCAGAATTCATGTTCTTCCGCATCGGCGCTCAATTCCTTCAAGTACGTGAATGCCCTCTCGCGCTGCTCTTCCGGGCGGATTTCCAGCACGCTCATCTGCTCGAATTCCTGCGCGGTATAGCCGTAGAGCTCGGTCGCAGCCCGGTTCACTTCCAGGAACCTCAAGGTGTCGATCTCATAAAGCCAGGTAGGCAGCGGATTGTATTCGAAGAGCAATCGCAGCATCGATTCGTTCTTGCGCAACTCCTCTTCCGCGCGGCGGCGTTCGATGGCGAGAGCAATGTGCCCGCCCACGGATTCCAGAAACTCCAAATCTCGCTGGTCGTACGCGTTCTCATTGCGATAATGCTGGACTACTAGCACGCCGATTGTTGCGGTCGGTGTCTTCAGTGGGACGCCCAGCCACGCTGGCGACGGCGACCCGACTAACTCCACTTCTCCGGCCGTTGCCAGCCGGTCAAACTCCGTTTGTGGAATGAGGCTCGCCCGACCGGTACGAAACACGAACGCCGTGCAGCTTCTGCCAACCTTTTGCGGGGGAGGCACGGAGTCAAATTCATCCACGAGAAAGGGAAAATAAAACGTGTCATTCTCCGGGTCGTGCAGCGCCACGAAACAATTTTCAGCCGGCACTACTCGTTTCAGGGACAAATGAATTCGCGTTAGCAACTGGTCGAGGTTGGCGGTTTCATTCAACGCGTGTACGATCTCGGAGTTTACAGCGCGCTCGGATTCCATGCGCTGCAATCCGCTAACGTCATGGCCGAGGAACACCAAGCCTTCGAAATTCGGCTCTTCCAGGCGGTTCTGGCAGGTGAACTCGATCCACCTCCATAATCCATCGCGACACAGAAATCGGCACCGCAGCTTTACGCTGGCCCCGGGGTTCTCTGCCAGCGCCTTTAGCTTCCCACGCATTCCCTCCAGGTCCGCCGCGTGCACGATCGCATGAATGCTTCTTCCCAGCAGTTCGTCCAGCCGGTACCCCAGAACATTTTGAAATGTGGCATTGGCAAACTGAACGGTGCCATCCGGTCCAAGAATAGCGATCAGTTCCGTCGTCGAATCGAGCAAAATCGCAAGTTGTTGAGCTCCAAGAGCGAGTCCAGGCTCACTGATGGTTCGTTGTGCCATGAGTTTGCGCTTCGCACTGGGCGGCGCGAGCAAACTTCCGCCTAGGGGACGTTCGGAAGCCTCCTAAGTTCGATCTGCGGGTCTTGCCTGTCTCGGTGGTTCTGGCGTTCTGGATGAACCTGTTGTAACGATAGTTAAAATCCGAGCAGAGGTAAATCTTCGAACCATCGGAAGTTGTCTAAACATGACTGTCCATTAGGACAGGTCGGCCCCGGGGGCTGCTCGTTCGGCCGGTTTCCCGCGCGTGTTACTCTCTCTTCGAACGCTACTCCCGGTAGCCTTGATCGCATTTTAGATACGCTTCTTCGGAGGACATTCCGCCATGCACGATATTTGGAGAGACATGTTCGTGATCTCCCTGCCCATTCTCGAAAAGATCATCCGGCCCGTACTTGTCTATTTCTTTCTGGTCGTGATGCTGCGTCTGTCTGGCAAACGCGAGCTCGTCCAGTTGAATCCGTTCGACCTCGTCGTTCTGCTTACTTTGTCCAACACCGTCCAGAACGCCATCATCGGCGATGATAATTCCGTCACAGGCGGTCTGCTGGGCGCCACGTCACTGCTCGCCACAAACTATCTGGTGGTGCGCTTTCTCTACAAACACAAGCGCCTCGATCAACTCGTGGAAGGCAAAGCCGATATTTTGATGGAAAATGGGCAAATTCGTCCGGAACATCTGAAGACGGAACTGATCACGATGGCGCAACTAGAAGCCGCAGCCCGCAAACAGGGGTTCGGTTCACTTGCCGAAGTCGACCAGTGCATTCTCGAACCCGGCGGTACGCTTTCGTTCATCGCCAAGAAGCCGGATACCGAAGATATGCGGCATAGAGAATTGCTGTCCCGCTTGCAACTACTGCACGACGAAATCACCTTGCTGCGCGTCACGCGGCCACCGGCTCAAGCCACCTGATTCGGTGGTTACAGGTCTAAAGATGGGCAAGCACAACGTTGCCGTGTAACGTCGCAGCATGCAGCCCGTCGCAAGCCTTGCACTATTCAACTCTTACACTTCTCCTGTGCACTCTCTGCCTCACCTAGCGCAATAAAAACCCACTCCCCGTCACCACCAAGCCAACCAAACCGAGCACGACACCCGACATCCAGAACAAGCGTTTCTTCGTTAGCAAAGTCAAAGAACACACGATCAACGCAATCTCCAGTATCACTTCTCCCGCGTCGTAGCGATCCTCGCGCCTGCCCATCAAATCCCGTTCCGCCTCCAGCTTCTTCGCCTCTGCGCTGGCTTCTTCTTTGTCCTTGTTATACCGCTCTACCTCTGCCAGATACTTTTCCCGCAGCGCCGCGGCCTTTTCCTTCTCCACCGGCGTAAAGGTTTCCAGCATGTCGGCCACGCTCTGCATTTCGTGCAGCCGGATATTCTTGGCCTGGAACAATGCCCACTGGTCCGTCGCCTTGGTCTGTAGAATTAATTCTTCCGTAGCGGCGCGATGTCCCAATAACGTCGCGATCGCCACCAACACCGCCAGGATCGATAGCGTCACCGCCACCGGCATCATCATGGGATTGTCCCCATGATGTTCCCCTGCTTCGTGTGCTTCCATCACTTCGTGCATTCGCTCGCCTCCTCTTTCTGATCCGGCCTGCAGCCGCCCCTTCGACCAAGAAACTTACGTATCCTCGTTGCACAGACCTGTACTCTACCAAACAGATCGCACTTCAATGGATTCAGATCGACTGGGCGGATGGTTCGGCCGCGATGACTTTTAGCACATCGCTAGCGGCAATAATTGTACGGTCAACGTCCCCACTTGTGTGGGCCACGGACACAAACGCCGCTTCGAATTGCGAGGGCGCCAGAAAGATCCCGCGATTGAGCATCTCCCGGAAAAACCGCGCGTACATCTTCGTATTCGAGCTCTTCGCATCGCTGTAATTGGTTACTGGCTGCGGCGTAAAAAAGATGGTCGACAGCGAGCCAATGCTGTTGATTTGCACCGCCACTCCCGCGTCCGCAAAAACCTTGCGCAAACCGGCCACCAGCTTCTTCCCCAGTTCGTACGTCGTTTCATAAATTCCCGGCTTGCCGAGTTCGTTCAGCGTCGCAATCCCCGCGCGCATCGCCAACGGATTCCCCGCCAACGTTCCAGCTTGATATACCGGCCCCAGCGGTGCCACGTTGTTCATCAATTCCGTGCGGCCCGCGTACGCAGCCACCGGAACTCCTCCACCAATGATCTTGCCCATGGTGGTCAAATCGCCCTCTACTCCAAACACTTCCTGCGCCGACCCGTTCTTCAACCGGAATCCGGTAATCACTTCGTCGATAATCAGCAGCGCCCCGTTCTTGCGCGTCAATTCCCGCAAGCCCGGCAAAAACCCTTCTTTCGGCAGCACCACGCCCATGTTCGCCGCAACCGGCTCCACAATCACTGCGGCGATCTTTCCTTTATTCTCCGCGAACAACCGCTCCACCGCCGCGAGGTCGTTATAGGGCACATTCAATGTCAACGCCGCCAGCGCCGCGGGCACTCCCGGGCACTCGGCAATTCCCAGTGTGGCCAGTCCCGATCCCGCTTGCGACAGAAAACTATCTGCGTGCCCGTGATAACCACCTTCGAATTTCACGAGCCAATCCCGCTTCGTCACGCCACGTGCCAGGCGCACCGCGCTCATCGTGGCTTCCGTGCCGCTCGACACAAACCGCACTTTCTCCAGAAACGGAATGGCTTTCGTAATCAGCGTGGCTAGTTGCAATTCCAATTCTGTGGTCACGCCAAAGCTGGTTCCGCGCGCCGCCTGATCGGCAATCGCCGCCGTCACCGCCGGATGCGCGTGCCCCAACAACATTGCGCCCCATGAGCACACGTAGTCGAGCAACATGTTCCCGTCGGCGTCATACAAATGTTGCCCGCTTCCCTTTTCGATGATGAGCGGCTCGCCGCCCACAGAGCGGAACGCGCGCACCGGGCTGTTCACGCCGCCCACCAGCACTTTCTCTGCCTGTTCGAATATTTCCCTGGAACGTTTCCGCTCGGGACTGACCCCCTTCGCCGCTTGGCTCATTGGCCCACCTGAATCCACCGCGCCGCATCCTTCGCGTGGTAGGTCAAAATAATCTCCGCGCCGGCCCTTTGAATCCCGCCCAAAATTTCCAGCACAATCCGCTTTTCGTCAATCCAACCATTCGCCGCAGCCGCTTTCACCATGGAGTATTCTCCGCTCACGTTGTACGCGGCCACCGGCACATCGAATCTCTCACGCACGCGCCGGATAATATCCAGGTAAGCCAGCGCCGGTTTCACCATCACAATGTCCGCGCCTTCTTCCAGATCCAGCGCCACTTCTTTCAGCGCTTCGTCGCCGTTCGCCGGGTCCATCTGGTAAGTGCGGCGGTCGCCAAACTGTGGCGCCGATCGCGCCGCCTCACGAAAGGGTCCGTAAAATCCCGAACAATACTTCGCTGAGTACGCCATGATTGCCACGCTCTCAAATTTGTTCTCGTCCAGTTTCTTCCGGATCGCTCCCACACGTCCGTCCATCATGTCCGAGGGCGCCACCAAATCCGCACCGGCGCGCGCGTGAGACAGCGCCTGTTCGCTCAGAATTCCCAGTGTCTCGTCGTTCAGCACGTCTCCGTGGTCGATAACTCCGCAATGGCCATGATCCGTGTACTCGCACAAGCACACATCCGTAACCACCAACAGATCCAGTTTCGCTTTCTTGATCCCCTCGATGGCCCTCTGCACCACACCGTCTTTCGCCAGTGAACTCGCTCCTCGCGGATCCTTGCTCTCCGGCAATCCAAACAGAATGACTCCGGAGATTCCCAGCGATTCCACTTCTCGACACTCTTCCAGTATCTGGTCCGCCGACTGTTGGTACACTCCCGGCATCGATCCGATCTCATTTCGCACTCTCGTGCCCGGGCAAACAAACATCGGATAAATAAATCCCGCCGCGCTCAGCCGGTGTTCCCGCACCAGCCCGCGCAACTTCTCTGTGCGCCGCAAACGTCGCGGCCTGTGCAATGGAAAGCTCACTCTAGTTCGCTCCCGCCGGCAGTTTGGAGCCGGCCGCCGTGAAATAGTCCGTCAAAGCCGCCAGCACCGCGCCCACTGTCGTGTCCCTAGCCATCACGACCCGTTCCACCCTCGCGGCACGCAGCGCTGTTTCCGTCACCGGCCCAATCGCCGTAAACACCGCGCTCCGCGACAGCTTCTCAAAGCGCTCGTCGCCCAACACGTCGCGAAGATGGTGCACCGCGGACGGACTGAAAAACAACACCGCGTCCGAGTTCCCACTCACAATCTCTTCTGCTTTCCCCAGCGCCTGCTCGTCCGGCCGCACGGTCTTGTACGCCACAACATCGTTCACATCCGCGCCCAACTCCCGCAACTTCCCCACCAACTCCGGATTCGCCCGATCGCTTCGCGGCAAAAATACGCGCTTCCCGCGAACTTTTTGTCCTAACTCCTCCGCCAATTTCACTCCACGATGCTCCACCGCGACATATTCGACGGGCAAACCCGCAAGGCGCGCCGCCTCTGCCGAAGCCGGTCCTACCACCGCGATTCGCACTTCAGCCAGCACCTTCGCCAATTCAATTCCATTCGTCTCCGCCCGTTCCTGCAACGCCCGCAGCGCATTTTGGCTGGTTAACAGCATCCAGTCGAAGCGCCCAGCCTCTCGAAGAGCCTGGTCCACCACCGCCACGTCGTCCGGCGCGCCAAACGCTACCATCGGCACCACCAGCGGAAACGCACCCGATTCCTGTAACGCCCGCACCAGCGATTCGCTCTGCTCCGCTGCGCGCGTCACCACCACGCGCTTTCCCCGCAACGCATTCGCTGAACCGTCACTCACGCGCCCGATTCACCTCATCCAATATTGTTCGCGCCCCACCCTCAATCAGCAGCTGCGCCATGCGTTGCCCCAATTCCGCGGCTTCACTCGGGGCCCCGGTAATTTTCTGCCGCACATACTGCACACCATTCACCGAGCACACTACCGCCTCCATTACCAATTCTCCACGTTCCATGCGCGCCCACGCGCCCAGCGGCACCTGGCAACCGCCCTGCAGCGCCGACAACAACGCGCGTTCCGCGATAATCACCGTGCGGGTTTCTTCATCATCCAATTTTCCGAGAATCTGCGCAGCTTCCTGATCCTTCACGCGCGATTCAATGGCAATCGCACCTTGCCCCACGGCCGGCAGCGAAATTTCCGTCGAAAGTGGTTCGGTGATCTTCTGACTCCATCCCAGGCGGTCCAACCCGGCCTTCGACAGCACAATCGCATCGTATTCCCCGCTCTCCACCTTTCTCAGCCGCGTGTCTACATTGCCCCGCAGTTCGCGTATATCCAGGTCCGGACGGTAATGCCGCAACTGCGCCTGCCTCCGTAGGCTGCCGGTTCCCACGCGCGCGCCTTGCTTCAGATTCGCGAGCAGCGTTGCATTATTCGAAACCAAACAGTCTCGCACGTCATCCCGCCGGCACACTGCCGGGAAAAATAATCTCCCGGGAGTGTCTGTGGGTATGTCTTTCACGCTGTGCACCGCCAGATCCACGGTCTCCTCCAGCAGCGCTTCTTCGAGCTCCTTGATAAAAATCCCTTTCCCGCCAATTTGCGTCAGGGGCGCCTGCTGCATCTTGTCACCCGACGTCTTGATAATCACAATCTCCGCCTCTTCGCCGGTAATTTGAAACAGCTGCTTGCGCACAAACTCCGCCTGCCAGCGCGCCAAAATACTCCCCCGACTTCCAATGCGCAGATGCCTCACGGCTTCTCCTTGTCGGACAAATACAATTCGCGAATCGCTTCCACGCTCTGGATTTTTTTGCGAAACTCTTTTTCCGCCCGCAGGCGCTCGGCTGGCGCAATCAATACCCGCTCGATCAATTCGTCCATCATTTGCCCCAGCTGTTCCCGATCTTCCGGGCTGTACTTCTCCATGCCATTTAACTTTTCCTTCAAAAACGCGGCGCGCCGTTCTTTCAGGCGGTCTCGCAACGTATCCAGCACGCCAATTAATTCCACGCTGGCCTGCCATGAAATGAATTTTCCTACGTGCTCCTCCACCAGCGCTTCCGCCTTCGGCACTTCACTCTGTCGCGCATCGCGGTTCTGCTGCACAATCTCCGTCAAATCCTCCATCGAATATAGATAGGTGTTGTACAGTTCGCCCACGGGAGCGGCGATATTCCGCGGCATTCCCAAGTCCATCAGGAATAGCGCGCGATTCCCACGTGCCGCCATGGCCCGCTCGATCAGCGGTTTTGTCAGCAGCGGCTCCTGAACGCCTACCGCCGACACAATCACGTCCGGCAATTTCAGGGCTTTGTCCCAATCACCCCACTCAATGACTTGCCCGTTATATTCCTTGGCAAATTCCTCGGCCTTTTCCCGCGAGCGATTGGTCACATATAAATGACCGATGTGGCGATCGCGCAGTTGCGACACCACCTGCTCGCTGATCGTCCCCGCGCCCAGCACCAAGGCGCTTCGCTGCTGCAGTTTGCCGAAAATGCGCTCCGCCAGCTTCATTCCCGCGGATGCCACGCCCATCGGCCGCGTCCCCAACTCGGTCTCGGCCCGCACGCGTTTGCCAATTTCCAAGGCTGCCTGGAATAAGCGATTCAGCACCGGCCCGGTGGCGTGCCCGTCATGGGCTCGCAAATACGCTTCGCGCACCTGCCCCAAAATTTCCGCCTCGCCCAGCAGCATCGATTCCAATCCCGCCGACACGCGAAACAAATGCCGCACCACGTCGTGATCGTAGTGGTGATACAACGAGGGATTCAGGAGATCCGGTTTCAGAGCGTGAAATCTGCACAGATATCCCGACAACGCACCCGCCGATTCGCGATGTCCGTTGGGGTTCACGCCGTACACTTCGCTGCGATTACACGTGGATAAAACGAGCGTCTCTTCCAGGATCCCGCTTGAGCGCAATTCCTCCGCAGCCTGTTGCGCCTGCTCCGCTGAAAACGACACCTTCTCCCGCACCTCTACGGGCGCAGTGCGGAAATTCAGGCCAACCAGTACAATCTCCATGCCGCGTTTCCCGCGCTCCTAAAAATACCGGTGGTGCTGCGAAAAATAGAGGTTCACCACGGTAAAACTCAAGATGACCAACACAAAATTGAACACGCAAAGCTTCGAAGCCCGCGCCCCACGCCACGCCGCCGTCCGCGCCAACTGGAAATATGCCGCGTACAATCCGAGCACGACCAGCGTCACCACATACTTCGGATCAAAATAGAATTGTTGCCCCGCCTGCCGGTCCACCACCAGGAATCCCAGCGCCGTTCCCACCGCAATAGTAATCAACCCCAGCAACACGCTTGTATGGCTCATGCGCTCGAGCAATTCCAGAGGCGGCAACCTCCATACCACATCACTCATCTTGCGGACTTTCAAAAACCGCTCCTCCGCCAGATACATCAGGCTCAGCACGCACGACAGCGCAAACGCGGCATATGCCAGGATGCTCAGGGTCACGTGCAGTGCAAACACCACGCCATGTTCAACCGCGGGAGTGACACTCGGGTGGTCCGGCATCAGGTACGCGGAAAAGAAAAACACCAGGATCACCGGGAGCACGAACGCGCCCACGGTCCTCTGCCGGTGATATATCTCCAGGCACAAGTAGGTCACTGCCAACAGCCAGCCAAACAGCGACATCGACCCCTGCAAGTCGTGGTACGGCACCGTGTGGGTGCCCTTGGCCCTCAATAAGAGGGCGAGGTAATGCGCCACTAACCCTAGAAACATCAGCGCGGTAGCTAGCCTCCCGGTCAGTTCCTTCCCGGTGTTCAGAAAGCGCAAGTACAGCCCCATGCTCGTCAGGTATGCCAGCACCGTCACCACGATAAATGTTTGAGTCATCGGCTATGTCCACGCCGATCTGGGCGATAGCGGGAACGTGCCCTGCCCAGTTTCTGCGTTTTCCCAATTCTGCGAGTATACCCCACTACTCCTTCTCCCGCTGTGTGCTCCGCCTCACACCTTACCCAGCCCAAGCCGCCGACCCTCAGTGGTTCGAGTTTGGCGTCCGAGGAGGTGCGTTCTACTGCAAGCGCAACGTCCACGTCAATGCGTCAACGCACAGGCAAGAATCCGGCCGATTTGCTATTCTGCTCTCATACCTATGACTTCCCAGGCCCCCACGCCTACTCGCAAAGAACTGTTTCTGCGCGCTTGCCGCTGCGAGCCGGTTCCGCGTCTCCCTGTGTGGATGATGCGCCAGGCCGGGCGCTACCTTCCGGAATACCGGGAAATACGTGCAAAGCATTCTTTCTTAGAGGTCTGCAAGACTCCTGATCTGGCACTCGAAGTCTCGGTTCAGCCGCTTCGGCGCCTCAACGTCGATGCCATCATCATCTTTTCGGACATCCTCATCCCCGCCGAAGCTATGGGCCTGTCACTCGAACTGGAAGACAAAGGCCCGAATCTTCCCGAACCCGTCCGCACCGCCACCGATGTAAAGAAACTCCACATCTTCGATCCCGAGAAAGAAACCGGCTTCCTGATGGAAGCGCTTCGGCGCACGGTGAAATATGCTGGCCCCGATACGCCCGTCCTCGGCTTTGCCGCGTCTCCCTGGACGCTGGCCTGCTACATGGTCGAAGGCCGAGCGAAGGACGGTTTCCCCACGGTTAAGAATTTCCTTTACGCGCAGCCTAAAGTCTTCCGCGAACTCCTCCACAAGATCGCGCAAGCCACGATCCTGTATCTCAAAGGCCAGATTGCGGCCGGCGTATCCGCTGTTCAAATTTTCGACACCTGGTGTGGAGAACTTAATTCACAGGATTACACCGACTTCGTTCTTCCTGCCGTTCAACAGGTCATATCCGGCTTGGGCCGCTCCGTTCCGGTCATTTATTACACCAAGGCCTCGCACCACCTGCTTCCTTCTATCGTGAAAGTGGGAGCCGACGTTCTTAGCGTCGATTGGCGCATACCGCTCAGCGAACTCCGAGCACTTGCCGGACCTCGCGTAGCGCTACAGGGCAATCTTGATCCCGCTATTCTCTTCGGCCCGTCGGAAAAGATTCGCGAAGCCACCTTAGATATCGTCGCCGAACTCGGCGGCCACGGCCACATTTTGAATCTCGGCCACGGCATCCTGCAGCACACGCCCGTGGAAAACGCGCAGCTTTTCATTTCCACCGGCCAACAGGCCCCGCTGCCCGAAGCTAAGCCTGCGGTGCCCGCACGCACTTGAGCGCCAAAGGAGGTCGTTCGTCGTGCCAACCATGAATCCCACCCTCCGCGAAATGCAGCAGGAGCTCTCCGTTGGCGAAGAGTTCGTCAATCGCTACAATCGTCCCGGCCCGCGCTACACCAGCTACCCGACTGCACCCGTCTGGGTTGACACCTTCGGTCCCAAGGAATTCGAAGCCGCCATCGAAGATGCCGAGCGCAAAGCCTCGCCAGTTTCTCTTTACATGCATCTTCCCTTTTGCGAAAGCCTGTGCCTCTTCTGCGCGTGCAACGTGATCATCCAGAAGGACAAGCGGGTCACGCCTCCGTATCTGGCCACGCTCAAAAAAGAAATCGACCGCATCGCTCGCGGCGTCTCCCGCAATCGCCCAGTCACACAATTCCACTGGGGCGGGGGCACTCCCACTTATCTTTCACCCGAACAAATCGAGGATCTGTTCAGTTACACGCGCGAGCGCTTTACTTTCGCCGATGACGCCGAAATTGGCGTCGAAATCGATCCGCGCGTCACCTCCACGGCGCACCTTGCGACTCTTCGCCGCATGGGCTTCAACCGCCTGTCCATGGGCATTCAGGATTTCAAGGAAGAAGTCCAGAAAGCCATTCACCGCGTGCAGCCTTACGAGGCGACACGCGAGATCATCGCCGCAGCTCGCGGACTCGGTTTCGACAGCATCAACGTCGATCTCATCTATGGTCTGCCGTACCAGACCGGAGAAAGTTTCGCGCACACCGTCGAACAAATCGTCGGCCTCTCGCCTGACCGCATCGCGATGTTCAGCTACGCGCATGTGCCCTGGCTAAAAAAACAACAAGGCTCCTTCGTCAAATTTCTTCCGGAAGGCATGAACAAGTTCGATATTTTCCGCAATGGCCTGCTGAAATTCCTGGAAGCCGGCTACCTCTATATCGGGATGGATCACTTCTCGAAGCAAAACGACGAACTCGCCGTGTCGCAACGCAATCGCACGCTCCATCGCAATTTCCAGGGTTACACCACCAAGGCCGGAGCCGACCTTTACGGCATGGGCATCACCGCTATCAGCGGCATACAGGATGTTTACGCGCAAAACTTTCGCGATATTCCCAATTGGGAGAAAGCCATTAACGAGCGCGGAATCGCCACCATGCGCGGTTATCGCCTTTCGCAGGACGACATCATTCGTCGCGAAGTCATTGGCCGCTTGCTCTGCCACACGGTCATCGTCAAAGACGAAATCGCGCGGCAATTTGGCATAAACTTCGATGAGTATTTCGCCGCGGAATTGGCGCACCTGAAAATACCGCAGGAAGATGGACTGGTGGTCATGAACGACAAGGAGATCCGCACGGCTTGGCTCGGTCGCATCTTTATCCGCAACCTGGCCATGGTTTTTGACCCGTACCTGGAGAAACAGCAGTTGGCATCGCGCCCGTTATTCTCAAAGACGCTCTAACCAGCGAGGTCTTTCTTCATGTCGACCCAAGTCCAGGCACTCGTCGTGGGTGCTGGCATTTCCGGCCTTACTACTGCATATGCGCTGCAAAAATCCGGGATTTCCACCTTCCTATTTGAAGCTTCGCCTCGTCCCGGCGGCGTGATTCAATCCATGCAGCGCGATGGTTTTCTCCTCGAATGCGGCCCGCAAAGCTTCAGCGGCAATGCCAGCATCACCGCCATCTGCAGCGATCTGGGCATTCTGGACCAACGCCTCCTCGCGGATCCCAGAGCTCCTCGCTACGTTCTGATCAAAGGTAAATTGCAGAATGTCCCCATGGGACCCGGATTGCTCGCGTCTTCGTTTCTTGGCGGCGGCACACGTTTCGCTATTCTTCGCGACTTGCTTGGCTCCAGCCACGCACCGGAATCCGACGAATCCGTCGCCGATTTCACCCGGCGCAAATTCTCTTCGCAACTCCTCGATGGCCTGGTCGGGCCTTTTGTTTCCGGCATCTATGCCGGCGATCCGGAAAAGCTCAGTCTGCGCGCGGCGTTTCCCATCCTTTATGAAGCGGAATCCACCAGAGGCAGTGTCCTTCGCGGAACTTTTGCCATCTTGAGGGCGCGTAGCGCGAAGCGCGCCAACGCTCCGCGCGAAAAGCCCACGCTGCAGACCTTCCGCGACGGCAATGAAACTCTGGTACGCGCGCTCGCTAAAAATCTGAACGACCGCTTGTTCTGCAACGTGGAAGTTATCGCCATCGATGCTCTGGAACCCAACCGGGAAGCCGATTCGCCGCGTTTCCACGTGACGCTCCGCACACCGCGCGGCGAAGAGCGCATCGAAACCGAACGCATCGTCCTCGCCAATTCTCCCGGGGCCGCCGGAGGCGTTCTCTCTCGTCTCGATCCGCAGTTCGCATCGGAACTGGCAGCCGTGGAGTACGCCGCCGTTGGCGTGGTTTCTCTCGGTTATCGCCAAGCCGATGTCGGTCACAGTCTCGCGGGATTCGGCTTTCTGGTTCCGCGCTCATCCGGACTCAACGACCTCGGCACCGTCTGGAATTCTTCGCTGTTCCCCGGCCGCGCTCCCGACGGCTATGCGCTGCTCACCAGTTTTGTTGGCGGCGCCACTAATTCCGCCATTCTGCAGAAGTCGCCCGAAGAACTTGCCACGCTCGTCCACCGCGAAATCGCACCCCTGCTCGCGATTCGAAACCAACCGATGTTTTCGAACGTCACCGTCTGGCCGCGCGCTCTGCCGCAATACAATCTCGGCCATGTGGCTCGCCTGGCCGCCCTCGAAAAGCTTCGCGGCAATTTCCCCGGCCTGTACTTCGCGGGCAACTTCCTCAACGGCCCCGCCATCGGCACTTGCGTTGAGCATTCCTTGAAAATCGCCGACGAAATCCGCATCAGCTTTGCCAACTAACCTTGTCGGGACTCGGCTGGGCCTACCGCTGTTCTCGAAGCCGATGCGCCAACCGAATTTCGCGCCTCTTGGCCGCTTCGCGCCACCGCCGCTTCTCCTCCGTCGTCTTCACAATCAGCGGCGGGACCGGCTTCGGTTTCCGGGTGTGTTCATCGATCGCGACAAAGGTGACGAACGCCGACGTCGTATGCTTTCGTACGCCCGTCAGGATGTCTTCGGAATAAACCTCGACGCCGATTTCCAGTGAAGTATGAAACACACGGTTGACGTGCGATTTCAGCAGCACGATTTCGCCCAGGCTGACCGGATTGCGAAAATCGATGTAATCCACCGACGCCGTCACCATGTAGCTGTTGGCGTGCCGGCTGGCCGCCATCGCCGCCACGATGTCCACCAGGTGCATCACGTGCCCGCCCAGCAATTTCCCCAGTGCGTTCGTCTGCGCAGGCAAGACGACTTCCGCCATCTCCGATGCCGACGCGCTCACCGGTTTCCCTTTCAACGGCGCCTCGCGAAACTTTCCCATCACGTCCTTACCTGATCTTGGCATCGCGCTCCCCTTTTCAACTCCGCTTTGGCTGCCTTCTGTCCTCCACGTATAATACGAAACGTTGCCATGACCGACCAAAAGAAAACCCGCCGCCAGAAGCTCGAAGAGTTCCTCGCCGCCAATCCTAACGATGCCTTCTCCCGCTACGGGCTCGCGCTGGAGTGCATCAACAGCGGGGATTTCGCGTCCGCGGAAGCCAACTTCCGTTTACTACTGCAATTGAATCCCGACTACGTGCCGGGCTATCAGATGTATGCGCAAACGCTGGCGCAAAACAATCGCCCCGACGACGCCAAATCCATTCTCACGCAAGGCTTAGAAGCCGCCACCCGCGCTGGCAATCAGCATGCCCGCTCTGAAATGGAAGCGCTGCTATCGGACCTTAGCTGACTCGATCGACTGTCCTCCCCCTTCTTCGGCACTTCACAGCAACTTGAACCGCCTCTGTGGTATTGTTTTTCGCCGAGATCCCGGGACCAACCATGCCGACTGCAGCCGCCCTTCAGGAGCAAACGTACGCCGCAGAATCACGTCTCGCCTGGGGCATTGCTGCCATCGGCTTTCTTTTGCTGATGGCGTTCAATGGCCGCTATGGCTACTTCCGCGACGAGCTTTACTACCTCGCCTGCAGCAATCATCTGGCGTTTGGATATGTCGATCTTGCCCCGCTGATCGCTTGGCTTGCCCGCGGCTTTCGCATCGTCTTTGGCGATTCTCTTTACGCGATCCGGTTGCTTCCCGCACTGGCCTTCGGCGCGGAAATCGCGCTCACGGGCTTTATTACGCGGGAGCTGAGCGGCAAACGCTGGGCCATCTTTGTCGCATGCCTCACGGTGCTGCTGAGTCCTGTGATTCTCGGCAACGGCACGCGACTCGCCATGAACCCGCTGGAACCGCTGTTCTGGATGGGCTGCATTTACGTTCTACTCGTCGCCCTCCGCAGCGCAAAGCCAAGACTCGTGCTGTGGTGCGGCGTTCTTCTCGGCTTTGGCCTTCTTAATAAGCATTCCACAATCTTTTTCATCGCCGCTCTTGTCGTGGGCCTGACCTTGTCCCCGCAACGCGGCGTGCTCGCCACCAAATGGTTCTGGTTCGCTGCCATCATTGCCTTGTGCATCGCGCTACCCAACGTGATCTGGCAATACGTTCATCACTTCCCCACGCTTGAGGATCTACGCAACGTCAAAGCCACGCACAAAAATGTCGAACTTCCTCCCCTTCCTTTCCTTCAACAGCAAGTGGCGATGCTCAATCCGTATGCGGCGTTCGTCTGGCTCGGCGGTCTGTTTTATCTTTGGTTTCATCCCGGTGCAAAACACTTTCGCTTTCTCGCCTACACCTACGTCGTGTTCCTCGCCGTGATGATGGCGTTGCATGGAAAAGACTATTACCTCGCACCGATCTATCCCATGCTGATCAGCGCCGGCGCGGTCCTTTGGGAAAAAGTGATTCAGAGCTATGCGCCTATCCGTTGGTTTCGCTACGCGATTCCCGCGGTGATCATGGCCGTTGGGATCTTGGCCGCGCCTCTTGCCATGCCCATCCTCCCTCCCGAAAGAATTCCCGGTTACATGAACGCCCTCGGGGTAAAAATGACGCGTACGGAAAATGGCATGGTCAGCCCGCTGCCGCAGCATTTCGCCGATCAATTCGGGTGGCCGGAAATGGTCGCTAGAGTCGCCGAAGTCTACAACGCAATTCCGTCGGACCAGCACGCGAAAACCGCGATTCTTGCAGGAAATTACGGGGGAGCCGGCGCTATCGATTTTTTCGGCCCGCGCTATGGGCTGCCAAAATCCATCAGCGCTCATCAGAATTATTATTATTGGGGACCGCGCGAGTACACGGGAGAGAGCATCATCTTACTGGAGTGGCGATTGGAAGACGCTCAGAAGTGGTGCGGAAGCGTGGACATAGGCCCGCGCAATGATCCGCCGTTCGGTATGGGCTGGGAACACTACGACATTCTTATTTGCCACAATTTCAAAGAACCGTTGCCAGAGGCCTGGCCAAAACTCAAAAC
>Ga0335085_10005233_pt1 | contig 21002 bp, 14 predicted proteins | sample Lox_Sample_45_FD_206712 | JGI IMG/M metagenome (GOLD analysis project Ga0335085, IMG submission 206712) | Soil microbial communities from Loxahatchee National Wildlife Refuge, Florida, United States - Lox_Sample_4.5 | ecosystem: Environmental > Terrestrial > Soil > Wetlands | place: USA...
AGGGTGACCGTGAAGGTGCCCGATGCGTTGGCTGCGATGGTGCCCTTGCTGACCGGGGCGGCGGGGACTTTGCCCGTCTGGTGCAGTTGCCAGACCTCCGCGTGCCGCGGGCTGCCCGCGTTGCCGCGGACGGTAAGCCTTTCCTTCTTGGAGTTCGTGTTGACGATCACGATCTCGTCGGGGCTCGCGGAGGCGAACGCGTCCACGCCGGGGACGATCGAGGTGGCAGACACGACGTTCGTGCCGAACCGCGGGAACAGGCCCTGGCCGGTGAACATGCTGATGCCCTCGTACAGCGGCATGGGCGTGTCCTGCGTGTAGCCCGCCGGCGGCCTGCTTCCGCCTACCGCGAGCACGTCGCCGTACAGCAGGCTCATCGGGCCGTTCTTGCTGCCCCAGGCGAGGCTGTCGCCGCCGGCGCTGAGGATCCTGCCGAGGATGTCCGCGTCAAGCACGGACGCGAAGCCGGTGAAGGCGTAGTCGCCGAGGGTGCCAGGGTCCGCGCTGAAGTTCCACTCACCCACGTGGATGGCGATCGCGTCGGCACGATCCGGCTGCGCGGTCTTGATCATGTCGCGCAGCGTGCCGAGGTCCTGGGACAGGACCGGCAGGCCGGCCAGGAGCTGCGCGGCGGTCTCGTGTCCCGGGTAGAAGTGGAAGTCAACGAAGTCGGCGCGCGAGCCGCAGTCGGCGAGGAACTGCCTGAGGAAGGGCTGGTCGAAGCCGAGCGTGGCCGGGCCGCCGATCTTGATCGACGGCGCGGCCTTCTTCATCGCGTCATACAGCGCGTTGAAGCGCGTGTCGTAGGTCGTGACGCTCTCGTTGACCGACTCAGGCTCGTTGCCGATGATCCAGGTGGTGATCGGGTCGCCGCCGCTCGCGAAGCCGGTGAAGTGCCTGACGATCGCCGCGGCGTCGGCCGCGCTCAGCGTGTCCGGGATACCCGCCACCGGCACCTCGCCTGCGGCGTCCATCATCTGGACCCAGTTATCGACGTTGAGTCCGGTGTCGCAGCCGGCCGCCGCGCAGGTGATGCGGCTCGACGGGTCGGCCGGATTGGCCAGCGTCACCCAGAGCCTGGCATAGCCGACGCCGAGCTTCTGGAGCAGTTGCTGCGCAGTCGGGTCGTGGATGTCGGACGGCGTGCCGTAGGTGGACTCGTCCACCCCGATGGCGGCCGGGTCGTCGATGGCCACGGTGCGTCCGAAGTCCACCGAGATGTCCGCCTTAGGCACCGGCGCGGCGGTCTTGGCCGGGCCGGATTCAAGCGGGACGTTGCCCGTCGTCACCAGGATCACCGCGAGCAGCAGCGTGCCCAGGATGAGGCCGACGCCGATCAGCCGGGAGCGCCGCCTCGCCCGTCGGGCCGGATCGACGAGCTTGCGCTCGGCGACGGTACGGCGAGTCTGCGAGGTCGCGTGCATACGTGTCTTCCCAGGGAGGTGCTGACCCGACGATCCGGGGACTGGCCGGTGAACCGTTCCTATCCTGGCGGGGTCCCGGGCAGCGGAACGTCAGGATAAGAATGGCTCATTGTTCGCCACGGCGCAGCAACGCGACGAAGATCGCGTCGGTGCTGTGCCGGTGCGGCCACAATTGAGCGAATTGCGAGCCTGATGACCGTACACCCGGCACCCAGGAAATCACCGTAGCCGTGTCCAAAATGATGACATTTGACCCTTCGCCGGCCACGGCGGCCACGACGTCCGTCGTCTCCTGCGGAACCGGAGAGCAGGTCACGTAGGCGACGACGCCGCCCGGGCGTACCGCGGCGAGGGCACAGGACAGCAGGTCACGCTGGAGCTCGGCCAACCCTGGAAGGTCGGCGGGCGACTTGCGCCAGCGCGCCTCGGGACGGCGGCGCAGCGCGCCGAGGCCGGAGCACGGGACGTCGGCCAGCACCCGGTCGAAGCCTCCCTCAGGCCAGGCAGGGCGGGTGCCGTCGGCGGCCAGCACCGCGAAGCCGGGCAGCGGCGATGTCGCGGCCGTGCTCGCCGCGGACAACGCGTCACGGACCAGGGCGGCGCGGTGCGGGTGCAGTTCGGCGGCGACCAGCCGCGCGCCGCGCTCGGCGGCCAGGCCGTACAGCAGTCGCGACTTGCCGCCGGGTCCGGCGCACAGGTCAAGCCAGCGCTCCCCCGCCTCCCCCGGCTCGTGCCGCGAGCCTGCTTCACCGCCGGCCCCGTTCCGCCGGGGGGCGACGGGTGCGAGCGACAGCGCGATCGCGGCGAGCTGGCTGCCCTCGTCCTGCACGGCCGCCCGGCCGCCGGCGGTCAGCGGCGCCGGATCGCCGGAGGCGAGCGTGAACGCGTACCTGGACCAGCGACCCGGCTCGGCGCCGTCTGGCATGACCTGGTCGCGGTCCGGGCCAGCGGGGAACGTGGCGAGGGTGACCCGCGGGCGTGCGTTGCCGGCCGCCAGGGCGGCCTCGAGCTCGGTCACCTGGCCCCCGGCTGGCGCCGGGCCGGTGAACGGGGCGTCGGCGGCGTCGCCCAGGGCGGCGCGGTAGGCGTCGACGACCCAGCGGGGGTGGCTGTAGCGGATCGCGAGATGGCCGTCGGGGTCGGTCGCGGCGCTCGGCGCGATGATGGCGAGCCAGGCGTCGAGGTCCCTGGTCGCGACGCGGCGCAGCACGGCGTTGACATAGCCGGAGACCCGGGGGCCGGCCACCGACTTGGCCAGGTCGACCGAGGTCGCGACGGCGGCGTGGGCGCCGACCCGGGTGCTGAGCAGCTGGTGCGTGCCGAGGCGCAGCACCAGCAGCACCGGCGGGTCGAGCTTTTCGAGCGGGCGGTCGCTGCACGCGGCGAGCACGGCGTCATAGGTGCCCTGGCCGCGTAGTGTGCCGTAGGTCAGCTCGGTCGCCAGGGCGGCGTCGCGGCCGGCCAGGCCCCGCTCGGCGAGCAGCCTCGGCAGCAGCAGGTTGGCGTAGGCCTCGCGCTCGTGTACGGCGGCAAGCACGTCGTAGGCGATGCGGCGGGGATCGGCGCGGCGCGGCGCCTTCGCCCGCCGGGCCGTGCTCGCGCCGTCGGCCGCTCGTTCCCCATGCCGTCGTCCGGGACTCTTCGACCTGTCATTGCCTTCCCGCGGCATCGCTCCCCCTTCCATCCGCTCGACACACAGCCTTACCGCAACCGCCAGGCACTAGCCGCCACCACACCCAGGCGACGCGGGCTTTTGCGTCGCCTGCCGACCGCAGCCACCGATCTGTAACCGCAACCACAGCGCGGGGGGCGGCGCGCCTTCTGCGCCGTCCTCCCGTGGGGGGGCAACGGGGGGGCGAAGCCCTCCCGTGCTTAGGGGGGTCTCCGGGGGGGTCATCCCCCCGGGGGAAACAGGGGTCATCCCCCCGGGGGAAACAGGGGTCATCCCCCCGCGGGAAATACCCCGGGCCCAGTCCGGGGCGGGCATGCGGCGCTTGCCGGGCGGCTGCACGTCGCCGAGCAGGACAGGGGTGGTGCCGGTGCCGGCGTAGACCGCGTTGCGCTCGACGCGCAACTCGCCGGGTTCGAGGCCTGCGCCCTGTGCGCCCGGGCCGCCGAAAGCGCCGGGCGGGGTGGGCCTGACCGGCCAGAGCTTGAGCCGGCCGCCGTCGAACTCGGTCCATGCCCCGGGGTCGGGGGTGCACGCGCGGATCTGGCGGTCGATCAGGTGTGCGGGCAGCTTCCAGTCGACGCGGGCGTCGGCCGGGGTGAGCTTCGGCGCGAAGCTGATCCCGTCGGCCGGCTGCGGCACCGCGCCGACCGTGCCGTCTTCGATGGCGTCCAGGGTGTCGACGAGCAGCCGCGCCCCGGAGATGGCGAGCCTGCCGAGCAGGTCGCCGCTGGTGTCGGCGGCGCCGATCGGCTCGGTGAGGGTGCCGAAGACCGGTCCCGCGTCAAGTTCGCGCACGATCAGGAAGGTGCTCGCGCCGGTAATTTCGTCGCCGCGCAGGATCGCGTGCTGCACCGGGGCCGCGCCGCGCCATGCGGGCAGCACCGAGAAGTGGAGGTTCACCCAGCCGTAGGCCGGGATGTCGAGTGCCGCCTGCGGGAGCAGCGCACCGTACGCGGTCACCGGACAGCAGTCCGGCGCGATGTCGCGCAGCTTGTCGAGGAACCACCCCTCGTTCGGGCGGACGGGTTTGAGTGTCTCGATGCCGAGCTCATCCGCGAGTTCGGCCACCGGCGACCGTTCCATTCTCCTGCCGCGGCCGACGGGGGCATCGGGCCGCGTGACGACCGCCGCCAGCGTGTGCCGGGAAGCGGCCAGCGCCCGCAGCGTGGGCAGGGCGGCCGCCGGAGTACCCGCGAAGACCAGCCGCACCGTGGCTCCCTAGGAAATCCGCTGGGTGGAGTGCGGCGAGACCCGGACCTCAGGCACCGGCAGGCCGGACCACTCGGCCTCGCGGATCGCCTTCATGGCGAGCTTGCGCTGCCTGGTGTCGAGCCGGTCGATGAACAAGATGCCGTCCAGGTGGTCCGTCTCGTGCTGGACGCAGCGGGCGAGCAGTTCAGTGCCCTCGACCGTGACCGGGTCGCCGTGCATGTTGAAGCCGGTTGCGATCGCCCGCGGCGCGCGGGGCGTCGGGAACTGCAGTCCGGGCAGCGACAGGCAGCCCTCGTCATCCTCCTCGGGCTCCCCCTCCAGCTTGAGCACCGGGTTGACCAGGTGACCAGGCTCGTCGTCGACGTGATAGACGAACACGCGCAGGCCGACGCCGATCTGCGGCGCGGCGAGTCCCACGCCCGGCGCGTCGATCATGGTCTCTGTCAGGTCCTTGACCAGGTTGCGCAGCTCAAGGTCGAAGTCCGTCACCGGCTCCGCCGGGGTGCGCAGCACCGGGTCTCCGAACAGCCTGATATCCCTGAGCAACTCGCGTTCCCTTCACGTCTGCACACCCGTGGCCACGACGGCCGAGGTCACGGAGTGTTTACCGGTGAGTCTATCGGCGGACTAGATGAGGCCGGACTAGATCAGCTCTGGCGGGTCGAGCTGAACCCGGACCCCGCCCCCCTCCTTGCGGGCGCTGCGGCCCGCCTGGGCGGCCGCGAGCGCCCTGGCCAGCGCCGCGCCCTCGGCTCTCGGCGCGCGGACCAGGGCGCGCACTTGGCCGTCTTGGTGCGGACCCTGCGCCTCGACGGGCACCGGGCCAAGGATCTCGAGCCCCGGCTCCATGCCCGCGAGGATGGCCGCCACCGCGTCCTGCTCCCCGCTGACCGCGGCCATCCGGACGGCTGGCGGGAAGCCGAGCTCGGCGCGCTCGGCCAGGTCCCGCTCGGCGAACGTGACCGGGTCCCAGCGGACCAGCGCCTGGGTGGCGGGCAGCGACTGGTCGGCGTGCACAAGAACGGTCCCGTCGTGCCGGACCAGGGCGGCGGCGCCGAGCCAGCGGCGCAGCGTCTCCTCGCCCGCGCGCAGGCTGGGGCGGGACAGCAGAGCCCAGCCGTCGAGCAGCAGCGCGGCGGCGTAGTCCGCGAGCGGCTCCGCGCCCGGGGTCGCGATCACCAGGGCCGGCTGGCCCGACACGTGCGCGAGCACCTGGTCGCCGCCCGACGTGCGCACCGTGAACCCGGGGAAGGCCCGGCCGAGCTCTTCCGCGGTGCGGATGGCGCCGGTGATCGTGGCGCGGAGCCGGTCATGACCGCAGCGGGGGCAGTGCCAGCCGCCTGGCCCGGTGGCCAGGGCGCCGCACCAGCGGCAGTCCGGTGCCGCTTCGGGGCCCGACAGCCGCAGCGGGCCGTTGCACAGTGTCTGAGTGACAGACGGGGCCTGACTGACAGACGGGGCCTGCCCGTTCCCCGCCGGGCGGGTGCACCGGCCAGGCGCACGGCACCGGGCGCAGGCGATCGCGGCCAGGTAGCCGCGCCGCGGCACCTGGATGAGCACCGGGCCCGCCCGCAGCGCGTCCCTGGCGGTGCGCAGCGCCAGCGTCGGCAGCCGCGCCGTGGTGGCGGCCTCGTCCCTGCCCAACTCCGCGACGTCGGCGGCCGGCCTGACCCGCGGTGCGGTGGCGCGCAGCGTCGCCCTGTCGGGTCCGAGCTGGTGCGCCCAGCCCGACCGCACCAGCTGCGTCATCTCCGCCGTCCTCGCGAACCCGCCGATCAGGGCGGCCGCGCCCGCGCGGTGCGCGCGCAGCGCGAGCACCTCGCGCGCGTGCGGGTAGGGTGCTCTCGGCTCGGCGTGCAGGTCGTCTCCGTCGTCCCAGAGGACGACCAGGCCGAGGTCGCTGACCGGGGCGAACATCGCCGCCCTGGTGCCGGCCACGATCAGGGTGTCGCCGCGCAGCGCCGCGAGCCAGCGCCGGTACCGTTCGGCGGGGCCGAGGTCGGCGGTGAGCGTGACGTGCAGGGCAGTCCCGGCCGTCGGGGCGGCGAGCCCTGTCCGCAATGCCAGCTCGGTCAGAGCGGCGTCAACGCGGGCCAGGTCGCGTGCGTCGGGCACGACGATGACCGTGCCGCGGCCCGCGCTCGCGGTGCTGAGGGCGGCGCGGGCGATCTCGTCGGGCCAGCTGGGACCGGGCAGCGCCGTCCAGGCGGCCCGGGCCGGACGCCCGCAGGCGAGCGCGTCGAGGAATGACCGGCCCGCCGGATACCGCGCCCACGAACCCGGCTCGGGCCGCGGCGGCAACGCGGGGGCGGCCACCTGGCGTGCCCGGTCGCTTGCCGCCTCGGTCGCGGCGTGCCGCTGCGGTATCGCCAGGCGCAGCACGTCGGCGAGGGTCCCCGCGTACCGGTCGGCGACGGCGCGGGCAAGCCCGGCGATCTCCGGTGTCAGCACCGGCTCGGCGGAGACCACCCGCTCGAGGTAGCGGAGGCTGCCCTGATGCTCGCTGGCGGCGGCACGCTCGACGACGAAGCCGTCGGTGAGCTGGCCGGCGAACCGCACCCGGACCCGGGCGCCTGGCAGTGCCCGGTCCGCGAGCCGCTCGGGCACCAGGTAGTCGAACGGGCGGTCCAGGTGCGCGAGTGGCAGGTCGACGGCGATCCGCGCGATGGGCTTGTCCGGCGCGGGGCGGAGCGTTCGCGCCTCACGCGACTTCTTCTGCTTGCCGCGCTGGCCCGGCTGGTCTTGCCTGGCTTGCCGGTCTTGCTGTTCCGGCTCGGCGGACAGCGGCGCGGTCGCGGTGCCCGCCGAGGTGTCATGCGCGGTTTCCGCGGCGGTGCCTGCCGCCGTGCCCGGCGCGGCGAGCGGCGGTGCTTCCGACAGCGGCGGCGCGTCCGACAACAGCAGCCCCGCCGCCGTCTCGTCCCGCCTGTCCGCCATCATTCCGTCCTACCAGATACGGCGCGCTGGCGTGCCACCCGCGCGAGTCCCGGGCACACAAACGGCCGGGCACGGGGAGCCGCATTCACCCGTGCCCGGCCGCTCGCGGGCCAGCCGGTCCTGCCCTGCGCAGTCCGGCTGAGCCAACTGCGGGTCTTAGCCGATCAGGTAGTCGAACTCCCCGGTGCGCAGCGCGCCGACCATGGCGCGGACGGCGGATGCCGAGTAGATGAGGGCCGTGCCCTGCGGGTCGCGCGAGTTGCGCATCGCGACCGTAGCCCCGTCGAGGCGGGCCAGTTCCACGCACGCACCCTGCGAGTTGCTGCGCTGGCTCTTGCGCCAGGTCGCACCGTCGAGCTGGGCGGCGCTGATCCCGTTGTAAATGTCCTGCATCGTTCTCGTCTCCTGACGGATTTAACCCGGTCCGCGGACTGGCATATGCCGTGACGGGACCAGAGCAGCGGGTCCGGTCGTCGTCGCCGCCGACGGCGACCGGTTTCTCTATTTGATGTCCCCCGGGACTTACAGGACTGAGCTTAGCGCATGCACGTGCATCCGCATGGTATTTCGCACTGCCATACGCATACGCATCTGCACGGCCATGTGCCTTAGGTACTTCCTAACCCTTTGAATCGATCTTACTTCGGGTAATCGCCGCAGGTCACGCAGGGAAATCTTGGCACTCCTAGCCCAAACGTGACTCCGACCAGCTCCGCCTTCCCGCTAACGGCGATGTCATGCACCGAAACAGACGTTCACGGACGTAATATGTCTGAAACATTATTGTACCGCTGTGTAATCAAAAGCACACGCAGTGAACGCAACAGGCCCGCACCCCCGGAAGGGTGCGGGCCCGTTGCGTCGCTGTCTCGCCCGCGGCAGCCGCGGGCGACAGGGGCGGCTAGAGTCCGGCCGCGGCGCGCAGCTGCGGCGCGCGATCGGTGCGCTCCCAGGAGAAGTCGGGCTCGGAGCGGCCGAAGTGCCCGTACGCCGAGGTCTGCGAGTAGATCGGGCGGAGCAGGTCGAGTGCGGCGATGATGGCACGCGGCCGCAGGTCGAACACCTGCGTCACCGCGTCCTGAATCCGCTCGACGGGGACGTGCTCGGTGCCGAAGCACTCCACGAACAGCCCCACCGGCTTGGCCTTGCCGATCGCGTAGGCGACCTGGGCCTCGCAGCGGTCCGCGAGGCCGGCCGCGACCACGTTCTTGGCCACCCAGCGCATCGCGTAGGCGGCGCTGCGGTCCACCTTGGACGGGTCCTTGCCGGAGAACGCGCCGCCGCCGTGCCTGGCCATGCCGCCGTAGGTGTCGATGATGATCTTGCGGCCGGTGAGGCCGGCGTCGCCCATCGGGCCGCCGATCTCGAACCGCCCTGTCGGGTTGACGAGCAGCCGGTACCCGGACGTGTCGATGTCCAGGCCCGCAAGCACCGGGTCGACGACGTAGTCCTTGACGTCCGGGGTGAGCAGTTCCTTGAGGTTGATGTCGGGCGCGTGCTGGCTCGACACCACCACCGTGTCGAGGCGCACCGGCTTGTCGCCCGCGTACTCGATCGTCACCTGCGTCTTGCCGTCAGGCCGCAGGTACGGCACCTGTCCAGAGCGGCGCACCGCCGACAGCTGCCGCGCGAGCCGGTGCGCGAGCATGATCGGCAGCGGCATCAGCTCCGGGGTCTCCCGGCACGCGTAGCCGAACATCAGGCCCTGGTCGCCCGCGCCCTGCCGGTCGTAGTCGTCGGCGCCCTCGCCCTCGCGGTACTCGAACGCGTCGGACACGCCCTGGGCGATGTCGGGCGACTGTGCGCCGATGGACACCGAGACGCCGCAGGACGCGCCGTCGTAGCCCTTGGCGGAGGAGTCGTAGCCGATCTGCAGGATCTTCTCGCGGATGATGCCCGGGATGTCCACGTACGTCTTCGTGGTCACCTCGCCGGCGACGTGGACCTGGCCGGTCGTGATCAGCGTCTCGACCGCGACCCGGCTTTCCGGGTCGTCCTTGATCATCGCGTCCAGGATGGCGTCGCTGATCTGGTCAGCCATCTTGTCCGGATGTCCCTCCGTCACCGACTCCGAGGTAAACAGCCGACGCGCCACGTCTTGTCTCCATCCGCATAGTCAACTGGCTCGGTAGAGTTTAGCCGCTAACGAGGAGCGATCGCGCAGGTCAGTGAGTTACCTCATTGGTCACACCGGTTCAGGCGTTGACTGCACGGTGATCCTCCCCGAGGCGGCAGCCTCGCGCAGGGCATCGTAGTCGCGCTCATTCTGATCCGCGTATGAAAGGAGAACTTCCAGTCGCGCAGCTGCCGCACGTAGAAGTCGCGTCGCTTGCCGTCGATGCCGCCACCACCCTGACCCAGCTGCCACGGATTCTGCGCGCGAGGAAACCAGGGCGCCTCCCCCGCGACGGGTGATGACGCGCGCGGACCTGGTTGGCACTCTTGGTTTCCGTGAGTATCGAACGATCTGTGAGCGTGGAGTGACTTCAAGTGATGCCCGCTCGGCGTCGGCCGCCGCGCGGGCCATGATCCTGCCGCTGGCCCTCGCGCAGTTCATCGCCAGCTACGCCGCCACGAACATGAACGTGGCCATCAGCGCGATCGCCAAGGACCTGGGCACCACGGTGGCCGGCGTGCAGACCGCGATCACGCTGTTCACGCTGACCATGGCCGCGCTGATGATTCCCGGCAGCATCCTGAGCGACATCTGGGGCCGCAAGCGCTGCTTCATGGGAGGCCTGATCGTCTACGGCGTCGGCGGGCTGATCGCCGCGGCGTCTGTCGGGCTGCCCATGCTGATCGTGGGGTACTCGCTGCTCGAAGGCGTCGGCTCCGCGCTGATGATCCCGCCCATCTACATCCTCATCACCGTGATGTTCCCCGACGTCAAGTCGCGGGCGAAGTACTTCGGCGTGGTGAGCGGCGCGGGCGGGCTCGGCGCCGCCGCCGGACCGCTGATCGGCGGCCTGGTGACCAGCGCGCTCAGCTGGCGCGCGTCATTCGGTCTCCAGGTCCTCGTGGTGGCGGTGATCATCTGGCTCGCCCGCAAGATCACCGCCCCCGCCGCGCAGGGGCGGGTGCCGCGGTTCGACCTGACCGGGGCGGTGCTGTCCGCCGCGGGCATGTTCTTCTTGATCCTCGGTCTGCTGCAGTCGCGCACCTACGGCTTCGGCAAGTCACGCCAGGACTTCGCGATCGGCGGCACCGTCATCATCCCCAAGGGCTCGATCTCCCCGGTGTGGATCTACGTCGTCATCGGCGCGCTGTTCTTCCTCTGGTTCTTCCTGCACGTCAGGGCCGGGGAGCGGAAGGGCAGGGACGTGCTGCTCGCGTCGCGCCTGTTCCGCGAAAAGGTCGCCAACCTCGGGCTCGGCACGCAGGCCATCCAGTGGCTACTGCTGCAGGGATCGTTCTTCGTCATCTCCGTATACCTTCAGGAGGTCGACGGCTACAACGCGGTCAAGACCGGGCTGCTGCTCACCCCGGCGACCCTCGGCATTCTCGCCGCCGCGGCGGGTGCGGACAGGTTCGCCCGCAGGCACCCGCAGCGCTGGCTGATCATCGTCGGCTTCCTTGTCACATCGCTCGGCATGGTGCTGATGCTCGCCCTGGTCAGGGCGCACTCGGCGGTCTGGACCTGGGTGCCGGGGCTGTTGCTGTTCGGCATCGGGGTAGGCACCATGCTGACCTCGTCCGTCAACGTGGTCCAGTCAAGCTTCCCCGACAGCGACCAGGGGCAGATCTCCGGTCTCTCGCGCAGCGTCTCGAACCTCGGCTCGTCGCTCGGCACCGCCGTGGTCGGCTCGGTCATCGCCGCCGTCGCGCTGCCCGAAGGCCGGCCGTTCGCCGTGGCGCTGACCGTCATGCTGGTGTTCTCGCTCATCGGCCTGGTCCTCGCGGTGCTGATACCGCGCCAGTCGGCGGAGGAAGAGCAGTCGTCGAGTCCGGACACCGCCCGGGTGGCCTGAGGCCTGCGTCCCTTCGCAGGGCCGGCCGGCGTCAGGACAGCCGGGCTGCCGCCAGGGACAGAACGACCTCGGCGAGCGCGTCCTTGGAGCTGCGGGGCACCGCAGTGGCGCCGCCGTCGGCGGCGAGTACGACCCACTCGTTGTCGGCCGCGCCGAAGCCCTGGCCGTCGCCGACCTGGTTGAGCACGAGCAGGTCGCAGCCCTTGCGGGCCAGCTTGGCCCGCGCCGCGTCCAGGCTCGGGTCGGTCTCGGCGGCGAAGCCGACGATCACCTGGCCCGCCGGGCCGCGCTCGGCGCGGCGCCGCGACAGGCCGGCCAGGATGTCCGGGTTCTCCGTCAGCTCGATCGGCGGCGGCAGGGCGCCGTCCTTCTTGATCTTCGCCTCGGCCCGCACGACGGGCCGGAAGTCGGCGACCGCGGCCGTCATCACGATGACGTCCGCGCCGGGTGCCTCGGCGAGCATGGCGGCGTGCATGTCCCTGGCGGAGACCACCCTGACGACCTTCGCACCCGCGGGGTCGGGCAGCTCCGTGTTCGCCGCGACCAGGGTCACGGCCGCGCCGCGCGCCACCGCCGCGCGCGCGAACGCGTAACCCTGCCTGCCGGTGGACCAGTTGCCGAGGAAGCGCACCGGATCGAGTTCCTCGCGGGTCCCCCCGGCCGAGATGAGCACCGTCCGCCCGGCGAGGATGAGATCATCATCCTGAACGGGTTCGTGGTTCCCGCCCCGGGAGGCTTCGCCATGATCACCGGGCAGCGTGGTTGGCGTGCCAGAGTCAGCCGAACCCGTTCTGTATCCAAGGATTGTCTGTGCGAGGCCGAACAGGGATTCCGGCTCAGGCAGGCGCCCCTTGCCCGTGTCCTTGCCGGTGAGCCTGCCGACGGCGGGCTCGACCACGATCGCGCCCCTGGCGCGAAGCGTGGCGACGTTGTGCTGGGTGGCCGGGTGCTCCCACATCTCGGTGTGCATCGCGGGGGCGTAGACCACCGGGCAGCGCGCGGTGAGCAGCGTCGCGGTGAGCAGGTCGTCTGACATGCCCGCGGCGGCCCGCGCCAGCAGGTCCGCCGTGGCGGGTGCGACGAAGACCAGGTCCGCCGTCTGGCCGAGCTTCACGTGCGGCACGTCGGACACGCCGTCCCACACGCCCGTGGTGACCGGCTCGCCGGACAACGCCGACCAGGTCGGCTCGCCGACAAAGCGGAGGGCGTCGGGTGTCGGCACCACCCGCACGGAATGACCGCTCTCCTTGAACAGCCGCAGCAGCTCGCAGGCCTTGTAGGCGGCGATGCCAGCGCCAACGCCGAGAACGACGCGTGCCATTCGCTACTCCGATGCCGTCGTTGTCCGCGGGGGTCTGGGGGTCGTCCCCCAGGAGATACCCGGCGCGATCACCGGGAGGCGGCCGCCGACCATGTGGCGCCGATCGCGCCGAGGCGCTTAGCCCTCGGTCGCTTCGACCTTCAGCAGGCCCTCGCGCGCCTCGCGCAGCGCGATCGACAGCGGCTTCTCCTGCACGCGGGTCTCGACGAGCGGGCCGACGTACTCGAGCAGGCCCTCGCCCAGCTGGGAGTAGTAGGCGTTGATCTGGCGAGCCCGCTTCGCGGCGAGGATCACCAGCCGGTACTTGCTGTCAACGATCTCGAGCAGCTCGTCGATCGGCGGGTTGATGATGCCGTCCGCACCCTGGGAAGCAGCCACCTGTCGCATTGTCCTTCCAGTGAGCAGCCCGCGGTGCCCGATCAGTACCGGGTCTCATTGGGGGCTGTTAACCAACGTTACCATCCGCCGGCAAACCTCATCGATCGAAGTGTTCACCAGCGTCACGTCGAACTCTCCGGCGGCGGCGAGTTCGTCCTTCGCCACGGCCAGGCGCCGCTCCACGACGTCGGCGGGCTCGGTACCGCGGCCGGTCAGCCTGCGGACCAGCTCGGCCCACGAGGGAGGCTCGAGGAAGACGAATAGCGCGTCGTCCTTCATGACCTCACGGACCTGTCGCGCGCCCGCGAGGTCGATTTCCAGCAGGGTCGGCAGGCCCGCGTCGAGCCTTTGCCGCACCGGTTCCGCCGGGGTCCCGTATTTGTTGCCCGCGAACTCGGCCCACTCGAGAAGTTCCCCGGCGCCGACCATGCGGTCAAACTCCGCGCCGTCAACAAAGTGATATTCCCGCCCGTTCACCTCTCCCGGGCGGGCCCTTCGCGTTGTCACGGAAACCGAAATCCAGATCTCCGGACTGCGGCGGCGCAGTTCCGCGACGACTGTGCTCTTCCCGACCCCGGAAGGCCCGGAGAGCACAGTCAGCCGCGAATTCTTCCGCTCCGCAGGCAGGCGGGCGCCTTTCGGCGCCCTTTTCTCGGCGGCGGCGGTTTCACGCGATTTACCGTCGGGTGCTTCGGCCATGCCCTCGCACCCGTGACGGCCGCGCTGACCGCACGCCGATCCGGTTAGCCGCCTCAGAGATCCGCACCGAACTCCTGCTCAAGCGCAGCACGCTGGTTCGCGCCAAGCCCGCGAACCCGGCGGGACTCGGCGATGCCGAGCCGCTCCATGATCTGCTTCGCGCGCACCTTGCCGACGCCGGGCAGCGACTCAAGGAGAGCCGAGACCTTCATCTTGCCAATGACGTCGTCAGTGGACCCGTCCTTGATGACAGCGGAGAGGGTCACGGCGCCACGCTTGAGGCGATTCTTAACTTCGGCGCGTTCCTTGCGCGCTATCGCGGCCTTCTGCAGGGCCTCGGCGCGCTGTTCGGGAGTGAGGGGAGGAAGAGCCACTCGGGGTCACCTCGGGTTTCGTCGAAAAAAAGGTTGGTCGGGAGGGGAAACTAGCGAGTCGGACACCCTTTCGGCAACGCGAACCTCCGTTTATGTCATCACAAATTTAAATATATCACTCTGCATGTATGCATCGTAACTCAAAGTAGTCAATAGCAGGTCCTGAGCGTCGGCGCGCTCTCGCATAGTGAAAACGAAATCGCGCCGAACACCTCCTCAAAGGCTGGCGCTTGCCCGGGTAAAATGTTCCATATGTCTGTTTTGCTGGCTGCCGTTCGCGTCTCCCGGCGCAGTGCGCCTCGGCGTGCCACGCGCCCCCGATGCCCGCCGCCTCAACCATACACGCGACGGCATGGCCCGGACGTACCGGCGCAAAGCCCTGTTCAGGGACACGCCCCGGCCCGCCGGCACAGCGGCGCGCGGGCGCCTGCGCCTGGGCGCCCGCCGGCCGGCCGGCCGGCCGGCACCTGGGCAACTGCGACATATGCACTTTATGCTGACTTATTTCTCGTTTTTCCATAAGGCAGGATGTTCCACGATCCGTAGTCCCAGTGGGAGATTTTACCCACCGCAGCGTTCCGATCACAGGCCTGCGGCGACGAATCGTCGCAGGTAGAGTTTGTTACGCCGAACATATCTCCGGTCACGAGATAACGGCTGATGCCAGTGTGACCCCTGACGGCGCTGTCCGCTACCCCGATCGCTGGACTGGGCACATTATCCGGGCTTGTCCGGACGCCGAAGGCGCCATTCCGGCGTCGCGATCAGAATGTGAGTACTGTAAGGCCGACTCCGGCCGGCTTAACGGCACTCACATGAGCGATAAGGGAACTGTAAGCACGCGCGGTGGCGGGCGCGCGGGGGCGCCAGACGGGGGCCGGGTGTCAGGTGGCGGGGATGGCGCGGCGCAGTGAGGCGCCGATGGCGGCGGCGGCCGCGCCCGGGTCCGGCGCCCTGGTGATGGGGCGGCCGATCACCAGGAGGTCCGCACCCGCCTTGAGCGCCTCCTCCGCGGTGGCGATCCTGGCCTGGTCGTCGCTCGTGGCGCCGGCGGGGCGGATGCCCGGGGTGATGAGCAGGATGTCCGGGCCGACCTCGGCACGGACGGCGGCCACCTCCTGCGGCGAGCAGACCAGGCCGCGGGCACCCGCGCCGACCGCGAGCACGGCCATCCGGCGCACCGCGTCGCTGACCGAGCCGTCGACGCCGAGCTCGGCGAGTGCCTTGACGCCGATCGAGGTCAGCAGCGTCACCCCGGCGACCATCGTGCCGGGGGCGGCCTCCACGGCCGCCTTGATCATGTCCGAGCCGCCCGCCGCGTGCACGGTGAGTATCTCCGGCCGCAGCTTGGCGACCGCCCGGGCGGCGCCCGCCACGGTGTTGGGGATGTCGTGCAGCTTGAGGTCGAGAAACACCCGCACGCCGCTGCCGCCGCGCACCGTCGCCACCACAGTCGGCCCGTACCGCAGGTACAGCTCGAGGCCGATCTTGACCGTGGACACGTACGGCGTCACGAGCGTCGCCCAGTGCGCCGCGACGTCGATGTCCGGCGCGTCGAGCGCGACCGCGACCGGCGCGAGCCGCCGGTCCGCCGCGCTCGCCTCGGGCCATCGGGCGGGCCCACTGGAGGCACGGGGGGCGGTCCCCCCGGCAGGTGTCTGCACGACACTCTCCTCTCTCGAATCCGGTGCGGGCTGCCCTGCCGGGGCGGCCCGCGCTGATGGCGCCGGCGATGCTGAAGCCGGCAGTCCTGAAGCCGGGGGTGTCGACGCCGGCAGCGTTGACTCCGGCAGTGTTGACTCCGGCAGTGTTGACTCCGGCAGTGTTGACGCCGGCAGTGTTGACGCCGGCAGTGTTGACTCCGGCAGTGTTGACTCCGGCTGGGGCTTGCGGTCAGCGACGGCGGCCACGGCGCTGCCGATGGCCCGGCTCGCGCGCTCGGTAAGCGCGGCCAGGCTGTCGCGCAGCGCCTCGCGGTCCACGGCGGTGGCAGCGGTGTCCAGCCGCGCCGTCAGCGCTTCCTGCTCCGCCTTGAGCGCGGAGTGCGCGGCGGCGAGTTCCGCGAGCGCGGGCGGCAGCGTGAACGTCCTCGCCGGCTGCTCGCCGGTCCGCATGGCGGCGCTCACCAGGCCCAGGATAAGCGCGCCGAGGTCGCGCATCAGGCCCGCCAGCTCCGTGAGGAGGTCGCCGAGCTCGGCAAGCTCCCGCAGCTCCCCCGCGGGGCCGGCAGGGGTGCCCGCAGGGATGTCCTGCTCGCCGTGGCTCATGATCACTCCCCGCTAGTACCCCACTACGCCCAAGTATGACGCTCCGCGGCATACGCGGTCGGCTGGTGGGCCCGCCCCACGACGTCAGTCACCCGGTCTACTCCGCGCGCAGTCAGTTCCTCCTCCAGTTCCCGCTGGATCCTTGAGCACGCCGACGGGTCATGGAAGAGCACGGTGCCGACGGCCACCAGGCTGGCGCCCGCAAGCAGGAACTCCAGGGCGTCCCTGCCGGTGCGCACGCCGCCGCAGCCGATGATGGGGACATCGGGCAGCGCCTCTCTGACCGCCCAGACGCAGCGGACCGCGACCGGCCGGACGGCAGGCCCGGACAGGCCGCCCGCCAGCCCGGCAAGTGCGGGCCGGAACGTCACCGGGTCGATGGCCATCCCGGGCAGGGTGTTAATCATCGACAGGCCGTCCGCGCCCGCGGCCACGCAGGCCCTGGCCACCGCGACGATGTCGGTGACCTCCGGCGACAGCTTCGCGAACACCGGGATGTCGTAGCGGGTGCTGCCACGCGCGGCGGCCACCACGGCGCCCGCCGCGGCCGCGTCGAGCGCGAACGGCCGTCCCGCCGCGGCCGCGTCCGGGCAGCCCAGGTTGACCTCAAGCGCCGTCACGCCAGCGGAGTCGGACAGCCGCGAGGCGACCTCGCCGTACTCGCGGGTCGTGTGGCCCGCCACGGAAACGAATGCACGGGCGCCGCGCGACAGCAGCCAGGGCAGGTCCCGCTGGAGGAAGCCGTCGAGCCCGGGTCCCTGCAGCCCCGTTGACGACAGCAGGCCGCTCGGCGTCTCTGCCATCCGCGGCGCGGGGTTGCCCGCCTTGGGCTCGAGGGTGACCGACTTGGTGATCACCGCGCCGATCCGCGCGACGTCGGAGAACTGGGCAAGCTCCCGCCCGGTCCCCGCGCACCCGGACGCGGTAAGGATCGGACTAGGCAGGTCCAGGTGCCCGATCCTGGTCCGGAGGTCAGCGGGCATTGCTGACCTCCTCCCCGCGAGCCAAAGCGCCAGCGGAGGCGAGCGGGACGATGCTGTCAGCTGGCATTGGTGCGCTCCCCGGCTGCCGTGGTGCCCTGCTTCGGCTTCCAGCCGGGTGCGCCGAGCGCGTCGAAGGGGATGGTGCCCACGTCGTCCCAGCGCACCAGGTCGCCACGGAACACCGGGCCCTCCGCGCAGGCGCGGACCATGCGGGTGATGCCGTCGTTGCCCACCGCGGGCAGCACGCAGCCCATGCACAGCCCGGTGCCGCAGGTCATCGTCGGCTCGGACACCAGCGCCTGGACGGGGATGCCGTACCTGCCCGCCATGGCGCACACCGCGCGGAGCACGGCGGTCGGCGCCGACGCGTAGATGACGTCGGTACGCGCCTGCTGCACCACCGTCGGGAGCATGTCCACCACTGAGCCGCGCGCGCCGAGCGAGCCGTCGGCCGTGGCGATGATCGCCGAGCGGCCGGTGCGGCGCGCGGTCAGCGCGCCGAAGACCCGGTCGGCGCTTTCCGCGCCAAGCAGGTAGTCGGTGTGCGAGCCGCGCTCGGCGAGCCTGGACGCCAGCGCGAACAGCGGCGCCGCACCTGGTCCAACGCCGAGCAGCAGGCAGGAGGCAGGGTCGCGGGGAACGGGGAACGGCCTGCCAAGCGGTCCCACAACGTCGAGCACGTCACGCGACCGGCACTCGGCCAGCCACTGGGTGCCCGGCTCGCGCGGCAGGAACACGAACTCGACCGTGCCGCCATGGTCCGGCCGCACGTCATGCACGGAGAACGTGCGCCGGCCGATCATGGCCGACTGCGGCCCGCCGACGGCGATCGCGATGAACTGGCCAGGCCGGTACCTGGTGGCGATGGCCGGGGCGACCACGGTCATGGCGACGTACGCGTCGACGCGCCGCACTGTGAGCACCGTCCCGCGTACCTGAACCGGCGCCACGCCGCCGTCCCGATCGTTGCCTGCCATCCCGGCCGCCGCCTAATCCCCTCTGCCTGTTGTTCCGCTTACGTTATCGCCCGGCCATACCGCTCCGTACTAACCGCGCAACGCCGCGGCATGCTCTTGGAGGGAGCGGACACCTATCTCGCCGCGGATGGTGGCCTCGATGCCCTGCACCGCGGCGGCGAGTCCCGCCACGGTGGTCACGCAGGGCACGCCCCTGCGGACCGCCGCCGTGCGGATCTCATAGCCGTCGAGGCGCACCGCGGCCGAGGCCGCCGACCCAGTCCCTGCCGACATGGTGCCGAAGGGGGTGTTCACGATCAGGTCTACCTCACCGTCGAGGATGCGGGTGACCACGGTCGGATCACCGTCCAGGCCTGCACCGTCGCTCTGCTTTCGGACGATCTTGGCACGAACACCGTTCCTGCGCAGTACCTCCGCCGTTCCCGACGTCGCCCAGATCTCGAAGCCGAGATCGGCGAGGCGCTTGACGGGGAAGACCATGGCCCGCTTGTCCCTGTTGGCCACCGACACGAAGACCCGCCCCTTGACGGGTAGCGAGCCGTAGACGGCCTCCTGCGACTTGGCGAACGCGGTGCCGAACGATTCGTCGATGCCCATGACCTCGCCCGTTGAGCGCATCTCGGGGCCGAGCACGGTGTCCACGCCCGCTCCAGAGGCGTCGCGGAACCGGCCGAACGGCAGCACCGCCTCCTTCACCGCGACCGGCGAGTCGAGCGGCAGCGTGCCGCCGTCCCCGGTGGCGGGCAGCACGCCGCAGGAGCGCAGCGAGGCGACGGACGCGCCCATCATGACCAGCGCCGCCGCCTTGCCGAGCGGCACCGCGGTGGCCTTGGACACGAACGGGACCGTGCGCGACGCGCGCGGGTTGGCCTCGAGGACATAGAGCACGCCGGCGGCGAGCGCGTACTGCACGTTGAGCAGGCCGCGCACGCCGACGCCGTGCGCGATCTTGCGCGTGGCGTCGCGGATCGCCTTGATGTCGCTGCCGCCGAGCGTTATCGGCGGCAGTGCGCACGCCGAGTCGCCCGAGTGGATGCCGGCCTCCTCGATGTGCTCCATCACGCCGCCCAGGTACAGTTCGTCGCCGTCGTAGAGTGCGTCCACGTCGACCTCGATGGCGTCGTCGAGGAAGCGGTCGATGAGCACCGGGTGATCGAGCCCCTTTCCCTGGATGAACTGGGCCTGGGTGGCGCGGCTGACGTAGGCGCGCAGGGTGGCCTCGTCGTAGACGATCTCCATCCCGCGCCCGCCGAGCACGTAGGACGGCCGGACCAGGACCGGGTAGCCGATCTCCGCCGCCGCGACCGCTGCCTCGTCGGCGGACAGCGCGACCTTGCCGAGCGGCGCGATCAGCCCCGCCTCGGCCAGGACCTCAGCGAACGCGCCGCGGTGCTCCGCGGCGTGGATCGCGGAGGGCGAGGTGCCCACGATCGGCACGCCCGCCACCTCGAGTGCGCGCGCGAGACCGAGCGGTGTCTGCCCGCCGAGCTGCACGATCACCCCGGCGACCGGCCCCGAGCGCTGCTCGGCGTGCACCACCTCGAGCACGTCCTCCAGGGTGAGCGGCTCGAAGTAAAGCCGGGAAGAGGTGTCGTAGTCGGTGGAGACGGTCTCCGGGTTGCAGTTGACCATGACGGTCTCGTAGCCCGCCGCGCGCAGCGCCATCGAAGCGTGCACGCAGGAGTAGTCGAACTCGATGCCCTGGCCGATGCGGTTGGGCCCGCTGCCCAGGATGATCACCTTGTGGGTGTCACCGCCCGGCACCTCGTCGCCCTCGTCGTAGGTCGAATAGAGGTAAGGGGTGCGCGCCGCGAACTCGGCGGCGCAGGTGTCCACCGCGTGAAAGACGGGGCGGACGTCGAGCGAGTGGCGCAGCGCGCGGATCTCCCCCGTGCTCAGCCCGCGCAGCTCGGCGATGGCGGCGTCGGAGAACCCTTCCGCCTTCGCCGCCCACAGCAGGTCCCTGTCGAGTTCGGCGGCGCCCGCAACCGTTCTGGATATGTCCTTGAGGTGTTCCAGCTGCTCGACAAACCACGGGTCGACACCGGTGACCTCGGCCACCGACTCGGCGCTCGCTCCGGCGCGCAGCGCCTGGAGCATCGTGTTGAGCCGGCCGTCGTGCGGGGTGCGGCAGTCGTCGAGCAGCTCCTCGGCGCTGTGCTCGGGCTTGCCTGTGAACCGCAGCGGTCCGGTGCTGCTCTCCAGGCTCCGCTGTGCCTTCTGCAGCGCCTCGGCGAAGGAGCGGCCGATCGCCATCGCCTCGCCGACCGACTTCATGTGCGTGGTGAGCGTCGGGTCGGCGCCGGGGAACTTCTCGAACGCGAACCGCGGGATCTTGACCACCACGTAGTCGAGCGCGGGCTCGAACGACGCGGGGGTCTGGCCGGTGATGTCGTTGGGGATCTCGTCGAGCGTGTAGCCGATGGCGAGGCGGGTGGCGATCTTGGCGATCGGGAAGCCCGTTGCCTTGCTCGCCAGGGCGCTCGACCTGGAGACGCGCGGGTTCATCTCGATGACGACCATGCGGCCCGTCTTCGGGTTCACCGCGAACTGGATGTTGCAGCCGCCGGTGTCCACGCCGACCGCGCGGATGATCTTGATGGCGGTGTCCCGCATCACCTGGTACTCGCGGTCGGTGAGGGTCATCGCGGGCGCGACGGTCACCGAGTCGCCGGTGTGCACGCCCATCGGGTCGACGTTCTCGATCGAGCAGACGATCACCACGTTGTCGTGGCGGTCGCGCATCAGCTCGAGCTCGAACTCCTTCCAGCCGATGATCGACTCCTCGAG
>Ga0335085_10005234_pt1 | contig 20999 bp, 25 predicted proteins | sample Lox_Sample_45_FD_206712 | JGI IMG/M metagenome (GOLD analysis project Ga0335085, IMG submission 206712) | Soil microbial communities from Loxahatchee National Wildlife Refuge, Florida, United States - Lox_Sample_4.5 | ecosystem: Environmental > Terrestrial > Soil > Wetlands | place: USA...
TGCCCAGGAACGTCATGCTGTAAACCTTGGCGAAGCAGGTCACCACCAGCCCCGCCGTCAGCGCCAGACCCGCTCCACATAATGCGAAGACGACCTTCACGGCCCCCGAGGACAGCAGGGAGCTTTGCAGCAGAGCTTGCAAGGTGAGCCATTCACTTACAAACCCACTTGCCGGGGGCAGCGCCGCAATCGACAAAGTCCCTACCAGAAAGAACAGCGCTACCCAAGGCATACGGCGAATTAAACCGCCCAGCCAGTCCATTCGGCGCGTACCCGTGTGGGCGTCGATCGTTCCCGCGCCGAAGAAGAGCAGAGACTTGTAAACCGAGTGATTCGTCATCTGATACAGCGCCGCAATGAGGGCAATCGAGGCCAGGGACTTCTGATTCGAGGCCAGGAAAACCATGGCAGCGCCTAAGCCCGCTGTGATCACGCCCATGTTCTCGATGGAACTGTTCGCGAGCATCCCCTTCATGTCATCTTCCCGGTTGGCCGAACAGCTTCGAGAAAGCGGATGGAAGAATCGGGCGTCCGGTGAATTGGGGCTGATTGCGTTCATGCAGGGAGATCCGAAGCGCGCTTCGATTTTGGTCGGCGGTGCGCTGCTCACTGCTATGGCTAGAGGTGATAATGGCGGCGAGGTTCGCTATTTGGAGCTGCTGGGGAACGCGCTCAACGAGCTGGACCGCCAGGACGAGGCTTTGCGATTCTTCGACCGAGCGATCAAAGTGGCCAGCAAAACGCCCGATGCCGGCTTCCCCTTCATGGCCTACGAAGGCAGGGCACAGGCGCTGACCGCGTTGAACCGGCCAGCCCAGGCCAAGGCTACGCTGCTCCGTACCTTGTCTGAGGCTGAGACCGCCCACAAAGAGGGGCATGAAGCTCAGGCTCTCATTCTGCTTGGTGAGAACGCGTTAAGCTTGAACGACACCTCCGGCGGCATCCAATATTTAGAGCAGGCCGGACACTTGGCCACTTTCCTCGGATTCTATCGAATGGTTGCACAGTCCATGCTCGACCTCGCAAACGCCTACTCTCAAACCGGTGATTTCAGCTTGGCGGAGGAGAGGCTAGAATCAGGTCTTGAGGCCAGCCGCCGCGTGGGCGACCGATATTACTTGCCCCGCGACCTTAGCGCGCTCGCCGAGCTGCAGGCAACAACAGGGCACCCTCGCGAAGCTCACCAACTCTATGCACAGGCCGAAGACTTCATCGATGGCATACTGATTCGCGTTCCCGGACCGTACACGGAGAGCTCGCTCCTGGACACGATGAGTCGAGTCTATCTTGGGGATTTTAGACTTGAGGCTAACCAAGGGGACGTATCTGAGGCGTTCGCGATTATCGAGCGTGCCCGCGGTCGAACTGCAGCGGACCAGCTCCGTAACCATACGACAGGTTTGGCGGTATCACCCGATGCACAGCGCGCTGCGAACGCGCTCTCCAATCTCCAGACACAACTCATCCAGTCGAACGATCCCGCCGAAAGGGCTGAACTACTTGACAACCTTGACCAACGGGAACAAGAACTTGCGTACTTAACGGACTCCGTCGTGGCAACAGGCCCGCTTGCCGTCACGCATCCGTTCCCCCTCGCCACAGTTCAGACTGACCTCGATGCGAACCAAGCGATTCTCGAGTATGTGCTAGCAGAACCGCAGGTGTTTTGCGTAGCCATCACGCGGGGTCAAGCCACTATCGTCAGGCTTCCTGCCGGCCGGAAACAAATCGACAGTCTGACTGCGGCGCTCCTCACAGCAATTCAGGCCGATCAGCCGGTGACTACACAGGCTCGTCGCTTATATGACTGGCTGATCGCTCCGATTCCCGCCGACGACCAGAAGCTGAGACTGGTGGTGATACCAGACGGACCACTACACGACGTACCTTTCGAATGCCTGGAGGATGCTTCCGGCCGATATCTAGTTCAGTCACACACTGTGAGCTACGCGCCTTCCGCAACAGCTTTTTGCCTCCTGAAAGGGGAACACCGCTCGCACGCACCGGAGCTTGCGTACCTCGGTGTCGGAGGCGTCCCGTACAGAAGTGAAGCGGTGCCCCCCAATGGGGAATCCATGGGCGGCCACATCATGCGAGCAGCCTCCCGCGGTCTGTTTGATCTGGCTGGCTTGGACCTGAGCAACCTTCCTGCCAGTCGCGACGAGGTGATTGAGACGAGCCGCATCCTAGCGCAGCCCAACTCTATCCTGTTGACGGGCTCCCATGCGACCGAAACGGCCTTTAAGCACGAACCGCTAGCCGAGTTCAAGGTTATTCACCTCGCCGTCCACGCATACGAGTCGCCCGGCTTCCCGGAGCGAAACGCCTTGTTGTTAGGACGCGACCCCAACTCCAGCGATGACGGTCTACTTCAGGCGCGTGAGATTGCGCCCCTGCCTTTGAACGCCGATCTCGTAACTCTGTCGGCATGCGACACTGGGACCGGGAAGGCTGAGGGTGAAGAAGGCAACTTCAGCTTGGTTCAGGCGTTCCTGTTGGCAGGAGCTCGAAGCGTAGTTGCCGCCCTTTGGGACGTTGACGATCTTTCGACAGCCGAGCTAATGAAGCTCTTTTACGCAGCTCTGGCGCGCGGTGAGGATGAGGCGTCGGCACTGCGCACGGCGAAACTCCAGATGTTGGCCCAGCCGGGCGAGCGGCCTCCGCTCTACTGGGCCGGTCTCACGCTCAACGGATACGGCGACGCGCCCGTTAGGTTCTCTAAATGAAGACAATGACCCTAATTCGAAAAGACCGCGAGGCGATCCTGAACAAGGTGGACCATTTGGTCCAGCGAAAACATTTTGACCCTAGCCTCAACGGTGCGAACTGGCGTGAGTTGGTCGAGGACTGGCGCCCCCGAATTCTGGCGGCGGACACTGTCGAAGGGCTGGAGACCCAGATTTCTGCGCTGCTCTCCCGACTCAAAACTAGCCACACGGGTTTTTTTCACCAAAGCCTCCGCACGATCCCAGCGCGCCACGCCATCAACGCAACCTGTCGCCCTTACGCATCCAATGGCTGCTCCGCGAAGTGGATGTTCCAGGACGTACACGACGGAGGCGCTGCCTACAAAGCCGGTATCCGCGCCGGCGACCTGCTGCTTGAGCTCAACGGCAAGGAAGTGAGCCCGCCGAGCCAACCCGTGTTCCGAATGGGATGCACCGCGCGCTTAACGATTGAGAGACTGTCAGGCGACCGCGCAGAGGTCGAGATAAGCGTGCCCGCCCCGAAGTCCAGAAAACACCCGGTTAATCAGCCGCTGGCAATCGTGTGCTCCACGCTTCAACCCGGGCTCGGACTGCTCAAGGTGACCATGTTTCCCGGAGCCATCGGCATCGATCTTGCCCACGGGTTCGACCGAGCGATAGCAGCGTTGCGCGAGTGCGACCGTCTCATCGTAGACTTGCGCGGGAATACAGGTGGCGGCATCGGTGGACTTCGCCTAATGAGTTACTTGACGCCGGACAAGCGCCCCGTGGGCTACAGCCTCACTAAGAAGCGTGCTGCCAGCGGCTATCGAAGAGAGGATCTGAGTCAGTTCGGGCGGATTCCATCGCACAAGGCAACTCTGCTATGGCTTTTGATCCGCTACGCCTTTGTCGATAAATCGATTACGGTAGTTACGGAAGGGCTAGGGCAGCAGCGCTTTCATGGCCGAATCGTGATCCTTGTAAACGAGCACAGCGCCAGCGCCGCCGAAATGTTAGCGGCCTTTGCGCGCGAGAACAACTTAGCTAAGATCGTGGGCACTAAGACGCCTGGACGCCTCTTGAGCGGAAGCGCCTTCAAGGTAGGACACGGATTCCTGCTCGGATTGCCGGTGGGGGCATATCTGACTTGGCAAGGCACGTTGCTCGAAGGCAAAGGCGTCGAACCGGATGAGGCCCTCGATCTCTCACGCGACGCTTTGAACGAAGGCCGCGACACGCAGCTTGAAAAGGCGATTGAGGTCGTCACGGCGCTGTGAACTCAACTGGGTCCAAAATGAACGCGAGTCCACGCGTTGCGAGTCACCGCACGAAAAGCAACACCCACAGACCGCTACCGGATCACCAGAGGATAGTAAGCCCAGTCCCACCCGCGCCGTCGTATAGCGAGGAGATATGAGCCAGGTTTCGCTTCGCTAAGGTCCACTTTGAAGCGCAGTGCAGTGCCTTGATTCTCAGCCTTGGCTTGGCCCTCGCCACTCCAGAGAGGCTCACCCACCTGTTTCAAGATTTGCAGATCGTAGTCTCCTGATTCGCTGCCTACCGGCAGGTAGATGGTTAGCTCCAGCAGACCCGCCGATAGCTCCAAAGGCGGTTTGGGCGGCCCGCTTTCCTCGCCACGAAGAATACCTCGGTGAGTCAAATCCAGCGTTGCAACTTGAACCCCTTCCGGCCTCGTTAAGTGACGTCGTTCACTCCAAGCGAACAGCGCCAATCCAATCACCAGAACCACGGCGACAGCCACTGCAAGACCTCGCCTGCGTCGGGCTCGCTTCGCCTCCTCTTGAAACCTTGCGAAGTCGTTGAAGCAGGGCGAGCACCGCGACATGTGGACAATGAAGTCCCGATGTTGGGCAGGATCAGCCTTGCGGTAGGCGATTGCGCGGATGAGGTCGGGCGCTGGGCAACCCTGACGGTCAGGATTCGGAAACGCGGTTGAAAAGACGGACCTTCCGGCCTCTAACAGCCGTTGCTCGTCACGCTTTGACAGCGGGTTGCCTTCGTCCGGCGTTGGGCTTTTCAAGGTCGCTCGAAGGAGTGTGGTGATAGCGCCCGTTAGGACTTCGTACCGTCCGAGATCAGGCGACGCAGTTTTTCAACGCCCCGAGCGAAGGCCTTGCGAACTGCATCTTCACTCATGCCGAGGACTCGGGCTGTTTCGTGCCTGGAGAAGCCTTGGCAGTCCATCACAAAGATCGTCCGCATGCGCTCGTCCATCAGGCTCATGAGTTCCTCAACCTGGATCCCGTGCTCCAGGTTCTGAACGAAGCTAGTATCTGCGACCGCGTTCAAATCCAGCAGACTGCTGGGATCGCGATACTCAATCCTTTGTTCGCGCCGCAGTAGCTTGCGTGCCTTGCGCAGGAAGGCCTTGAAAACATAAGCCTCGGTATTTCGGATCTTAATCGCCCGCGTTGCTGCTACAGCAGCACCCACGGCGTACTCAAGAGCCGCAATCACGTCTATCGTCTCGCCTCCGTAGCTTCCTGCAATCTCGTTCCAGCGATGCCAGGTTCGATCGGCAGCCCGCTCAACCTCTGCTCGGACCTCAACATCCTCAATTTTCTGAGCTGACGATAGCCAGAGGGACGAAACACCAGTTGGGTTTTGCATGCGACACCTGACTTCCCCCCTGGTGAAAATATGAGCCTCGCACTTCGGCATCAGACTTTCAAGAAAAAAATTTCGCGGGCCGTTGTCCGGTTTTGCCATCCTCAGAGCCCCTATATGATAGAGGGCCCCTTCGAGCCCTCGACACCCCAAGCCACGACCGGATCACCGGCCTTCATGGCGTGGCAGGCGCCGGAAAGACCACCACGCTCACCGCGATCCGGCAGGCGGCCGAACGGGACGGTTACGAAGTGGAGGGATTCGCGCCGACATCCCGCGCCGCCCAGCAGCTCCAAGAGGCTGGAATCTTGGCCACGACCCTGCAGCACTTCCTCACTCAAGCACGCGCTGATAGCTCAAGCCCGAAACACCTTTACGTCATTGACGAGTCGAGCCTCGCAAGCACAAAGCAGGTCCACCAGTTTTTCAAGCGCCTCGGGCCGGCGGACCGCGTTCTGCTGGTCGGCGACATTCGCCAGCATCAGGCCGTCGAGGCTGGCAAGCCATTCGAGCAGATGCAGGCGGCCGGAATGCGCACCGCCCGCTTGGAGGAAGTCATTCGGCAGAAAGACCCCGCGCTCAGGAACGCCGTTGAGCTGCTGGCCCAGAATCGAGTTGTCGAAGCCGTGGGACAGCTCGCCGAACAGGGAAGAATTCGTGAGGTTGCGGAGTCGCAACAGCGCCTGGCGGCCGTCACCCAGAGCTATCTTCGCCACCCGGAGGGGGCGCTGATCGTGGCCCCGGACAATGACTCACGCCTTCAGATCAACCGGCTCATTCACGAAGGCCTTCGCAACGCAGGACAGCTCGCGGGCGGGGATCACCGCGTAACAGTCTTGACGAACCGGCAGGAGCTTACCGGCGCCGATCGCCAGTGGGCGGCCAGATACGACATTGGCGACGTCGTGCGCTACACCCGTGGCAGCAAAGAGATCGGCCTCCGCCAGCACGAGTACGCCGCCGTCACCGCGGTCGACCTTACAAATAACCAAATTACGGTGCAACGGCACGATGGACAACTCGTGACCTATGACCCGAAGCGGCTGCAAGGGGTGAGCGTCTATCGCCGCGAGGAGCGCGAGCTAGCCGCCGGTGACCGCATTCAATTCACCGCCCCGATGAGACAGCATCGGATCGCCAACCGGCAGCCGGGGAGGGTGGAGAAGATCGAGCTCGACGGCAACCTCCAAGTTCGTCTTGAGACCGGGCGCACCGTCGATTTCAACCTCCGTCAGCACGCGCACCTCGACTACGGCTACGCCATGACCAGCCATAGCAGCCAGGGGCAGACGGCGGATCGCGTCATCGTGCATGTGCCGGGGAACGAGGTTGAGAGCCGGCAGCTCGTTAATCGCAGGTTCGCTTATGTCGCTTTATCCCGAGCCCGATACGACGCGGAGATTTACACCAATGACGCTGCGGATCTAGCTCACAGATTGAGCCGCGAAACCTCTAAGCGAGCGGCCATTGAGATCCTATCGGCTTCCGGTGAGCAAGTGTCAGCCGGTGCCATCGAGCAGCAAAAACAGCAACCCTTGGGGCAGACCATCGCATGACTGGCTTTGAACTCATCCTTCCGTTCCTTCGCCCTATCGAATCGCTCATTCTCGACCCGAGCGTCAGCGAGGTCATGGTGAATGGATCAGATCGCGTTTTCATGGAGCGCGGCGGCTATCTTGAGCCCGTCGCCGTAACCGGATTGACTGAAAAGTCCCTTCTCATCGCCGTCAAGAACATCGCACGGCGGCTCGGAGACGAGATCTCCGAGTCCAAGCCCATCCTCGATTCCCGCCTCCCGGACGGCAGCCGCGTGGCTGCCGTCGTCCCGCCCTGCAGCGTCAACGGCATTACCCTCACCATCCGCAAGTTTACGGCTCGAAACTTCACCATGAACGATCTGGTGGAGACGGGCACTCTCCCGGGTGAATTGGCGCGGGTCCTTGAGCGTCAGGTACTCGGCAGCAGGAACATTCTGATCAGCGGCGGGACAGGAACAGGGAAGACGACCCTGCTCAATATCCTTGCCAGCTTTATTCCCAATGAACAGCGCCTCGTGATCATCGAGGACACCGCCGAGATTCAGGTTTGCAAGGACAACTTGGTGCGCCTGGAGGCCCGCCGCGAACGGAACGGTCTGCCCGCCGTGAGCATCCGGGAGCTGCTGAAGGCCACACTCCGGCATCGGCCCGACCGCATTATTCTGGGCGAGATTCGCGGCGGAGAGGCCTTCGATCTGCTGCAGCTTCTGAACACCGGACATTCCGGCACGCTTTCCACCGTGCACGCCACCTCAGCCGAGCAGGGGCTCTCGCGCTTCACGAGTTGCGTTCTGCAGAGCGGCATCGAGCTGCCCTACCGGGCCATCAAGAGCAACATCGCCGATTCCCTCAACCTAATCGTTCAGCTTGAGAGGCGTCCGGGGAAGCGCTTCGTTTCCGAAGTGCTCGAGGTCCGGGGCTACAACCCTGAGACCGATCGTTACGAATTCGACTCGCTCTATGCCCTCAAGGAGGAGCCATGCCCGTAATAGAGCAGAAGCCCATCGGCCAACATGCGATGACGCCCGAGGAATATCTCCGGCAGAACTTTGAACCGACAGACCGGCTGGCGGTTGTAGTCATCAACCGCAGGGAAGGCAAAGTCTTGCAACGGGTCGAAACGGCGGAAGCCATCGCCAGGCCAAAGTATCAAGCCTGGCTTCGCCACCAGAACGCCCACGGCTCCGACATCTATATCTCGCAGAATGCCCTTCGTGAGACTGCTATCGGTCGAATGAAGGCCGAGATTGCGGCTATCCGGCACGTTTATCTGGACCTCGACAACGACGGGGCTAAAGGTCTGGCGGCTATCGAAAACAGCCCCCACGTGCCGAAGCCCAGCTATGTGATTTCTAGCTCACCCGGCAAGTACCAGGTCATCTGGAGGGTGAACGACATCACTCAGGAGCAGGCCGAAGCCGTGCAGAGGAGAATGGTGCAGGAGTTCGGAGCCGACCCGGCCGCCACGGACTCGGCCCGAGTGCTCCGGCTTCCAGGCTTCCTCAATAAGAAATACGAGCAGCCTTTCCGCGTTTCAGCGGAGGCAAGGAGTTCTGAGGTTTATCAGCTCGCCGACTTCAGGGTTTCGCACGATCAGGCTCAGGCGGTCCAACATGACAGTCATGCGCCCCGAGCTCAGGCTCCCTCCGGCCGCGGCCAGAAGAGCGCCTCCGAGCATGACTGGAATTGGGTCGCCCGCCGGCTCGACCGGGGCGAATCGATCGAGGCCCTCATTCAGAAGCTCACGGATTATCGCGATGACAAGCCCAACCCCAGTTACTACGCCCGGCGAACCGTCACTCGCGCCTACGCGCACGTTGCACTTTCACGGGGAGAAGATCCCCAGGAGGTGACTCGCACCATCAGCGGTCATCCACCGCGATCCTATGACAATGGCGAGCAGTATGCCAGCGCCGTGGTGGAGGAGACCCTGGCGAAGCTTAACCGGTCGAAAGCGCAGCAGTCTGCGGCAGCGGCCCAGGCGTACCAGCACACTCAGCAACTGGCCTTGGGGGTGAGCCGGTGACGAAGGCACTCATCCTTATTCGACCGCTGCTTTCGACCGCAGTTCTGGCGCTACTGGTCGCCGCTGCCGGAAGGGACCGCGATTCGATCAGCGTAGCGTATTTGGGCTTGTTCGGAGTGCTCGGAGTGGCGACGGCGCTCGCCGCGGGCAAATCGCATGTTAGCGAACGGATCTGGGGCTCGGACGACGGCGCCGACCCCGGAGTGCGATTGCTTGGAAGCTCGCTGTTCCTGGCAACCGTTACGGTCGCCGCGTTCGACTCCGGGCGGTTCCAGTGGAACCCCACGTTGCCAGGTGCGCTACGCGTCGCCGCTCTTGCGACACTCGTTCTTTTCGGTTCGCTGCGGGTGTGGGCGATGGCCGTGAATCCTTTCTTCTCGCCCAGCCTCTGGATTCAGCCCAGACACCGCCTTGTCGCCCGAGGACCGTACCGCTTCCTCCGGCATCCGGGTTATCTGGCCATGCTGGTTACGACTCCCGCCGCTTCCATCGCGCTCGGCTCACTCGCCGGGCTGCTTCCGGCTCTCGGCTACGAATTTTTGATTCTGCGGCGGGCGATGCGGGAAGATGACTTGTTGCGCGAGAAGTTGGGGGGATATGCGGAATACGCTGGGACGGTTCGTTGCCGGATCGTCCCAGGCTTATGGTGAGGTCGCCATGCAATGCCCTAAATGCAATACGAACGAATGCACGAAGCTCTCGCTAGTTTACTTGAATGGCGTCTCGGACATCAGGACCAGGTCGCGTGGCCGCGGCTTCGATTTCGGAGAGATGGCAAGCGCCTTCAGCTTCAGGTCGAGGAGCCGCGCGACCTTCCAGACCCGGCTGTCTAAGCTTGCTGGACCTCCGCGGAAGCTTCCCTACCGCCACGTCCTTCTCTGGTGGGGACTCGGACTGGCCATCCTTTACTGGCTCTTTGGCTACCTGGTGTGGCTGCGTCAGATCTCGGCAGTTCGCTCGGTGGCCCTCTTCCCGCAATATGCCCATGCTTACTCAGGCGTGGCCCTGTTCGTTCTCGCGTCGCTGTGGTGGTACAACCACCAGGTTCGGCCCCTTCGATTTCACCGGTGGGAGCAGTCGTTTATGTGCGACCGCTGCGGGGCCATCTTTCAACGCTTCGAGCAGCAGGAGGCAGCATGATCGCTCTGGCCACACCACGCACGTGCATCGAGGGCTATCGCGTCGTCGCCTACAAAGGCGCCGCGCGCGGCGAAACATTCGCCGCCCTGCTGCGAGACGCCGAGGCCCTTGGCGCCAACGCCGTTCTCAACACCTGTTTTGACGACGCGCTCGATATTGAGACGCTTTATCACGGCGCCGCAGTTGTAATTGAAGCCGTACCCAAACCTCTCACGGATGACGTGGCCTCGGCGGACGGCCCCGACAGAAATCCGCCACAACACGAAAAGCCGGCTAATTGAAGGAAAGGATTTGTTCGATGCGAGAAAGAAACTCAGAAAGAGCCACAGCAACTGCCACAAAGGGTCTAGATCCGACGGTTTATTTGCGGCCAAAAGACGAGCACGGAATCTATCGAGAATGGCTAGGCTTAAAGGAGCTCAGTCGATACGCCGACGTATCGGAGCGAACACTGCGTGCTTGGATCCATTCTCCCGCTGACCGCCTACTTGCCGTGAAGGTCTGCGGCAAAGTTCTGGTCCGAAAGTCAGATTTCGATGCCTACCTCCAGCGGCATCGAATCAAGACCTTGGAAGAGCTTAACGTTGATGGTATCGTTCGAAACATTATGCGAGAGGCCGCTCATGGGAGTTAAGGTCAGAAAGCATAAAGGAAGCTGGTATGTCTTCATCGCCCATCAGGGCCGGCGCAAGGCCAAAAAGGTTGGCTCACGAGAAGCCGCGGAGAAGGTGAGGCGTGAGATCGAGGCGCGGCTGGCCCTGGGTGATCTGGGCTTCTTGCAGGAGGAAACCCAGAAGACCCCTACCTTTGGCGAATACGCCGACACCTGGTTGAAGCATCACGCTGACCGGCACTTGAAGCCGTCGACAGCACATTTCTACCGAGAATTCTTGGGCATCTATGTGCGACCGTCATTCGGACACTGTCGCCTCGACGAAATGGCGCGCGAAGCGGTGAAGGCTTGGGTGGGCCAGCTCGCGGCGCGCGGCTTAGCTCGTAATACTCTACGGCTGGCCGTTTCAGCCCTGCGTGTTGTTTTGAATGCTGCCATCGAGGACGGGTTCATTAGCGCGAATCCGGCTCGGAAACTCGGTCGGCTGGTGAAGGCTGAGAAGCCCCAAAACGAAGCGTCCGCCTTGACCGTCGAGGAAGTAAATACCTTCCTGGAGACGGTGAAGGCGCATTACCCCAATCGATACACTTTCTTCCTGACCGCTCTGCGCGCGGGGCTGCGCGAGGGTGAACTTCTAGCCTTGCGCTGGGGTGACATACAATTTGGACAGGACGATGATCCGAACCGCTACATTCTCGTGCAACGGAACTACGACCGTCGATCGCGCAGATTCCTGACACCTAAGAGCAAGAAGCCAAGGCGTGTAGACCTCGGCCGGGAGCTCCGACAAGTGCTTCTTGAGTTGCGTGACCAAAGGTTGCTTGGTGCCTTCAGCCGGGGGCAAACCAACATTGGCGATGAACTCGTCTTTCCTTCCGAGGTTGGCACCGTCTTAAACATGAGCAACGTGGTCCTTCGGTACTTTCTGCCGGCACTTGAGCGTGCTGGGCTGCGCCGCGTCAGGTTTCATGACCTGAGGCACACATTCGGCAGTTTGCTGATCCAGGAGGGAGCACCGCTAACGTATGTCCGGGACCAGATGGGCCATTCAAGTATTAAAATTACCGTCGACACGTACGGTCACTTGATACCAAGTGCGAATATTGCCTATATGGATCGCCTTGACCGAACGCCAACACCTCCGCAACAGTCCGCAACCCAGGCGCAACCCGCGGATCCTGACTTGGTTGGGGTTTCCCCGCAAGTTATTGGAAGAATTGGGGTGAGCGACGGGATTCGAACCCGCGACGTCCAGATCCACAGTCTGGCGCTCTACCAAGCTGAGCTACGCTCACCGGAACGAGAGATTCAGAAGGCTGCTCTTTCTTTGTAACATTCGCGAGGAAGAGGTGTCAATGAAGTGCGGCCGAAGCAGCCGAAGCAGCCATGCGGGCCACTCAGGGCACCAGAACCATGTCCTTGGTGACCTGGTCCGCCGGAATTTCCTCAAGCTCCGTCGGCCTCTGGCAGCACACGCACGGGCCCGGCTCGGTAGCCGGGATATTACACACGTGGCAGTAGTAGCGCAGCCTGTAAAGCTTGCCGTCGCGTACCACGACGATCTGGCTGGCATTGAATGCGCCGTCCGGCTTGCGTCGTCCCTCCAGTTTCACCTGGCGGCCGGCAAGCCGCGTGTCTTGCAGGGTATGCAGGAGTTGGGGATTGTCGGAGGTAACCGCGATATCGCCGCCGGGCGTGGCGAGCCGCAATCCCTCACCTTCAGTGATAATGAGTTTGCCTTCGAGGGTAGCGAGGCTCGCGAGCTGGGCGCTCGGCACCTGCTCCGGCACAGATGCCAAAGCCGGCAGGCTAAGAGCCGGAAAGGGTATCAGGAACAGGCTTAGTCCCGTCCTCAACGAGCTCCACAATAGATCGCGAAACCATCCGGACATAACGTTAGGTGTGCAGTACTCAGGCGCCCGTTCGCGTGCTCGTTCTCGCCGGCCGGGCAAGCGGCTGGACGGCCGCGGAAGGGCGGCGACGCGCTTATTGGCGCCCCTATCCAGCGCTAGGACCCGCCAGACTCCTTGGGGGCAGTCACCAGGAGAATCGCAAGCTTCACATCTTGCGCGGCCCCGCCGGTCGGGTTCTCGCGTAGATCGACTTGTAGGGAACAATTGCCTTGGTCGTCCTGCACAAGTGCGGGTAGCTTCTTGTAGGCAGGATTCGGTGCAGCGAGGCTGATGACGGCCGGGTGACCGGTGCCAGAGGCCTTGCGACTCAGGTTTACGAGGTCATCGAACGACAGCACCTTATCCAGCTCGGTGTCGGCACTGAGGGGGCTTAACAACACAAAGTCCCGGTATTCGCTTACACCCATGTGATTGCCGTCCTGCGGAATCAGGGCGTACCGCATGGTGTAGAGGCCCGGCTTCAGCTTTTGGTCTCGAGTGTCCTCCGCGCTCGATGAGACGAACCGCAGCAGTCCAACCAGGGCGCCCGGCTGGAGACTGCCGTAAAGAATGTCGGGCTCCGAGCTTGTGGAGGGCACCGCCGACAGCGACTTCAGCCACCAGACGTCGCAGACAGTATCCTGGCGATGCAGGATTCTCGACCCTTGCGCATCCAGCCGGTCCACTAGGGCGTTGGGTATCTGCAATGTCGAGAGCGCCGGCGATGTCTCCAGCGTGAACTCCGCCTGCGCCGGGGCCAGAGCCGCGAAAGTCAGTAACGCCAGGATCGCCAAAAACGACACCCACGCGTATTTCTTTCTTGTCACGTTGCACTCCTGGAATCGGTTGTTGCGCTCCTCTACAGAGCGAAAGTACCCACGAAGGCGCTCCGGGCGTCAGCGCGGGTCCATGCCGTGCCGAGTCCCTGACCGTGGAACGCGTCTTCCAAAGTAAAGGCCGGCATGGCATGCGCCGTCCGCACGAGCGGTGGATAATAGACCTCCTCGTTCCCGCAGATGTGGTCGCCCGCGCACAGGCTGCGAGTGCGAATGCGAACGAGCTTGCCAGCCTCAACGCTGACGCTGCCGTGCTCGTCACCCTGGCCAACGCTAACTTGAATAGGAGCCGTCTCCACTCGCACGACGTCGCCCACCAATTTGCCGGCCTCGGAGCGCACGAACCCTTCAAGCGCGTTCCGCTCCGCGGCGTTTGCCCGCTGGTCTACAATCAGGATCGCCTTCGCCGGGTAAGGATTGTGGTAGGGGTCGCCAAGTGTGGCGCGAGCCTGCACTACCGCAAGCACGCTCAATCCGTCAAGATTGACACCTTGCCACGTACCCTTTTGGATTCTCCACGCCAGAATCGCCTGCTTCCCTTCCAGATCCACCTGCGAATTGGCAAAGCAAGGACCGGTGTAAACGTCGGCGCTTCGAACCTCGATGTAGTCGCCACTCACGGCCGCCGAAAGCGCTCCGGCGGTGCCCAACAGCCAAAGCGCAACCATCGACGTCGTCACAAGGCTAATTCTTTTCATGATTAGGACTCTCCCTTCCGATTCAATCAAAACCTACAGCGATTGTAACTCCGCTGGGGCCCAAGCTCAAGGTTGGTATCTCTTGTCTCTCTGGTCTTCGTGGCAACAAGACCTCTTGGAAGACCGCGTGAACCGAACAGGTTCGCCTACCCTCTTGTAGATGTGCGGCGCGGCGTCTTCGATGCAGCCAGCGCCTACGTCCTCCGTGGCCGAAACCATCGATTCCGGCTATACTGACCGTGAAGTCGGAAATTGAAAATGGGACACGATCTGGTTCAGATTCTCCCCCCGCGCACAGCGGGAGTACGTAACTACACCGCGGAGCGACCGGCTGAGGGTGAGGTGGCGGGCACACTCGGCCGCACTTTCTACATTGAGACCTTTGGCTGCCAGATGAACGTGCACGACTCCGAGAAGGTGGCGGGCGTACTGATGGGCAGCGGCCTCGCGGCGGTGGACGACCCCGAACAAGCCGACATCATTCTCTACAATACCTGCAGTATCCGCGAGAAGGCGGCTCAAAAGGTCTTTTCGCGTCTAGGAGCTTTGAAGAAGCATCACGGTGACAAGCTGATCGGCGTGCTCGGCTGCGTGGCCCAGCAGGAGGGTGAACGGTTTTTCGAGCGCGCGCCCCAGGTGGGTCTTGTCTGCGGATCTGCCAGCTACTCACGGCTCCCTGAGTTGCTCGATCAGCTTCGGGCGGGAAATCGCCGCGTGACGGGTCTCGACCTGGACACCGACGAGTGTTTCGAGACCGATTTCACGCGCCGTGATAACCCCTACCGCGCCTATCTCACCATCATCGAAGGGTGCGACAAGGCGTGTTCCTACTGTGTCGTACCCACAACGAGGGGACCTGAACGAAGCCGGCCGGCGGACCGTATTCTGGCGGAATGCCGGCGTCTTGTGGATGATGGCTACACCGAAATTCAATTGCTCGGCCAGACGGTGAATTCGTGGCGCGACCCGTCGCCGCTGGCGCTGAGCTTCGCTGACTTGCTCGTTCGTGTGGCGGAGATTCCAGGCGTGCGGCGGGTTCGGTTCACCACTTCGCACCCGCGCGACTTTACGCCGGACATCGTCGCTGCCATCGACGAGCATCTTCCCTTATGTGACCATGTACACCTTCCCGTGCAGTGCGGCTCCAACGTCGTGCTTAATCGTATGCGGCGCACCTACACCCGGGAAGAGTATCTGGAGAAGATCGCGTGCATCCGCCGGGCACGGCGTGAGATCAGCGTCTCGACAGACATAATTACTGGCTTTTGCGGTGAAACCGAATCTGATTTCCAGCAAACACTCGCCCTTCTCGACGAGGTGGAGTACGACCAGGTCTTTTCATTCAAGTACTCGCCGCGGCCCAAGACCGCTGCCGGCGACTGGACCGATGACGTGCCCGAAGAAGAAAAGGGAAAGCGCCTCACCCAGCTTCAGGAACGCCAGCGCCAGATTCAGTTGAGGCGAAACCAGGCGCTGGTGGGACGCGAATTTGAAGTCTTGGTGGAGGGCTACCAGCCGAAGCTCGGCCAGGCGGTGGGCCGCACCACCAGCAACCGCGTGGTGAATTTTCCCGGCGAGCCTGGATGGAACGGGCGTTACATAAGTGTGAGGGTGACGGCGGCGGGTCCGAACAGCCTGGTAGGCGAATCTTTGTCGCCGGTGGAGAATACCAGCTATGGACGTTGAAAAAACAATCGAGTTTCTGCTTGGGCAGCACGCCAGATTTGACGCCAGTCTCGCGGCCTTCCAGGCAAAGTTTGACGCTGACATGGAAGAGCGGCGAAAGAACCAGAAAGCCACCGAACGTCTGATCAACGCCTTCGCCAGGGCGGGTGCAGCCCAAATCGAGCTGCATCAGGCGCGCTTGGACGGACTAGACAAACGTCTGGAGGTTCAAGAACGGGAATTCAGAGCGTTTCTCGATCGCTTTGATGCCTTTCTAAAAGGCCGCTGTGGCAACGGGCACGGCACTTAACGAGAGGACAGTTGTGGACGTCGAAAGAAACATTGAATTTCTCATCGAAAGTCAAGCCGCCTTAGGCGTCAAGATCGACAAGCTCACTGACCATCTCGCGACTCTGGTTACCATCGTGGGATCGCAGCAGGAGAGGCTTTCCATTCACCGCGAGCGCTTGGACGCCCAGGAGCGCCGCATGAAAGCGAACGAACAGGAGTTCAAGGCGTTTCTCGCCCGCTTCGACGCTTATCTCAAAGGTCGTTCGGGCAACGGGCACGGTGGCCGAAGGCGGCCAACGCGTGGGGAATGAACGCTTGAGTTGGAGGGTGTGACGGTAGATAATCGGGGGCTCGTATGGAAGTTGAAATGAAAATCCGGGGATTGATGATGGATCCTGCCACCAACATGCCCATTGTGATCCTGAAGGACGCGAGCGGCCCCAACGTGCTGCCCATCTGGGTAGGCATCTATGAGGCTAACGCCATCGCGCTCGAAATTGAAAAGGTGGCCACGCCGCGCCCCATGACGCATGACCTCATCAAGAATCTGCTCACCGGTCTCGAAGCGCTGGTCCGTAAAGTGGTGGTGAGCGAGCTCAAAGATGACACCTTTTTTGCCGTGATCTGGCTCGAACGCGAGGGCCAGGTGATCTCCGTCGACGCCAGGCCCAGTGACGCTCTGGCTTTGGCTTTGCGTGTCGATTGCCCAATTTACGTCGAAGACGAAGTCTTGAAAAACTCCAAGGTGGCGGGCTCAACCGCTGACAAGTTCCAGAGCGAGGAACTGCGCAGGTGGCTGGAGAACCTGGGGGACGAAGATATGGGACGCTACAAGATGTAACCCCTGGGGGTGAGCCCCGGTCCCGCAGGATACCGGGGCCTCGGCCGGACGGAGCGAATAGGTGCCGGTTATCGCGATTGCGAACCAGAAGGGCGGGGTAGGCAAGACCACGACAGCCATCAATCTTGGCGCTGCGCTCGCACTCAAGAAGAAGCGTACGCTGCTGATTGACCTCGACCCCCAAGCCAACTCCACTCTGACTTTCTTCGATCCCGCTGACATCGCGAGTTCGATTTACGAAGTTCTGTCGGACCATCAGACCACTCTGGGCGCAGTGGTGAAACCAACGCCGTCTGCGCTGTTGAGTCTCGCTCCTGCCAAGCTTGCGCTGGCAAAGATCGAGGCCATGCTCGCTGGGCAGTTCGACGCCCCCTTCCGCTTGAAGGACGCCCTAGCCTCCTGCCGTCAGGACTTCGATTTCGTGCTGATTGATTGCCCTCCAGCCCTCGGCATCCTCACCGTCAACGCTCTGGTGGCGGCGTCGCACCTGCTGGTGCCGATCCAGGCCGCGTACTACGCCATGGAGGGCACGGACGATCTGCTCGACACGTTGGGGCGCATCCGCGCGCGCCCCAATCCGGAGTTGGAGCTTCTGGGCGTGGTGCTCACTTTGTTCGACCGCCGCACCAATCTGGCGCGCGATATCCAAAAGCAGATCAACCAGGTATTCGGGGACAAGGTTTTCAAGACGGTGATCGGGAAGAACGTTCGACTGGAGGAGAGTCCGGCCTACAAGGAGACAATCTTCAGCTTTGCTCCTGGCTCGCCCGGCGCCGTTGATTACGAACGTCTGGCGCAGGAGGTCCTGCAACGTGTCGCTTAAACGAAGCGGTCTGCCGTTGGTGGTGAAGATGCGGCACGACGCACATTACGTGGAAGAAATCTCGGCGCGCAGCGGCGCGGCTATCGGACGCATGATCGCGATCGATCTGGTGGAGCCCAATGCCGCGCAGCCCCGCAAGGACCGCGGTGATCTTCGCGAGCTGACCGAGTCGGTGCGCAGCAAAGGCGTGCTGGAGCCGCTCCTGGTGCGTCCCTTGAGGGAAAGCGGCCGCTTTCTGATCATTTCAGGAGAGAGGCGGTTTCACGCCGCGCGCGCGGCCGGGCTCAAGGAGCTCCCCTGCATCGAAAAGGACGTCGGCGACGAAGAGACACTCGAGATCGCGCTCATCGAGAACCTGCAGCGCAAGGATCTGACTCCCTTCGAAGAGGCGGACGGCATGCAGGCGCTCGCAGATCGGTTCGGCCTGACGCACGAGGAAATCGGCGAGCAGCTCGGCAAAGGTCGATCTTCGATCACCGAAACGCTGACCTTGCGATCAATCCCCGATGGCATCAAGGCGCTCTGCATCGAACAGGGCGTGCTCTCGAAGTCCCAGCTTCTTCAGGTCGCGCGGCAGCCCACCGAGTCTCGCATGCGTGACGTGGCGCGCCGCTTCGCCGCAGGCCAGCTTAGTCGCGAGCAGGCGCGCGCCGAGCGCCGCCCCGGCAAGCCGCAGAAGGCTGTGTTCCGCTTCGTAGCGCCCGAAAAGGATTTCAGCCTTACGCTGAAGTTTCGCGGCAAACACGCCGAGCGCGACCGGGTGATCGAGGCCTTGCGCCGCATCATTGCGAGCCTCGAAACGGAATAGTGGCCGCGTGGCGGGCCCTGGTGGCTTGCGCTGCCTCGGGACAAGAACCACCAGGCTGCCGCGAGCGACCATACCTTCGTGAACCGCCGTCTCTCGACTGTCATTCTCGCGGAAGCGGAAATCCATTGACGGTGCCTACTCGGAGCGCGCGGAGAGTGATTTTTCGCACCGAGCCCATGCCATCGGACCTCGCGACGAACGGATGCGATCTGCTGTTTGTTTACGGAACCTTGCGCCGCGGTGCGTCCCACCATCACATTCTGCAGTCGCTGCACGCTCGCTTTCTCGGGCCGGCAATGGTGGCCGGCGAGTTGTTTGACCTCGGCCGGTTCCCGGGGGCGCGCGCCATCGAACCCACGAGTGCTGGGATCGGCGGCCGCCGCGTGACGGGCGAACTTTACCGCCTTCGGCGCCTGGAACCCGACCTTGCCGCGCTCGATCGTTACGAGGGCTTGCAGCCTTCGGCGTTCGAGACGTCTCTGTTCTGCCGCCGGGTTACCCGGGTCTGGAAGCAGAATGTTGGCGGCGCGGCACAGGCATGGATCTATTGCTTGAGCCGAAGACCGGCAGCGGCATGCCTGATCCCGTCGGGCGACTACAGCAAGGCTGCTCGGCGCTTGCGTGGGTCATCGGGCGCGTCGAAGCGAAGGGCTCGGTTCTAGCCGTGCCTCTTCCTGCGCGGGCGAGGTGCCGTGGATCTCACTCCCTTCCAACTGGAACGGCTCGAGAAACTGCTGCGAGGCGGGTTTCGTTCCGTCACGATCGCTCGGTATGAGCGGCTCCTCGCGGTCGAGCGCGATGGGTTTATTGTTCTGCTCGATCCGAATGAAGGCAACCTGAAGCCCTTCAGCCAGCCGGGCTACCGCATTGGCGACGGCATTGGGATGCTGGTAGAACGTGACGGAGGTCGGGCTTTTGTCTGGCACGGAGAGTCCGTTCCCGCCACCCCTGAGATGCTCGAGACCTACCAACGCTTTCGCGCGGAGGTTGAGCGCGCGCTGAGATCCGCACCCGAGGGGAGTGAACGTGAGCGGGAGTGATACGACAGCTTGCACTCTGACGGCGGCGGGGCAACAAACAATGGCAGAAACGCCGAAAATGCCGCGGGCCGAGAAACCCGATGTGCTACGATGCGACTGCAAGGAGGTTTCCCATGACGTTCATTCGAAATTTGGCATTCACGCTCGGCGCCGTGCTCGCGCTGGCTACGGCGAGCTGGTCTCAGGGTATGGGTATGATGCATCCGCCCGAAATGCCGGGCCAGTTCAATCCCGTGGTCGGGTCGGGAGGCGAATACGAGATCACCCACAACGGTCAGACGGTCAACTGGACTTACGCCGTGGTGGGCAAGGAGACCGTGAACGGCCAAGAAGGCTACTGGCTTGAAATGCGCACCGAAACCCCGCGCGGCAAGATGGTGATGAAGCAACTCATGGTGACCCAGCCCGGAAAGGTGCAGATTGAGCGCATGATAATGCAGCCTCCCGGGCGTCCGCCGATGGAAATGCCGATGGCCATGATGTCAAGGATGGGCGGAGGCGCGCATCCGGCTCCCGCGTCCGACCACCCTCAGGGTGAGCTGGTCGGTACCGAAAGCGTCACGGTGCCGGCAGGCACATTCACGGCTGAGCACTTTCGGTCCACGACTGATGGCAAGACCAACGACGTCTGGGCCTCGACTAAAGTGGCGCCATACGGGCTGGTAAAGATGACTTCAGCAGATACCACCATGGTGCTCGTCAAAGCGCTCGATCACGAGACCTCCCAGATCACCGGCGAACCGCAGAAAATGAATATCCCCGGAATGCCGCAGTGATGGCGAGCGTTGGAGTCACTGCTTCGCTTGCGGCCGGCGCGACGCTTAGGCTGGGGACCAGCTCAAGGAATGTCCCGGCCTCCTGGGCTGCCACCGCTTGTGGTAGCGAAGATCACACGTCGCGTCGGGGCAGCCCGCGGCAGCCCGCATCCCTCATTGCGAATCGGCGCGTCACGCCGGTATAATCGAACTGTATCAATTGAGGGCGATGGAGTTCGCCTGAATAGGTTCCCGCTGATTGGGGATGATGACTCCTGACCGCCGGCCGGCGCTCAGGAGTTTTTTGTTTGTGCCGGCCGTCTCGTGGAAAGGAATGGGCCAGTGCGCGTCTTGTTGCTGTTGGTTGTGTTCGGATCCATCGGGACCCTTGCCCGCTACGGGTTGCAAGGAGTGATCCAGTATCGGGCGGGCTCAGCGTTCCCCGCGGGAACGTTGATGGTGAACCTGCTTGGCTGCTTTCTGCTGGGCGGCATCGGTCAGTACTCGTTGATGCACATTGCGGTCCCGGCGGACTGGCGGATTGGTTTGACGGTGGGCTTTTTCGGCGCTTTCACCACGTTTTCCACGCTTAGGGAGTGCGCATAAATAACTTGAACAGACCGTGCGCAAGGCGCATACTTCCTGTGTGGACGGGAAGCGGCTCCGAGCCATCCAAGAGAAGTATCGGACGATGTGTCACATCCTCGACGAGCGC
>Ga0335085_10005235_pt1 | contig 20997 bp, 16 predicted proteins | sample Lox_Sample_45_FD_206712 | JGI IMG/M metagenome (GOLD analysis project Ga0335085, IMG submission 206712) | Soil microbial communities from Loxahatchee National Wildlife Refuge, Florida, United States - Lox_Sample_4.5 | ecosystem: Environmental > Terrestrial > Soil > Wetlands | place: USA...
CTGAAATCCGCACCGGAATCGCAAGCAAATTCGCATCGCGAGCATTCGCCGCATTCATCCGCGTCGCCATATGCCGTTACACTCGCGACTCTATCCACCGCTGCTCGCCCGTCACCGGTACCCAAGCGGTATCAGCGGTGGCCCTTGTTTCGACCTTGACCAGCGCGCCGCGTCTCTCCTTCTGGAACTTCAGCTTCGATGCCTCTGGGTCGTAGTCGACTGTGACTAAGTCACCAAATTCAATCTGACCTGTAGCCAGCAGGCTCGAAAGGGGAGATACGAGATGGCGTTCCAAGGCGCGCTTCAGGTGCCGCGCTCCAAACTTCGCATCAGTCCCTTCCTCCAGCAGGAAGTCCCGGGCGCCTGGCGCGCACTGGAATACAAAATGACTGCTCACGGCGGAGGACATGATCCGCTCCTGTACCCGGCCCAATTCGATATCCAGGATCTTCTCCAAGTGTTCGCGCTGAAGCGTGCGGAAGACTATGACCTTGTCCACGCGGTTCATGAACTCGGGCGAGAACCTGCGCCGCGCTGCGTCCACGGCCGTCCGGTAGATCTTTTCGTCGAGGGTTTTGTCGTCGCCCGCCGGGCTGGACGCATAACCGACACCGCCCCTCATGAGCTTGCCGATTTCCTGCGAACCCAGGTTGGAGGTCAGGAATATCACACTGTTCGAGAAATCCACGCGGCGGTTGTCGCCCAGGGTCAAAGTGCCTTTGTCAAGGACCCCCAACAGTAGTTGCCACAACGCGTCCGAGGCCTTCTCGATTTCGTCAAAGAGCACCAGCGAAATCTTCAATTTCTCGGTGTATTGCCGTTCCAGCACTTCCTGCGTGATTGCCGGATGGGTTTCGCGATGGCCAAGGTAGCCCGGCGGCGAGCCAACTAGTTTTGAGATCTCGTGACTGTGTTGGAACTCGGCACAATCGATCTTAAGGACCGCGTGAGCATGATCGAACAACACTTCGCCGGCCGCTTCAACCAACCTCGTTTTGCCAGAACCTGTGGGGCCCAACAAGAGGAGGTTAGCCAAGGGGCGGCCAGGAGCAGAGAGTCCCGCCCTATAAATCTGGTAGACCCGCCCCAACTGACGTATGGCCCGATCCTGTCCGACAAGGCGCCTGCGCAGGTCGCTTTCGAGTTGTTCGACCTCGCTGGATTGCATCATGGGATCAAGGACGGTTTGGGTTCGAAAATCCTCACGGTGCCGTTGAGACTTCGATCGGATTCGATGCAGGTCGAAGTAGGTTTCCCCAACCACCGTTTCGGAAGGCGAATCGGCGAAGTGCGACGCACTGCTTTTGTTCGTCATGGTGTTCCTCCCGCGTTCTAAAGCAACGGGTAACTTCTCAAACCATCGTCCGTGCGTCAAAGCAAGGTGCAAGCGCAATTCCATCCGGACGAAGGTGGAAAAGTGATCGAACAAATTGAGGCGAAGCCTCCTGGCGCCAGCGAATTTCGTATACATTCTGCGAGAGTTAGCAAAGGTGGACCCAGTAAGACAGGGCAACCGACCAAACAACTCGCGCATCAGTTCGGGAAATAGTTCGGGAGCGCTGATGCCAGTGGGTTGGCATCAGCACACAGATTGGCACCGCAAATCCCGTGCACACGAGCGCGGATTCCAGAGCGGTGACCAAATCAAGGTTAACGGGGCTTACCGATAAAGGAGATCACTGCGAAACCTGCTGTGCCTTTTGGTTTATAGAAGTCTATTCCCTGAGGTGGATGGCACCAACATAGATACAAGCAGCGTCACTCGAGCTATATCGGCCGAACTTCTTTAGAAGTCAAACACAAGCAGATAGAGCGCGCCTATCACAAGTAATGCACCGTAACCGCCATGTGAGAGAGCTGTGGCGAGATGTGGATTGCACCTGGCGTGCTCACCACAAGCGCATCTGATCTACTGCTCTGGTGTGCGATTCGGGTCATTTAACGTCTCGTAATCTTTGGCATCCGAACTGCCCTTGCTCAATGGGAGTCCGGGAGCTGAAAAACGCCTGAGAACGAATCGGCTCGAGAGGATTGTATGGGTCAGTCTTCAATGAATCGGAGAGTCGAAACCGATGAAGCTAGGGTTTTTCGTCACGCTCGGCATGGAGAAATGTTATGTCGGATGACGTATGAAGTCACACTCATCCGGGAGGGTCTGTTCCGTTGTTTCCTATTGGCCATCGAGGAACTGGAGTAAGGCAGGCCCGGGGAGCCTGGATGATATGGTTCGGTGAGCGCGGCGGGTCATTCGCAAGCGTTCCCAAGACATTCCGCCGTCCGTCCGACATTTTGCTCCGAGGATGAAGCGGAGGTTCGAGAATATCTCTTCGGAAACAGCGTACGCCAGGACGCGATGCAGACCCTCAAATGCTCCGCAACCCCGAGTGTGTTTAAGGATGCATGTGCGATGGTCTATCAGTTGGCAACGGCAAGCCCATTGGCATGACGACAGATCGAGCGGCTGACTCGCTTAGCGACCTTAGTTCCAGCATGTCTTTCCGCTCAGCTACTTCCCCGACGATTGTCATCCATGCCGCTCGGTACCACGATGGCCTCACGATTGAGGGGATCGTGGAAAGGAAATGCCATGTTCACAACTGTCGTGAACTTCGACCCTAACCAACGGGAGTTGAAGCTCAAGGGGCGATCTGAGACGGACTCCGCTAAGGTCTTAGGCCCAAACATCACTATGCCCGCCGCCCACTTCGGCCGGACACATCGGAGATGCTACAACGGGAGATCCGGACCGGAACTCGCAATCTTTTTCCTGCTACTGGCACCCGCGACGTCGAGGGGGGCAGAGCTCAAGCCAGAAACCATTCAGGCATGGAAAGCTCATGTGTGTGCGGCTAAGGTGCGCATGGAGGAGCGCACCAATGGACGAGTTCCATTCCTTTGGGTGGATGAGGACCGTGACCTGACCCAACGGCTGCGGGTGGGCGAGATTCTGCTCAAGCCTGTGGATGGTGAGAGCCCACGTCCGGTCCCGGGGGGCCTGATCCATGACTGGATCGGTGCGGTGTTCGTTGCAAAAGCCAAGCTCGATGACGTGGTGGGCGTGCTCAGCGACTACGATCACTACAAAGATTTCTATAGACCCATGGTGGCGAAGGCAAGGCTCCTCGAGCAAGCGCCTGACCAACAAAGGGTGACCCTGCTGATGGTGCAGAAGGCTTTTTCCGTGACCGGCGCCGTGGAGACCGACAACGAGATCCAGATCGCGAGGCTGGGTGCCGATAGGGCATATAGCATGAGCACTTCGGTCCGAGTGCAGGAGATAGCTGACTACGGGAAATCCAGCCAGCACGCCCTACCGCAGGATCACGGTCCAGGTTACGTCTGGCGTACGTTCTACGTAACGCGACTCGAACAGCGCGACGGCGGAGTCTACATTGAGATGGAAATGATCGGCATGAGCCGCGGCATTCCGGTATTGCTACGATGGCTGATCCAGCCGCTGGCGGAGTGCCTTCCCCGAAACGCCCTGTTGGCCACGCTCCAGGACACCCGGGACGCCGTAATCCTGAGAATCGAACCAGCATCCTCGAAATCACAGAGCGTGGCGCAGGCGGCACACCGATGACCAGAGGAGATGGTGCGCACCAATCGAAGTCCGTCAGCTCAAGCCAGTGTTCAATGAAGGCTTCCGATCGGGGTAAAGAAGCTTTGTTTTCGATTTTGTAATCCCGTTCACGGCTGAACCCGGACTTCGGGGTGGGAGAGTGAGCACATAAGAGAATTTCCGCTGATATCCCAAAACTCGTTGATTTCAACCTTGAATGCCACGATCATTCCTCCGCGGATTCGAATTGTGAACTTTAACACTTAGAGCGTTTAGCAGCAGTCAACACGCAACGCACGTTGGCAGTGGTTACCGTCCGAGGATGGGAACTCCTTCTACGTTGCGGTTCTGGGTTCTTTCGAAGTCCTTAGCCACCGCTGCATGCTGAGAGCACCCCAACTTCTCGGCCGAAAGCATAACAAGCATAATCCAAACTAGATCGGCCGTAAGCAGGTGCAAGACCTGCATCCAGACGGGAGCCAGGAGGAGAACGGTTATCAGGCCGAACGCAAATTGAAGAAGAATGAGTGCAAGCAGGTACTTGGCTAACCGTCTTGCAGCCGCAGAGGTTTCAGAACTGAGGGCGCGGAGTGCGAGCATCATGAGAAAGATCCCAACAGCCACGGCGATGGCGGGATGGAGGATCCGCAGTCGTAGGAGCGCGTTGGATGAACCAGAGAAGTCCCAATCAAGCCCCTGTATCAGGGAAGTGGCATGGAACACGGTATCTCCCAGCGCGGCGATGGCACCGGTCACGGCAACCACCAACACCCCAAGCAATCCAGTCATGTGCCAAACGTACAATTTGGTGGCATGTATTTGATCGTGGTCAGGTGCTTGGGTCCCAACGGCCTGCCCTGGCGCGGATGCACTAGCGGCTTTTGCGCTGAGAGCAAGCGAAGCAATCAGCAAAAGAGTGTTCACCAGGTGGAGGGAGAGGATGAACACGCGCGTCATGGAAGCGTTATTGCCACCCTGTCCGAAGAGCACCAGGGCGGCTCCAAGCAAACCCTCCGTAAGTGTGAAAAAAACCGCGGAGGCTGCGTATCGCCGCACCGGATGGCCCGAGCTAAACCGCCGGAAACCGAGGAACACTAACCCCAGCACCAGCACCGCGGCCACGCCACTGGTGGCGCGATGGGCGAACTCGATGAGCGTGGCAATCTGCGTGGCGTGAGGAATCATTACCCCTTGGCAAAGGGGCCAGTGCTCCCCGCAACCCGCGCCCGAACCTGTCGCCCGGACCACGGCGCCCCAAAGGATAACAAGAATGTTATAGGCGAGGACTGACCAGGCATAGACCTCGAAATGACGATTCTGGAAAGTCCGACTGTCGTTACTCATAGAAAGTGCCCGGCGAAGCAACCTGCGTGGTCAACTCGCATTTGGTCGCCGCCCCGAGCCGTACCGACAACTTCAACTGTTCTTGGCCGATAACTCAGGGGGATGCGAGAGCGGAACTTCTCACGCTGAACGGGTTAGTTCCTTCTCGAACTCCGTGCGTAAGGCTGCAGGCCAGTGATACGACTCCTCATCGTTAGGATACTGGCCTTGGGTCACGTCCTGGTGAAAACGTCGGAATGCCTGGCGCATGGTGTTCCCTGTATCCGCGTAGCTGCGCACGAACTTGGCATGGGGCCCAAAACTCAAGCCCACCAGATCGTGGAAAACCAGTACCTGTCCGTCACAGTCGGGGCCGGCGCCGATTCCGATCGTGGGTATTCTCAGCCGATTTGTGATCACGGCTGCGAGTTCCCGTGGGATGCCCTCCAAGACCAAGGCAAATGCGCCCGCTTCTTCCAGGGCCTCTGCATCGGACAGAAGGTCGGAAGCGGCCTCGATTGTACGGCCTTGCACCCGATAACCACCTAGAACGTGAACAGCCTGGGGGGTGAGGCCGATGTGTCCCATGACCGGGATTTCCGCATCCACCAGCCGCCGCACGAGTCCGGCCCTCTTGCGTCCACCTTCGAGCTTTACGGCTTCCGCGCCGCCTTCCTTGATGTAACGCATCGAGCAAGTGATGGCCTGTTCGTCGCTGATATGATAAGTGCCATAGGGAAGATCTGCGATCAGCAGCGCCCGTTGAATCCCTCGTCGTGCTGCCTTGAGGTGGTGAAGCATCTCCTTCAGGGTGACCGGTATCGTAGAAGCGTAGCCCATAACCGTCTGAGCGAGGGAATCACCGACAAGGATCATGTCGATGCCCGCCTCGTCGACGAGTCGGGCGGACGGATAGTCGTAGGCAGTCAAACAGGTGATCTTCAAGCCTCGCAACTTCCGGTCGAGGATGAGAGGTACAGTGACTTTGCTCACGGCCCTGGAATCCTGGTCCATGGCTTCCCTCCACTAGATCCGATTTCAAACATCCTGCTAATCGCTGCGTCAGGGCGGCCAATAGGGTAGTTCGTCGGCGCCATCGACTTTCTGCCTCCGATGGCCCTAGTGTTGGGGCCCGAGTCGGCATCCTTCCAAAATGCGTAGCTTCGATCTTGCATCCGGCTGCGTCCATAGATGAAATTGCCCATAAGGCCCCTCAAGATTTTCGCTCCCTCTTTCGCCAGTATGAGTGCTGTCCACGCTGCGAACACCACGCCTGTGCACATTAGCGCGAGGAGAACACAAATCAAATATTCCAGGACTATATACATGCGCTCATTGCCGTGATTGTCGCGAGCCCGATCCAACTCGTTTTTTCTCAGCCCCTCGTCGTGCGTATCAGCATCTCCAGCCCGCTGTAGAGCGTGATCTTCTGGTGTCCCCTGAAAGCCGTAGTTCCCAGGCCTCCCACCCCGCCGACCACCGATCCGATGCCCACTCCCCTACCACCGAAGATCGCCCCCAGTAAAGCTCCGGCTCCAGCGCCGATCGCGGTGTGCTCAATGGTATTGCGGCCTCGTCCGCCCGATTGGATAGCTCCTTCCACATCTAGCTTATCGCCGGAGGGCGCGTGATAAAGCTCGATGATCTCGGCTTGGATCGGCGTCCGGCGGCCATCGGGCATTACCAATCGGTCGAATTCCAACATCATGGTGGTGTGACCTTCGACCTTTCCGGACATTTCGATGGACGCAATGTGACCGTAGATTCGGGCGTTTCGGTATGGCCCCTGGTTCACCACGGTCGCGCTGAAGGGATCCCCGACTTGCGAGTCGGTACTTGTTAGAGTATCGTCCAGGCGGACCCGCAGTGCGAGGTCGTCGGGAACAGTGAAGGGTCGCTCCGACGCGGTAAGGGTTGATGAGAAGACCAATACCAGCAGCAGAAGCAAGCTAAGATGCGTCGAACGACATTGATACGCGGATCCCAGCGGGCGATTTGGATTGAGCATGGAATGTCTCCTTCGAGCCCCCGTGCCGGCCGCACTCCGTCCACCAACAGATGCGTGAAGTGGTCGCCCCGGTAGCGATTGAATTCGAGAACACGACTTCAAAACTGCGACACAACACCGATTGTTCGATCGAGTTCAGCGCGTGCCAGCACATAAGCCAGTTTCGCTTGTACCAAGTCAGCTTGCGCCTTGTAGGCTTCAGCGTCCGCTTTTCGTCGTTCGGAGACGAGGACGACACCCTGCTGAAATTGGTTCGAAGCCAGGCGCTTGCCTTCGCTCCGCAAGTCAACCAACTGCTGTGCGATCTCGACCATGGTCCCGGTGCGTTGCAATTTGTTATAAGTCTGCTGCACCTGGACCGCCACTTCTTCTTTCAGGCGTTCGAGGTTAACCTTAGCCTCGCGGACCTGCGCCTCCCGCTGGCGCACTTCAGCGCGCCGCCGTCCGAAATCGAAGATGTCGTAATTCATGACCACACCAACGGTGCCGAAGTTGTGGACAAGGAACGGTACCCCATCCTGATAGCTGTAACGGGTAAAGGCCGTTACATCGGGGATGAATTTAGTCCGCGCCGCGCTTACACCGGCACTGGCCTTGCGCACCGCGTCTTCCGCCAATCGGACCTCCGGATTATTCGCCCAGGCCGTCCGCAGGCATTGATCTTTTTGAGGAAGGATGACGTCGGTCTCTACTGCCGGGTCCAGTTCGAGCTTGGTATCGAGAGGAAGCCCGAGCAGGTCGTCAAATTGGGTATTCAAGTCGTTGATCTGCAGATCCACCGTCAGTAATCTCTGTTTCGCCTCCAACATTCCGGCTCGATTGCTGATCTCTGCCACTCTGAGCGCCGAACCATTCTGCACATCGTCTGCACTCTCCCGAAGATCTTCCTCAGCGTACCCAGTCTGTTCCTGAGCTGCTTGCCGGTTCAATTGCGCCACCAGTAGAGCGTAGTACATTTCACGTACCTTGAACGCCACATCAAGTTCTGTCTGTCGCGCTTCGTCCTGCGAGGAGGCGACCTCAGCTTCCGCCAGCTTGTTCTCTTGCCTGATCCTGAACAGTTGCGTCAGGGGTTGATCGAGGGATGTGCCGCTTCCAATGAGTGTCTTCTTGCCTTGGTCGACGAAAATGTCGCGCGGCGGTAATGCCCCCACTCCCGGAATCGCACCGAAGCTGGCGGCAGGGACATCAATATTCTGCAGTTCACTGATGTGCATGACGTTCGTCTCGTTCCGCAGCGTCGGAAAATACAGTGACTTCGCGCCTGCCTTCTTTTCCTGATTCTCCTGAATCTGCAGGCGCGCGATCTTCAACGCCCGGTTCTGTTTCAGCGCCAACTGCACCGCCTCGGGCAAGGTAATATGGCGAGCGGAAGCAGCATCGCCTGGCTCTCCGGCATGGGCGAGGGTGCCGGACAGCAGCACGGTGATGAGCAATGGCTGTAGTTTCCATTTCATGGGTGCGTTTCCTCCTGCGGCTGCAGCGAGCTAAGATGGCCGTAGTTTAGCGGCGACTTGCGCATCAACGCGGTCAAAAGAAGGCCCACAACGCAAGCCCATGCCAGTAATTGGGACCCGTCGATGAGGCTCAAGCCGTATGCTTGAAGACGTACCCGGGCTCCAACCAGTTCGGCAGCACGGGCGCCCGCCGCAGCCGCGCCGGATGATTTGGCGTAAACGGCCGCAGCCAAAGCGCGAAGATTGTCGTCTGTAATCCAGCTTCCCCGAGCCACGTGCAGACCCAAAAGGTTCGAATGCAGCTTCTCGCGGTCGGCGAGAAAGTGGCCCATGTAGATGGCGCCCGTGGTTCCACCAAATAAGCGGATCGTGTGAAAGAATGCAGAGAACGTCAGAATCCATTGAGGTTTCGACAACCCCCCCGAGAAGATTCCCTGCAGGACAATGCATCCCACAAGTCCGATGAAAGCAAACGATTGCCCGACGCCCATGAGCAGCTCGGTGCGATAGTAATTCGCTGCCGACCAGGTGGTGGTGTAATCAGCGTTTAGGCAGACAGCAAAGGCTGTGCAGGCCAAGCCCGCAGCCATCAGCAGACGTGGGTCCAGTTTGCGAAGCAGCATGAGCGCAGCGACAAACGCAACCAGCAACAGGGGAGCAGCGCTCCAGATCACAGCCGGCCCGATCTGATTGGCTTCGAAGCCATGAATGGCGAGCGACTCCGGAATCAGGATGATGGTTCCGGTGAGCGTGAATCGAAACCAGAAAAGCAAGGCGCCCAGCAGTACCGTGTTCCATTGCCAAAGATAAGGTAGCGCTACCAGAGGGTTGGGACCGCGTAGTCGGCGTATGAACGCACACAACAAGAGGAACGAGCCGGACCAAAGAAACGCGTTGAACACTCCGGAGCGCCACCAATCGAGCCGCTCCCCTTGTTCGATGGCGGTAAGCAGCAAAGCCAGTCCGGCGCTCAGGTACAGGAACCCGGCAAAGCTGGGCACCGGACTACCCTTCTTTCGGCGGGGGGCTGCCGGTATCCCGAAATAGATCAGGATCATCATCACCGGCGCAATTAGGGCTGAATTCCAGAACATCCAGTGCCAGGAAAGATGCTCGCGGTACCAGCCGTATAGCGATGGCGCTATGTTGACCGCCCCATCTACAAACGTTGCGTAGAACGCGATCGTGAATGGAAGGAATCGCAGCGGAATATTGCGAAGTGCAAAGGTCAGGGTGAGCGGATAAAAGGTGCCTGACGTCAGTCCCGCGACGATCAATGCTGCAACCAGCAGGCTATAACCGTGTATGAGCGGCAGGTAGGCACAGGTCATGGTGAATGCTCCAGCCGCATATAGAAGGATGCGCCGTGGTCCGATTAACCCTCCGAGATAAACGCTAAAGGGCCCAATGAACATGAGGCCCGCGTTAAAGGCGTTGTCGAGCCATGCGCCTTGGTCGAAACTAATTCCGACGTGACCCTTCAGATCTGCGAGCCCGAGCGAAAGCATGCGGCTGGTCAGCGTGACAAGCCCAGCGCCTATGACGACCCCCAGAATCCCTAACAGAGGCCGGGTCGAGACTTGCGAGGGAATAGCAGCGGCTGCGGCGTGCGCAATCTCGATATGGGTGGGCGGACGAGTTGTAATCGTTGCAGTCGCCATGATGCTCCGGCTATCATCTCGTGCGGATCGTGGCAATCACAGAAAGGCCTGGTCGCAATTTGGCGGCTAAGCTGGCATCATCCAACCCGACCTTCACCGAAATGCGCTGCACGACCTTGGTGAAGTTGCCGGTAGCATTGTCGGGCGGCAGCAGCGCAAAACGGGAACCGCTGGCGGGAGCAATCTCGACGACTCTGCCATGGAAAACCCGCCCGGGGTATGCGTCAATGCGGATCTCCGCGGGATCGCCAACTTTGACATTGGTTAACTGCGTCTCGAGGTAATTCGCCTGCACCCATTTCGTCTTGTCAACAAAGGGAATCACTTGCGTTCCGGGAGAAACGAACTGGCCCCGCCGGACCTGCCTCTCGCCCACGGCGCCATCATCGGGAGCGGCGATCTTTGTGTATCCGAGGTCGATTGTCGCTAGGTCGAGTGAAGCCTCTTTGGCATGGAGGGCAGCGATAAGTTGCGCCTCTTGGGACTCCAAGACCGCCTTTTTGCGCCTCTCGGCCTCGACGGCCAGTTCACTGCTATGCAGAACCGCTTTCGCCTGCTCAAGATCAGCCTCTCGACTCGCAAGCTGAGCAGCAAACATTTGCGCCGCGGCGACTGCCTGCTCAAGTGTTTGCCGGGTGGTCGATCGTGTTTGAAAGAGCGCCTCTTGCCGCCTGCGTTCCTTCTGTGTGCGCACAACGTCAGCTCGAACTGCCTCTATGGCATTCTGCGACGCAGTAATCTGATCGTTTGCCTGATCGACTCCAGCCAGGGCGCGCTGGATCATTGAATCCTGAAGCTCGCGCTGGCGCCGATTCTCATCGATCGCGGCCTTTGCAGCCTCCACAGCCGCATTCGCCTGGGCGACATGCGCCAGGAAATCTTTGTCCTCAAGTTCGACGAGGATTTCTCCCCTGTGCACCTGTTGGAAGTCGGAGACCTTGACGTCCTGAACGATGCCGTCAACCTTCGTACTGAGCGGCGTGATATCTCCCCAGACATAGGCGTCGTCCGTCACCTGTTCGATTCGTCCACCCTGCCAGGCATTCCACTTGTGCGTGATCGTGGCTGCTACCGCAGCCGCAAGCAGGACCACCAGCAGGGGAGTTCCATACTTTTGCCAGAGCGGCGTCGTGGGCTGTGTTACAGCGTGGTCCGGTTCAGCGGCTCGGGCGGGAACCGACCTAGTGGCAGCCGCCGGTATGGTCTGTTGTGCAGTAGTGGGCGCCGCAGAGGACTTATGTGACGGCGTCAGCGCGGTTCGATTTGCCGCGTCGCCGTTGTCAGCCCCAGCCTTTTGGCGCTGCGGAACCGCAACTTGTTTCTCGGGCTCACTGGTGTCCGTAGGTGTCATGTTCATTCCTTATTAATGTGCTGTGTGCCCTGTAGTCGACTGCCATCCTTCAGTGCCTTACGGCTTGAGGTGTGCATTTTTCCATCCACAATCGAAGGTCGGTGATGTATTTGAAATATAAAGATGATCGGTGCTTTGGAATCATGGCCGGTTGTGCCAATCGGTTGGCAGCGGCAACCCACTGGCATTAGGGACGTTGAAATCGTCGACCTCCATACTCCCGGTAGTTTGCCCGATTTATTTCGTGCTCAACCATTTAGCCCCCCCTTTTTGCCCACTTGTCGGTCGGCATGGCAATTGCCTCTTTATGGCGGGGACGGGGCGAAGCTCGGGCCCAGAACTTATGCAACCCTCGAACTCGACCAAGTCAGTTTGGGGCAATGCCCGGTCCCCCGGGGTAGGGAATTGACAGACGAAGTCTGCCAAGGACATAGCGATCTTGCGACCGCCACATGATTGAGCAGTGGATTGCGGAGAGCGAACGTCGAGCGTGGTTCCTGTCAGGATTTGCGAGAAGTTTATGGGCAGAACAGGATGTGAACCATCGGGCCAGCGGTCAACGCGGCAATTAGAAAAAGGATATTGATAGTTCAAAAGGAGAAATTAGATGAGCACAGAGTTTCAGACGCCTCAGACTGTTGATACCGCTCCACGGCCCTTCCGGCTAGATGTCCCTCTTCACAATCTGCTCCAGAAAGCAGACGCAAAAAGTCCCCTGGCGCCTCCGCCGCCCTCCGCGCGACCTCAGAAGCTGCCCGAACCTGTATTTCCGCAGCGCCCTGAGTTGCTCACCGAGGGGGAATTGTCCGTCGACGCTCACGGTTCCCCAACCGATCCCTACAAGCGCCACTGGACGGCTACACAAGTTTATGGAGCGATGAAAGGATGGATGTTCCCCTATCTGAAGTCGCGCCTGCTGCCCGGCGATTTCCATCCCATCATCGCTTACCTGTTCACGGAGTGGAAATGCAATCTCGATTGCCATTATTGCTGGGCTTTTGATAATCGGGTGAAGGGTATGAGTGAGGATACCGCCAAGCGCTCCATCGATTGGCTGCACTCGACGACGTGCCGGGTGCTGGCGTTGATGGGCGGAGAGCCTCTGCTGCGGCCGGACTTTGCCCATAAGGTCGTATATTACGCGGCCAAAAAAGGCTTCTGGGTGTATCTGCCCACCAACGCGCGCCTGCTGCGGCCCGAGGTGATCGACCGGCTGGCGGATGCGGGTGTGGCCACCGTCAATTTTGCCGTGGATACTGTTGCGGAGAAGCCTGGCCTGCCGAAAGCCCTGAAGCCCGTGCGGAAGTACTTTGATTACCTCATCCGCAAGCAGTATCGCTACGGCTACACCGTCTTTTTCAACATGAACATCTGCCGGACGAACCTCGAAGACATCAAGATGCTTACGGAAATCGCCCACGACAACGGTATCGCTACCGATTATCACATCAACGAAACGCCCATGCTCGACCAGCCCCAATTTAAGCATCTCGACGAGAACAGCACCTACATTATGAAAGAGGATTGGCCCAGCGTGGATGCCCTGATCGACTGGATCATTGAGAAGAATCGGGCCGGCTACAAAATGGTTAATTCGGTGAAGCGGCTCCAGGACATGAAAGCCTTTATGCGCGGTGAGGTGGAGCCCTGGAACTGCCGCGCAGGGCAGAACAACGTGATCATCCGCGTGGACGGAAGCTTGGCACCGTGCTTCCCCATGTATTCCGCCACCTACAACTGGGGCACGATCGGAAATCACAAGTTCGAGGTGAAGCAACTTGACATCATGAAAAAGGAGTGTCAGACGCACTGCTTCTCTACGCTCAACCACAACCTTGCCTACTGCTATGACTCGGCGCGGGCGATCAAGTGGGTCCTGAAGCAGGCGGGCCGGGCGTTCCAAGGCGTCAGCGGCAGCTTTGAGGATTGAACGCTCCCCGCTTGGTAGCTCCTGTTTGTTTGAACGTTACGTGCTCGCTTGTTTGAAGGTGGGATCGGCCCTCGCGAACGCTTGAATGCCGCAAATTGGCGTTTCGGAATCAAGCAGTCGCAAAGGCCAAGAGAAGAAATGGTCAAGCGAGTTCGCGACAAGGCAGGCATATGGCATTCCCAGACCGCCGCACAGCGAATGTATTACTGACGATTTTACTTTTTGCTGTTTTGCTCGCCATCACCTATGCTGCCCGGCATATCCTTCTGCTCTTTTTCCTCGCCATACTGTTTGCGTACCTGCTTGACCCGGTGGTGAGGTTTCTGCAACATCATTCACTTCTTTTCAGGAATCTTAGGGGCCCGGCTGTAGTGGAAGTCTATCTCGCCTTCCTGATCGCAACCGCACTGGCTGCATACGGAGTCGCGCCGGGACTACTGAAGCAGGCCGGTAAACTGCTCGACGCTGCGCCTGCTTTACTGGACAGCCTTTCGAACGGTGAGATCGCCACGCAGATGCGGGATAACTATGGGTGGAGCGATGCGCAAGAGCGCCGCCTAAAAGCATTTCTGGCGGGCCATCGAGAGGATGTGCAAAGCCTCGTACGAATTGGGGAGCAGTATACGTCGCACGCGGCGCAAGCGATTGGGTGGCTCGTTTTGATCCCTCTCCTGGCAATCTTTTTCTTGCTCGATGGGCCGTACGTGGCGCAAGTCATCGTTCACCTCGCGTCTGCCGGGGGCAAGTACAGAGTTGTCCAGGAAGTTGCTGACGAAATAAATGTCACGTTCAGGAGGTACATCCGAGCAAAGGCGATTCTCGGTGGCCTGTCGTTCATCTTTTATTCGGCAGCTATGCTGCTGTTGAACTTCCCATATCCATTCGCATTAGGTTTCTTGGGAGGAGTTCTGGAATTCATCCCGGCTGCAGGTTGGATGATTTCAGCGGCGGCGATCGTCGGCGTCGGCATTCTCACTCACTCCTCCTGGATTTGGATGGCCGTGCTCTTGGGCATCTGGAGAGTCGTTCAGGATTATTACAGTTCACCGCGAGTCATGGGGCACGAGTTGGAGATTCATCCCCTGATGACCATATTTGCAGTGTTGGTGGGTTGGCGAGTCGGGGGAATTCTCGGCATCTACCTCTTGGTGCCCACCGTCGCGGCCATACGTGCGATCTGGCGCAGGTATGGTCTTTCTAGGGCGCAGCCACAAAGCGTACCAGAGTTGGTTCATACCACGGTTAATGACGGTTATTCCCCAGTCGGCCTACAGAGTCTAGGTTCGAACAGAAGTCAAACTGACACAGCGGCGCCGTAAGGTCAGCGCCCACCGATTTTGCCTTTCAGACCTCCTCCACGTTACCCGCCTCCTATTTCGGAGTGCGCCATGCACATTCCACTGCTTGTGAATATCCGGCCCCCGCGTTCATCGGTCCATCCAAGGGTCGTCAATCTGAATCAATCTGGTGGCTACCAGCGCGTGCTCTCCAGATGGTCCTCTTGATGCGGAGCGGAAGGTGCCAATGGGTTGGCGTTGCCAGCCCACTGTCACCGGCATTTTGGCATCTTCGCGTCGATGGTCGTTCCTACCCCCACCAACCATGTACGTACTCAACTACTTGCAGAGTGACCGAGCGAGGCAGGAGTGTGGTACGGGGTTTGCACTACTTTGTGAGCGAGGCAGCAACGTGATTGTTGCTGGCGTGATCCAACGGCGAATGCGCGACGCACAATGTTCGCGCCAACTCAAGAGGAACCTATGCATGAGCGTATCCCACGTGTCGTGATCGTCGGAGGGGGTTTCGGAGGCCTCGCGGCCGCCAAGGCACTCAGGAAAGCACCGGCGCAGATTATCTTGATTGACCGGACAAACCACCATCTGTTTCAGCCTCTGCTCTATCAGGTGGCGACGTCGGTGCTGACACCTGGCCATATTGGCTCTCCGATTCGCGGAATTCTAGGCAACCAAAAGAACACGACGGTAATCCTGGGCGAAGTCACAGGGTTGGACAAAACTGAGAAGTACGTCTTTGTCAGCGACGCTGACCGGCAGCACGTACCGATTGCCTACGATTACCTTATTCTCGCCACAGGCGTAACCCACAGTTACTTTGGCCACAATGAGTTTGAAAAGTACGCACCGGGACTGAAAAGCCTGGCGGATGCCGTGGCGGTCCGCAACAAGATTTTGCAAGCCTTCGAACAAGCCGAGGCCGAAGAAGATCCAAGCCGACACCGGGACCTGCTGACTTTCGTCCTGGTGGGAGCCGGCCCTACCGGCGTAGAAATGGCGGCGGCGATCTCCGTCCTGGTCCGAAACACCCTCCGATCAGAGTTCAGGCGGATCGATCCTGCGTCAGCGAGAGTTGTGCTGGTGGACATGGCGCCGAGGGTGCTGCCACCGTTTTCGGAGGATCTCTCAAAAGCCGCGAAGCGAAGGCTTGAGGAATTAGGTGTTGAGGTCCGACTGGGACACGGAGTGGACCAGATCGACGGCGAAGGGGTCATCGTAGCCGGCGAGCGCATTTTGAGCAAGACGGTGATCTGGACCGCGGGTGTGGCACCTTCGCCCGCGGGCAGGTGGCTGAATGTCGAGACAGATCGTGCCGGGCGCGTGCGCGTCGAAAAGGACCTCAGTGTGCCCGGATACCCCGAGATATTTGTGGTCGGTGATACGGCATCGCTCGATCAGGGTGGCAAGCCATTGCCTGGGGTGGCGCAGGTGGCGATGCAGCAAGGGCGCTATGCAGGGAAGTTGATTCACAACCGCCTCACCGGCCATCCCGCACCCGGCCCGTTTAGCTATTTTGACAAAGGCAACATGGCGGTCGTCGGCAAGGGCTTCGCTGTGCTGCAAAGCGGCAAGGTGCATGTGAGCGGCTTCGTGGCCTGGCTCGCCTGGGCGGCTATTCACCTCGAATTCCTGGCGCAATCGAGCCTTCGGGTGAGTGTCTTCCTGCAATGGGTGTGGACCTACGTGACCGGGCAGAGGGGCTCGCGGCTAATTGTAAATCACAAAGGGCCAGCCTGCCGGGAGGCAACAGCAGAGACACCTCACCCAGTGCTGGTTTCAGGTAAATGAACCAGCTGGGAGTGCCGTATCTGCTCAGGTTCTCGGGATTTCAAGTAGGTGTCAAAGAGCGAATCGTGATTTGAACTCATCAATCTGGTGATGATTTAAAGGGGCCACCGAATGCGATTTCTGGCGTTCAACAACTCGAACCTACGGCGCGCGGCACAGGTCTTCATAGCCGGTTTGACCCCGTTGATCGATGCATTCGCACAGTCCGCGGGCCCGTTTTCGAGATCGACAAGCATTTTCTCGCCTGTCTCTACGCCAGCCGATTCGATTTTTGGGCTCTCGCTTTTTGTGCTTGCGGTCACCGCGGTCATATTCGTCGTCGTTGCCAGCCTGTTGCTCTACTCTTCAGTGAAATTCCGGAAGAAGGCAGACGACGATGGGCGCGAACCACCTCAGATTTACGGTAGCAACCAACTGGAGCTGGCTTGGACGGTGATTCCGGTGCTGATCGTGGTGGTGTTGTTTCTGTCCGCGGCGCGTATCATCCACGGCGTACAGGACGCGGCGCAGCCGCCGGATGCGATTCGAGTGACGGTGGTCGGCCACCAGTTCTGGTGGGAGTACCGCTATCCCCAATACGGCTTTGTGACCGCCAACGAGTTGCACGTGCCGGTGAGTGATCCGAAGTATCCCACTCCCACGTTTCTAACACTACTTTCCGCCGACACGGATCACAGCTTCTGGGTTCCACGCCTGGCGGGCAAGACAGACCTGATCCCCAACCACTCCAACAGCATGTGGATCGACCCACACGAGGCCGGCGTCTATCTCGGCCAGTGCGCGCAATACTGCGGCACACAGCACGCCAAGATGCTGCTGCGAGTGTACGTCGAACCGCGGGTAGACTTTGACCGTTGGGTGCAGGCGCAGCAGAAGCAGGTTTCAGCCAACGATTCATTGGATGCTGAAGCGGCGGAGGGTCTCCGGGTGTTCGAGAGTACGGCGTGCATGAACTGCCACGCGGTGGCCGGCACGGGGGCGAAGGGACGATTTGGGCCGGACCTGACCCATCTGATGAGCCGTGACACGATCGCCTCCGGAGCCGTGCCCAACACGCCCGCGAACCTTCGGCTTTGGGTTGAGAATCCGGATGCGTTCAAGCCAGGATCATTGATGCCGGCCATGAACCTGACGAAACAGCAATTCGACGAATTGACCGCTTATCTGCTGACGCTGCACTGAGCCGAACGAGCGGCGTCCGAAACTCATCGTCACGAGGAGAGCGATGGCGTCCGATACCATACCAATTTCGATCTCAATCAGGTTGCCCCAGGAAACCAGAAGCACTTGGCTCGAAACCTTGCACGAGTGGGTGATCACGGTCGACCACAAGAGGCTGGGCCTGATGTATATCGGCTATGCCCTGCTATTTCTGGTCATTGGCGGGATCGAAGCCACGGTCATACGCATTCAGTTGGCGGTTCCGCATGCGCACTTTGTTTCGCCCCAGGTATTCAACCGCATGTTCACCATGCACGGTACCACCATGATTTTCTTTGTTGCCATGCCGATTCTTTTCGGGTTTGCCAACTACCTGGTGCCGCTGATGATTGGGGCGCGCGACATGGCTTTTCCCCGCTTGAATGCCTGGAGTTTCTGGATGACCGCTATGGGAGGCGTACTGCTCTACTACAGTTTCATCGGTGGTGACGGGTTGTATGGCGCTGGAAGCGCGCCCGATACCGGCTGGTGGGCTTATGCGCCGCTGACTTCTACGGCGTTTTCCAAAGGGCACAGCACGGATTATTGGACCATCGCAATTCTGGTTTCGGGTTTCGGCAGCATCGGGACCGCGATCAACATCCTGGCTACTATCATCTGCATGCGCTGCCGCGGGATGACCTTAGGCAAAATGCCGTTGCTGGCCTGGCTCAACCTGGTGATGTCCGGCATGGTGCTGTTTGCCGTCAGCCCCCTGACCGCTGCACAGATTATGCTGATGGTCGACCGCTATTTGGGCGGGCATTTCTTCGATACGCAGGCAGGCGGGTCCGCCACGATCTGGATGCACTTCTTCTGGATTTTTGGTCACCCGGAGGTCTATATCCTCATCATTCCCGCTTTTGCTTTCGTTTCTGAAATCGTGCCGGTATTCTCGCGCAAGGCCATCTTCGGCTATCCGGTCATGGTCGCGGCGACGGTGGGCATCGGCTTTGTCAGCATGAGCGTGTGGGCTCACCACATGTTCACGATCGGTATGCCCTCATACAGTAATGCGTTCTTCGTGCTGACCACGATGGCGGTCGGAGTGCCAACCGGGATCAAGATATTCAACTGGCTGGGCACCATGTGGGGCGGGAAGATCCGCTACGCCACACCCATGATGTTCTGCCTGGGTTTTTTGTTCCAGTTCCTCCTGGCTGGCCTGACCGGAATCATGCTGGGGGTCGCGCCGTTTGATTGGCAGCTCGGCAACTCGTATTTCGTTGTTGCTCATTTCCATTATGTGATCGTCGGTGGAATCCTTTTCGCGCTTTTCGCAGCCTTTTATTACTGGTATCCCAAAATGACGGGAAGGATGCTCGACGAAACGCTGGGCAAGTGGCACTTCTGGCTTTTTCTGATCGGTTTCCACCTGACTTTCGATTTTATGCACATCCCGGGAATTTTGGGCATGCCACGCCGGATCTATACCTACGAACCGGGGCGGGGTTGGGGAATCTGGAACCTGATTGTCTCGATAGGCGTCTTGTTCCAAATCGCGGGGGTACTGTTCTTCGTGTTCAACATGATCCGGTCCTACTTCAAGGGAAAGGTGGCGGGGAACGATCCCTGGGACGCCTGGACTTTGGAATGGGCCACCTCTTCGCCGCCGCCTGCTTATAACTTCTTGGTCGCGCCCGAGGTCAGGAGCCGGCGTCCGCTGTGGGATTTGAAGCACCCCGAGGATCCGGACTGGAAGTACGAATAATGCTTTTCGATCGAGAGTATTACCCATCTCGACCCGTAATTGAACCGATAGAGGACATCTGATGAGCACGCAGCCTTTAGCCATATCCACGATTGAGACGCCTTGGACACTGCCCTCGAAGGGGCGCGTGGGAATGTTCTCTCTCATTGTCGCCGAGTTGGCGATTTTCACCATCTTTGTGGTCGCTTACATCTTTTACCTCGGCAAGAGTATCAGTGGGCCGACGCCCCGGCAGGTGCTGCATCTTCCCCTCTTCAATACTATCTGCCTGCTCTCCAGCAGCCTGACGATTCACTTGGCGGTCGGCGCCCTGCGCGGGGGGAAAAACGCGGCGTTCAGGTTTTTTTGGTTTCTGACGTTCGCTTTGGGGGTGGTCTTTCTCGTGGGGACGGGACGCGAGTGGTACCACTTGATCTACGAGGACGGGTTGACGATCTCCACTAACCTCTTTGGAACGACTTACTACTCTCTGGTCGGGCTCCACGCCTTCCACGTAATCGTGGGCCTGGTGGGACTGGGCGTCGTGATGGCTTTTGCTCTGGCCGGGAAAGTGAAACAGGAGCACATCTACCGCGTCGATGTTCTATCGCTTTACTGGCACTTTGTGGACGTCGTGTGGGTGGTGGTCTTCACGGTGGTTTATATCATCGGAAGGTGAACTGAACCCAGGGCCAACGAGGCCATAACGGCTGATGGTAACAGGGATTTGGAGCAGATTATGAATCCACAAGAAACAAGCACAACGGCGAGCCTGGAGGTGCCGGCACCCACCCCGTGGCCGCTCGTTCTCGCCTTCGGCTCGACCCTGCTCTTTGCCGGTCTGCTAACGAGCGTTGCCGTGAGCGCGCTGGGGGCGATCCTCACGGCAGCGGGGTGGGTTGGCTGGTTCAGTCAGGTATTGCCCCACGAGCAGTTTGAGATCGTGCCGGTAGCACCCGAAACTGCGCCCATCGTAACCGAGCGGCACGAAGTGGTGCGGATGGAAATAGCTCCCGAGATGCACCGCGCTCGTCTCCCCATCGAGATATATCCCGTTTCGGCGGGGATCAAGGGAGGGCTCGCCGGAAGCGTCGCCATGGCGGTGCTGGCCTCGCTTTATGGTGTTCTTACGCACGGCAGCATCTGGTACCCCATCAACCTGCTGGCCTCAGTAGTTTACGCCGACTCACTCCACCTGCCGATGCAACAGCTCACTTCGTTTCAACCCCCGTTGCTTGTAGTTGCCACTGCCTTGCACTTGGTGACCTCCGTGCTCGTCGGCCTTGTTTACGGTGTCATGCTGCCGATGTTTCCCCGCAGGCCGATTCTGCTAGGCGGCTTTCTCGCTCCTCTCATGTGGTCGGGTCTGCTGTATACGAGTCTCGGGATCATCAACCCTCTGCTGAACCAGCGTATCGACTGGAGATGGTTCGTGGCCTCGCAGATCGGCTTTGGCGTGGTAGCCGGACTGGTGGTGGTGCGCCAGGAACGTGTGCGGACTCGCCAGTATATGCCGTTCGCCATCCTGGCGGGCATCGAGGCTCCCGGGATCATGGATGAAAAGGACGGAAGGAGCGATGGGCGATGAACCGCCGATACTTGCCTCCCGAACCGCTGTTGGCTTTAGCCGTGGGTCTCGCCGTTCTGTCCCTGGTGGGCTGCAAGCAATTGCCCGGCCGGCCCGGGCCGGGTCCTGAGGTGGTTCGGCCAGACGACGTGCATGACTTCAAGA